>Ga0196962_10000784_pt1 | contig 11563 bp, 14 predicted proteins | sample S3v_20metaG_FD_183186 | JGI IMG/M metagenome (GOLD analysis project Ga0196962, IMG submission 183186) | Soil microbial communities from Anza Borrego desert, Southern California, United States - S3+v_20 | ecosystem: Environmental > Terrestrial > Soil > Desert | place: USA: California | collected... | reverse complement strand
CCGCGCCGGCCTTCAGCGCGCGCCCTGCGGCGACCTCGGCGGCCATGCCGTCCCCCCGGGCGACGGCCGCTTCGGCCGCCGCGAGCGGATCATCGCCCGGAACCGCGGCCGCGGCCGACACCAGCGAGAGCAGCGCGCCCGCGGTCAGCAGAACTCGCAGGTCAGGCCTGCAGATCATAATGCTTGAGCAGGTCGTAGAGCGTCGGCCGGCTGATGCCGAGCAGGCGCGCCGTGCTCGAGATGTTGCCCTCGCTGCGCGCCAGCGCGTGGCGGATGACCTTGCGGTCGGCCCGCTCGCGCGCGCTCTTGAGGTTGAGCACGTCGGGATCGTCCTCCGCCCCTTCCTGCAAGTCGAGGTCGGCGGCGGTGACCAGCTTGCCGTCGGCCATGATCGCCGCGCGCTTCACGCGGTTCTCGAGCTCGCGCACGTTGCCCGGCCAGCCCCACGCATCGATCGCCGCCAGCGCGTCGGGCGCGAAGCCGGTCACGTGCGGGTTCATCTCCCGGGCGAAGCGCTTGAGGAACGCCTTGGCGAGTAGCGCTGCGTCCCCGGGCCGCTCGGCCAGCGAGGGAATCTTCACGACGACTTCGGCCAGACGGTAGAACAAGTCCTCGCGAAATCGCCCGTCGCGGATCATCGCCTCGAGGTCCTGGTGCGTGGCGCAGACAATGCGCGTGTCGACGTCGATGGCCTTGCGCCCGCCGATGCGCTCGATCTGCCGCTCCTGCAGGAAGCGCAGCAGCTTGACCTGGAGCGGCAGCGGGATGTCGCCGACCTCGTCGAGGAACAGCGTGCCGCCGTCGGCGAGCTCGATCTTGCCCTCGGTTGTCTTGACCGCCCCGGTGAAGGCGCCCTTCTCGTGCCCGAACAGCTCGCTCTCGAGCAGGTTCTCGGGGATCGCGGCGCAATTGATGGCCACGAACGCGCCGCCCTTGCGCGTGCTCGCCTCGTGCAGGCCGCGGGCGAGCAGCTCCTTGCCGGTGCCGCTGGCGCCGAGCAGCATGACCGAGACACCGGTGTTGGCCACCCGCTCGATCGTGCGCGCGACGCGGACCATCTCGGGCGCGGTGGTGATCAGCCCGCCGAGCACGGTGTTGCCCTCGCCCGCCCGCTCGGCGAGGGCGCGGTTCTCGGCCTCGATGCGATGCAGGTTGAACGCCCGCCTGACGATCAGGCCGAGCTGCTCGATGTCCACCGGCTTCTGGTAGAAGTCGTAGGCGCCGCGCTCGATCGCCGTCAGCGCACTTTCGCGCGCGCCGTGGCCGCTGGCGACGATGACCTTGGTGTCGGGCTTCAGTGCCATGATCTCGTCGAGCACCGCGAAGCCTTCGCTGGTCCCGTCGGGATCGGGCGGCAGGCCGAGGTCGAGCGTGACCACCGGCGGCTCCTCGGCCCGCAACGCGGCAATGGCGCTCGCCCGGTCGCCGACGATGACGACGTCGAAATCGTCGTAGGCCCACTTGAGCTGGGCCTGCAGCCCCTCGTCGTCCTCGACGATAAGCAGCTTCGGTTTGGTGTCGGCCATCATGCCACCTCGGTGTTGCGGGTTTGATCGGGATTGGGCCGGTCCGCCGCGTTCGCCAGCGGCAGCCGGATCAGGAAGCGGGTGCCGAGCCCCTCGCGCGATTCGACGTCGAGCCGGCCGCCCATGCCGCGGATCAGCTCGCGCGCTTCGAACGCGCCGATGCCGAAACCGCCCGGCTTCGACGAATGGAACGGCTTGAACAGGCGGGCGCGGACGAACTCGGGACTCATCCCGCCGCCGGAATCGACCACCTCGATCACCGCCTGCGTCGGCTCCTGCCGCAAGTCGAGGAACACCGGCGTCGCCTTGACGCTCGCCTCGATGGCGTTCTGGACCAAGTGCACGAGCGCCTGCTCGAGGCACTCGCGGTCGGCCTGCGCGAGGCACGGTCCGCGCTCGATCAGCACCACTTCGTGCTGGTCCTTGTAGCGCGTGACGATGCCGGCGAGGAGCTCGTCGAGCGCGACCGGCTTGAGGCTCTCGCCGCCGTGCGTGCCGTAGCGGCCGAGGCGGTCGAGCAGCGTCTGCAGCTTGTCGGTGCTGTTGCGCAGCGTCAGCAGCATGTCGGCGCGGAACTCGGGCTTGTCGGCGTGCTTCTCGGCGTTGCGCGCGAGCAGCGACAGCTGGCTGGCGAGGTTCTTGATGTCGTGCATGACGAACGCGATGCGGCGATTGAACTCGTCGAACCGCTGCACTTCGCCGAGCGCGTCCTGGCTCGCCTGCTCCGCGAGATAGCTCGCCAGCTGGCGGCCGACGACGCGCAGCAGATCGAAATCCTCCCAGTCGAGTCGCCGCGCCACCGGCGGGCGTGCCAGCACGACGACGCCAACGAGTCGCTCGTAATGCACCAGCGGCACCAGCGCCCACGCGGAGTCCTGTTCCGTCAGCCAGACCGGATGGGACTCTTCCGGAATGCCTTCGACGCGCCCGGCCCGCAGATCATCCAGGTCGAGGATGAACTGGCTGTGCTCGAAGAACCGAGCTCCGGCGCCGGTCAGCGCTTCGGCCGGGACATCCAGCGCGGGCCATTGCCAGCGCGCATCGAGCACGAGGCCGCCGTCGTCGCCCGGCGTCAGCAGCAGGCCCGAAGGGCTGTCGGTGATGTCGGCAACCGCTTGCACGATACGCTCGCGCAAGGGGGCCGCCGCCGGCCCGGCGCGGCCGATCGTGTCGGTGAAGCGAAGCCATTCGACGCGATAATCGTAGCGATGCTGGAACAAGTGCTTCGAGAGGCTGACCCGCAGCCATCCGCGCAGCTTTCGCGACGGCAACACGGCCAGCGCGATGGCTCCGGCCAGGGCGAGGAACCCGGCCTGCACCAAGCGGGCGAACTCGCCGCCGGCGTAGGCCAGCCCTTGCGCGACCAGCATCATGATCACCAGGTAGGCCCCGATGACGAGCAGCGAAAACGACTGGAACGCGAACGAGCGCGATGGACGGAAGCGCAAGTCGCCGTCGTGACGCAGCGCGCCAATCGCCAGCAGCGTCACCATCAGCAGCACGGCCGCGCCGCGCAAGGTCAGCAGCGATTGCGGGCGCAAATCGCCGAGATAGGCAATGGTCGAGAGGTTGAGGTCGTAGACCCACAGCACGGTCAGAGCCGCGGCCGGCCAGCGCAACGTCTCGCGCGCAAGCTGCGATGCGCCGGCGTAGAGGTTGTGCACCAGCACCAGCGCCCCGGCGCAGAACAGCAGGCGGAAGGTAACCTGGAACCCGGCGATCGCGAGGCTTGCCGCCGAGCCGTCCGCATACTGCTGCTGCGCGATCACCAGCGCGAGCTGCATGAGCTCGACAAAGGCCAGCGCCAGCACGACCGAACGAATCGCGGCCACGCTCTTGTCGCGCTCGTCGTGCGCGAACAGCCGGTACAGGCTCCACAGCCACGCGAGATAGGTCAGGCTCAGCAGCGTTGCGGTGACGGCGGTAGGCTGACCGAATCCGGCAAACGCGAGGGCCCAGCAAGCCGTGAACGTGAGCGCGGCCGCCTCCGCCGTCGCAGCGGGCCCCCGCGAGCCGCGGCGCGCGAGCAGCCATCCGGCCAGCGCCAGCGCGGAACCGGCGCACAGCAGGTAGAGCACCTTGACGAGGACGGGCCAGGCCGCGTCCATCAGCGGGCGCCCTCGGGCCACAGGACCACGCGCAGCGTCTGCAGCAGGATCAGCAGGTCGAGAAACGGCGTGTAGTTCTTGGCGTAGTACAGGTCGTACTCGAGCTTGCGTCGGGCATCCTCGATCGAGGCGCCATAGGGATAGTTGATCTGCGCCCAGCCGGTGATCCCCGGCTTCACCATGTGGCGCTCGGCGTAATAGGGCAGCTTGTCCTCGAGGTCGTCGACGAACTGCGGCACTTCCGGGCGCGGCCCGACGAAGCTCATCTCGCCCTTGAGGACCGTCCATACTTGCGGCAGCTCGTCGATCCGCACCAGGCGGATGAAGCGGCCGAGGCGGGTGATGCGCGGATCGCCGCGCTCGGCCCATTTCGCCCCGCCCGCTTCGGCGTCGGCGCGCATCGAGCGCAGCTTGAGCAGCGTGAACGGCTCGCCGTACAGCCCGACACGGGTCTGACGGAAGAACGCCGGCCCGCGGCTGTCGAGCTTCACCAGCAGCGCGAACAGCCCGATCAACGGAAACGTAAGCGCCAGCAGCAAGCCGCTGGCAAGCACGTCGAACAGCCGCTTGGCGACGCTCGACAGCACCCGGCCCGACGAAAACCCGTCGGAAAAGATCAGCCAGCTGGGGTTGAGCGTGTCCAGGTCGACCCGGCCGGTCTCGCGCTCCATGAAGCTGGAGAAGTCGTTGACATGCACGCCGGTCGTCTTGATGCGCAGCAGGTCCTTCAGCGGCAGCGCGTTGCGGCGCTCCTCGAGCGCGAGCACGACCTCGCTCGCGCCGAGGTTGGCGACGAAGCGCGACAAGTCGTCGATCGCCGAGCGGGGGATGGCCTCGTCCAGCGCCGGCTGGCCTTCGTTCATGCCCACGTAGCCGACGATGGCCAAGCCGCTTTCCGGCCGCCGTCCGAGCTCCTTGAGCCGCATCGCGCGGGGCCCGGCGCCGAGCACCAGCACCCGGCGGCGAAACGCGCTGGCGCCGAGAATCCCGCCGACGACCACCCGGTTGAGCACCAACAGGCCGATCGACAGCACCATCGCGTAGAGCAGCGTTGAGCGCCAGAACGTGCTCCCGGGCAACACGAAGTCCAGCACCGCCAGGGCGATAATCGCCAGGCTCACCGCGACCAGCAGCCGCGCGCCGGCAAAGCGCAGCGAGCGCAGCGCCTCGCTGCCGTACACGCCGACCGCGGTCATCGCCGCCAGCACCGCCACGGCGAACACGGCGAGCATGATCGAGCGGTCGAGCAGCGCGCCCGCGTCCATGCCGATCTGCGACGCCCTGAACGACCATGCCAAGTCGCCGGCGATCAGCAGCAGCGCGCAGTCGATCACGCCGAGCAGCAGCACGGCATGCGGTACGTAGTGCTTGAAGAGACGGATCATCGCTCAAACCGGCCGCGCCCGCCTTCGGCGGCGGACTACGACCGGTTAGCGACGAGAGGTGAAATGTCGGTAAACTTTACACTTCGCAGGGGCAGTGCGGCTCAGCGGACGCTGTCGGCGGCATCCTGCGCCGCGTCGCCGACCTGGTTGGCGGCCTCGCCGACTTCGCCGGCCGCTTCGGCGACGGCATTGTTCTCCGCCACCTCGGACCGGCTCATGCCGGAGAGGAAGTAGATCGCCACCGCGGCGACGATGATCAGCAGCAGCACGATGATCCAGGTGGCCCCGCCGCCCGAGCGCTCGCCGTCGCTGACGACGGTGGTGTGGGTGTGGGTATTGCCCGAAGGCGTCTCGACTTCGGTTACGCGTTCTTCGACCATGGCGGAACTCCTTCGCTGTAGCCGCTGAAACGGACCATCGGCGCGCCCGGTTCCGCGTGAGCCGCGCGGCAGGCGGGCGGCAACGAGGCCTTAACCACGTTCGCGCGCCCGCTGGTTAACTTCCGGAGGTTAACGCGTGCGGCCATGCGCCGCGCCGTTGCCCCCGCGATTCCGCCCAAGCTCTATCGCCACTTCGCGATCGTCACGGTGGCGCTGACCACCGGGCTGGCGATGTTCGCCGACGGCGAGAACCGCGAGGCGGTGGTCCAGCACATCGAGGCCAAGCAGCAGGCCAGCGCGGTCCGGCGCGCGAGCTACGCCAAGTTCGGCGCGCCCACGCTCGGCGGCACCTCGGCGCAGCCGGTCGGCCGATTCGCCGACGATGGCGGCGGGGACTTCGACGGCAGCTTCGGGCGGCCGATGGACAGCCCGCGTTCCGGCCAGGGCAGCAGCCTGATGCCCGCGCAGGACCTCGCCGAGGCGGCCGGCTACTCGCCCGAGTATCTCGCCTCGCTGAGCGCGGAGGAGCTGGCGCTGCTGCTCAAGGGGCTGGAAGATTCCGGCATGCTGTCGGAGGACGCCCGTTCGGACAGCCGCGAGAGCCTGGCGGCGGCCTCGGCGCGCCGCAGCGGAGCGTCCGAAACGATCGAGTAGGCCGATCGCGGCGTGGTGCCCCTGGCCCGACTCGAACGGGCACGCCTTGCGGCAAACGATTTTGAGTCGTTCGCGTCTACCATTCCGCCACAGGGGCCCTGAGCAGACGGCGCGATTAGCCTGCAAGCTCCTCTCCAAGCAATAGTGTTGCTCTCACCCGCGCGCGGGAACCTTGCCGGATGCCTTGCATCCAAGCCATAGCAACCGCGGAGGGCCCTGATGGCGAAGCCGAGACGGATCGAACGGCAGGCGTTGAGCGAAAGCGAGCTCGTCGGGCTCGCCCAGGCCGGCGACAAGGAAGCGTTTCGCGTCATCATGCAGCGGGGCAACCAGCGATTGTTCCGCATCGCTCGCGGCATCGTCCGCGACGACGCCGAGGCGGAGGACGTCCTGCAGGAAGCCTATCTGCGGGCTTTCGCCGCCATTGGTGGATTTCGCGGCGAGGCCGGCGTCATGACCTGGCTGACGCGCATCGTCATGAACGAGGCGCGCGGACGGCTTCGGCGGAGACGGCCGACGGCCGAGCTCAAGGAGGTCGAGGCCGCGCAAGCGGCAGGCGCCCAGGTGATCCCGTTTCCCAATGCTGCGCCCAGTGCGTCCCCGGAGGCGGACGCTGCCGTCACGCAGATCCGACGCCTGATCGAACAGGCCATCGATGGCCTTCCCGAAGCTTTCCGGATGGTCTTCATCCTGCGCGACGTCGAAGGCTGCAGCATCGAGGAGACGGCGAGCCAGCTCGGCGTGAAGCCGGAAACCGTGAAGACGCGGCTGCACCGGGCGCGACGGCAATTGCGCGAGGCGCTCGATGCGCGGGTGGCCAGCACGCTGGTCGGCGCCTTCCCGTTCCTCGGCGACCGCTGCGAGCGGATCGTCGCGCGGGTGCTCGCGCGGCTCGAAAGGTCGCCATCGCCGGCCGCCTGAGCGGCGTCGTTCGCCCGCTCGGCGCGGCCGGAACCTTTTCGTCCCCCACCCCATCCAATGGCTCGCGGCGCCACCGCCGCCGCTCGGACAAAGGGGACCACCATGCTCGTTTATGCGCTCATCTCGTTCGCCGTCGCCGCCGTCGGCGGGCTCGTTCTGGCTTCGCGGGTCTTGCGCGGCCGGCTCGCTCCGTGGAGTCTGTCGCTGCTTCACGCCGCGCTGGGTGCGTTGGGCCTCGTCCTGCTGGCGCTCGGCGTGATGCAGGGAGCGGCAGATCCCGCGCCGATTGCGCTCGGCGTGCTGGTCATCGCCGCGCTCGGCGGCTTCTACCTGGCATCGGTGCACTTGCGCGGCCGGCCCGGCCCGAAGGCCGTCGTGGTCATCCACGCGTTGGCCGCGGTGACCGGGGTCCTGCTGCTGGCGGGCGCCGCCTTCTCGCTGGTCTGAAGCGGCATGCGTCTGTTCGGACATCCGGTGCATCCGATGCTCGTTCACGTCCCGCTGGCGCTGTGGATCGTCGGCACGGCCTGTGACGCGTTGACCCTGCTGGGAGTTGCCGGGGCATGGCCGCTGGCTTGGCTCGCCATCCTGGTCGGGCTGGCGGCGGCGTTGCCCGCCATGGTCGCCGGGCTGGCCGATTTCGCCCGGGTGCCGGAGCCGGCCGGAGCCACCGCCACTCGCCACATGCTGCTGATGGCGCTGGCCTGGTCGGCCTATCTCGCCGCGCTGCTGATGCGCAGCGACGGGCTGGCCGTGCAGCCGGCGCCGGCGCGCGGCGCGATGGCCGTCAGCCTGGTGGCATTCCTGCTGCTGGTCGCCGGTGCCGCCCATGGCGGCCAACTCGTCTATCGGCTCGGCGTCGGCGTGGACTCCGGCGCCGGCAACCCACGATAGGCTTAGGCCTTCAGCGCGCTCGCGACGAGCTTGTGAAGACGCGAGTGCAGCGGATCGTTCCCGGCGACCACCTGTCCGGCGCAGATCGGTAGCGAGCGACCGCGGTAATCGGTGACGAAGCCGCCGGCCTCGCGCACCAGCAGGCAGCCGGCGGCGGTGTCCCAGGCCTGAAGGTCGCTTTCCCAGAAGCCGTCGTAGCGCCCCGCGGCGAGCCATGCGAGATCGAGCGCGGCCGAGCCGAACCGGCGGATCCCGGCGACTTGCGGTCCGACCGCGGCGAGGATCCTGATCCACTCGTCGAAGTTGCCGTGACCGTGGTAGGGAATGCCGGTGGCGATCAGCGCGTCGGACAGCTGGCGGCGGCCCGACACGCGCAGCCGCGCGTCTTGCAGCCAGGCGCCGCGCGTCTTCTCGGCCCAGAACGATTCATCGGTGATCGGCTGGTGGATCACCGCTGCGACCACTTCCCCCCAGCCGCTGCCGTCGGGCTTGGGCTCCTGCACGGCGATCGAGATCGCGAAGTGCGGGATGCCGTGAAGGAAGTTGCTGGTCCCATCGAGGGGATCGATGATGAAGCGCGGCTTGCCTTCTTCTCCCGCGATGTCGCCGCCTTCTTCCATCAGGAAGCCCCAGTCGGGGCGCGCAGCGCGCAGCTCGTCCCACAGCGTTCGCTCGGCCGCCTGGTCGGCCTTGGAGACGAAATCGGACGGCCCCTTGCGGCTGACCTGCAGATGCTCGACCTCGCCGAAGTCGCGGCGCAGCCGGTTGCCGGCCTTGCGCGCGGCGCGCTCCATCACGCGGATCAATCCGGAAACTGCGGCCAATTCGAATTCCCTGTCAGTCGAGAGCGAGGCGGACCGATTTGGCGGAGACCTTGATCTCTCCCCAACCGGTCGAGAACTCGAAGCGTTCCCCGTCGCCTTTGACCGAATGGACGATGCTGTAGTCGACGGTGCCGCCGTCCTGCGCCGGAGCCTTGTCGATCTGCAGGTCGCCGATGTCGGCGAAGCGGACGTAGCCGGCGCGGAAGCACCCTTCCTCGTCCGGCGAAGGCGCCTGATAGGCCGGATGCGCCTCGGTCAGATTGAACTCCATCTCGAGGGTCAGCGACTCGTCGTCGTAGATCACGCCGAGCAGGTAGCTGCGCTCGAAATCGATGCCCTGGAAGCGCGGATCGCTGACGTTGCTCATGGTCGCCCCACCCTGGCCGGCTTAGCCGGCCTTGCTCACGTACGCACGCTCGTAGACGTCGACGACGATTCGGGTGCCGCTCTCGATGTGCGGCGGCACCATCACGCGAACGCCGTTGTCGAGCACCGCCGGCTTGTAGCTCGACGATGCTGTCTGCCCCTTCACCACTGCGTCGGCCTGGACGATCGTCGCCTCGACCTGCTCCGGCAGCTGGACGCTGATCGGCCTTTCGTCCCACAGCTCGAGCGAGACCTCCATGCCGTCCTGCAGGAAGGCCGCGGCCTCGCCGAGCAGGTCGGCAGGCAGCTGGATCTGCTCGAACGTGTCGTTGTCCATGAACACCAGCATGTCGCCGTCGGCGTAAAGATACTGGAAATCCTTGGTGTCGAGCCGGACCCGTTCCACCGTGTCCGCGCTGCGGAAGCGCACGTTGGTCTTGCGGCCATCCTGCAGGTTCTTCATCTCGACCTGCATGTAGGCGCCGCCCTTGCCCGGCTGCGTGTGTTGGATCTTGGCGACCTTCCAGATGCCGCCTTCGTACTCGAGAATGTTGCCGGGACGGATGTCCACGCCGCTGATCTTCATCGGAATGCTTTCAAACCACAGGTCGGGGGAATGCGCGCGCCCTAGCCATTAACCGCGTTCATGGCAATGCAAGCGGGCGCGGGCTATGAGCACGTCATGAAAGGTGTTTTCTGCTCGCTGTTGGTGGCGATTGCCGCCGGAGCAGCCCCCGCGCTCGCGCAAGGTCCGATCGGAACCTTGTCGCGCGGCGCGTACGTCTGCGAGCTTCCCGGCGATGCGGCCGGGCGCGCCGGGATAGTCCAGCCGCAAGCCGGCTTCACCATCGAAAGCGCCTCGCGCTACTCGTCCGCCAAGGGCGGCGGCGCCTACCTGCGGCGCGGCGACGTCGTCACGCTGACCAGCGGGCCGCGCCGCGGCGAGAGCTATGCCGTGGTCTCCACCGGCTTCCTGCGCCGGATCGAGAACGGGCAGCCGGGCCGGCTGCGCTGTGTTCGGCAGGGCTGAGCCCGTCAGTCAAACCAGCGGTGCCGGCGGCACAGGAGGGGACGCCTTCCCGTCACGACAAAAGGCGGGCTTGCGCCCGCCTTCCATCGTCAGTTCCGAGGACGCGGGGGCCAGTAGCGGCCGCTTTCCTGCCCCTCGCCGTTCACCCGTTTACGGGCTGTGCGGCAAATCGTCGTCGTTGTCGCCGCCGCCGCAAATATCTGTGGCCGCGCAAATCCCCAGGATGATCGCGATCAGAGCGATCAGGGGAATGATGAAGCCGCCGCGAAGCTGCTCACCTTCGAGGTCGGCGCTGAGCCGGGCCTGTTCGGCCGCCGCAGCCTGAGCTACGACCGGCGCACCGATCAGCGACGTGGCGACCAGGGCCGATGCGATCACTCTTCCCAATTTCATAGGTACCCCCTCAGGATGATTCGAACAGTCTTTGGCACAAGCTGAGTGCCGACTCAATCGGGTTTTGGTTCAACTAGGTAAACAGTTCAACTTGTTTAGTTACCGGTCTGCGGACCGCGCAGGAGCGGCAACGGGTCGATCGCGGTCGCCGGCTCCCACCATTCGGCGTCGGGCGTGGTGCGCAGGACCGCGAAATGCAAGTGCGGCGCGGCGGGATTTGCGTTCCCGCTCGCGCCGACCGCCCCCAGCGGCTGGCCGCGCTTCACCGCCTGGCCTTCCGCGAGCCCGGGGGCATAATCGCGCAAGTGGGCGTAGTAATGGGTCGTTCGCCTGTCCGCCGAGCGGACATACACCGTGTTGCCTCCGGCGTCCGAGCGGAACAGCTTCTCGACCGTCCCCGCCGCGGCGGCAACGATAGCAGTCCCGGCAGGGGCCATGATGTCGAGCGCCTCGTGCACCCGCTCGCCGCGGCCGCGAGCGTCGGAGAAGGTGTCAGTCAGCTCGTCTGCCGTGACGCCGGCGACGGGAATCATCAGCGTTGGTCCCTCTTCCGCGTCCGGTAGCGTGACGGCGGGCCCTTCCGTCGTCCCCGGGGTTTTCGCGACTGGACCGGCGTCGGCCGTGCGGACATCGCTCTTGAGAAGCGACCCGCCAACCACGATCCATGCGGCGGACGTGACGGTGGCCGTCACCACCACGGTCAGCAGCCGATCGATCAGGTTCAGCGCCATCAGGCCTGGAATATCACTTTCGTCGACCCGCTGACCATCCCCGCCAGCCGCGCCGCGTCCCAGTTGGTCAGGCGCACGCAGCCGTGGCTCTGCGAACGGCCGATCGATTGCGGCTCAGGCGTGCCGTGGATGCCGTAGTGCTCCTTCGAGAGGTCGATCCATACGACTCCGACCGGCCCGTTTGGCCCAGGCGGCAGCGTCGCTTTCTCGTCGGTCGCCTCGGCGTCCCAGAACAAGTCTGGATTGTAGTGGAACGGCGGATTGTGGCTGACGCCGAGGATCTTCCATTCGCCGAGCGGCAGCGGATCGTGCTGCGATCCGGTGGAGACGGTGAACAGCGCCACCAGCCGA
>Ga0196962_10000783_pt1 | contig 11568 bp, 9 predicted proteins | sample S3v_20metaG_FD_183186 | JGI IMG/M metagenome (GOLD analysis project Ga0196962, IMG submission 183186) | Soil microbial communities from Anza Borrego desert, Southern California, United States - S3+v_20 | ecosystem: Environmental > Terrestrial > Soil > Desert | place: USA: California | collected... | reverse complement strand
TCGGACGCGACCTTGCTGCCCGGATTTCTCGTGGGCCTTCTCTTCGCCGGAGAGTTCTTGGTTCTGTTCTGGGGCCTTCAGCGCACGACCGCCTCGCGCGGGGTTGTGTTCCTCTACCTCGCGCCTTTCGTCGTGGCCGCCGGCGGGCATCTTTGGCTCGGCGAGCGGCTCGGTCTCGTGAAGCTGAGCGGCCTCGTCTGCGCGTTCCTGGGTTTGGTGCTGGCCTTTTCCGACCAGCTCTTCGCGCCCTCCGACGCGACTGCCCTGGGAGATGTCCTGTGCTTCGGCGCCGCCATCCTGTGGGGCCTCACCATCGTGCTTATCAAGGGCACGGCGCTCGCGCAGGCGCCCGCGGAGAAGACGCTTCTATACCAGCTCGTTGTCTCGGCGCTGGCGGGCTTCGCCCTGTCGCTCGCGCTCGGCGAGCGCGTCGATGCCGGGGCGGCTGCCTCCGTGCTGCCCGCCTTCCTCTACCAGGCGGTCTGGGTTGCGGCGATTACGTACGTCGCGTGGTTTGGGCTGATCCGCGACTATCCTGCCTCGCTGCTGACCTCCTTCACCTTCCTGACTCCGCTCTTCGGCGTTGGCTTCGGAGCGGCCATCCTCGGCGAAAGCGTCACGCCGAGCCTCCTTGCCGCACTTCTCCTCGTCGCGGCCGGCATCTATCTGGTCAATCGCAGCCCAGGCCGGCACGTCGCGACGGAAGCGGCCTGACCCGCGCCCGACTATCTGCCGGTTTCATTTGGGATCGTGAGAACGTCATGGCCGGCCAGGACGACACTATGAACAATCCGATGAAAGCCGCCCAGCGTCTGGCTGCGCCGGTCCTGCAGAAGCGCTTCTACAAGCGCGCCGAAATGCCGGAAGAGGCGGGCCTCTTCACGCTCCGCATTGACGGCAAGCAGGCGAGGACGCCGGGCCGGAACCCGCTGGCGGTGCGCGATCCTGCCCTGGCAGCGGCTATCGCCGCTGAATGGAATGCTCAAGGCGAGCACATCAATCCCGCCACGATGCCGGTCACCCGCCTCGTCAACACCGTCCTGGACGGTGTGGCCTCGCGGCTTCAGGAGGTCCGCGACGACATCCTGGCCTATGCCGGCACGGACCTGCTTTATTACCGGGCCGGCGAGCCGGAAGGGCTGGTGGCGCGGCAGCGCGAAAGCTGGGACCCGATCCTCGCCTGGGGGGAGCGGCGCTTTGGCGCGCGCTTCGTGCTGGTGGAAGGCGTCATCCACGCCGCCCAGCCTGCTCAGGCCCTCGCCGCGATTGCCGCCGAGCTCGCCGCGATCGACGATCCGTTCCAGCTCGCGGGCCTGCATCTAGCGACTACTTTGTCCGGCTCGGCGCTGATCGCCCTGGCGCTGGCCGGAGGCGCGATCGACACGGACACCGCTTGGGGCGCCGCGCATGTCGACGAGGACTGGAACATCAGCCAGTGGGGTGCGGACGACGAGGCCATGCAGCGCCGTGACCGCCGCTTCGAGGATTTTCGCGCGGCCGTCCTGGCGCTTGCGTCGAGCAAGCCGCGCAAGCAACTGTGATGGGGGATGTCAAGCGGTCTGGGCATGGGAGGGATGAAAGGGCTTTCGGTCACGTATAGCGGCGTTGAGGGCGACGAGGAGCTTGCGGGCGATGGCGATGAGGGCCTGCTTGAAGGATTTGCCGGCGGCGCGGAGCTTGGAGTAGGCGACGTGGTAGAAGCGGCCGCGGGGGATGGCGCCGAGGGCGGCCATGTAGAGGGCGTCGCGGACCCGCTTGCGGCCGCCCCAGATGCGGCGGGTACCCTTGAGGGCGCCGGAATCGCAGCTGAGGGGTGCGAGGCCGGCGAGCGCGGCGACGGCCCTGCGGTTGAGTTCTCCGAGTTCCGGCAATGCGGCGAGGTGGACGGCGACGGCGGTCGGTCTTGGCCAGGAAGCCGGCCGAACGGGCGAAGTCGCGCGCCTTCCTCGGATTGGCCCGGTGAAAGCGGAGATCAGCCCTCTCCAGCGCCCGGATCAAAGCCTGGTCGTCGGGGGCCGTCGCCTCCAGGACGACAAAGGCCTGAAGCTCGACTACCGTGTCCACCAGGCGGGCGATCGCGGCGGGGCTATAGCCCCGCCTGCCGCCGAGCGGATGCGCGGAGCTGTCGAGGCGCATGGCCTTGTTCGGTAGGTGTTCGGCATCGAGGATGCACGGGAAAACGCAGCCCGGCCGGCCCCCTATGGGAACAGCTTAACCTTGAACAACCCGCGGTTAGGCGGTTCAATAAACCGCCCGGCCGCCGGAGACGTCAAACACCGCCCCGGTGGTGAAGGAGCACTCCGCGCTGGCCAGCCAGCAGATCAGCGCCGCCACCTCATCGACCGTGCCGAAGCGCCCCATCGGGATTCTTGAGAGCATGAAGTCGATATGCTCCTGCTTCATCTGGTCGAAGATGGGCGTGCGCACGGCCGCCGGGGTCACCGCGTTGACGGTGATCTTTGTCTTGGCCAGCTCCTTGCCGAGCGACTTGGTCAGGCCGATCACGGCCGCCTTCGAAGCGCTGTAGGCGGAGGCGTTGGGATTGCCCTCCTTACCGGCGATGGAGGCGATATTGACGATGCGGCCGTAGTCCTTCTCCCGCATATACGGCACCACGGCGCGGTTGCAGTGGAAGACGCCGTGTACGTTGATGTCGAAGACTTTTTTCCAGTCCTCGACCGGGTATTCCCACAGCGTGTTGTTGGGCCCGGTGATGGCCGCGCTGCACACGAGAACGTCGATCCCGCCCAGCGTCTCGGCCGTGCGCCTGGCCGCGGCCTCCACGGCCGCATTGTCGGTCACATCGAGGCGGATGCCCTGGATCCGCTCGCCCGCCGGCGGATCGGCGCGGTCCCAGATGCAAACCTTCGCCCCCTCCGCCGCAAGCCGCGTCGCCACGGTCCAGCCGATGCCGGACGCGCCGCCCGTGATCACGGCTCCGCGCCCCGCGAAGCGCTTGTCCCCGCTCGCCATCTCGTCTCCCCAGACTTGCCCGGACGTGCTCTAGCCGAAATTCGCGCGCCAGCCCATGGGACCTGAGGAGCAGGCCGGCAAGGAAAGCCGTGCTGTTTGCCCGACCCGTGCATCGCTGCCCGGCCGGAGGTAGTCGTCGCAAGCGGCCAAACCATCAGCGCAACCGTCGTCCGGTAGGTCAGGCGCTCTCGCGCACGTCGGTCAGCTGCGCGGGCTTTGCCCGTTCAAGGGAGGGGATCACCAGAGTCAGCAGTCCCGACACAACGACAAGCCCGATGCCGGCGAGCGCGAGATTGTCGGGGAACTCGGCGAAAAAGACCGCGCCGATGAGCACCGCCCAGGCGATCTGGCTGTACTGTGTTGGCCCGACGCCGTTGGCCGGAGCGAGGCGCGTGGCAAGCATCAGCCCGATCTGGGCCGCCGAAGACAACAGGCCCACGCCGGCCAGGAGGCCGAAGTCGCCGACGCTAGGCCAGCGGAAGGTCGGCAGCATCAGGAGCCCCGTGATAATCCCGGAAAGCCCGAAGGACCAGGCGAGCAAGCTGACGCGGCTCTCCACGGGCGCCACTGCCCGCAACACGAGGACGGTGGCGGCATTGCAGACGGCGACCCCGAGCGCCGCAAGGTGCGCCAGGACGAGCTGGTCGAAGCCCGGGCGCACCACCAGCAGCACTCCGCCGAGCCCGAGCACGACGGGAACCCAGCGCAGCCACGTGACCTTCTCGCGAAGCGCCAGGACAGCCAGCACGGTGATGAGTGAAGGCGCCAGGAAGATGATGGAATAGGCTTCGGCGAAAGGCAGCCGCGTGAATGCAACGATGCCAAAGAGACCGCCCAGCATGCCGCTCAGCGCGCGGAGCAGAACAAGCTTGGGCCGCCGTGGCGTGAGCGCCCGGATCCAGCTTTCTCCAGGCGTGCGCATAAGCGGGGTAAGCAGGGCCGCGAACATGCAGCCGAAGAAGGCGACCTCGAAAACAGGCACCCGGCCACCCAGCGCCTTCACGCACGCATCGCTGAGGGCAAACAGCGCAAAGCTCAGGAAGCCGACGAGAATGCCCTTGGACATACGGGCAGCGTAGCGGGATTCGCGCGCGCCGGGCGGAATTTTCTACCCAAGGGCGTCCGGAGGAGCGAGGGCGCGCCCTGGCGCCATCACCGGAGCGGCGTAGCGGCCTCGCGAGAGCGAAGCTCCGGCTCGGCGGGGCTGTTCTCCTCGCCATGGAGCCTGGCGGCGATGCTCCGCAGGACAGTCAGCGCCTTGCGAACGAGCGCATCGTGCTTCTTGCGGATATGAAATGCCACGAATACGGGCTGCGAAATTTGCGGCGCGTCCGCGACGAGGTGGAGAACGCGCTTTTCGACCAACTCGCGCGCCGATGGCCGGGGCAGGTAGGCGGACCCGCCTTGCAGCTGCATAAAGTCAATGGCGAGCGATCCGAGCCCGACCGACAAGGGGGCCAGGCTCAGCTCGGGCAGAAGCTCCGAATGGGCAACATTGAAGGCCGGCGAATAGCCGACGCGGATGTAGCTGTGCGCGTCGAGGCCGGCGAGATCGGAAGCAGTCGTCGAGACGAGCTGGAACTTTTCCGTGAAGATCTGCTCGTAAATGACCTCGGGAAAATAGCGCGGCGTGTAGACCACGCCAATGTCCGAAACACCGGCGACGATGTCGGCGATCATCTGCGGCGAGTAGTCCGCCTCCACATGGATCGAGGCGTCCGGAATTGCCCTGCGAAGCCTGGCGGCCCACTCGAACAGGAGCGGCTGGATCAGGCTGACCTGCGCCGCGATTCTGAGCGTCCCCGTGAAACGGTGCAGATGCCCAAGCTCCTGCTGTGCCAGCTTCCACGACAGCTTGATGGAGCGGGCGTAGGACGCAAACCGCAGTCCGGCCGCCGTGGGCTGCGCGCCGGCCCTGCCGCGCTCGAAGAGCACCGAGCCGACGGTCGTCTCCAGCGAGCGGATGCGGTCGCTTACCGTGGACTGTGTGACGCCGAGCCGCTCGGCCGTGCGGCTGAACGAGCCGCTGTCGAGAAGATCGAGAAAGGTGTCGATGAGGTCGAGCTGCATCGATCCATCGGAGATTCCGATTGAAGGCTACCCTGCCGCACCGTTCCCAGTCCAGGCGGCTGCTCGCATTCTATGCGCCCACTGCTTCGCGCGAGCGAGAGACTCGGAGGGCCCGTATGTTCATCGTCGACTGCGACTGTCACAATTATTGGTGCAGCGCGACGGTCCTGGAGCCGTATCTCGAACCGACGTGGCGCGACTACTTCGTCCGCGGCGAGAAGACCGGGCCGGTCGGCGCCTTTCCGCACGGTCACCGCCCGTGGTTTCACCCCGAAGGCTTTTCCCGTCACGACGTGCGGCCGGAGACGGAAGACGACAACTACCGCATCATGAAGGAGAAGCACCTCGACAAATACGGGATCGGCATCGCCATCCTCACCGGCGACGAGCCGATCGAGGCGTCCACGCTGGCGAACCCGCATTACGCGATGGCGCTCTGCCGCGCCTACAACGACTATCAGATCGACTATTGGCTGCCGAAGGATGACCGCTTCTTCGGTTCGATCGTGATCGCGCCGCAGGACCCGCATCTGGCGGCCAAGGAGATCCGGCGGCTCGGCGCTCACCCGCGCCTCATCCAGGTCCTCGCCTCGCATGGCGCGCAGCGGCCTTATGGCGACCCGTTCTATCACCCGATCTACGAGGCGTGCGCCGAAGTCGGCTTGCCCTTCGCCATCCATCTCGGCGGCCAGGGCGGCGTCAACTCCAATGCGATCGCGGCGGGCCCGAGCACGTTCTTTTGGGAGACGCACGCGATCCTGCCGCAATCCGCGATGACGCATCTCGCCAGCATGATCGCCCAGGGCGTCTTCGAGAAATGGCCCTCGCTTTTCTTCGTCATTATCGAGTGCGGGGTCGCCTGGGTGCCGTCGGTCCTGTGGCGGCTCGACTCCAACTTCAAGGCGCTGCGGAAGGAAACGCCCTGGCTGAAGATGCTGCCGTCCGAGTATTTCAGGCGGAACATCCGGATGAGCACGCAACCGCTGGAGCAGCCTGAAAAAATCCAGCACCTCTGGTCGACGCTCGAGGCGATGGACGGCGAGAACACGCTGCTCTTTGCCTCCGACTACCCGCATTGGGATTACGACGCGGTCGACCGGCTGCACATCCCGCCGCAATGGCGCGAAAAGATCATGGGGCTGAACGCGCTCCAGGTGTATTCCCGGCTGCCGCGCCTCCAGGCGTCGGCGGTGGCGTAAACGGGAGCACGGCATGGCCGAAAAGCAATTCGCCTGCGCGACTTCGGACGTTCCGCCGGACCGGGCGAAGATCGTGACGCTGAACAGCCGCTCCATCGGCATCTTCAATGTGAAGGGGAGCTACCACGCGCTTCTGAACGTCTGCCCGCATCGCGGCGCCTCGCTCTGCGAGGGCCCGGTATCCGGCACGACCTGCCCGACCGACGGCAGGGAGTTCGTCTACGGCCGCGAGAACGAGATCATCCGCTGCGCCTGGCACGGCTGGGAGTTCGACATCCGCACCGGCGAGTTTTTGGTCAATCCAAGGATAAAGGCGCGCACGTATCCGGTTACTGTGGAAGACGAAGCGATTTACGTGCATGTTTAGGTTTGCACCTCGCTAGCGAAAACCAAAAGCCGCAGCGAATTTCCGGGAGGGAAACATGACAAGAGAGATCGAATTTCTGGCGCGCGAGGCCTTGCGCGGCCGCCTGAACCGCCGCGACTTTTTGGGCCGCGCCGCGGCGCTCGGGCTGACCCTGCCGGTCGCGTCGAAGCTTCTGTCGTCGACCGCGCTGGCGCAGGGCCCGCAGAAGGGCGGCGACCTGATCGTCGGGCTGGTCGGCGGCGAGTCGACCAACAGCCTCGACCCGGCCTCGTGGCTCAGCCAAGTGCCGCAGGTGTTCGGCAAGACCTGGGGCGAGACCCTCGTCTATTCCAACCCGGAGGACGGCTCGCCGGTGCCGCTGCTGGCCGAATCCTGGGAGGCCTCCGACGACGTCAAGCAATGGACGTTCAAGATCCGCAAAGGGGTGACCTTCCACGACGGCAAGGAGATGACGGCCGAGGACGTGGTGGCGACGCTGAAGCGGCACGCCGATCCGGAGGGCAAGTCCGGCGCGCTGGGCCTGATGGAAGGCATCGCGGAGATGAAGGCCGACGGCGACAACGTCGTGCTGACGCTGACGAGCGGCAATGCCGACATGCCGCTCCTCTTGAGCGACTACCATCTGGTCATCCAGCCGAACGGCGGCATCGACGATCCGGCCGCCGGCATCGGCACCGGCCCCTACAAGGTGGAGGCGAACGAGCCGGGCGTGCGCCACGTCAGCACCAAATACGAAAACCACTGGCGCGACGACGTGGGATTCGTCGATTCCATCGAGATCCTGGTGATGAACGACACGACGGCGCGCATGTCGGCGCTGCAGTCGGGCCAGGTGCACATGATCAACCGAGTCGAGCCGAAGACCGTGGAGCTGTTGAAGGCGTCGCCCAACGTCATCATCCAGCGGGCGCCGTCGAAGGGCCATTACGTCTTCATCATGCACTGCAACACGCCGCCCTTTGACAACAAGGACCTGCGCATGGCGCTGAAGCTCGCGATGGACCGCGAGGCGATGGTCAACCAGATCCTGCAAGGCTACGCGACGATCGGCAACGATTTCCCGATCAACGAGGCCTATGCGTTCTTCCCCGAGGGCATCGAGCAGCGCGCCTACGATCCGGAAGAGGCAAAACACTATTACCAGAAATCCGGCCATTCCGGCCCCATCCTGCTCAGGACGTCGGATGTCGCCTTCCCCGGCGCGGTGGACGCGACCGTGCTCTACCAGCAGCAGGCGGCGGCAGCGGGCATCCAGATCGACGTGCGCCGCGAGCCGGGCGACGGCTATTGGGACCAGGTGTGGAACGTGCAGCCGTTCTGCGCCTCCTACTGGGGCGGCCGGCCGACGCAGGATTCCATGTATTCGACGGCCTATTCCTCCAACGCGGACTGGAACGACACACGCTTCTTCCGCGAGGATTTCGACAAGCTGCTGCTGGAGGCACGCGGCGAGCTCGACCCGGCCCGCCGCGAGGAGCTCTATCGCCAGATGGCGATCATGGTGCGCGACGACGGCGGCCTGATCCTGCCGATGTTCAACGACTTCATCGACGCGCATACCGACCAGGTGCAGGGCTGGGTCCGCGATCCGAACTACGAAATGTCCGGCCTGAGCGCGCCGATCCGCGTCTGGCTCGCCCAGTAGGCGAGCGAAAGGAGGCGTGGGCTGATCGGCCCATGCCTCCCGCATGATCCTCCAGCCACGCGGGCAATCGGCCGCGTGCCTTCGCCGCTTCCGGATCGGGTGCATTGCAGCATGAGCCTCGTGGAGAGCCCGCGCCGGGAACGGGGCACGCGCCAAAGGCGGCGCGAGCGCTCGGAGCGGTCGAGCCTCGCCGGTCCGGCCTATCTGACGCGACGCATCCCGACCTACGCTCTTCTGCAGGAAGAAGAGCTTCAGCGCATTGAAGCGGCGGCCGACCGGATTCTTGCTGAGATCGGCATGGACATCCGCGGCGATGCCGAAGCGCTGGAGCTGTTCCGGCGCGCCGGGGCGCAAATCGAGGGCGAGCGCATCCGGTTCGAGCCGGGGCTCGTCCAGGAGCTCTGCCGGTCGGCGCCGCGGCAGTTCCGGCAGCATGCGCGAAATCCCACGCGCTCCGTCGAGATCGGCGGCGAGCACATCGTACTGGCACCCGCGTACGGCTCGCCCTTCGTCCACGACCGCGAGGCGGGACGGCGTTATGGCACGCTCGGCGATTTCGAGAATTTTGTGAAGCTCGCCTATCTGTCGCCGGAGCTGCATCACTCCGGCGGAACGGTCTGCGAGCCCGTGGACGTCGCCGTCAACAAGCGCCACCTCGACATGGTCTATGCGCATCTGCGCTGGTCCGACAAGGCGCTGATGGGCTCGGTGACCGCGCCCGAGCGCGCCGAAGATTCCATCGCCATGTGCCGAATCGTCTTCGGCGACGCCTTCGTCGACGCGAACTGCGTCATTCTCGGCAACATCAACGTCAACTCGCCGCTGGTCTACGACCAGACGATGACCCGGTCGCTGCGCGCCTACGCGGCCGCCAACCAGGCGGCTGTCGTAGTTCCCTTCATCCTCGGCGGCGCCATGGGGCCTGTCACCACGGCCGGCGCCATCGCCCAGGCGCACGCGGAGACGCTCGTCGGCGTAGCGCTGACGCAGCTGCAGCGAAAGGGCGCGCCGGTCATCTACGGGAATTTTCTCTCGTCGATGGCGCTCAGATCGGGCGCGCCCACCTTCGGCACGCCGGAGCCGGCCTTGGGGTCCTTGGTGGTCGGACAGCTCGCCCGCCGGGCAGGCTTGCCGCTGCGCTGCTCCGGCGCCTTTACGTCGTCAAAAATTCCGGACGGACAGGCGATGCTGGAGAGTGCAGTCTCCATGCAGGCCGCGATCCTGTGCGGCGCGAACTTCATCCTTCACTCGGCGGGATGGCTCGAGGGCGGCCTCGCCATGGGTTACGAAAAATTCGTCATGGATGCCGACCTCTGCGGCGCGCTTCAGGTCTATGTCCAGGGCCTGCCGATCGGGGACGAGGACCTGGCGCTCGATGCGTTCCGGGAAGTGGGGCCCGGCAACCACTTCTTCGGCTGCGCGCATACGATGCGGCACTATGAGAGCGCTTTTTGGGACTCGGCGATCGCCGACAACAATTCCTTCGAGCAGTGGCGGGACGCCGGCGGCAAGGCGGCCGACGAGCGGGCGCATGCGAGGTGGCAGGCGATGCTGGCGTCCTACCAGCCGCCGCCGATCGATCCCGGCATCGACGAGGCGCTTCGCGATTTTGTTGCAAAGCGCAAGGCCGCGGACGCAGACCGCTGGTATTGACGCGCAGGCAGAGCCCACGAACATCGATGAGAAAGGCATCCTGATGGAAGCGCATGCGCGGGTGGTGGTGATCGGCGGCGGCGTGGTGGGCTGCTCCATCCTCTATCACTTGGCGAAATTCGGCTGGACGGATGTCGTTCTTCTCGAGCGGAACGAGCTCACCTCCGGCTCGACCTGGCACGCCGCCGGCGTCATCCACACGATCAATGCCGACCCCAACATCGCGCGGCTGCAGGGCTATACGATCAACCTCTACAAGGAGCTGGAAGAGCTGACCGGCCAATCCTGCGGCATCCATCGGCCGGGCGGCATCTATCTCGCCTCCACTCCGGAGCGTCACGATTACCTCAAGCAGGAGCGCGCCAAGGCCCGCTACATGGGGCTGGAGACGGACTTCATATCCCTCGAGCATGCGCGCGACCTCAATCCGCTGATCGATCCCTCGAAATATCTGGGCGCGCTCTTCGAGCCGGTCGACGGCCACGTCGACCCGTCGGGCGTCACCCAGGCCTACGCACAGGGCGCTCGCCATTATGGCGCCAGGGTCTATCGCCATACGCCGGTGATCGAGACCAATCCGCTCCCGGGCGGCGGTTGGGAGGTAGTCACCCTGAACGGGACGATCCGCGCCGACATCCTCGTCAACGCGGCGGGCCTGTGGGCGCGCGAAATCGGCAGGCTGGCGGGGATCGATCTGCCGGTGCAGCCGATGGAGCACCATTACCTCATTACCGAGACCATCCCGGAGGTGCGCGACCACGGCAGCGAGGTGGCGGTCACCGTCGATTACGAGGGCAACGCCTATACCCGCCAGGAGCACGATGGGCTGCTGCTCGGCACGTATGAGACGAACTGCGTGCCGTGGGCGGTGGGCGGCACGCCGCTCGATTTCGGTCACGAACTCCTGCAGGAGGATCTGGCGCGCGTCAGCGAGCGGCTGGAGACGGCGTTCGATCGCATGCCGGCGCTCGGGCGCGCCGGCATCAGGAAGGTTATCAACGGCCCCTTCACCTTCGGACCGGACGGCAATCCGCTGATCGGGCCGGTTCCCGGCCTCGAAAATTACTGGGCGGCGGTCGGCGTGATGGCCGGCTTCTGCCAGGGCGGCGGCGTCGGCCTCTGCATGGCCGAGTGGCTGATCGACGGCGAGCCGTCGATCGACGTCTGGGGCATGGACGTCGCGCGCTTCGGCGAGTTCGCCACGCGCGATTGGGGGACGGTGAAATCCGCGGAAAACTACTCGCGCCGCTTCATCCTCACTTTTCCGAACGAGACGCTGCCCGCGGGACGGCGGCAGAAAACCACCGCGCTCTACGACCGGCTCGTCGCCCGTGGCGCGGTGATGGGGGTCAGCTTCGGTCTGGAGCACGCGCTGTGGTTCGCCGGCAGCCCCGATGCGGCGACGGAAACGCCGACCTTCCGGCGCTCCAACGCTTTTCCGTTCGTCGCCACGGAGGTTCGCGCCGTCCGCAGCGCCGTCGGCCTGCTCGAGATCGCCAATTACGCCAAGCACGAGGTGAGCGGGCCGGGGGCGGAGGAATTCCTCGACCGGATGCTTGCCAATCGGCTGCCCAAAATCGGCCGGCTGGCGCTGACGCCGATGCTGACGCCGAAGGGCAAGCTCTATGGCGACCTGACAGTGGCGCGCCTTGGCGACGAGC
>Ga0196962_10000779_pt1 | contig 11619 bp, 12 predicted proteins | sample S3v_20metaG_FD_183186 | JGI IMG/M metagenome (GOLD analysis project Ga0196962, IMG submission 183186) | Soil microbial communities from Anza Borrego desert, Southern California, United States - S3+v_20 | ecosystem: Environmental > Terrestrial > Soil > Desert | place: USA: California | collected... | reverse complement strand
CGCGACTCCGCCCGCGGCGACCCCGCCGCCCGCCGCCGCCCCCGCTCCGACCCCGGCCGGAGCCGGCCGGGCCGCCTTCGTCGGCCGCTGGACCGACAATGGCGACTGCAGCGTCGTCACCCTGCTCGGCGAGGACGGGATCTTCATCGCCCCCAACGGCGCTCGCGGCAACTGGAACGTCGAAGGCTCGCAATTCACCCTGTCGGGCCCGGGCGGCTCGGTCAGCTGGTCGGTCTTCTTCAACGACCCGAACACGATGACCCTGACCAGCGCCGACGGGTCGCAGGCCCAGTCGACGCGCTGCTGAGGCGCGGCAGGGGACGAGCGGGGCGCCGCCGGCCTAGGCGGCGCTCCGGTCCATGACCGCGATCCGGACCGAATAGCGGCCGCGCTCCGGATCGCGCTCGAGGGTCGAGCGAAGCTGCCGGGCGAGGCCGGTGATGACCCGGTCGAAGCGGTCGGCGAGCGCTTCGTCGCGGGCGGCCTCGCCGGCGAGGCTGTCGACCTCGATCGACAGGCGCGCCGTTCCGGGCTCGGCCGACTCGAGCACGATCGACGCCTGGCCAGCGCCGCACAGCATTCCGAACTCGGCGATCTCGGTGACGAGGAAGGCGACCGACACCGCGACGTCCTGGGTGACGTGGACCGGCTCGACGTCGAGCCGCATCTGCATCGAGGCGGCCGCCGCCGGAGCGGTGGCGCGCAGGTTGGCCGCGAGCTCCGAGACCAGAGGCCGGAGGGCGACGCCGCGATTCTCCTCGAGCTCGGCATAATGGTTGCGGTGGACGACGGCGAGCGCGTCGACCCGGCGCTGGATCGAAGCATAAGCGGCGGCCGCGTCCTCGCTCCGGCTGCCGCGCGAATGGAGGTTGAGCAGCGAGGCGACGACCTGGAGGTTGTTCTTGACCCGGTGGTGGACCTCGCGGACGAGCTTGGTCTGGCGCTCGACCGCGGCCTCGAGCTCCGCCTCGTGGCGAGCGACCGTCCGGGTGACGTTGTCGAAGGCCAGGCCGAGCTCGCCGATCTCGCGGGCCGGCGACCGCAGGTTCGGAAGCTCGAGCGGTCGGTCGCCGGGGCGATAGGAGGAGACCACCCGCTGGATCGCCCCCAGCGGCCGAAGCAGCTGGCGGTTGACGATCCACCAGCCGGTGAGGCCGGCGGCCAGCCACATCACCACCGGCAGGAGGATGAGGAGGACGTCGATCGGCCGGATCGGGACCGCTCCCAGGGTGATCCGAAGCTGCAGCCGGTCCGCGATCGGGGCGTTGTCGCTGACCGTCTGGACGAAGGGCACCGGCTGATAGTCGTTGCGCAGCAGCATTCGCCGTCCGTCGCCGACCAGCTCGAGGTTGAAATTGGCTCGGGTGCCCGGGATGAAGGTGAGGTCGCGCAGCGCGTCGCGGCCGAACTCGACGACCGCCTCGACCGACCCGTCGCCGGCGCCGTCGAGCAGGGTCAGGCGCAGCGTCTCCCCGTCGGGGCTGATCTCCAGCCTCTCGCCGGAAGCGGGGCGCCGCGGCGGCGGGGTCGGCGCGAAGCCGGCGGAGGCGCAGCGCAGCTGGCTGCCGGGGCCGTAGAGGGCGTAGCGGCCGGGCGTCGATTGCAGGCTGGCCATTCGCCGCAGCAGGGTCTCGCAGACCCGGGCTTCGGGGGGCGCGGCGGCGACGGCGGCGCTCGCCGCCCGCATCGTGCCGACGGTGCGGCCGAGCAGCTCGTTGAGCCGCTGCGCCTTGACCTCGAGCCGGGCCAGCGTCTCCTCGGCGCGCTGCTCGCTATTCTCCTTGGCGCTGTAGAGGGAAGCGAGGATCGCGACGATGCCGAGCGGGAGCAGCGCCAGGCTGAGGATGAGCAGCATCTTGGGACCGGTCGACAGCCGGCTCCAGCGGGAGGCGAACCAGCCTCTCCCGACGTCGCTCACGAAAGTCTCGGACTCATGCGGACGTGGCGCTTATCCGAGCTTTCCAAGCAAATCGAGCATTTCCGGGGGAATGTCCTCGTCGACCATGCGCTGATAGGCCGAGCGCAAGGCGTTGCCGACCTCGCCCTGGGGGCGTTTCTTGCGGGCGGGCTGGGAAGGGTCGCGGATAAATTCGCTTTCGGTGTCGGGCTTGCGCCGGCGCTGGCTTTCCCTGTCGTCCTGAAGGCTCAACTTCTTTCACCCCTCACGGCCCGAAGCGCCGTGCCCGCAACCTTGTTTTCTCGCCTGCCGGACCAGCTTCAGCCCAGCCGTCCCACCCGAACAGACGCCAGTGTCGGCGGACCCGCATAATGGTGCCGCGCGGGCATGGAAACAAAAAACTCCGACGATTGTTCCACCCGCGTGCGAGGACGGGGCCGGGACTCTTTTTGCGCCTTTTCCGAGCGCCCGTCCGCCAGGGCTGCGGGGTTGCAATAGGGCTGAAAACCACCCCATAGGCCGCCAGTGTCTGCAAAGGAGTCGCAACCCAATGTCGCTCGGTGACGAACTGAAGCCGCATCTTCCATTTCTTCGCCGCTACGCGCGGGCTCTGACCGGCAGCCAGAGCCACGGCGACAATTTCGTGCGGGCGACGCTCGAGGCGATCGTCGCCGCGCCCGACGCCTTTCCGCGCGACGTCGATCCGCGCCTCGGCCTCTACCGGACCTTCCACGCCATCTGGTCGTCGGCGAACATCGAGGAGGAGCCGGGCCATGGCGGCAGCGACGATCCCGAAGGCATCGCCCAGGCCCGCCTCTCGCGGATCACTCCGCTCTCCCGCCAGGCGCTGCTGCTGACCGCGATGGAGGGCTTCACGCCCGAGGACACCGGCTATCTGATCGGCGCGTCGGCCGAGGAGGTGGAGGCGCTCGTCGCCGAGGCGCTCGCCGAGATCGAGCGGCAGACCCGCGCCGAGGTGCTGATCATCGAGGACGAGCCGATCATCGCGATGGACATCGAGACGATCGTCCGCGACCTCGGCCACAACGTCACCGGAGTCGCGGTCACCCGCGACGAGGCGGTGCAGCAGGCGATGGCCCGCCGCCCGAGCCTCGTCCTCGCCGACATCCAGCTCGCCGACGACAGCTCGGGCATCGATGCGGTCAAGGACATCCTGCAGGAGTTCCGGGTGCCGGTGATCTTCATCACCGCCTTCCCCGAGCGCCTGCTCACCGGCGAGCGGCCCGAGCCGACCTTCCTGATAACCAAGCCGTTCCAACGCTCTACGGTGAAGGCGCAGATCGCCCAGGCCTTGTTCTTCGACACCACCACCGTTCCGGCCTGACCCGGGAACCGGGGCGCGCAGCGAGCGTTGCCCGGCTGTAACGAATGGAACCTTGAACGGCGGAGCGGCGGCAGAAGATGGACCAGGAGCCGGACCACATCACCACGACCAGGGCCAGGGGCGGCACCACTCCCCACATGACGCGCTACGTGCTCGGCTGGGGCCTGGGGCTGGTCATCGTCATTTTCCTCATCCTGTTGCTTGTCTGGCGTTGAGGCCTATCTTGCCGGATGAAGCGGCGCCGTCCGGCGCCGGCCGGCGGGCTTTGTCATGTCGCGTATCTTAAGGGCTGGGTAATGGCGGTCAGCAAGCCGGTCGAGTTTGACGAGGAAACGAGCAGCGCCGGCGAGACCGTCCCTCTCGCCGACCCCGAGTTCAAGGAGCAGCTCGCCCAGGTCATCCCCCACCTGCGCGCCTTCGGCCGCTCGCTGTCGGGAAGCCGCGACCTCGCCGACGATCTCGTCCAGGAGACCCTGCTCAAGGCCTGGGCGGCGCGCAAGCGCTTCCAGGCCGGGACCAACATGCGCGCCTGGACCTTCATCATCCTCAGGAACCTGTTCCTCTCCCAGATGAGGCGGGCCCGATTCAAGGGCGAATGGGACGAGATCACCGCTTCCAGGCTGCTCGCCGCGCCGGCGAGCCAGGACCGGCATATCGAGCTTTCCGACATGCAGCGGGCGCTCCTCCATCTCCCGCAGCCGCAGCGCGAGGCCCTGATCCTGGTCGGCGCTGGCGGCTTCGCCTACGAAGAAGCGGCGGAGATTTGCGGCTGCGCCGTCGGCACGATCAAGAGCCGGGTGGCGCGCGGCCGGGTCGCGCTCGAAAATCTGATGAGCGAGGGCAAGCTGCCGTCGCGGCGCGAGCAGGTGACCACCGACCAGTCGGCGCTTCAGAGCATCATGAGCGAGGTGGACGAGCTCAGCCGGGACCGCGACCCCGGCGGGGGATTTTGAGGACTCTCGCGGTCAGTCGAGACGGGCGAGCAGATCCTCGAACTTCTTGAGCGAGCGCATTTCTCCGTCCATGTGGAAGGCATGACGCAAGGCATCGCCAATCCCGGCGTGCACGGTGGGCGGGGCCACCTTGACGAAGCGGCGCGAATCGCCGGCGGCCATGGCCATGATGTTCGAATTCAGATGTTCCACGCTCGCTCAACGTGCGGTGCCGGGTACAGTTTCATCCGTTCCGCCCCCTGATCGGAAGCAGAAGCCGGGCTGTGGTATGAATGAAACACAGTCTAAACGAGCCGTTAACGACGCGATCGAGCGCGCAAGGGCGCATTCGCCTTTCCTTCGGCTGCAGCTCGAGCGCTTTCCGGCCATCGCCGGGCTCCTCGCCGGCGGCGGAGTCGCGGCCGCCCTCGCCGCGGCCCGGGCCGAGGGGGAGGTGGAGGATCCGGCGGCGGCGCTCCGCCGCGAACGCAGCGCCCATGCTCTGGCCCTCGGCCTCGCCGACCTCGCCGGAGCGCTCGCGCTGGAAGAGGTCACCGCCGAGCTGTCCGCGCTCGCCGACCGCTCGCTGGCCCGGGCGATCCAGGCCGCCTTCGCCGAGCGGACGCCGGGCGAGCCGGCTCGGGGCTTTGCCGCCATCGCGCTCGGCAAGCTCGGCGGCGGCGAGCTCAATTATTCCTCCGACGTCGATCTCGTCCTCGTCTACGATCCGGCGACGCTGCCGTGCCGGGACCGCGAGGAGCCCGGCCAGGCGGCGCTTCGCATCGCCCAGCGCATGGTCGAGCTGCTGCAGAAGCGGACCGAGGACGGCTATGCCTTCCGGGTCGACCTTCGGCTGAGGCCCTCGCCCGAGGTGACTCCGATCGTTCTGCCGGTCGACGCGGCGATCAGCTATTACGAATCCTCGGCGCTGCCCTGGGAACGCGCCGCCTTCGTTCGCGCCCGAATGGCGGCGGGCGACGCCGGCCTCGGCCGCTACTTTCTCGACGCGCTGCACCCGTTCGTCTGGCGGCGGTCGCTCGATTTCGGCGCGATCGGCGAGCTTCAGTCGATCACCCGGCGGATCCGCGACCATTATGCCCAGGGCCAGGCCTTCGGCCCCGGCTATGACGTCAAGCGCGGGCGCGGCGGCATCCGCGAGGTCGAATTCTACGTTCAGATCCACCAGCTCATCCATGGCGGGCGCGAGCCGACGCTGAGAGCGGCGGCGACCCTGCCGGCGCTCGCCGCGCTTGCCGATGCCGGCCGGGTCGCGCCCGAAACCGCGACGACGCTCGCCGGCGCCTACCGGTTGCTGCGCACGCTCGAGCATCGGCTGCAGATGGTCGACGATCGACAGACCCACGCCGTCCCGGCCGATGCCGATGCCCTCGACAATGTCGCGCGCCTGGGCGGCTTCGAGAGCGGAGCGGACCTGCTCGCCTCGGTCGAGGGGCCGGTCGAGCGGGTCAGCCGGATCTACGATTCGCTCGCCGGCCAGCCGGAGCGCCGGCTTCCGACCGGCGCCTCGGCGCTTGAAGCCCATCTCGAGCGTGCCGGCTTCGAGGATGCCGGAGCCGCCCGGCTTCGCATCGAGGGCTGGCGCGGCGGCCGGGCGCGGTCGCTGCGCGGCCCCCCCTCGCAGGAGGCGTTCGAGGCGATGCTGCCGGTGCTGATCGAGGCGTTCGGCCATTCTTCCGATCCGATGCGCGCGCTGAACCGGTTCAGCGATCTGGTCGAGCGGCTCCCGAGCGGGGTCAATTTCTACCGGCTGCTCGGGGCTCGGCCCGGTCTCACCGAGCATCTCGCCGCCATCCTCAGCCATGCGCCGGCCCTGGCCGAGCAGCTCGGCCGCCGGCCCGAGCTGCTCGACGGCCTGATCGACGCCAGCGCCTTTGCGCCCGCCCCGTCCGCGGAGGCGCTGATCCTCGACTTCGCCCGCGCCGATCGGGCCGGCGACGATTATCAGCTGCTGCTCGACCGCGTTCGAAGCCGGGTCAACGAGCGGCGCTTCGCGCTCGGCGTGCAGCTCGTCGCGGGCCGCAGCGATCCGATCGACGTCGCCGAAGGCTATTCACGGGTGGCCGAAGCCGCGATCAACGTGCTGGCGCGCGCCACAATCGCGGAATTCGAGGCCCGGCACGGCCGGGTGCCGGGCTCCGAGATGCTCGTCCTCGGGCTCGGCCGGCTCGGCGGCGAGGCGCTGACCTTCGCGTCGGACCTCGACCTCGTCTATCTGTTCAGCGGCACCCACGAGGCCGAGTCGGACGGCGCGAGGCCTCTGCGCGCCACCGATTATTTCAATCGCCTCGCGCCTCGCATCACCGCGGCCCTTTCCGTGCCGACGGCGGCCGGGCCGCTCTACGAGGTCGATACCCGGCTTCGCCCCGACGGCACCGACGGCATGCTCTCGATCAGCCTTGAAAGCTTCGCCCGCTACCAGCGCGAGCAGGCCTGGACCTGGGAGCATATGGCGCTGCTGCGCGCCCGGCCGGTCTACGGATCGCCGGTCGCCCGGGCTGAGCTCCGGCGGATCATCGACGAGAGCCTGAGGCGCCCGCGCGACCCGGCCCAGCTCACCGCGGACTCGGCGCTGATGCGGGCCGAGATCGCCGCCCACAAGCCGCCGCGGGGACCGTTCGACATCAAGCACGGCCCGGGCGGACTGATCGACCTCGAATTCGCCGTCCACACCCTCCAGCTGCGCCACCTGGTCGGCCTGCATCCGCGTCTAGAGCTTGCGCTCGCCGACCTCGCCGAGGCCGGCCTCGTCCCGCCGGACATCGATCCGGCGCTTCGCCTGCTCGCGCGCATGCTGATCATGTTCCGGCTGGTCTCGCCGACCTCGGCCGAGCCTCCCGAGCCGACCCGCGCGCTCGTCGCTCGGCCGTACCGCTTCGGCGGCTGGGCGGAGCTGCTTGCGGCGCACGACCAGGCACGGCAGAGGATCTCGCAATTGTGGCTCGCGGTGCAGGGAGGATGAGATGCTGAACGAAGGAGACCGGGTGCCGGACGTGAAGCTCGAGGGGATGAGCGGCGAGCCGGTCAGCCCCGCCGATTTCCGCGGCAACAAGCTGGTTCTCTATTTCTATCCGAAGGACGACACGTCCGGCTGCACGAGGGAGGCGCAGGATTTCACCGCGCTTGCCGCCGACTTCGAAAAGGAGGCGACCTGGATTCTCGGGGTCTCGAAGGACAATCCGGCGAGCCACGCCCGGTTCACCGACAAATACGGCCTCAAGGTGAGGCTCGCCAGCGATTCCGACGGCTCGGTCTGCGAGGCCTTCGGCACCTGGACGGAGAAATCCATGTACGGCCGCAAATATATGGGCATCGAGCGCGCCACCTTCCTGGTCGACCGGGACGGCGTGGTGAAGCGGGTCTGGCGCAAGGTGAAGGTGCCCGGCCACGCCGCGGAAGTGCTGGAGGCGGCGAAGGAGCTGCCGTGACCGCGGCGACGGCGGAACGGCTTCGGAATCGCGGCGTTTCTGCAGCGATGATCAACCCCTTCACCTTTCCCGCTTTGGGCGGCGCGCTGCTCGCGGCGGCGGCGATCGGAGTCCATCTCGGGGAAAGCTCGATCGATCTCATCAACCCGATCTACTTCCAGGGGCCGGCCGTCCATCCGCGCGACCGCGGAGTGGCGCTCGACGAGCGTTCGCTGCCGTCGCGGCCGCCGGCTTATGGCGAGCTTTATGGCTGGGCCGAGGGCGGCGCCGCGCGGGCCGCCGATTGCGGCGATTGCGACGCTCTGAGGGCCCGCGACGCCTATGCCTATCGCGAGGCCTATGCCTATTTGGCTCAGGTCCCCTATTTCGGCGGGCGCCAGGAAGCCGCCGCGGTCGAGGCGGCCGAACCGGTCGCGGTCCATTCCGGGGTCCCCGAAGCGGCCATGGCCGAGCCGTTCGTCGAGGCGCCGGAGCCGGTGCTTCGCTACGCCCATTATCCGGTCGCCGCCGAGGAAGCCGCCAAGGAAGCGGTCGCGGCGGCCGCCAAGGATGATCCGGACTATTATTCCGAATAGTCGATCCTGATCCGCGCCGCCGCCTGGGTCGCGAGCGCGCGCGCCTCGTCGGTGGTCGCCGCCCGCGCCAGCGCCACGCCCATCCGCCGGTGGCGGCGGGTGGTCGGCTTGCCGAACAGGCGCAGGTCGACCTCGGTCTCGCCTGGCGCGCCGGACACTCCGAGCGCGAGCGCCTCGGCGACGCCGTCGAAGCGGAACCGCTCCGCCTCGCGGTCGGCGAGGATGACCGCCGAGGCCGAGGGGCCGCGCAGCCTGACCGGCGGGATCGGGAGGCCGAGCAGGGCGCGCGCGTGGAGGTCGAACTCGGACAGCGACTGCGAGACGAGGGTGACCATGCCGGTGTCGTGGGGCCTCGGGCTGAGCTCGGAGAAGATCGCCTCGTCGCCGACGATGAAGAACTCGACCCCGAACAGCCCGTAGCCGCCGAGGTCGTCGACCACTCGCGCCGCCATCGCCTGCGCCTGGGCCAGCGCCGGCCCGGCCATCGCCATCGGCTGCCAGCTCTCCCGATAGTCGCCGAGCTCCTGACGGTGACCTATTGGCGGGCAATATGATATGCCCTCGCGCCCCCTCACCGTCAGCAACGTGATCTCATAGTCGAAGGCGACAAATTCCTCGACGATCACCCGCGGCCGGTCGCCGCGCATGTTGGCGACGGCGTCTCGCCACGCCGCCGCCAGCTCGGCCTCGGCTCGAACCAGGCTCTGGCCCTTGCCCGACGAGGACATGACCGGCTTCACGACGCAGGGCAGGCCGGTATGGGCAGCCGCCTCGATCACCTCCCCCAGGCTCTCGGCGAAGCGGTAGCGGGACGTGCGCAGGCCGAGCCCCTCGGCGGCGAGGGTGCGGATCGCGTCCCGGTTCATGGTCATCGCCGCGGCGCGCGCCGAGGGCACCACCGTCCAACCTTCGCCCTCGAGCGCCTGCAGCTCTTCGGTGCGGATCGCCTCGATCTCCGGCACGATGAAGTCCGGACGATGCTTCTCGACCGCGGCTCGCAGAAGCGCTGCGTCGAGCATCGGGAAGACCTCGAAGGCGTCCGCCATCTGCATCGCCGGCGCGCCGGCATAGCTGTCGCAGGCGACGACATGGGCGCCCAGGCGCTTGGCGGAGATGACGAACTCGCGGCCGAGCTCGCCCGCGCCCAGCAGCATGATCCTGGCGGTGAATGACATCGGCGCTTCTCCCCGGTGGCGCCCGCCGGTACAGGGGCGGGCCCGGAGAGGAAAGAGATGGAATCGCTCGCTTCGGCCTGTCGCTCCGTGCTGCTGACGGCCGATCCGGGCGCCAAGGTCAAGGCCGCGCGGGCGGCGGCTCGGGCGTGGCGCCGGGGCGCGCTCGCCCATGAGTTCGACGTGACGATGCCCGATCGCCCGGCTCGACCGGCGCGCCCGGAGCTGCTGGCGCCGGCAAAGATGCCCAAGCGGGGCAAAGCGGGCTCGGCGCGGGGCCGGGTCGCCATGCTTCACGCGCTCGCCCATATCGAGTTCAGCGCGATCGACCTCGCCTTCGACATGGCCGGGCGCTTCGGCGCTCGGTTCCCGCGCGCCTTCGCCGACGATTGGATCGCGGTCGGCGCCGACGAGGCGATCCATTTCGCGCTGCTCGACCGCCGGCTTGGAACCCTCGGCTCCGGTTACGGGGCGCTGCCCGCCCATGACGGGCTGTGGGAGGCGGCCGAGGCGACCGCCGGCGACGCGCTGGCCCGGCTGGCGGTGGTGCCGATGGTGCTGGAGGCGCGAGGCCTTGACGTCACCCCGGCGATCGCCTCGTCGTTCGAGACGGCCGGCGACCCGAGGTCGGCGGCGCTTCTCGCCCGCATCTATCGCGACGAGATTCGCCACGTCGCCGCCGGGACGCGATGGTTCGCCTTCGGCTGCGAAGCGCGCGGTTGCGCCGTCGTTGCGCACTGGCAACGACTGATTCGACGATACTTCCGAGGCAGCCTGAAGCCGCCATTCAACGACTCAGCGCGCGGTGAAGCCGGTCTGTCCCGCGATTTCTATGCAGGGGTTGCCGGGGTCGGAATTGCTTAACATTCTGCGGCCACACGTTCGGGGTGGGCACCTTCCGACGTCATAAGCGGGGCACAAGCCCATTTTTTATCAGGCGGCCGCCATTCTTGGCCGTCGCGGCCCGAGCGGGGCCGACGTTGGGGAAGATGATGACCAATTTCGTACCGACGGCCAACGCGAGCCTCACCCCGAGGTTCCGTAATCTCTTCAAACCACGCGACATTTTTCTCCACGACGGCAAGAGCCTGAGGCGCTTCACGATTGGCGCGCGGGTCCAGATGGCGGCCGCCCTGGCCGCCTTCCTGATTCTCGCCTGGTCCGCCTTCGCGACCTTCCAGGCGGTCTCGGCGATGAACGGCGACGTCGCCCAGATGGAGCGCCAGCTCGCCAAGATGCAGCGCGACGTCGCCGCGATGCGCACCCAGACCCGCAACCACGCCCAGCTGCTCGAGCGCCGCCAGGCCTTCCTCGCCCGCGTGCTTTCCGGCGACGCCGACGCCAGCCAGCTGGCGGCGCTGCTCCCCGCCGAGGAGCGCACCCCGCACAACGCGATGTCGCAAAGCTACGCCCAGGTGGACGGCATGCAGATGGCCCTCGCCGAGCGCGCCCAGGACGCGACGGCTCAGCGCTATCGCGAGACCGCTCGGGTGCTTCGCCGGCTCGGCGTCAACCCCGCGCTCATCCATCGCGCCGCCGGCGGCGTCGGCGGTCCGTTCGAAGCCGCCGATGCGAGCAACGCCGATCCGCGCTTCCGCGAGCTGTTCGTCAGCTGGCGCCGCCTCGAGCAGCTCGAGCAGGCGGTGATCGCCATCCCGTCCGCCCGTCCGCTGCGCAGCTCGGCCAATTTCACCAGCGGCTTCGGAGTCCGCTCCGACCCGTTCCGCGGCCGCGCCGCGATGCACGGCGGAGTCGATCTGGCCGGCCCGCTCGGCACCCCGGTCTATGCGACCGCGGACGGCATCGTCGGGCGCTCCGAATGGAATAATGGCGGCTACGGCAACCTCGTCGAGATCAACCACGGCCAGGGCATCCAGACCCGCTACGGCCACCTCTCGCGGCTGGTGGCTCGGGCCGGCCAGCGCGTCCGCCGCGGCGACCTGATCGGCCTGATGGGCTCGACCGGCCGCTCGACCGGAAGCCACCTCCACTACGAAGTGCGCATCGACGGCCGGGCGGTCAATCCGGCTCCGTTCATGCAGTCCAGCGACATGCTGCTGGCGCTCCAGCGCCGGGCCGAGAGCAACCCGCCGATCGCGCTCGGCGGACCGACCGGCGGTTCGCGCTAGGCTGAATCGACATTCAGCGCATCCAGATCATGGATGCGGCGAGCTGGATGAAGCTGAGGAAGTGAAGGGCTCTCCGGTCGTAGCGCGTGGCGAGGCGGCGGAAGTGCTTAAGCTTGTTGAAGC
>Ga0196962_10000778_pt1 | contig 11623 bp, 8 predicted proteins | sample S3v_20metaG_FD_183186 | JGI IMG/M metagenome (GOLD analysis project Ga0196962, IMG submission 183186) | Soil microbial communities from Anza Borrego desert, Southern California, United States - S3+v_20 | ecosystem: Environmental > Terrestrial > Soil > Desert | place: USA: California | collected... | reverse complement strand
CAACCGCTCGTGCGGAGCGCCGTGGTGCGCGACTTCGCCCCCGGCGAGGGCGTGGCCGCGGGCGCGGCGGCGCCCGGCCACGACGACCGCGCCTGGGTGCCGGTGGCGGTCCCCGGCGACGTGCACGGCGCGCTCGTCGCCGCCGGCCGCCTCGCGCACCCGTTCCACGACCGCAACGAGGACGCGTGCCGGTGGATGGAGGAGCGCGAGTGGTGGTACCGCCTGCGCTTCGACGGCCCGGCCGCCGCGGCGCCGGGCGAGCGGCTCCGGCTCGTGTTCCACGGCCTCGACACGTACGCGACCGTGTACCTCGACGGAACCTCGCTCGGCTCGCACCGCAACATGTTCCGCCCCGCGTCGTTCGACGTGACCGACGCCGTCCGGCCGGGCGGCGAGAACGTGCTGGCCGTTCGCTTCGATCCGCCGCTGCAGCACGTCGGCCCCGACCTCCCCGGCCAGTGGGCGCCGTTCAACCACGAGCGCGTCTGGATGCGCAAGGCGCAGTACGGCTACGGCTGGGACTGGGGCCCGCGGCTCCCCACCATCGGCGTCTGGCGCCCGGTCGAGCTGCGCCGCGAGCGTCACGCGATCGTCGCGGGCGTGCGGTTCGCCACGCTGCGACTGCCCCGCCCAGGCGCCGCCGCGCTCGCCGAGGTGGAGGTCGACGCGGAGCGCTTCGCCGGCTCGAGGCCGCTCGACGCGGTGGTCACGCTCCGGCCGCCGGGCGGCGGCGACCCCGTCGAGGCGACGATCGCCCTCGACGGCCACGCGCGCGGGACGGCCGACCTCTCGCTGCCCGACCCGCCGCTGTGGTGGACGCACGACCTCGGGAAGCCGGCGCTCCACGACCTCCGCGTCGTCCTGCGCAGCGGCGGCGAGGAGGTGGACGCGTGGGCGCAGCGCGTCGGGGTCCGCACGATCGAGCTCGACCAGCGCCCGGACCCCGAGGAGCCGGGCACGCGCTTCTTCCGCTTCATGCTCAACGGCGTGCCGCTGTTCGCGCGCGGCGCGAACTGGATCCCCGCCGACTCCTTTCCCGGCGACGTCCCCGCGGCGCGCTACGAGCGCCTGATCGAGGACGCGCGCGCGGCGAACATGACCATGCTCCGCGTCTGGGGCGGCGGGCTCTACGAGCACGACCGCTTCTACGCGCTGTGCGACGAGCGCGGGCTGCTCGTCTGGCAGGACTTCATGTTCGCCTGCGCGGCCTATCCGGAGCCCGACCTGGCCGAGGAGGTCGAGCGCGAGGCGCGCTATCAGGTCGCGCGGCTGCGCAACCACCCGTCGCTCGCCCTCTGGTGCGGCAACAACGAGAACCAGTGGATCCACGACCAGCACCACCCGCACGAGCGGGCGAACCGGGTCCCTGGGCAGCGGTACTACGACGACGTGCTCCCGCGCGTGGTCGCCGAGCTCGATCCCGCCACGCCGTACTGGCCGGGATCGCCCTACGGCGGCGACGACCACAACGGCCGCGAGGACGGCGACGTCCACGACTGGGAGGTCTGGCACGGGAACCACCCGCGCCGCTTCGGCGAGGACTCGCGGCGCGCGCCGACGCCGGAGAGCGTCTCGTTCCTGCGCTACGCGGAGGACACCGGGCGCTTCATCAGCGAGTTCGGCGTCCTCTCCGCGCCCGACCGCCGGACGCTTCGGCGCTGGATCCCGGCCGACGAGCTGTACCACCACAGCCCGGCGCTCGACCACCACACGAAGGACACGCCGAAGGACAAGATCGACATGCTGCTGCAGTCGGTCACGGGCGTGGCCGGCGACCTGGACGCGTTCGTCGACTTCTCGATGATCGCCCAGGCCGAGGCGCTCAAGTTCGGCATCGAGCACTTCCGGCGCCGCGCGCCGCACTGCTCCGGGACGCTGATCTGGCAGTTGAACGACTGCTGGCCCGGGCTGAGCTGGTCGCTGCTCGACTTCCACGGGATCGGCAAGGCGGCGTACTTCTTCGTCCGGCGCGCGTACGCCCCCGTGCTCGCCTCGTTCCGGCTGCCGGGCGACGGGTCCGCGGAGCTGTGGGTCACGAACGACACGGCGGCGCCCGTGCGCGACACCGCGCGCGTGCGGCTCGGCCGCTTCGCGGGCCCGCCGCTGCACGAGGAGGAGGTGCGCGTCGACGTCGCGCCGCACACGAGCCGCCGCATGGGCCGCTGGAGCGCCGCGCAGGACACGCCCGAGCGCTACCTGTCCGTCCGCTCCGCCGCCGGCGCCTTCCCGGCGAATCGCGCGTTCTTCGCCGCGATCAAGGATCTCGCGCGCGAGCGGCCCGCGCTGACCCACGCGGTCGAGGCCGTGAGCGACGACACGCTCGCGGTCCGGCTGCGCGCCCCCGCGTACGCGTACTTCGTCCATGTGTCGGTCCCGCAGGACGACGCCGGCTACAGCGACAACTACGTCGAGCTCGAGCCGGGCGAGGAGCGCACCATCACCATCGCCGGCCGGCGCGGATCGCTGCCGCCCGAGGACGTCGAGGTGCGGTGGCGCTGAGCGCCGCCGCTGCGATCGGCCGGCAGCTAGCCTAGGTAGCGATGTTCGACACCACCGGAGCCACCGCGGGTGGCGCGATCTTCGACACGACGGAGGCGACGTTCGAGCAGGACGTGCTCGTGCGCTCGCGCGAGCTGCCCGTCGTAGTCGACTTCTGGGCGGCCTGGTGCGGCCCGTGCCGCCAGCTCACCCCGATCCTCGAGGCGGCGGTCCGGGAGCGCGGCGGGAAGGTCGCGCTCGCGAAGCTCGACACGGACGCGAACCCGCGCCTCGCCGCGGCGTTCCGCATCCAGGGCATCCCGGCCGTCAAGGCGTTCAAGGACGGCCGCGTGGCGGCGGAGTTCGTCGGCGCGCAGCCGCCGGCCAACGTCGCCCGGTTCCTCGATGCCCTGCTGCCGTCCGAGGCCGACGCGCTCGTGGCCTCCGGAGCCGAGGAGGACCTGCGCCGCGCGCTGGAGCTCGAGCCCGCCCGCGCCGACGCCGCGATCGCCCTCGCCGGGATCCTGCGGGAGCGAGGGGAGCGCGACGACGCGCTCGCCATCCTGCGCGAGTTCCCCGGCTCGTTCGCCGCCCAGGGCCTTGCCGCGCGCATCCGGCTGGAGGACGAGGAGGATGTGCGCGACGCCTTCGCCGCGCTCGACGCGGGCGACCTGCAGCGCGGGCTGGACGGGCTCATCGCGGCGATCGCCGCCACGACGGACGCCGACCGCCGCGAGGACCTGCGCAAGGCCGTGGTCGGCGTGCTGGACGACCTGGGCGTGGAACATCCGCTCGCGCGCGAGTCCCGGCGCAAGCTGGCGTCCGCCCTGTACTGAACCCGGCTACCGGACGGCGTGCTCGTGCAGCGGCGACTCGGCCGCGGAGATCCCGGCCGGGTCGTTGAGCTCCACGCCCGGCGGCGCCGGCACCGGCCCCTCGAGCAGCGGGTCGTCCGTGTCGCGCATCCACCGCTCGAGCCGCTCGCGCATGTCGGCGACGACGTCCGCGTACTGCGCGTCGTCGACGAGGTTGTCCGCCTCCATCGGATCGAAGAGCAGGTCGTGCAGCCGCTCGCGCGGCCGCGGTCGCGTCGCCCAGCCGGCGGCGACGAGCAGGTCCTTCGTCGGCCCGTCGTCGATGTTGGGCAGCACGGGCTCGAGGTGGTCGCCGAACAGGCGGATGTACTTGTAGCGCCGCGTGCGGATCGCGCGCTGCGGGTCGTAGGCGGCGTGGTAGCTGAGCTCCGCGAAGACCTCGTCGTTGACTTCCGGCACCTCGCGGCGCACGACGGGCAGCAGCGAGCGGCCCTGCACGAACGGCGGCGGGTCGATCCCGGCGAGCTCGCAGATCGTCGGGTAGAGGTCGATCTGGGAGACCAGTGCGTCGGTGACGCGGCCGCCGTGAAAGCCGCCCGGCCCGCGGATGATGAGCATCACGCCGATCCCGCGGTCGAGCAGGGACGCCTTCGCGCCGGGGAACGGGAGCCCGTGGTCGGTGGTGAGGATCACCACGGTGTCGTCCGCGACGTCGTGCTCGTCCAGCGCGTTCAGCACCGCGCCGACGCCCTGGTCGAGCGAGCGCGCGCTCGCCTTGAACGACGCCATGTCGCGCCGGACCTCGGGCGTGTCGGGCAGGCTCGGCGGCGGCGAGGAGTACAGCGCGTCGCGCACGGAGGAGGACTCGAAGAACTCGCGGTGCGTCTCGAAGAAGCCGACGGACAGGAAGAACGGCCGGTCGCGCGGCCGGTCGCGCAGCAGCTCGAGCGTCGCGGGGACCACCCGCTCGACGTGCGTGCTGTCGACGTCCCCGACGGCGTCGTAGCCGAGATCCGCCGGGTCGACGGACAGGTGCTGCTCCCCCACCAGCCCGGACCAGTAGCCCGCGGCGCGCAGCGTGTGCACCACGTGATGGCCGTAGTCGCGCAGCCGGAAGCCGCGGTGCGCGAGGCCGATCATGCCGTTCACGTGCGCCCACTGGCCCGTGAGCAGGACGGCGCGGCTGCCGGAGCAGGTCGGCGCGCCGCAGAACGCCTGCCGGAACAGGAGGCCCTGGTCGGCCAGGCGCTGGATGTTCGGGGTCGGCACCGGGTGCCCGTAGGGCTGGACGTAGCGCCCGGTGTCGTGGGAATGGACGTATACGATGTTCGGCGGCAAGGTTTTGTTCTTTCTCTACCGGGATAGTGGCCTTTTCACCCATGACCATACTCCCCAGCCTCGTCTACTTCGTGTGCGCGACGCCCAGAAGCGGCTCGAGCCTGCTCTGCACGTCGCTCGCCGCGACCGGCGTCGCGGGCAAGCCCGAAGAGTACTTCGAGCGCCTGCGCCATTCCGGGCTGCCGCGCGAGCCCCGCGAGTACTTCGACGGCGCCGACGGTGACGTCGTCGGGCTGCTCCCGGAGACGCGCACCGGCGATCCCGCGGGAACGGACCTGGAGTGCGAGCTGCCGCGCTACCTCGCGGAGGGCACCACGCCGAACGGCGTGTTCGGGGCCAAGCTCATGTGGAGCTACTTCGGCGACCTGCTCGCCCGGCTCGGCACCACGCCGGGCGGCCGGGCGCTGGCGGCGATCGAGGAGCGCTTCGGTTCCTCGCTGCGCTGGGTCCACGTGACGCGCCGCGACAAGGTGGAGCAGGCCGTGTCGCTGTGGCGGGCGGTTCAGACGCGGGCGTGGCGCGCCTCGGACGAGGTGTGCGCCGAGCCCGTCTACGATGCCCGCGGCATCCGCCACCTGCACCGCCAGCTCCACGCCCACGAGCAGGCGTGGCGCGACTGGTTCGCGGACAACCGCATCGCACCGCTCCACGTGGAATACGAGACCTTCATCGCCGAGCACGAGCGGACCATCCGCCGCGTGCTCCACCATCTCGGCGTATCCGTCACGCACATCCCCGACCCGCCGCTGTCGCGCCAGGGCGACGACCGCTCGGCCCGTTGGGTCGCGCGCTTCAGGGAGGCCGCATGAGCGCACCGGAGCACCTCCACGCGCTGGAGTCGGAGGCGATCCACATCATGCGCGAGGTCGCCGCGGAGCTCGAGCGCCCGGTGCTCATGTTCTCCGGCGGGAAGGACTCGATCGTCCTCCTGCGGCTCGCGGAGAAGGCGTTCCGGCCCGGGCGCTTCCCCTTCCCCGTCCTCCATGTCGACACGGGCCACAACTTTCCCGAAGTGCTCGAGTACCGCGACCGCCGCGTCGCCGAGCTCGGCGAGCGCCTGATCGTCGCGCGGGTGCAGGACACGATCGACGCCGGCCGCGTCCACGACGAGTGGGACCCGCGCAAGCCGGGCTCCTCGCGCAACCGGCTGCAGACCGTCACGCTGCTCGACGCCATCGAGGAGCACCGGTTCGACGCTGCGTTCGGCGGCGCCCGCCGCGACGAGGAGCGCGCCCGGGCGAAGGAGCGCGTCTTCTCCTTCCGCGACGAGCTCGGCCAGTGGGACCCGCGGGCGCAGCGGCCCGAGCTGTGGAACCTCTACAACGGCCGCATCCGTCGCGGGGAGCACGTGCGCGTGTTCCCCATCTCGAACTGGACCGAGCTGGACGTCTGGCGCTACATCGAGCAGGAGGAGCTCGAGCTGCCGTCGATCTACTTCGCCCACGAGCGCGAGGTGTTCACGCACGACGGGATGCTCCTGGCCGTCTCGGAGCACGTCGACCCCGGCGACGCGGAGCGCGAGCTGACCTCCGTCCGCTACCGCACGGTGGGCGACATGACGATCACCGGCGCCGTGCGCTCGGACGCCGCCGACATCGCCACCGTCGTGACGGAGATCGCGGCGACGCGCGTGACGGAGCGGGGCGAGACCCGCGCCGACGACCGCACCTCGGAGGCCGCCATGGAGGACCGCAAGCGGATGGGCTACTTCTGATGGCGGCCACCCGCCAGCTCCTGCGGCTCGCCACGGCGGGCTCGGTCGACGACGGGAAGTCGACGCTGATCGGGCGCCTGCTGCTCGACGCCAAGCTCCTGCTCGAGGACACCCTCGACGCGCTGCACCGCGCCGGCACGAACGGGACCCCCGATCTCGCGGCGATCACCGACGGGCTGCGCGCGGAGCGCGAGCAGGGCATCACGATCGACGTCGCCTACCGCTACTTCACGACACCGCGGCGCTCGTTCATCATCGCCGACACGCCGGGCCACGAGCGCTACACGCGCAACATGGTCACGGGCGCCTCGACCGCGCACCTCGCGGTCATCCTGATCGACGCGCGCAACGGGATCGTCGACCAGTCGCGGCGCCACACGGCGATCTCGTCGCTGCTCGGCATCCACCACCTCGTGGCCGCCGTCAACAAGATGGACCTCGTCGACTGGGACGAGGCGCGGTTCCGGCAGATCGAGGCCGAGTTCTCCGCGCTCGCGCACCGGCTCGGGGTGGAGAACGCGCGCGCCATCCCCATCTCGGCGCTGCACGGCGACAACGTCGTGGAGCGCGGCGCGGCGCCGTGGTACGACGGCCCGCCGCTGCTCGAGCACCTGGAGCAGGTGGACGTGGCGACGGACCGCGGCGCGGGGCCGCTGCGCCTTCCCGTGCAGTGGATCATCCGGCCCGAGGACGGCGGCCGCGGCGCGCGGCGCTACGCCGGGCAGATGGCCGGTGGCACGTTGCGGCCGGGCGACGAGGTCGTCGTCCTGCCCTCGGGCGCACGCACCACCGTGACGGCGATCGAGCAGCTCGACCGCCGGCTCGAGGCGGCGGCGCCGCCCGACTCGATCGCCGTGCAGATCGCCGACGATCTCGACGTCGGCCGCGGGGACACGTTCGTCGGCCCGGCGGACCAGCCGCAGGGCGGCCGCGAGATCGAGGCCACGCTGTGCTGGATGGCCGAGACGCCGCTGCGCGCGGGCGACCGCTTCACGCTCAAGTACACGACGCGCACGCTTCGCGCGACCGTCGACTCGATCGACGCGCTGCTCGACGTCACGACGCTCGACCGCGTCGACCCCCCGGAGCAGCTCGGCCTCAACGACATCGCGCGGGTCGTGCTGCGCACGAGCGCGCCCGTGTACGCCGATCCGTACGACCACAACCGCACGACCGGCGCGTTCATCCTCGTCGACGACCACACGAACGACACGGTCGCCGCGGGGCTCGTGCGCTCCGTGCGGCCGGGCGAGGCGCACTCGCACCGCAGCCCGGACGTCACGTGGCACGAGAGCGGGCTCGACCGCGGCGAGCGCTGGGCGGCGCTCGGCGCGCGCGGCGCGACGTTCTGGTTCACGGGCCTCCCCGCGTCCGGCAAGTCGACCATCGGCGCGCGGCTCGAGCGGCGGCTCGTCGAGGCCGGCCACCCCGCGTACTTCCTCGACGGCGACAACATCCGCCACGGCCTGTCCGGCGACCTCGGCTTCTCGCCCGGCGACCGGCGGGAGAACATCCGCCGCGTCGCCCACGTGGCGCGCCTGATGGCGGACGCCGGCGTGGTGTCGATCGTCTCGCTCGTCTCCCCCTACGCGGCCGACCGGGAGCTCGCGCGCGAGCTGCACGAGGCGGCCCGGCTGCCATTCATCGAGGTCTTCGTCGACACGCCCGTGGAGGTCTGCGAGCAGCGCGACCCGAAGGGCCTGTACGCGCGTGCGCGCGCGGGCGACTTGAAGAGCTTCACCGGCGTCAGCGCGCCGTACGAGGCGCCGGAGACCCCGGAGATCCTCATCCGCGGCGCCGAGGAGGAAGCGGACGCGGCGGTCGACCGCCTGCTCGCGGAGCTGGAGCGCTACAAGCCCCACGACTGACGGGCACGCGCGGCGGCGCCGCCGGGACGGGCGGTATTCATGGAGGGTCGTGCCGACGTCCGACCGCCGCGTGATCGCCCACCTCGACTGCGACGCGTTCTACGTGTCCGTCGAGCTGCAGCGGCGGCCGGAGCTGCGCGGGAAGCCGGTGGTGGTGGCCGGGACGGGCCCGCGCGCGGTGGTGACGACGGCGAGCTACGAGGCGCGCAAGTTCGGCGTCGGCTCCGCGTCGCCCGCCGCGCAGGCCCGCCGCCTCTGCCCGCAGGCGGTGTTCATCCCGCCCGACTTCGCCGCCTACCGGGCGACCTCGAAGCAGGTCTGGGGCATCGTGCGGGAGCGGCTCCCGGTCGTCCAGCAGGCCGGGACGGACGAGGGCTACGCCGACGTCACGGACGTGGACAAGCCGCTGCGCGCGCTGCGGGAGCTCGTCGAGGAGGTCGCGGCGCGCACGGGCATCGGGATCTCCGTCGGCGTCGGGCCGAACAAGCTGATCGCGAAGGTGGCGAGCGATCTCGAGAAGCCGCGCGGCTTCGTCGCGATGGGGCGCGAGGAGGCGTGCCGCCGGCTCGCCGACCGCTCGCCGCGCATCATCCCCGGCATCGGCCCGAAGACGGCGGAGCGGCTCGCGGCGCTCGGCTTCACGACGATCGGCGCGCTGCAGCGCGCGCCGGAGGAGCTCCTGGCGGAGCGGTTCGGCGCCAACCACGGCGGCGACCTGCACCGGCGGGCGCACTTCCACGGCTCCGCGACGGTGCACACCGAGGCCGGCCCGGCGAAGTCGCACTCGAACGAGACGACGTTCGACCACGACATCGCGGACCTGGCGGAGCTCGAGGCCGTGGTCACGCGCCTGGCGGGCGGGCTCGCCGAGGGCCTGCAGCGCCGCTCTTCCCGCGCCCGCACGATCGCCATCAAGGTGCGGCTCGACGACTGGACCACCGTGACGCGCGCGCGGACGCTGCCGCTCGCCGTCGACGACGCGGGCACGGTGGCCGGCGTCGCGGTCGAGCTGCTGCGCGCCTACGCGCCGCCGCGGCCCGTGCGGCTGCTGGGCGTGCGCGTCGCGTCGTTCGAGGACAGCCCGCCCGGCGAGGACGGGGCGGGGCAGCTCGCGCTGCCGCTCTGAGGGCCCGTCGCGCGGGTGACCGTCACTGGGTGACGAGGACGGCGCCGTGGCCGCTGAAGCCGAGCTTCTGGGCCGTCGCGGCGGTGAGGTCGTACTCGCGTCCGGCGACGTACGGGCCGCGGTCGATGACCGGCACGCGCACGCTGCGGCCGTCGTGGCGAAGCGTCACCTTCGTGCCGCAGGGCAGCGTCTTGTGCGCGACGCCGAGCCGCCCGGGGTTCAGCGTTCCGCCGCAGCCCAGCGTGTTGCCGTACAGCCCGGGGCCGTACCAGGAGGCCTGCGCGGCACGGTAGACGTTCAGGCGGCCGACCGCGCGCGTCGCGCGGCGCACGCCGAGGCCGCGCTTCACCTTCACGCGCACGCGCGCGCTGAGCGCGGTCTGCTGGCGGTCGCGGAGCGCGTAGCGGCCCGCCCGGCGGGTCCGCGCCCGGTCGAGCGTCACCCAGCGGCCGTCGCGGCGCGCCTGCAGGGCGACCGGGATGCCCGCCACGGCAGGCGTCACGTGCCCGCGAACGGCGGTGCGGTGGCCGGCGTGGACGTGGAGCTTCCGGCTGTCGACCGTGATCCGGGGCTTGGCCGGTGCGGCCCCGGGGTCCTGCGCCGGCGCCTGTGCGGCGGCGGCGGGCAGCGCCGCGATCCCGGTCGCGGTGAGTGACAACGCGCCGGCACGGAGCGGGCGCGCGGGCATGCGCAATCGCACGGAACTGACCTCCCCTACGTCGACGTGTGGGCCTACGAGGCGAGCCGGCGGACGTGCGGGATCACGGCGGCGCGCGGTCGGCGCGCTCCCGTCATCCCGCGGCCGCGACGGTGCGCCGCGGCCCTGGTCCCGCCGCGACTCGACTCCTCGGTCGCGGCCCTGGCTCCCCCGCCCGGCGGCACCTCGTGTGCCGCGGTTCGGCGGTCGAACTTACGTACACCCGAGCGTAGCGGCCGCTACGCCCATGTGTGTGAGGCCCGGCACAGTGACTGCCGGAAAGCGGTGCATCGACCCATGCGGCGCCCCGGGCCCGGGCGACGGCGCGGCTGCGACCGCGGTCAGGCCGCCGCGGTCGTCACGCCGAGGTCCTCGCCGCACTCGTCGCGCAGCCTGGCTAGGCCGAGGCGGATGCGGCTCTTGGCCGTGCCGAGCGGGACCTGCGAGCGCTGCGCGATCTGGTCGGCGGTGAGGCCGCCCCAGTAGGCGAGCACGAGCGCCTCGCGCTGCGCCTGCGGCAGCCGGCGCAGCGCGTCGCGCACCGCGCCCCGGCGCTCCTCGCGCTCGAACCGGCCGTCCGGCCGGTCCTCCGGGCGGGCCTCCTCCTGCGGCGTCGCGAGCGCGAGCCGGTCCGACGCGCGACCGGCCGCCTGTCCCTCGCGCCACAGATCGAGCGCCCGCGAGCGCGCCATCAGGCGCAGGTACGCCCCGAGCTCGCCGCGACGCGGGTCGAACGCCTCGGGGCGGCGCCAGAGGCGGAGGAAGACGTCCTGCACCACGTCCTGGGCCTGGGCGGGGTTGGCGAGGATGCGCAGCGCCGCGGCGTAGACGCCCCGGCTGTGGTCGTCGTACACCGCGCTGAACGTCCGCGGATCGGTGAGGGCGGGGGACATGACCGGTTCTCCTGTCGGCACGTGCACGAGACAGCGGATTGTACGCAGTGTTGAAGGTTCTCAAACTCGCTGTGTAATGTTGCCGACGCGCCAGCTCCGATGCGCGCCGCCGCGGGCGGCTTCGGCGACAATGGCGGCGTGGCCGCCCACGACCGCCTGAGCGGGCTCGACGCCTCCTTCCTCGCCCTGGAGGAAGGCGGCGCGCACATGCACGTGGGCTCCTGCCTCGTCTTCGAGGGCGCGGCGCCGGGCTACCGCGAGTTCGTCGGCCACCTCGAGCAGCGGCTGGACCGCGTGCCGCGCTACCGCCAGAAGCTGGCCTTCCCGCCGCTGCGCCAGGCCCGGCCGGTGTGGGTCGACGACCCGCACTTCCACGCCGACTACCACGTGCGCCACACGGCGCTGCCGCCGCCCGCGGGCGCCGCCGAGCTGCGCCGGCTCGCCGGCCGGGTGTTCTCCCAGCGGCTCGACCGGTCGAAGCCCTTGTGGGAGCTCTGGCTCGTGGACCGCGTCGGCGACGACGGCTTCGCCGTCGTCACGAAGACCCACCACTGCCTCGTGGACGGCATCTCGGGGGTGGACATCGCGACCGTGCTGTTCGACCTCGAGCCGGATCCGGCGCCGGCCGAGCCGCCGGGCGAGTGGCAGCCGCGGCCCGAGCCCGGCGCCGCGGCGCTGTGGGGGGGCGCGGTCG
>Ga0196962_10000777_pt1 | contig 11624 bp, 11 predicted proteins | sample S3v_20metaG_FD_183186 | JGI IMG/M metagenome (GOLD analysis project Ga0196962, IMG submission 183186) | Soil microbial communities from Anza Borrego desert, Southern California, United States - S3+v_20 | ecosystem: Environmental > Terrestrial > Soil > Desert | place: USA: California | collected... | reverse complement strand
AAACGGCGGGCGGTCTCGGCCTTGGGGACACCCTTCTTGACCGACTCCACGATCTTCTGCCTGAGATCTAGCGAATATGCACTCATGCATCCACGATACCCGGTGCACCGTCATCGCAATCCGCTGTTGCTGATAGCTGATGGCTGACCGCTGATGGCTCGCCGTACATGAGGCGAGCCTCATGTACGGCGCTCTCAGACGACCCTACTCGGCCTGTCGGTGCCGCCGCTCTGCTCGCTGCGCACCCTGAAGCCGGCGATCAGTAGCATGATCCCGAACGCTATGGCGTAGATCCCGATCAGCCATATGAGCGAGAACAACCCGGCCACCGGTCCTATCACGGCCAGGAGCGCCCCGAAGAGCACTGACAACACGCCACCGGCGATCACGGCCCACTCGCCCCTTATCTCATTGCGCAGCCTGATGGCCGTAGCTATCTCGGAGATCCCCGTGATAATGGCCCAGGCGGCGATCAGGTAGAGAAGGAGGATAGCGGTCAGCCCTGGCAGGACGAAGGCGATAATGCCCGCGAGGATGCCGGCCACTCCCTCGATGAGCAGAAGCCAGCGGGGCGTCCCTCCTCGCGTGCCCCCGAAGATGCCCACTATCGCGAACACGCCGTCGACCAGGGCGTAGGCGCCGAACAAGAGGATCAATGCCTCCAGGGCTATCCCCGGGCGCAGGAGCGCGGCCAGCCCGAAGAGTATGGCGAGGGCGCCGCGCAGCGCCAGAGCCCACCAGTGTCCGGCCTCTGCCGGCAACGCAGCCTGTGGTTGGGTCATACCTTCCTCCTTTATCTTGGCCGCCACCCGGGCATCACGGTGCGAAGATGCCCCATTCCTCGGACACATTATATGCACGGGCTCAAGACAGGCGATACGTCCACGACCAACACCCAGACAAGCGAAGCCCGAAGGGCGAAGCGTGCTGAAATGCTGAAAGCGACCGAAGGGAGCGTGCTGAGAGCCTGCTAAGCAGGCGTGCTGCAAGCGGAAGCCGAAGGCTGGAGCTTGCTTACTCGCTCACCGCATTGCCGCCGGCCCGTTTGGCCCTGTAGAGGGCGGCATCTGCGGCGTGGGTCAGTTCCTGGTGGGTGGTTCCGTCCTCGGGGTAGCTGGCGACGCCTATGGAGATGGTCGTCCTGGCCGAGACGTCGTCCCTCTCGAAGGTCCGTGCTTCGACGCTGCGACGTATCTCCTCGGCCACCCCCAGTGCATCCTCTTTCGAGAGATCGGGGAGAACGCTCTGGTACTCATCGCCCCCGAAGCGGGTGGCGCTGCGCCCTTCTTCTTCGTGAATGGCGCCGATGATGCGTCCGATCTCACCGACTACGAACTCGCCGAGGAGGTGTCCTTTGGCGTCGTTTATCTTCTTGAGGCTGTCTATGTCGGCCATGAGCACGCTCAAAGGCCTTCCCTCATCGGCCATCGCCTCCAGGCGGTGTTCGAACTCGCGGTCGAAGCGTCCCTTGGAGTAGAGGCCCGTGAGGTGGTCGCGGTTCACGAGCTCGTGCAACTGTTCGAAGAAGGAGGCCTTGATCTCATCCTGATGCGAGTACTCGAGTACGGAGTCGCCCACGTGTATGCGGTCCCCGTCGGAGAGGAGTTTGCTGTACCCCGGCTCCTCTATTACCTCGCCGTTGAGCGCGATGGTCTTCCCTGCTTCTACGATGCCTCGCAGGGCATAGCCGCCGGGTCTCCTGTACAGCTCGGCGTGCCGCGGTTCGACCTCCACATCCCGCACCACGATATCGGCCGAGAACGGGTCGCTGCCAAGAACGAGCTCGTCGTCGGCTATCTCGAAGAAGTCGCCGAGACCTGGTCCTTGCAAGACCACGAGGTGCGGCCGGTTCTCCCCGGCGTTCTCTATCCCGGTATGCAAGCCTACGCAACCTCCGTAAGAAACATTCTAACATCAGCCCCACAGGCCGGGCATAACGCCCGACGATGCTAGAATGAGAATACGAAGACAGGCGAATCTGGCACGGGGGCTGGCATTTGGAAGTGCAACAGAAGCGTACCTATCAGGCAGTTATAGGGCTTGAGTTTCACGTCCACCTAGCGACCTCGACCAAGATGTTCTGTGGTTGTAAGGTGGCCTACGGCGATCCCCCGAACACCCACACCTGTCCCGTGTGCCTCGGCCATCCGGGGGCTTTGCCCGTCACCAACGAGAAGGCCGTAGAGCTCGGGGTGATGGCCGGGCTCGCGCTCAACTGCGACGTGGCAGACCGCGCGATCTTCGCCAGGAAGAACTACTTCTACCCCGATCTTCCCAAGGGGTACCAGATCTCCCAATTCGACGAGCCGATCTGCACGGGAGGCCACATCGACGTCCCCACCCCCGAAGGCAAGATCCGGGTCGGCATCACTCGCCTTCACCTGGAGGAGGACGCGGCGAAGAACGTACACGTCGGCACCTCGGGCCGCATGCACGGCTCCGTCGGCTCCCTCATCGACTTCAATCGGGGCGGCACGCCCCTGATGGAGATCGTCACCGAACCCGACATCCCATCGCCCGAAGCGGCGCGTGCTACGGCCAACCAGCTAAAGAATATCCTGAGGGCGGTCGGCGTCTCGGAGGCGGATATGGAGAAGGGACAGCTCCGCTGCGACGCCAACGTCTCCATACGCAACCCCGACGGTACCTTCGGCACCAAGACCGAGCTCAAGAACATGAACTCCTTCCGCTTTGTCGAGCGGGGCCTCACGCGCGAGCTGGAGCGCCAGCGCGAGATCCTGGAGAACGGCGGCCGCGTCGAGCAGACCACGCTCCACTACGACCCCGAGACCGACGAGGTACACGAGCTCCGCAGCAAGGAGTACGCCCACGACTACCGCTACTTCCCCGAGCCCGACCTCCTGCCGCTCGAGCTCTCGCCCTCCTACGTCAGAGAGATCGAAGAACGGCTCCCCGAGCTGCCCGACCACATGCTCGCCCGCTTCGTCGAAGAGTACGGCCTCTCCGAGTACGACGCAGGTGTGCTTACGTCCGATAGGGATCTGGCATCTTTCTACGAAGCGGTGGCGGCGGAGGTGGACCCCAAACAGGCATCTAACTGGATCTCCGGTGACCTGCGCGCGCTCCTCAACGAGACCGGGACGGACATCTCAGACTCCAGGGTTACCCCCGAGCACATGAAAGAGCTGATCGAACTCGTCGCAGCAGGCAAGGTCTCGCGCTCCGCTGCAAGAACGGCCCTCGATAAGGTCTTCGAGACCGGCGATTCTCCTTCCGTCGTCGTCGAGCGTGAGGGTCTCGCCTCCGTAGGTTCGGACGAGCTCTCCGGCGTCGTGGACGAGGTCATCTTCGCCAACCCCGAAGAGGCCGAGCGGGTGCGGGGCGGGGACAGGAAAGTGGTCGGCTTCCTCATCGGCCAGATCATGAAAGCCACGCGCGGCAACGCCGACGGCGGGAGGGCGCGCGAGCTCCTGATGGAGAAGCTGGGTTCTTAGAGGATCGCGGTCCTGAGCGCCCCGCGTATCGGCGTCCCTTTCCTCGAGCCCTCGGACATCCCTGACGCCGTCTGCAATGCTGGAGGAGAGCCGGTACCCCTTCGCCTGCCACCCTCAGTACCCGAAGGGGGCGTCGCGCTGGCCAGGGAGTGGATCGCTGACCTGGTAGAGATCTCCTGCTCCGGCATGGATCTCGACGGTCTACTGCTCGATGCCTCGAACGCCGAAAAACTCGCCGGAATGCTCCTCGCCTCTCTGCGCCTGGATCTCCCGACGGTCTACGCACCGCCGGCCAGCCCGTCCCTCTGTGCCGCCCTCGTGGCGCTCGGCCTCACACCGGGGGTCGGGGACCCTGCTGCCACGGTCGTCTCACTCACCGAGAGTGATGGACCATCCCCCCGCGTACTGATCGACAATTTCTCTCTCGCCAACGCGCTTCGGGCCGGTGTCGCGGCGGGAGGAGGCCCCGTAATTCTCGTCCACCTCGCGGCGATCGCACGTGAGGCAGGTGTCGCCGGATTCGACCAGATGATGCGGGTTCTCGCTGCAGAGACCCCCGAAGTCGACCTTGAGTGGTTGCGGGAGCACGGCGTATCCGGCCTTCTCTCTTCTCTAAGCGACACACTCCACGACACGCCCACCGTCGCTGGCAACCTCAAAGAGAACCTGCCGTCAACGCCTCCTGTGCCGGGGGAGCACTCTCGCCTCGTCTTCGTCAGGGCCAGGGCGTCGGGTGCCGAGGCAGTCTGCCGCGTCCGCAAGGGCGTGACGGAGCCGGCGGGAGAGTGCCGCGTCTTCGGCTCCGAGAACGAGGCCGTCTCGAGCGTGCTTCGTGGCGAGATAGGAGAAGGAGCGATGCTCGTGGTGGGAGGTTGCGGGCCGCGCGGAGGCCCTGGGCTCCTCCGGCTCGATGCGCTGGGGCACTCACTAAAGGAGTCCGGACTCAGGGTGCCCGTGTTGACCGACGGGCTCGCACCGGAGGACGTTCTTGGACCCTGGATCTCGCTCTTCGCTCCCGAGGCTGCGGCTGGCGGTGTCCTCAGACTTCTCCGCGATGGTGACACCCTGAGGATGGATCTCACCGAGGGCCGCATCCGCACCGGGGCGGGGGAGTTTACCAGCAGAGAGCCCGGCGAGTTCTCCAACGACGCAGGCACGGCTTACGCTGCCCGCTACGCGCGGACCGCGCTACCCGCATTGGACGGCGCGGGCTCCGGTTAGCTCCTCGTTGCGGCCGGCTTTCTCGCCCTGATGTGTAGGAAATACGCAACGATCTGGGCGTCTTACAGGCCGGGACGCTCTTGTACGGCCTCGTCGCTGGGATACGGTTCACCGAAGCGCTCCAGTACGAAATCCGCCTCGACCAACCTGTTCAGCCAGGAACTCAAGGTCCCCATGAGTTGTATCCCTCCCCGCAGCCGACGTCCAGGCCGGAGAGACCGGTCACGTCGGGGAGCATCTCCAAGAAGGCCGGGGTGTTCAGGCCGTCGCGGTAATGGTCGTACCCGGCCCGCACCAGTTCGGTCCACACCTCGGCGTTCTCGTCCCAGTAGCGGCCTACTTCCTCATGGTCCATGCGCCTTTCCCCTCCGATGGTCGGGTGGATATCATCGACGCTTCCCAGCTGACCGTATCCTCGTCTCTGGTAATGGAGATAGGTCGAAAAGGTACCCCAGGCTGTGTTGCGTAGGATGCGCCGAACTCTACCACGTGGCATCATGCCCGTGGTGGGAAGGAGTGGTCCGTTGGTGGGGACGGAAGGAGGCCAGTGCTGGCACGGGGATAGGCACCCGTAAGTGTGTTCCCGACATTCGACGGGACAAAGGAAATACAGAGAGGGGAGACTCACCCAAGCTATGGCATCTATCGAAGACCTGATCCTGCTCCCGAAGCCGCGCTCGGTCGTCGCCAGGTCCGGCGCTTACAGGCTCACCGGCGGCTCGAAGATCATCTGTCAGGGGGATCCTGGATCACTGTTCCCCGTGGCCCGCCGGTTGCAGCGGGCGCTTTGGGAGGACCAACGTATCGGATGGGCCTTGCGGGCTGGAGATCCCGGGAACGGCGGTTCCAGGGGCGAGACTACAATAACGCTCACGCCAGTGCAGGGCATCCCGGCGCAAGGCTACCGGTTACGGATCGCTGATGACGGCGTAGACCTCATTGCCGGTGATGCGGCGGGGGCGTTCTACGGCGTCATGACCCTGGTGCAGATGTTGCGCCAGTGCGAGGGGGCGCTCCCTGCGGGTGAGATCGAGGATTCGCCGGATTTTCCATCGCGCGGGGTGATGCTCGACATCAGCAGGAGCAAGGTCCCCACCATGGAGACGCTGTTTGGTCTGGTCGACATGTTCTCCGGGTGGAAGATCAACCACCTCGAGCTGTACACGGAGCACACCTTCGCCTACGAGAACCACCGCGAGGTCTGGGCGCAGGCCAGCCCGATGACGGGCGAGGAGATACTCCGGCTCGACGCCTATTGTCGCGAGAGGTTCATCGAGCTGGTACCGAACCAGAACTCCTTCGGGCACATGCATCACTGGCTGGAATTGCCCCGCTACAACCACCTGGCAGAGTGTCCCGAAGGCTTCGAGCTGACGTGGGGAGAACACACCAGGCAGATGCCGCCCTTCAGCCTGAACCCGACGGACAGACGCAGCGTCGAGTTTATGGGAGAGCTGTTCTCCGAGCTGCTGCCGCACTTTTCCAGTGAGAAGTTCAACGTTGGCTGCGACGAGACCTGGGACGTTGGCCGTGGCAGGAGCGCCAGGGCAGTCGAGGAGAAGGGCGCCGGCCGCGTATATCTGGACTACGTGCTTGGCATCTACGATCTGGTAAAGCGTCACGACCGCACGATGCACTTCTGGGGAGACATCATTATCCAGCATCCTGATCTGGTCCCCGAGTTGCCGAATGACGCCGTGGTGCTGGAATGGGGCTACGAGGCCGACCATCCCTTCGACGAGCACGGCGGCGAGTTCGCGAGGTCGGGGATGCCGTTCTTCGTGTGTCCCGGCACCTCATCGTGGAACACCATCGCGGGGCGCACCTCCAACTGCCTCGGCAACGTCCGCAATGCGACCGAGAACGGCCTCAGGCACGGAGCCAGCGGGGTGCTCAACACCGACTGGGGCGACAACGACCACACGCAGTACCTGCCGGTGAGCTACCTCGGGTTCGCAGCCGGGGCGGCACTGCCCTGGTGCCACGAGACGAACAGGGACGAGGACTTTATCTCGGCCCTCGACCTCCATGCTTTCTACGACACAGCGCGCGTCATGGGTAGGATGAGCCACGACCTGGGCAAAGCGCACGAGCTGGCGGGGCCGGCCCCGCACAATTCCACGGTCCTCTTCCACCTGCTGACGCAGTCCCCCGACGATCCTCTCCCCGAGGGTGTAACCGTCGATAGCCTCAGGGAGGCCGGCGAGCGCATAGCCTCTATCATGGAGCCGCTCGAAGGTGCGCGCATGGACAGGGACGACGCGGAGGTCACCCGCGACGAGTTCGCCAACGCCGCGCGGATGATGCTGCACGCCTGCCAGCGGGGGGTGGCGATGCTAGAAGGGACAATCGACTCAGCTGAAAAGCGCGATGAGCTGGCTTCCCAGATGCGTACCATTCTGGGCGAGCACCGCCGCTTATGGAGCGCCCGCAACCGCGTCGGCGGCCTGCAAGACAGCGAGGGCGTCTTCGAGCAGCGGCTTCGGGAGTACGCGGGAGCCGTGTAGCATGGGTTCGTGGCGGCACGCTTGCGCTGAGAGGTACTTTCGTCTATATGTATAAGGGCCACATTGGCAGGTGGAAGGGATTAAGAGATTGGCTCGGGCGACTGCACCGGCTCAAGGGGGCGGGGCGTTAGGCGCGTTGAGAAAGATCGCTTCGAGCTACCTGCTCCGCCGGATAGCCAAGGCGCTCATAACCATCTTCGTCATGGCTTCCCTGACTTTCTTCCTCGTCCGGCTCATGCCTGGCGGTCCCGTGGAGGCGTACATCGCCAACCTGGTCACCCAGTACAACCTGTCGCACGAAAACGCGGAGGCGCAAGCCGCCTCGCTCTTCTCGCTCGACCTGAACGCGCCTGTCTACCAGCAGTACCTGGAGTATCTGGGCAACCTGGCGCGAGGAGACCTCGGTGAGTCTCTCGTCTCGCGCGGCGTACCCGTGAGTGAGATCGTCATGGCTTACCTGCCATGGACGCTCTTCAGCATCGGCACGGCACTCATAATCAGTTTCTCTCTGGGTATCATGCTCGGGATGCTCATGGCCTACAAACGGGAGACGAAGCTCGACCACATACTTACGAACCTGGGGTCCATCGTCAGCTCCATCCCCGACTACCTTATGGGAATCCTCATCCTGGTGTGGGTCGGAGTCCAGTGGGAGTTGATCGACGTTACGAACATGCGGGGCTCGCTCTCACCAGGGGTCCAACCCGGCTTCAACCTCACATTTATCGCCGACGCGTTCTACCACGCTTCCTTGCCCATACTCACCTACGTGCTCGGCACTATCGGCCTCTGGATGCTCACCATGAGAGGCAGCACCGAGTCGACACTGGGCGAAGACTATGTGACCGTGGCCAAAGCGCGGGGCCTGAAGGAGCGCAGGATCGCCACGGCCTACGTGGGCCGCAACGCGGCGCTCCCGCCCTTTACCCAGTTGAGCATCTCCATAGCGCTCGTCTTCGGCGGATCACTCCTCATAGAGTGGATATTCGTCTACGAAGGCCTCGGCTACCTGCTCTACAACGCTATCCAGCAGCGCGACTACCCTGTGATGCAAGGGGTCTTTCTGATCATCACGACGATGGTCATCGTGGCCAATTTGCTCGCCGACCTACTCTACTCCAGGCTCGATCCGCGCATCCGGATCGCAGGTAGGGACTGACAGGATGGCCGCCACGACGGGCGAGAGCCGCTTCAGGGACTCTGCGGTCGGCAGGGTCCTGGGATGGTTCGCCTCGACGCTCAAGCTCATGGCCCGCAACAAAGTTGGTTTCGCGGGTTTTCTGGTCGTCTCGACCATAGTACTCGTTACGTTTATCGGGCCCATCTTTCTGCCTTCGGAAGTTCCGGTGGATGTAAAGGAGATCTATGAGACACCCTCTCTAAGCCATCCTCTGGGCACCGACTCCGAAGGCAAAGATGTGCTGCTTCAGATCATCAACGGAGGCAGACCTATCCTGACGATAGGATTTCTGGCCGCGGCCATCTCCACGACCATCGCCGTGACCCTCGGATCGCTGAGCGGTTTCCTGGGCGGACGTGCCGACACAGGCTTTACCTGGCTGGCCGATATGGTGCTTACCATCCCCCAGCTACCGCTTCTGGCCGTGCTTGCCGGCATTCTCAGGCTAAACAGCAAAATCGCAGTTGCGGGCCTGATCGGGGTTCTGTTCTGGCCGACATTGATGCGTGCCATAAGGGCCCAGGTGCTCTCGTTGAAGGAGCGCGACTACGTCGAGTCGGCCAGGGCGCTGGGTCTGGGGACGCCGCACATCGTTTTTCGCGAGATCGCGCCCAACATGGCGGGCTACATCGCCATCAACTTCACCCTGGCCGTTACCGCTAGCATGTATTTCGTTGTCGCCCTGACGCTCCTAGGACTCGTGCCGCTCTCTGAGGACAACTGGGGCGTAATGCTCAACCTGGCCTGGACGCGGGGGGCGATCTTCTCCAAGGACAGCATCTTCTACATCATGGCTCCGATCGCCGCCATAGCCCTGTTCCAGCTCGGCCTCGTGGCCATGAACCGCTCGCTCTCGGAGATCTTCGACCCGCGGCTGCGGCGGGGGTCTTGAGAGGGTGGAAGGCCGCGACGAAGTCCTTAGCGTGCGTGACCTGGAGATAGGCTACGCGACGGGCCGGGGCCTGGTGAGGGCGGTGCGCGGGGTTAGCTTCGACCTCGGGGATGACGAGAGCCTGGCATTTATTGGGGAGAGCGGGTCCGGCAAGACTACGCTCGGTCTCTCCCTGGTGCGTCTGCTGCCGCAGAATGCCTCGATCGCCAGGGGCGAGATCCACTTCCGCACCGCTTCTGAGGAGGCTTTGGATCTTACGACCCTGGACGACGAGGCGCTCAGGCGCTTCCGGTGGAGGGAGTGCGCGATGGTGTTCCAGTCGGCCCTCAACGCGCTCAACCCCGTGATGCGCATCAGAGATCATTTTGCCGATACCGCAAAGGACCACGGCGAGACGAACGGTTCCCTCAAAGGCCGCGCCCTCACGGAGCGGGCCACGGAGTGCCTTCAGATGGTGCAACTGGACCCGGACCGGGTGCTCGGCTCCTTCCCGCACGAACTCTCCGGCGGTATGCGCCAGCGGGTCATGATCGCGCTCGGTCTCCTGCTCAACCCAAGGGTCCTTATACTGGACGAGCCGACCACCGCGCTGGACGTGCTGACCCAGAGGGCCATAATCGAGGTGCTGAGGACCCTCAAGGACGAGCACCGCTTCGCCATGATCTTCGTCTCCCACGACCTTTCCCTGGCCGCCGAGCTGGCCGACAGGGTGGCCACGACCTACGCGGGCCGTATCGTCGAGCTCGGGGAGGTAGAGCGGATCTTCTACCACCCGCGCCACCCTTACACGGTCGGCCTGCTCGATGCGGTGCCCACCCTGGCCGGAGAGCAGCAGGAGCTGAGCTCGATCCCTGGCTCCCCACCAGACCTTATAGACCTCCCTGCGGGCTGCAAGTTCCACCCGCGATGCCCCTACGCAACGGAAAGGTGCCGCGAGGAGGACCCTCCACTGATGGAGGTGGCTCCCGGGCAGGCGGCCGCATGCTGGCACTGGGAGAAGGTAGGTTCGGACTGGGAAGCGAGGGGGGGTGAGCGCCACGAGCGGGACGCCCATAGAGCTTGAGCACGCCAGCCGCAATTACGGTTCGGGCAATGAGCGGGTGAGGGCCGTCGACGACGTATCTTTCACCATTGAGCCGGGCCAGACCCTGTGCCTTGTGGGGGAGAGCGGGTGCGGCAAGTCCACCACAGGACGAATGGCTGCGGGACTGCTCGAGCCTTCGCAGGGCCGCGTGCTCTACGGCGGCAAGGCGGTCGAAGCGCTCCCCGAGGAGGAGAAAAAACGCTTCCGGCGGGCGGTCCAAATCATCCACCAGGATCCTTACGCTTCGTTGAACCCGATACGCAACGTAACGCAGATCCTGAGCGCGCCCTTGCAACGCCACAGGCTCGTGAAGTCGCGCTCCGAGCTAAAGAGCAGGCTCCACGAGTTGCTCGAGACGGTGGGGCTGACGCCACCCGAGGAGTTCCTGAACAAGCATCCCCACCAGCTCTCGGGCGGGCAGCGGCAGCGCGTCTCCGTCGCCAGGGCGCTCACCGTCGGCCCCGAGTTCATCGTGGCCGACGAGCCCGTCTCGATGGTCGACGTCTCGCTGCGCATCGGGCTGCTCAACATGTTGCTGGGGTTGCAGAAGGACCTCGGGGTGGCGTTCCTGTTCATCACCCATGACCTCGCCGTCGCCAAGCACTTCTCCTGGGAAGGGCGGATCGGCGTAATGTACCTCGGGCGCATGGTCGAACTCGGTCCCACGCAGCGGCTTGTCGGGGAGCCCGTGCATCCTTATACGCGGGCCCTGATCTCGGCGCTGCCGGAGGCAGATCCCGAACTGACGCGAAGCAAAGAGCGGTTGCGGTTGCGCAGCCCTGACATCCCCAGCCTGTTGAACCTGCCCGCGGGTTGTCCTTTCCATCCTCGCTGCCCGATGTATGAGGAGGGTCTGTGCGACACGGACCGTCCCGCCGAGGATGCCGTCGATCTGGAAGGACATCTGGCGGCCTGCTACGTCGCGGCCAGGGAGCTCGGCCAGGAGGATCGCATACCCGAGAGCAGCAGGGCGGCGGGCGCCGAGGCCGAACGGAGGACGGCGTGATCCCGGAACTGGGGAAGGCCGGATTCCGGATAGGGTTCCTTTTAGTCGTGCCGTCTTTCTTACTCTTGTTCTTTCTGGACCCCGGGACCCCCGAGTATGCAATCACCCTCTTGACCCTGGTTATGGGAGTGGTCTTTCTCGTGGCTGTAACGTTGTTGGTTCTGTACACCAGGCGTTAGAAACGTAAGGACTGTGAGACACACTGTGGCCGAAAAAGGAGGCAGCTAGTGAGCACGGGCAAGAGGATCTACCGTCCTATAGAGATGAGCCGGCGGCAGT
>Ga0196962_10000776_pt1 | contig 11654 bp, 10 predicted proteins | sample S3v_20metaG_FD_183186 | JGI IMG/M metagenome (GOLD analysis project Ga0196962, IMG submission 183186) | Soil microbial communities from Anza Borrego desert, Southern California, United States - S3+v_20 | ecosystem: Environmental > Terrestrial > Soil > Desert | place: USA: California | collected... | reverse complement strand
GACGACCGCTGGATTCGCATCACCCGCCGCTGGACGCTGTGGGCATGGTTTTTCCTCTCCTTTGGTCTCGTGCTCGGCGGACGCTGGGCATACGACGTACTCGGCTGGGGTGGCTACTGGGGCTGGGATCCCGTGGAAATTGCGGCATTTATGCCGTGGCTGACGGGCACCGCCTTTTTGCATTCCGCAATGATCCAGGAAAAGCGCGGCATGTTGAAACACTGGAACATGCTCCTGATCATCCTCACATATGCCCTTGTCATCTTCGGCACCTTCCTGACGCGTTCCGGTGTCCTATCCTCTGTGCACTCGTTTGCACAAAGCGCGATCGGGCCGCTGTTTTTCGGGTTCATCGCGTTTACGCTGGTAGCATCCGTCGCCTTGATCATCCATCGCTGGAGCAGTTTGAAGTCTGAAACCGAGATGACCTCCGTGCTCTCGCGCGAGGCGCTATTCCTGTTGAACAATCTTCTATTCATGAGTATCCTGGTGGTCTGTTTCTGGGGCGTGATCTTCCCCCTGATCTCGGAACTCTTCTCCGGTCAGAAAGTGACCGTGGGTCCTCCATTTTATGAACGAGCCACATCTCCCCTCTTCGGCGCTCTGATGCTATTGATGGGGGTTGCTCCGCTTTCCGCCTGGGGACATTCCACGGTCAAAACGCTCGGGCGTGCGCTGTGGAAACCTGCGATCGCCGCGCTCGCAACCACGATTTTACTCTTCTTTACATACACGCATAATATTGGCGCGTTGATCGGTTTCTTCCTGATCGTGTTTGTCGTTCTCGTGACGGTCTATGAATACTGGCGCGGCGCCTATGCCCGCCAACGCAGCCAGGGTGAGAATGTTTTTGCGGCGTTCTGGAACCTGACCGGGCGCAACCGCAGACGCTATGGCGGATATATCGTTCACATCAGCATGATGCTGATGGCAATTGGAATTCTTGGCATCGAGATATTCCAGGTGGAGACACAGGGAACGCTTAAACAAGGCGAAACCATCTCCCTGGCAAATTATGAGCTTACCTATCGAGAGATCGCGCAGTGGGATGATCTGCCAAGCGGCGTGAACTATCGCCGTGCCGTCCTAGACATATATGAAAACGGTGAATATCTCGGTCAGCTCGCCCCGCGCATCGATTACTATTACGACTCTGAGCAGAATATGACCATCCCCGGTCAGCGCTCGACATTCAGGGACGATCTTTACGTGCTGCTAGTGGATTGGGAACCGGTCGGGGCAAGTGGAGCCACGTTCAAGATCTTTGTCAATCCATTGGTCAATTGGCTCTGGCTTGGGAGTTTTCTGTTCCTGGCTGGTATTTTCATCGCAGCCTGGCCCGAAAAGGAAACGGAGCGCGTCACGGCAACGGCAAGAGCCCGCCTCCCGCAAAAACAAACCAGCGCAGCGGATTGAGTTGGTAATTAGTAAGTAGTAAATCAATGGATAAGCCAAAACTTTTACCAATTACCAATTACCAATTACTGGTTGTGATCCTCCTCGCTCTGGCTATCGCTCTCACCACACGCGCCGTTTCTGCCCAGGGTCCTACTCCCACAGACGACGAGGTAAACCGTATTGCCAAACAGTTGTACTGCCCGGTTTGCGAAAGCACGCCTTTGGATGCTTGCCCCACCGAAGCGTGCCGCCAGTGGCGTGATTTGATTCGAACCATGCTGGCAGAAGGCAGAACCGAAGATGAGATCAAGCAATATTTTGTTGAACATTATGGCGTGCGCGTTTTGGCAGAGCCGCCAAATCGGCTCGCAACGTATCTTATCCCGGCAATTGCCATTCTTCTGGGTGCGGTCCTGCTCTTCCGTGGTTTTCAAATGTGGATGAAGCCTTCCGCGACGAGGGCCGCCATCGAGCCCGAACAAACGTCCGCCCCAGACCCGTATATTGCCAGGCTGGAAGAAGAACTGAAGAAACAGAAATAACCCCTCTCCCATCGGGAGGGTTAAAAGGAAAAAGAGAATTCATGACAGAAACATCCATCCCTGCCCCGCGCCGCGGTGTGCCACTCTGGGCACAGATCATCGTCTGGGTGTTGCTGGTTGGGCTGCTGGTGATCGTCGCGCTGGGTCTTCAGCGCAGGCAGCAAGGCACCGTCCAACCCGGGCAGGTTATTGAAAATTTCACCCTGCCGTTGTACAGCGGCTACGAAGTGGATGGCAAAAGCGAAATCCATTTTGCGGACTTGCGCGGCAAAGTGGCTGTGATCAACATTTGGGCTTCGTGGTGCAAGCCCTGTGAACAGGAAGCTGCCGATCTTCAGCAAGCCTGGACGGAGTATGAACCGACTGGGCAGGTTGTCTTCCTCGGCGTGGATTATGTAGACACCGAACCGGAAGCACGGGTCTATCTCAAGAAATTCGGTATCACGTATCCAAATGGTCCCGACCTCGCCACACGTATCACACAATACTTCCGCATCAAAGGCGTGCCGGAAACTTACTTTATAGATCAAGACGGTGTTTTACGGTATGTGAAAATTGGTCCCTTCTCCTCGATTGACGAGATTCGCGCCCAGATAGATCCACTGCTTGAGTAGGGGACCTCATGGAACTGACCGCCATCTTCCTTTCGCTTGCCATCCTGATTCTTGTGGCGATCTATCTCTATGCACCTTTCATGGAACGACGCGCCCGCCGTGTCACTGAAGAGGAACATGAGCTTTCGGCGCTCATGGCAGAACGTGACCGCCTCATCAATGCTCTCCAGGAACTGGATTTCGATTTCAAACTCGGTAAGATTCCCGAGGACGAATATCCCGTCCAGCGCAGGACTCTGCTTCAAAAGGGCGCGGATGTTTTGCGAAGGATCGATGTGCTTGCCGCCCCCTCACCCTCAGTGAGAGGAGATAAGGGGCAAGACACGGAAGCGCGTCTCGAACGAGCGATTGCCGCTCGCCGCGCCGACTCGGCTCTCGCACAGGTCGAGGTAACCGATGACGATCTGGAGGCGATGATCTCGTCACGCCGCAAAACCCGGACCAAAAAGTCTGCCGGCTTTTGCACCAGATGCGGCAAACCTGTGTTGGTTACAGATCGATTCTGCCCGTCGTGTGGAAAGGCTTTATCGTAAAAGGTAATAACTCTACCAATTACCTTTGGAACTCAGCATGAAATTTAGTCCCCTTATTTTGTTTATTACCTCCGCGATTACTCTCACCGCCTGTAACTTCACTCTGGCGCAAGATGTCACACCTCCGCCCGGATACGTCCCACCGACGCCCGTCGCAACCCTGGGACCTCTCTTCCCCGCACAGTCACCCAGCACGGAAAACGGCGCCATGATCTTCGCTGAAAAGTGCGCGCCCTGTCACGGCGTAACCGGCATGGGAGATGGCGAACAGGGCATTCAACTGGGTGTGACGGTCCCGGCATTCGGGCTGCCCGAGATCGCACGACCGGCGTCTCCTGCGCAATGGTATACGGTGGTCACCCAGGGCAACATGGCACGCTTTATGCCTCCGTTCGCGAGTCTCAACGACCAGGAACGCTGGGACGTGGTTGCCTATGCCATGACCTTGCACACCTCCGAAGAAGAAATCGCAAGAGGAGAAGAGTTATTTGAAACAAACTGTGCCGGTTGCTCCACAGATTTCTTCCGGGATCAGGAGAAAATGTCGGCATTGAGCGGTGTGGAATTGGCGCGCATCATCCAACAGGGAAATGAACAGGTGCCGGCGTTTGGCGCGACTTTGAGAGAGGAGGAGGTTTGGGCAGTTTCCTCTTATCTGCGAACTCTTTCCTTTGATACATCACCCGTGGTCTCTGCGCCCGTCTCTAGCATCACATCCGAGTCCTCCACCAAGACTCCGGTAGGCACCCCTTTGAGTACCGCTGCAGCGACAGAACCAGCCTCCACGGCAAGCGAATCGACTGCCATCGCCAGAGATGGCTTCGGCACGGTGAGTGGCTCGATTGAAAATAATACAGGGACCGATTTGCCAGCGGACATGAAGGTAACCTTACGCGGCTACGACCATGGCGCCGATCCAAGCACAGGGCCTGAGGAAGTGTTCTCACAGGAAGCGACAGTTAATGCGAACGGATCATTTGTGTTCGAAAACATCGAGATGCCTCTCAATCGCATTTTTCTTGCAGAAGTGAGCTTCGAGGACATCGAGCTGCAATCCGGATTCGCGATCGCGGAGGAGGGCAGCACAAACTTAACTCTGCCTCCTATTACGCTATATCAAAAGACAGAGGACACTTCTGCCCTCATCATAGATGAGGCGCGCATCTTCTTCGAGTATGGGACAGATGTGGTGCAAGTCTTCAACGTGTATTCGTTTCGTAACCCAAGCGATGAGATCATTATTGTGAAGTTCAACGAGCGAGGTGAGATTCCCTTTATCAAATCGCCCGAAGGCTCCTCAGGCTTTGGTTACGAACCGGTGCAGGACAGCGAACCGTTCCAGCAGCTGGAAGATGGCTTTGCCATTCCGCCCAGTGAAAACCCATATGGACTTGTCGCCTATGCATCTGTACCCAAGGAAAAAGAGGTTGAATTTTCACAGGACTTTGCGTTACCTGTCACAGCAGTCACAGTCTTTGTGCCCGAAGGAATGACGATCCAGAGCGAAAGGTCAACCGATCTCGGCCTCCAGGCGATTCAGGATTTCAACTTCCAAATGTATGACCTGGGCAGCGTGACGGCGGGTGAAACGCTGCAGCTTTCCCTTTCGGGGATTCCAAGAGAAGCAGGTTCTGCGGCAGCCGCTTCCAGCCAGAACCTTTTGCTCGGCGCGGGAGCGCTTGGCATTGCCCTCATCCTTGGTGGGGCATGGATGTATTTGCGCAACCGCAGAGAAGACAGCGCGGGCGAGAGTGAGGAAAACAATGAATTTGAATCCTCCGACGAGGTGATCGATGCCATCCTCGCCCTCGACGATTTGCACCGCGCCAGGAAGATCTCGGGCGAGGCCTATCACAAGCGCCGCGCGGAATTGAAAGAAATTCTGAAGGGAATGATGTAAACCCGCAGATGAAACTATGATCGCCGTCAAAAAGCTTGTCAAGCGATTCGGGTTGAAGACCGTCCTGCGCGGCGTGGACTTTGACGTCCAGCCCGGGGAGTTTGTCGCGCTGCTAGGTCCAAACGGTGCCGGAAAGACGACCTTTTTGCGAATCCTGGCTTCCCTGTCGCGGCCTTCGCTGGGGGAAGTGAATATCGCTGGCTATAAGCTTCCGCATGAGGCTGCGCAAGTACGCGCCCACCTGGGGGTCGTCTCGCATTTACCATTGTTGTATGGTGACTTGACGGCGGAGGAAAACCTGCAGTTCTACGCGCGGATGTATAACCTCCCCAATTACGAATTACGAATTAATGAAGTCCTGGAAATGATAGGGCTCGTAGCCAGACGGCGTGATTTAGTCCGGACATTCTCCCGGGGGATGCAGCAAAGGCTTGCGATCGGGCGCGCCGTCCTGCACGACCCCGACGTGATCCTCTTCGATGAGCCATACACCGGCCTGGATCAGGATGCATCCGCCATGCTCGATGATGTACTCAAGGCTGTGGCTGCCGAGGGCAGGACTGTCGTCATGACCTCTCATGACCTTGGGCGCGCGGAAGACCTGGCGACGAGATTCGACGTTCTCTCACGGGGAGTTATTTCTGCTTCGGCGTCTCGTAAGGAACTCATGAGGACCAATCTACTGGCGTTCTATAAGCAGGCACTGGCGGGTTAACCAAGTGGACAATGCAACAGAGATCAGATCGGTGGCTGACCGCACAACGTCAAGAGGCAGTTTTCTCAAAGCGGTCGCTGCGGTCGTTTGGAAGGACGTCCGGGCCGAATTCCGTTCACGTGAGCTCTTTTCGGCGATGCTTGTCTTTTCCTTGTTGATCATCCTCATCTTCAACTTTGCGCTCGAGCTGGATCTCAAAACACGCCAATCGGTCACCGCAGGCGTGCTCTGGTCCACCTTCGCGTTCGCAGGGACGCTGGGACTCAACCGCTCAATGGCGATCGAAAAGGATCGCGGCTGCCTGGATGGTCTTCTGCTCGCGCCGGTAGATCGTTCCGCTATCTATTTTGGCAAAGTGATCAGCAACTTGATGTTCATGCTGATCGTGGAATTGATCGTCCTTCCAATTTACAGCCTTTTATACTCTGTCAATCTCTTCCAACCCGGCTTATTACTTGTGATTCTATTAGGCTCCATTGGCTACGCGGGAGTTGGCACCTTGCTTGCAGCCATGTCCGTGCAGACACGCACACGTGACATCCTCCTCCCCATCTTGTTGTTCCCGGTGGTCATCCCCGTCTTGTTGGCAGCCGTCAAGGCAAGCAGTGGCGTCCTCGGCGGCGCAGATTGGGATGAGATCCTTCTGCCGCTTAACCTCCTCATCGCCTATGATGTGATTTTTATCGCTGTAGCATTTATGGTGTTTGATAATGTAGTGGAAGAATAAATATAGAGATTAGAGGATTAGAGAATAGAGATCAGTCTCTTCTTTCCTTTTCTCTACTTTCTGATCTCTATTCTCTAATCTCTGACTCGAAGGAGCATCTATGCAACCAAAACCTTTAGCATTAAAAATTCTCGATATTGCTGCCATCATTGTTCTTGGCATTGCAACCTATATGGCGCTAAACGCTCCCTTAGAACGTGTGATGGGCGAAGTCCAAAAAGTGTTTTACTTTCACGTCGGCACCGCCTGGACGGCGCTGCTGGGGTTCATCCTCGGAGGAGTGTTCAGCGTGATCTATTTGATCACCAAGAATCTCAAATGGGATAAGTTCCAGGTCGCCGCGATCGAAGTCAGCCTGGTGTTTTTCCTGATCACTATCATGCTTGGCTCCATCTGGGCGCGCCCCGCCTGGAATACGTGGTGGACGTGGGACCCGCGCCTCACGACTGCCGCAATCACAGAGCTGATCTACGCCGCCTACTTCATGCTCCGCCAGGGAATTGACGACCCCGACCGGCGCGCCCGGTTCGGTGCGGTGTATGCGCTTGTGGGAGCGCTGAGCGCGCCGATTACGTTTTTTGCCATCCGCTTGTTTCGGACCATCCACCCGGTGGTGATTGGCGGGACTAACCCGGAAGCAGATGGGGGCTTCAGTATGACACCGGATATGCTTAGTGCGTTTTTCTTTGCCCTTTTCGCCTTCAGCGTCATCTTTATCGATCTGTTCTGGAACAGGATTCGCCTGGGTGATTTGCAGGAAAAGGTCGAGCAGCTCAAGTTAAAAGTCAGTATGTAACGGAGAACCACATGTTTTTTCAGGAATCCACCCCAGACACTTCAGGTTATATGATCGCCGGTTACACCGTCGCCTTTATTGTAATGGCGCTGTACGTGGCAAGTATTTATCTTCGCACCCGTAATCTCCGTCAGGACATGAATCTGTTAGAGGAAATGGAGGAAACGGCGCCGCCCGTCCAGATAGCTGCCAAAAATATACCGATGAAGAAACCAGCACGATCCGAGAATCACCGATCTGGAAAACCTGTAACCAAACGGTCACGGAAAAAATAGCCTGTTGAAAGAGAGTCCGCTATAATTGAGGTGGACTCTTTTTTTATGCGATTGGACCACGAGACTCAATTTCGGTGGCGGAAACGGTTATTAACGTTGAGCCTCGCCCTGGCCTTTGCGGTAAGTGTATACGCGGCTACTCCTGAAGAGGCCGCTGCACAGGGCACCACCCCGCCGGGTCCAGACCGGTACTCAGTCACAGTTGTCGATTACACCAAATACTTTTGGTGGATGTTCTACCTGGGGGAAGACGATATCGAGTGCAAGATCGTGACCGACCATGAGGGGTTGCCAACACCGGGGGATATTTTTGTAGATTGTGGCGAAGAGCTTTACGAAAAATGGATCGAGCAAAAACCCTGTATGGAGTTCGATGTCAATTTATGCCAGGGGCTTTATCTTCATCTGGTGGATACCAAGCCTGCGCAAAAAGAAGTTTCTTCCATCCTGCCTCCCCCTACTGTGCAAGTCACGCTGGAAAATTGCGACCCGGTATATACCTCTTCGACAAGTATTTGCGACTCGGACCCAATTATGGTTTTAACCGGAATTGAACCCCTGCCCGATTACGAAATCGTCAGCATCGAAGGATTGTACGAAGGGCAGCCTTTTATCTGTGACGCTATCTGCCGCCTGCAATTGCCTGTCACCGATGAGGATGGGTTCGTGATCCAGTTCTGGGCAAACTCAAGCTATGGGGATAGCAGCGTGGTATTTGATGCACTGGTACGCGTAGCGATCACAGACGCCGGGGACCCGGATCGTTTATTCTGGTATGTGGATGTCTTGAGCAGTCAGTGGATGGGCGTACCTGTTGCCAGCTGCGTAGAAGCCTGGGGCGCGTTACCTCCCGTAGGTGGTCCGCCGGAATGGTTAAGCACTCCCCCACAGAGTGAAGAGTTGGGAACGGATATTCCTTACAATTATCTGGCGGCTCAATTGATTCGGGCTGGCGCTGTGGATGTGAGAGCGTGTCCGGATGGCGGTTTGCTGCCGGATGGCGGCGCGTCCGCTTGCGGGATGGAAGCAGCGCGCGGGGCAGTAACTGCCTGGCAAAATCAGTTCGATGGGATCATCCTCAGTGTCGCGCAGGATACAAGCGTCCCGGCACATTTGCTCAAGAATCTATTCGCCATTGAAAGCCAGTTTTGGCCCGGGGTAAGTAATATCGAAGACATTGGCCTGGGACAACTGACTGTAAAGGGCGCAGACACGGCACTGTTGTGGAATCCCCCGTTCTTTCACCAGTTCTGCCCACTGGTTATGGACTCCGCGGAATGCAGTAAAGGCTATCTACACTTGAGTGATGAACAGCAGAAATATGTACGGCTGGCGTTGATCGATTCTATCAATGCCACCTGCGAAACCTGCCCGCTGGGAATCGACCTGGATCGCGCCAACTTCAGCATCGGCGTATTTGCTCACACGATGCTTGCCAACTGTGAACAAGCTGGTCAACTGGTGGAGAACGTCACCGGCGGGACTGCTGGTGAGGTGGCATCCTATGAAGACCTCTGGAAGTTTACGCTGGTCAATTACAATGCTGGGCCCGGCTGCCTGGGCAACGCGCTGGACGCAACCATTGGCGAAGATCAGGAAGTTGACCAGGAATTGACATGGGAGAATGTGTCCTCGAATCTTGAACCAGCATGTCAGAGCGCCATCAATTACGTGGAGGACATCAGCAGAACGCAGCCGTAAGATTCAGGCGATGGTCCATCATGGAAAGGCGGAGGTCACAAACCTCCGCTTTTGTTTTCTGTGCTAAACTATTGCCATGATGTCATTGCGAGCGTATGTCGCGAAGCAATCTCTAGTTAAAGGGAAAAATCTAAACAAGACATTTCCACCATTTAATCGGAGATTGCTTCGTCGCCTAGAATGCTCCTCGCAATGACATATTGATTCTTGGAGGAACTGTGCTTACCCTAGTAGAGAAAATCCTCTTTACTGTGTTTGTCTTCGTTTCCCTTTATTACACATACCGGGGTGTGATGCGCATCATCGGTCATATTTCAAGCGGGCAAGGCAAGCCAGATTGGTCCCTCCTCTGGAAGCGTTTGGGAGAGGTCGTTGTCAAAACCATCACCTTCCAACCCGTTTTTCGCTTCCGCCCAACGGTCAGTCTTTTGCACGCGTTCATCGGCTGGGGATTAATTGTTTTTTTGCTCATCAACCTGACTGATGTCATTTACGCGTATACGGGGTTTAAGCTGCTTCATAATCTCGGTGTCTTTGGCGACGTCTACAGACTTCTGGCAGATTTCTTTGGCCTGGCTATATTAATTGGAATGGCATCTCTCGCCTTTCGCCGCTATGTGCTTCGCCCTCCGAATTTATCTAGCCGCGAGTCCTCTCACCTCGATCCAAAGGCGCGGATTGGCATCCCACGCGACTCGGCGATTGTCACCGCGACCTTCTTTACACATAACCTGATGCGATTGCTAGAAGAATCTTTTTACTTAGCCCAACGTGGCGAAGTAGACCCCTGGCAGCCATTTATTTCCGCCGCGGCACGCGCCTGGTCTGGTTGGGACGCCAACCTGCTCACAATTGGAGAACATGCAGCCTTTTGGCTGTCCATCGGCGCGGTGGTGGCATTCCTGCCCTACTTCCCGTATTCCAAGCATTTGCATCTCTTCTTAGCGCCCATTAACTTTGCCTTGAAACCCGAGCGTCGATCCATCGGCGAATTGAATTATATCGATCTCGACGACCAATCGATCGAACAGTTTGGCGCGGCGACCATGAAAGACCTGGGTTGGGAGCAAATCATGGATGCCTACGCCTGCATCCAATGCTTCCGCTGCCAGGAGGTTTGCCCGGCGTACGCCACGGGCAAGGTGCTTTCGCCCGCCGCGCTGGAGGTCAATAAGCGTTATCACTTGAATGCTGGTGGAAACCTGGATGTGCCCATGCTGAACCTGATCTCTGAGGAAGCCGTATGGGCATGTACCTCCTGCGGCGCGTGCGTAGATATTTGCCCGGTTGGCAATGAGCCGATGCGCGATATCCTGCATATCCGCCGCAACCTGACTCTGATGGAAAGCAGATTCCCGAAGCAGTTGGAGACGGCATTCAAGGGCATGGAACGGAATGCCAATCCGTGGAATGTCTCACAGGCGGATCGCATGAAATGGGCGCAGGGACTTAATGTGCCGACGATCGAGCAGAACCCGGAGCCCGATATTCTCTGGTGGGTCGGCTGCGCACCTGCCACCGACCCGCGCGCCCAGAAGACATCCCAAGCCTTCGCAAAGATCTTGAACGCTGCCGGGGTCAACTACGCGGTGCTCGGGCAGAACGAACAGTGCACAGGCGACCCTGCACGTCGAGCTGGTCGTGAAGATATCTTCTTCGGGCTTGCCTCCGCAAACGTGGAGATATTAAATGAGGTGAAACCGAAGCGGATTGTCACAACCTGCCCGCATTGTCTGCACACGATCAAGAATGAATATCCAGCCTTTGGCGGGAACTATACTGTTATCCATCACACACATCTGATCAACGAGCTGGTCGGGGCGGGCAAGATCAGTTTAGAGGTGACGAGCGATGAGTACCGGGTAACCTTCCATGATCCCTGTTATCTTGGACGGCACAATGGAATCCTCGAGGCGCCGCGTGGTGCGTTGGAATCATCGGGTGTGACCGTTATTGAGATGCCGCGTAACGAACGCAAGTCCTTCTGCTGCGGTGCCGGCGGGGCGCAGTTTTGGAAAGAAGAGGAGCCTGGCACGATGCGCGTGAATGCAGCGCGCTTCCAGGAGGCCAAGGAGACAGGCGCGAATACGCTCGCGGTGGGCTGTCCGTTCTGTATGGCAATGTTAAGTGATGCTTCGAAAACGGAAGGCGGTTCCGTTCAAGTAAAGGATGTCGCTGAGCTGGTTGCAGAGCGTATGAAGACAAAGGCTTAGAATTCGTCCCGCACAAGTGCGTGGATGGGAGTAAAATTGCCTCCCGCCAAAGGAGGTTTGCATGAAGGAAAAGATCCGCACACTTCATCCTGAGAAGAAGCAGGGTGTGAACATCAGCAAGGAAAAGTATGACATCATTCGCAGCGCCATTCTGTGCGTATTGCAGAGACAGAAGGAAATTACGTTTATGAATCTTTCTCGTGCCGTGGAAAAAGAAGTGAATGGAAATTTCAATGGCTC
>Ga0196962_10000775_pt1 | contig 11664 bp, 14 predicted proteins | sample S3v_20metaG_FD_183186 | JGI IMG/M metagenome (GOLD analysis project Ga0196962, IMG submission 183186) | Soil microbial communities from Anza Borrego desert, Southern California, United States - S3+v_20 | ecosystem: Environmental > Terrestrial > Soil > Desert | place: USA: California | collected... | reverse complement strand
AGGCGGCGGCGCCGGGCGCCGCGGCCCGGCTCCAGGGGCCTCGCCCGGCCCCGGTCCCGGGCTGGTTCGACCTGCTTCGGGGGCGGCCGCCGGCCCGTTCCTGAGCGGCTCGCCGGCCTCGCCTAGCAGCCCTTCCGTCTGCGCGTCGAGCGCGGCCGGCCGCTCAGCGAGCCGGCCAGGCGCTCCGGAGGCGCCGGATGACGCTCGGATCGGTGATCTCCCGATAGCGTCCCTCGACGAGGCTGAAGATTCCGAACAGCAGCAGGCCGGCCGCGATCGCCGCCTGGGCGAGATCGGGAAGGCTGCCGAGCGCCTGGCCCATGCCCAGCGCCTCCCCGGCCTCGTCGTCGCGCGCCGCCTTCCACAGCGAGGCGCCGACGATCAGGAAGACGATTCCCCGAGCCGCGTAGCCGAGCCGGCCGACCCACCCGACCCAGGGCCGGCGGGCCGCGCGGGGATCGAGATGGCGAAGGAAATCCGCCCTGGCCGCCTTGACCAGCTGGAAGCCGCCGACGGCGAGCAAGGCGGCGGCGGCGATCAGCAGCAGGGTCTGGCCGCCTGGCAAAGCGAGCGTCGCCGCCGCGCCCTGCTTCGCCCCGTCGCCGCCGCCGAGCGACCCGCCGGCGACCAGCTTCGCGGCGACGGCGGCGAGACCGGCATGGACGATTCCGCTCGCCGCCCCGGCGAGGCGGAAGGCCACGCCCTTGGCGTCGGCGCCGCGCCCCTGGGTATCGAACAAGGCGTCCGCCAGACGCCACGCGGCGTAAGCGAGAAGCCCGGCCGCGACGACCGCGAGCAGCGCCTTGCCGGCGCCTCCGTTCAGATATTCGAGCGTTCCCGCGCTGCCCTCGGTCCGGCCGCTGCGAAGCGCCAGATAGCCGATCAGCACATAGATCAGCCCGCGCGCGGCGAAGCCGATCCGGGTGAGCGCGACGAACTTGCCGACATGGGCCATCTCAGCGAGCCCGCCGGGCGCCGGTCATGCCCGCCCCTTCGCGGCGCGGGCCTTGCGGCGCCTTCCCCTCCAGCCGCGCCGGAAGCCGCGCAGCAGCCGGTGCTGGGCGAAGGGCTCGAACGATTCGTCGGCGCCGTCCGGATCGGCGACCTCGCTCCTGGCGATCGCCTTGGCCAGGCCGTTGAAGTCCGGCGGCGTGAACGGCACCAGCGTCCGGCCGCCGCCGCGCAGCTGCTCGACCGTCTCGATCAGCGAACCGGTCGCCCGGAAGAGCTTAGCGACCTTGGCCGGCTCGACTCCGAGATGCTCGGCCATCAGATCGCAGCGAAGCTCGGCGATCTTGTCGGCGGCGCCGCGATTGGCCGGCCGCTGGGCGTCGAGCATGACGTCGCACTCGCTGTCCAGGCCCATCGAGCGGTTGTTCATGTTGGCCGAGCCGACCCGGAGCATGACGTCGTCGACGATCATGATCTTGGCGTGGACGTAGATGTCGGCCCCCTTCTCGGTCACCGGCGAATAGATCCGGAAGCGCTGCTTGTGGTCGCGCTCGCGGATCGCCTTGACCAGCTCCGCCCGAGCCGCCCCCATCACCCCCTCGTCGAGCCAGGTCTGGCCGGCCCGCGGGTTGACGAAGAGGAATTCGGGCGGGTCGGGCTCGGCGACTCGCCGGGCCACTGCCTCGGCGACCGCCCGCGAGGCGAAATACTGGTTCTCGACATAGACGAAGCGCCTGGCCGCGGCGATCATGTCGAGGAACATCGCCTCGATCTCGCGCAGCTCCTCGTGATCGCCGTCGTCGCCGCGGGTCCGGGCGACCGCGATCTCGGCGTCGCGGAAATGCGCCTCGAGCCCGTCCGGCCAGGGATCGCAATGGCCGTCGGCGCATTCGAGCTCCTCGTCGCAGGCGATCTTCCAGCGCACCCGGCCGAGGTCGCCGAGGGCGCGCGCGGCGTCCCCCTCCACGGCCATCGCCGCATCGTGCCAGGGCGGGTAGCGGCGGTGGGTGGTCGGCCGGCGCCGGCCGGGCTCGTCGTCCCGGTGAGCCCGCGTGTCCCAGCGCGAGCCGGTCATGTCGATGCCGCCGCAAAAGGCGAAGGCGTCGTCGACCACGACGACCTTGTGGTGGTGGCTGGCCTCGCGCGGATGGCTGCTGTCGAGCTTGAACGAGATCTTGCGGTTGAACAGCCGCCAGGCGGCCATCCGCAGCAGGGTCGTGCCTCGGCCGAGCAGGCTGTACACCTCGCCGTCCCAGGCGAGGATGTGGATGCACAGGTCCGGCCGATTCTTCGCCAGCCAGGAGATGAACGGGCCGAGATGGACGGGAGCGCCGCATTCCTCGTCCTCGTCGTCGTCGATCAGCTTGAGGCGGGTGTCGAGGTCCCAGCCCATCAGCAGGATCTGCGACCTCGCCTTGAGCATCGCCGCGCGCGCCAGCCGGAAGTAATCGGCGGCGTCGACGACCAGGGTCGCCCGGGTCGCCCGCTCGATCCGCCAGCAATTGCGCCCCGGCGCCAGCGCGAACCGGTCGGCTTCGGGCTTGCGGGGGGCGGCGTCGGGCATCGGGCAGGAGAACGAGCAAGCGCTGCCATGGTTTCGTCGCCGTAAGGATGAACCGGCGCGCGGTCGAAGCGGCGCCCGTCCGGCCCGGCCGGCTAGGCCGCGGCTCGGCTTCGGCTGAGCTGGACGAGAAGCTCGGTCGCCTCGAGCGGGGTGGCGAATTGCAGCCCGAAACGCATGCCGCCGACCCAGACGACCTCGGCCTCGACGAGCAGGCCGTCGCGGGCGAGCGTGACCGGGCTTCCAGGCGGCGGCGGGCGAAGCGATTCGGCGAGCGCTCCGGACCGCGACAGATCGCGCAGATGGACCCGCGAGGCGCAGGGCCCGCTCCTGATCGTCGCCGGAAGGAAGACCGGGAAGCGCGGCTCCGAGCGCGCCTGCCCGATGCCGATCTTTTCGCCCAACGCCCGCATGGAAAACCCCGTTTCGTCCGAGGCTTGAACGCCCGTCGAGCGGATCGGATGCCGGTTAAGGCGGGCTTAACCGCGAATATTCTCGCGCGCTCGTCAGGGCCGGAGAGTCGGCGCCGTGTTGACCGCGCCGGCCGTCTCCGGGCGCTCTTCATGTTCGGGCAGCACGGCCTCGTCGAGGGCGAGCGCGGGGCCGATCCAGAGGCTGTCGTCGACATGGTCGCGGCGCGGATTGGCGGTGTTCGGGTGGACGAGGATGCTGAGCTCGCCATGATTGAGCATCAGCCACGGCACCAGGGCGGCGAACAGATCGGTCGCGAAGGAGATCTCGAACATCGGCCGGTCGTGCGGGCCGACCGGGCGTTCGTGCCAGGTGCCGAGCCGGACCGCGAAGCGCTCCGCCACCGCCGAGCGGAGCCGCCGCGCCGCCGCCGCCTGCTCCTCGCCGTCGAAATAGACATGGGCGTGGTAGCTCGCGATCTCGGCGACGGAGCGGACCGGCGCCGGCATCAGGCGGCGCGCTGAAGGAAGGCGGTCTCGCGCTCGACCCAATGCTTGAAGCTCGGCCGCTCGAGCATCCGCTCGACATAAGCGGTGACCTTGGGATGGCGATCGGGGTCGATCGCGACGCTGAGATGGCGCAGGTTCGCGAACGGGCCGGCGACCGCGATGTCGGCCAGGCTCAGCCGGTCCTCGACCAGGAAGCCGCTCGCCGGGATGACCCGCTCCAGATAGTCGAGCAGGGGCGGAAGCTCGTCGCATTCGGCGGCCTGCGCGACGGCGAGGTCGCCCTCGCGGCCGAGGAAGCGCGGCGCGACGATGCGGTTGAAGAACATCTTGGCGCCGCAGCTGCCGAGGATGGTGTCGGCGAATTCCTCGTACCAGATCGTCCGGGCCCGCGCCCGCGGGTCGGTCGGGATGAGGTTGGGCTCCGGGTGGATCGAATCGAGATAGGTGATGATCGCCGTCGAATCGGAGATGGTGAAATCGGACCCGTCGGGCCCGGCGCCGGGATCGCGGAAGCCCGGCATCTTGCCGAACGGGCTGGCCTCGCGGAACTCCGGATCCTGGGAGCCCGGGCCGACCGGCTTGAGCTCGAGCTCGATCCCCTTCTCAGCGGCGAAAGCGAGCACCTTGCGGACGAAGGGCGACAATGAGGAACCGTAGACGATCATCGGACGCCTCCTACGTAGGTTTTATTCTGCTACTAACATAGCAAGGGCCCGGCTCCAGGTCACGCCTGAATGCATTCGGCATTGACTTAATTAAGTCTGTACTTAAAGATATCGCGATGGATCGATTCGCCGCCCTCGCCGATCCCAGCCGGCGCCGAATCCTCGAACTTCTGAGCCGCGGCGACCGCTCCGCGGGCGCCATCGCCGGCGGCTTCGAGATGAGCGCGCCGGCCGTGTCGCAGCACCTCAAGGCGCTTCGCGAGGCGGGCCTGGTTCGGGTGACGATCGACCGCCAGCGCCGGATCTACAGCCTCGACCCGGACGGCCTCGCCGCCGTCGACGCCTGGATCGGGCGGGTGCGCGGCTTCTGGAGCAAGCGGCTCGACGCGCTGGAAGCGGCGCTCGCGCAGGACAAGGGAGAAAGCCGATGAGCGACTACGGCATCGTCACCGAATCGGGCGCGGTGCGCTTCGAGCGCCTTCTGCCGGCCGGGGTCGAGCGGGTGTGGGACCATCTCGCCAGGTCCGAGCTGCGCCGCTTGTGGTTCGCCGCCGGCGAGATGGACCTTCGCCCCGGGGGCGCGCTCACCCTCGTCTTCCGCAATTCCGAGCTCGCCCCGGACGGCGAGGCGGTGCCGGAGAAATATTGCCAATATGAGGGCATGGTCTCGAAGGGCGAGATCGTCCTCGCCGAGCCGCCGCGGCGGCTGGTCTTCCTCTGGTTCGAGGAAGCGGGGCCGCCGACCGAGGTGACCTGGGAGCTCGAGCCGCGCGGCGAGCGGACGCTCTTCACCCTGACCCACCGGCGCCTGCCGAACCGGGCGATGCTGGTCGACGTGTCCGGCGGCTGGCACCTCCACCTCGACGTGCTCGAGACCCTGCTCGCCGGCCGGCCCCGAGCGCCCTTCTGGCCGACCAACGCCCGCTACACGGAGGAATATGAAGGGCGCATTCCGGCCGAGTGAGTCCTTCTATCGGGACCCGGCCGGAGCCTCGTCGGCCGGGCAGCCCTCGAAATGCGCGCTCAGCAGCCGGCGCCATTGGTCGGGGCCGGCGTCGCGGACTCCCGTGAGCCGCAACGCGAAGTCGCGATATTCGGCATGGTTGGGGATTCCGAAGCGCGCGGCCAGGACGTGCCCCTCGGCGGCGTCGAACCAGATCGGCCCGCCCCGTCCGCCGAAGGCCGGTCCGCCCACCTCGAAGCGCAGCGCCCGGCGGCCGCCATGGTCTTCCTCGCCGGCGAACCGGGCATCGGCCCGGCCGAGGTAGCGCAGGGCGTCGGCGGGATCGCCGCCGAGCCAGACGAGCGGAAGGCCGAAGCTGAAGTCGCGGCGCGGGTCGGCGCGGTACTGGGCGGTCACGGTCAGGCTGGCGAGGTCGAAATCGTAGAGATGCCAGGGCTCGTCCGGGACCGGGCTCGACAGCTGGAGAATGCCGCCGGGCGCCTCGACCCGGGCGCGGATCCGGCGCTCGCGCCGGTCGTGGGTGAGAATGGCGAAATCGCGGTGCCCGCCATCGGGTTCGAGGCGGCCGCCGGTGAGCCGGGTCGCCTGCCCCGCGACGAGGTCCAGCTCGGCGGTGACGAACGCCGCATTGGTGCAGCGCGAGCGCATCTTGGTCACCTCGATTCGCGTTCGCGAGGCCCGGTAGACGTGGATCGTCTCGGCCTCGCTGCCGTCGCTGTTGCTTCGCACATAGGTGTAGAGGCGTCCGATCCGGTCCGCCGCCGAGTCGGGCGCATGGGCGCATCCCGCCGCGGCGATGGCGCCCAGGCCGGCCAGCAGCCGGGTCCGCATCCTTCTCGCCATCCTGGCTCCCACCGTTCAGCGCAGCCGATAATGATCCGCGAGCCGGTCGAGCGCCAGCGTCAGCACCAGCCGCCCGGAGCGCGCCGGCCAGCCCAGCGCCTGCTCGGCGTCGCGCATGCCCTCGCCGGCGCAGACGACCCGCCACATGATGTCGGCGAGGCCGGAGCCGACCGCCGCCACCGCGGCCCGGAAGCGGCGGCGGGCGGCGACCTGAGCGACGGTCGGGTCGTCCGGCTCGGCCGAGCCGCCGGCGCCGATGGGAGCCGCATCCCAGCGCATCGTCATCGCCGGCGACATCCGGCCGCGCTCCCAATCGGCGCGCAGCGCCTCGCCGGCCTCATATTGCCGCTCCGTCACGAGCCCGCGCGACCTCAGCCAGCCGAGCGGCGCCTCGGCGAGGTTGACCGTGACGGTGCGGGGCGCCCTCTTGCCCGCCCGCTCGCCCTTGCGCGGCCGGCCCCGCCGCCGTTCCGCGCCGTCGCTCGGCAGCGGCATTTCCCTGAGCAATCTGTTCGCCATGACCATTCCCCGAATCAGCGATATCCGTCTTGCCATCGGGGCGTGGGTGTAGGAAAGTGAAATAACCGCAAGGGTTAGGAAGCTCGCCATGTTGACCCGCATCCGCGAAGTCCGCCGCGCCAGGAAGATGACCCTTCAGGAGGTCGCCGACCGATGCGACCCGCCGACCACGCCGCAGACCATCGGCCGGCTCGAGACCGGGACCCGAACCGTCTCGGTCGGCTGGCTGAACCGGATCGCCGCAGCGCTCGGAGTCGAGGCGGCGGAGCTCGTCACGCTGCCCGACCGCGAGGACGTGCCGGTCGCCGCCGTCCTCGACCATGACGGCGCCCACGCCCCCCGCCGCGAGGGCGTCGTCGTCCCGCCCCAGCCGGCGCCGGGCTTCGTCGCCGTCACCGTCATCGCCAGTCTCGGCGAATATCGCAGCGGGGACGAGATCTGGCTCGCCCGGATCGGGCCCGAGGATTTCGCCGGCGCGCTCAACCGCGACGTGCTCGTGCCGCGCCCGGCCGGCCGCTACATTTTCGGCCGCCTGATCGGGCGCGAGGGCAAGATGCTCCACATCCTGGCGCTCGGCAGCGGCCAGCGCCAGACGGTGGTCACCGATCCCCCCTGGGGGGCAGTGGCGGTGAAGCTGATCCGGAACCTCTAGGAGAAAAGGCCGCGCCGCGAACCCCTCGCGAAGCGGCAGCGGCGCCGTTAGACGATCGTCGCGCTCTCGGGCACCGCGTCCAGGACTTCGGCGGGGACGTCGCGGACCTTGTTCCAGTCGAACTCGAAACGCTCGAACACCGCAGGTCCGCCGATCCAGCGCTTGAGGCCGTCCGACATCAGGAACAGGCGACCGTCACCGCCGCGTGCGAGATAGGCGCCGTCGGTCAGCGGGCGGCTGACCGAATAGGCGTATCCCGGGGCGATATCGGTCGGGACAAGGTCGCTGCGATAGAGATTGGCGTAGGTCGCCGGATTGGGGATGTGGCGCATCGCGCCCTCCAAAGTGACGAACACCGCGCCGTCCGAGCGATCCCGCAGCCGGATCCCGTCGGGGAGCGTGCGCCCGGTCGGATGCATCATCTCGATGTCGATGACGGCGGAATCGCCGATGCCCTGCTCGAAGCCGAGCAGGATCGGCTGCTGGGGCGACGGTTGGGCGAACCGCGCCGTAAAGGAGCCTCGACTGCCGAGCGTCGAGAGAAAGGGATCGATTTCGGTCCGCTGCCCGTAGCGGTAGAACATATGGTAGAGAATTGTCTGCGCTCCACGGGTGAGGTCGAGGCAGAAGACGCTGGCTCCCGCCTCGTCCGCGGAGGCATGGTAATAGCCGCTCCAATCGGTCGTCAGGTAGGCGCCGCCAGGCGCCCGCAGGATGATCTTCTGATAGATGCGGGGACTATTATTGGGCATGCACTCCCGATCCACCCGAGGCCAGGTACGCACCGTGAATACGGCGCCGGCGCGGGGCCCCGAAGCTTCCGCCGTCACATAATCGTAGGTCGGCACCCCCTCGTTCCAGCGCCACGGCATGATCCCGATCGGCGCCGCCAGCTCGACGCGGCCCCGATAGTCCGAATTCGTTCCGACATCATATTGGGTCGTGCGCAGGACGATGCTGACGCCGTCTATGATCGGCGTCCCGTCCCAGCCCCAACTGTTATATTCCATGCAAGGCATGCGCCCCCCTTTCCGGCGACGATCGGCAATCGTCCGGCGGGGCATGGCCGTATCGAAGCCGCCGCAGCCATCCGCGAGCCGGGACCGACGATGAACGGCACTGGACGCGCCGTCAAACCGCGAGCGAGTCCGGCCGGCCGGGCTCTCATGGCCTCGCCAGGTTTGGGCGTCGGGCGGACTTGCCCGGCAAGGACGAAGCTGGCAGGGGCGCGCTGCACGGGCGCTTAGCTCAGTTGGTAGAGCATCTCGTTTACACCGAGAGGGTCGGCGGTTCGAGCCCGTCAGCGCCCACCAGCCGCTCTTCAGATGACGGCGGGGCCGATGCGCTGCACGGCGCGCAGGTAGGCGGCCAGGGTGCGCGCCGTCTCGTCCGACAGGGCGATGTAGACCCGGCGGCCGTCCTCTGGGTCGGCGGAACGCACGAACAGGCCGCGGTCGGTCAGCGCCTTGATCCAGCGCAGCGCCGTCGTCGCCGGCACGGCGGCGGCGATGCACAGGCTCGACACCGCGACGCGATTGCCTTCGATTCGCGCCGCCATCAGGTCGAGAAGCATGTCCCAGGCGGGATCGGCGAACAGATCGCCGCGGAAATACTGGTCGCGCAGCCGCCGCGCCCGGATCAGGGCCCGAACGGTGGCCGCGTCGAGCGGCGGCTCGTCCGCCTCGCGCGCGCCGAGGGCCTTCGGCGCCCCGAGCTCGGCTTCCTCCTCGGACAGGGAGGCGAGGATGTTGGCGATCCGCCCGACCTCCTCGGAAAGCTGCTGGAGCAGGGCGTTGCCCTCCCGGCCGACGTCGTGAAGCCGAAGCGGCTGGCGGCGGGTCGCCGTCACCAGCGCGCCGACGCGCTGAACTTCATCGGGCTCGCACAAATGAACGATATGACCGTCCCAGGCGCGCGCGGCGACGAGGTCGATCAGCGCGCGCGGAGCGACCACGACGCTTCGCCGGCCGCGGGTCAGCGCTTCCTCCCGGAGGCGGTCGAGCAAGGGGGCGACGGCGCCCGATTCTTCCGGCTCGCCGAGTTCGACGAGGATCGGACAAGCGGCCGCGTGGCGGTCCAGCCGGTCCGCCGCCTCGGCGGTCAGGGCGGCGCCGGCGACCCGGCAGCCGGCGAGCCGGGCGATCCGGCTCGCGGCCTCGACCGCCGCCTCGCTGTCGCCGAAGACGAGGATCGCCGGCTCGTCGCGATATTCGATCGTCCCCAGCGAGTCATTCGCCATGACGCCCTCCTCGCCGGACTCCGGGGCGGGTGTCGAAGGGTCGCCCGCGCGGCGAGCCGATGGATCGCATCCGGCTTCGGAGCGGCGAGGATCGGGCAGTCCGGACGGCTTCATCGGCGCGGTTTTTCCAGCAAATCTTCGTCGCTTCGCCGGTCCGGGGCATTCGTCCCCCAGCCGGCTGGAGCGCCCGAAAGGCGCCTTGCGACAGCATAGTCGCAATTCCCTGGGAGGCTGTCAGACAATTTATCCGAAACGGATATAGTTCGGACCGTTCGGAGCGGCCAGCTTCGAGCGCCGGCCGATCGCCGGCCGGCCCGCCGCCAGCGCCGCTAGCCCATCGACTTGACGATCTCCTCGGCCATCTTCTTGCCGTCGCCGAGCAGCATCATCGTGTTGTCGCGGTAGAAGAGGTCGTTGTCGATTCCGGCATAGCCGACCCCGCCCATCGAGCGCTTGACGAACAGCACCGTCTTCGCCTTCTCCACGTCGAGCACCGGCATCCCGTAGATGGGCGAGCTCCTGTCGGTCTTCGCCGCCGGATTGGTGACGTCGTTGGCGCCGATCACGAAGGCGACGTCGGCCCGCGCGAACTCGGCGTTGATGTCCTCGAGCTCGAACACCTCGTCATAGGGAACGTTGGCCTCGGCGAGCAGAACGTTCATGTGGCCCGGCATCCGGCCGGCGACGGGGTGGATGGCATATTTGACCGCCACCCCCTCGCGCTTGAGCAGGTCGGCCAGCTCGCGCACCGCATGCTGGGCCTGGGCGACGGCGAGGCCGTAGCCGGGGACGATGATCACCAGCTCCGCCTGCTTCATCAGGAAGGCGGCGTCCTCGGCGCTGCCGCGCTTCCAGGGGCGGTCGATCGCCGCCTCGGCGCCCGCCGCCGAGTCGCCGCCGCCGAAGCCGCCGGCGATGACCGAGATGAAGTTGCGGTTCATCGCCCGGCACATGATGTAGGACAGGATCGCGCCCGAGCTTCCGACCAGCGCGCCGGTGATGATCATCGCGCTGTTCTGAAGGGTGAAGCCCATCGCCGCGGCGGCCCAGCCGGAATAGGAATTGAGCATCGAGATCACGACCGGCATGTCGGCGCCGCCGATCGGGATGATCAGCAGGAAGCCGATGGCGAAGGCGAGGCCGGTCAGGGTCCAGAACACCCAGGGGCTCTGGTCCTGGGTGAAATAGCCGATCAGGATGAGGATCCCGGCCAGAGTGCCCAGGTTGATGACGTGCCTGAGCGGAAGCATGATCGGCTTGCCCGACATGTTGCCGTTCAATTTGAGGAAGGCGATCACCGAGCCGGAGAAGGTGATCGCCCCGATCGCCGAGCCGAGGCCCATCTCGACCCGGCTCACCTGGAGGATCTGCCCGGCCGAATCGGCGATTCCGAAGGCTCCGGGATTGAGATAGGCCGCCGCGGCGACGGCGACGGCGGCGAGCCCGACCAGGCTGTGGAAGGCGGCGACCAGCTGCGGCATCGCCGTCATCGCGATCCGCCGAGCGGTGACGAAGCCGATCGCTCCGCCGATCGCGATCGCGATGGCGATCTCCCACAGGTCGGCGATGTCGTGGCTGACCAGAGTGGTCCCGACCGCGACCGCCATTCCGGCCATGCCGAGGCGGTTGCCGGTGCGCGACGTCTCCGGGCTCGAAAGGCCGCGAAGCGCGAGGATGAAGCACACGCCCGCGACGAGATAGGCGAGCATCACCCAGGCCGGCGCCGCGGCGGTCTCATGCATGAATCATCCTCCCCGGGACGGGGAGGGGGACCATGCGGAGCATGGTGGAGGCGGGGCCGTGCCAGGTGCCCAACCCCCTCCGACGCGCTGCCCCGAAGGGGCAGTTTACCCTGAGCGACGCCGCAAGCGGCGCCCAAGGGCGCGCCACCTCCCCGTCCCGGGGAGGATTGCTCGCAGCCCCCCTCACCTTTCTTTCTTCTTGTACATGGCGAGCATCCGCTCGGTGACCGCGAAGCCCCCGAAGATGTTGACGCTCGCCATCACCACCGCCGCCAGGCCAAGCCACTTCGCGCCGGGCACGGCGGCCGCCATCGCCGCGATCAAAGCGCCGACCACGATCACCGACGAGATGGCGTTGGTCACCGACATGAGCGGCGTGTGAAGCGCCGGAGTCACCGACCAGACGACGTAATAGCCGATGAAGCAGGACAGGACGAAGATCGACAATATGCTGATGAAGTCCAATTCGCTCTCCTCCGTTCAGGCCAGTCCGAGCCGAGCCTCGAGCAGCCGAAGCAGGCGGACATAATGCCGCCGCCAGCGCGGGCTGAGCACATCGCTGCACGCGACCCGCCGGGTCGCCACCGCCGCCGCTTCCGCGTCGCTCA
>Ga0196962_10000774_pt1 | contig 11671 bp, 9 predicted proteins | sample S3v_20metaG_FD_183186 | JGI IMG/M metagenome (GOLD analysis project Ga0196962, IMG submission 183186) | Soil microbial communities from Anza Borrego desert, Southern California, United States - S3+v_20 | ecosystem: Environmental > Terrestrial > Soil > Desert | place: USA: California | collected... | reverse complement strand
CGAAGCGGCGCCAAGCGGTGATTACGTCGTAGAAACACGAGTCCACATCAATCTGCCTCCGGAGGGCTGCTGTTTTAACTATGTTCAGGCGGGCCTGGTCATTTACGGGGATGACGACAACTTCATTAAACTGGTGGAGGTCTCGATCTGGGAGACGCGCCAGACGGAGTTCGCCAAGGAGCTCTTCCCTGTTCCCGATGGCTATCCGCGCTACGGCAACACCGTGGTCGGTCCGCCCGGGGAGTGGACCTATCTACGCATTGTAAAGCGCACCCAGGCAGGCGAAGAACACTACACTGCCTATACCAGCCTAGACGGAGTCAACTGGGTTCGTGGCGGTACCTGGACGCACCAACTGGGCTCGGATGCGCATATCGGATTAGTATCGATGGGAGGTTCCGGGTTTACCGCGAACTTCGATTACGTGCGGGTCTATCAACTGAAAGGCTGATCTTCACAGATCTCAACACTAAACATAGCGGGTTCCACATGGTGGAACCCGCTATGCTGCTTAATTCGTTCGCGTGTCTACATGCTATAATGATGGAACTGTATGGAATTTAGTAACAATGACCACATATGAAGCGCGTTTACAGGATGACTATCTGGCACTTTTGAAAGAAGCGAGTAATTACTATATGGCACGCGGAGACGTTTTTACTACGCTGCAAAACCTGACGCGTCGATTGGACGATGCTAAAATCCCATATGCCTTGGTGGGTGGTTTGGCATTGGCTGCGCACGGGTTTGTGCGCATGACACAAGATGTAGATTTGCTAATAACGCGTGAAGGGTTGGAAGCCTTCAAACAAACATTTCTAGGACGCGGCTACGTATTGGCGTTTTCGGGCGCTCAAAAGACATTTCGTGATATTGAAACGCAGGTGAGGATAGAAATCTTGATCACGGGTGATTACCCAGGAGATGGCAAGCCTAAACCTATTGCGTTCCCTGACCCGTCCATTGTTTATACCGAACGCGGAGGAATGCGCGTCATACCCATCGAAACACTGATTGAGCTTAAGCTCGCATCTGGAATGAGTGCGGCGCACCGCTTGCGTGATCTGGCAGATGTACAAGATTTGATTACGACGCTTAAGTTGCCAATCGAGTTTGGCGACGCATTGGATGCATCGGTGCGCAAGACGTTTCGCCAGTTGTGGCACAGTGCGCAAGCGGATCATCCGGACGACTCAGATTGAAGAGAGAGTGAAATGGCAAATGGTCAGAAGTTCACTAGATCATTGAAATTGAAGATTCCATGGCCAAACCAAAGACCCTTATTGGCGACATAATGGCTGTCCTGCTTGGTGATGATATCGCTCTTGCCAGTCGTTCTGATTGGCAGGTGGGTAATTGGACTACTTTGATGACCTTGGCATAGGTAAGCACAAATAATGGACAAATGAAATATCAAGCTCGGCTTGACCATATTAAGAGGCAGATTGAGTCTTTCCGATCGTCTTTAAAGACTCGCAACGCTGAGATCGGTCACATAGTTTTGGAGACATTCAAAGACATTAGTGAACTACAGAGTAAGCTAGCAAATTGAGTTGTAATGCCCTAAGACTAAGTGAAATAGCACATTACTTTTCATTCAACCTCCCCAACACATCGAGCAGCTTGTCCTGCCAATCTTCATCCTTCCCGAACGAGCACCAGTAGGCATTCCTTCCGCCGCGAATGCCGGGACCCAGGTCTGGCAGCCGCCTCCCCGCATCCTTATCCACACTGCTGCTGTGCGCCATGCTTCGTGTGTCTTCGCTGACGGGTGGATAGCGTAAGACGATTTGTCCGCTCTCCCAGTTGATGGCTGATAGACCTGCCTGCTCGGCGCGCAGTTTGACGCGCATCTGATAAAAGAGGTTTTCCACCATTTCAGGTAGTTCGCCGAAACGATCCTGAAATTCTGAAGCCAACGCGTCGATCTCGGTCTCATCGCGCAAGTCTGCGATGCGGCGATAGAGGCGCAGGCGCAAATCCTGGTCGGCAATGTAATCGGCGGGGATGCCCACTGCCAGTGGCAAATCCACATTGACCGGCATACTAACAGGCTGCTGGAAATTGGTAAGTGGTAAGGCAAGCTTTCCACTCTCTGCTTTCTCCTTGCCATTCGCCCTGGACGTTTCGAGCCTTCTGATTTGCCGCACTGCGTCTGCCAGCAGTCGTGTGTACAGATGGAAGCCTACAGCCTGGATATGCCCGGACTGGCGCGTCCCAAGCAGCTCGCCCGCGCCGCGGATCTCCAGGTCTCGCATCGCAATCGAGTAACCCGCGCCAAGCTGCGTGTTCTCGGCGATCACTTCGAGCCGCTGTTGCCCCTCCTGTGTGGGGGTGAGCTTGTTATGGCGGAAGAAATAAGAGTATGCCCGCGCCGCGCCGCGTCCGACGCGGCCGCGTAATTGATAGAGCTGCGCCAGACCGAACGTGTCTGCGCGGTCCACGATGAGGGTGTTGGCGTTGGGAATATCCAGCCCCGATTCGATGATCGTCGTCGAGAGCAGGACATCGGTTTCCCCCGCATTGAAGCGGTGCATCACCGCGGCGAGTTCCTGCTCAGGCATCTGCCCGTGACCGATGTCTACGCGCGCTTCAGGAACAAGCTGGTTGAGATGCATCTTCATCGCATCGATCGTGTTGACGCGGTTGTGCACAAAAAAAGTCTGCCCGCCGCGCTCCAGCTCGCGCAGGATCGCCTGTCGTACCAGCTTCGGGGAATACGGTCCGACATGTGTGACGATAGGCAGGCGCTCCTCAGGCGGCGTGTTCAGGTTAGAGATATCGCGCACGCCGGTCAGCGCCATGTATAGCGTACGGGGGATCGGTGTCGCAGTCAGAGTCAGCACGTCCACTTCGGTTCGTAATTTTTTGAGATGCTCCTTGTGGGTCACACCAAAACGCTGCTCTTCGTCGATAATCACCAGCCCCAGGTCTTTGAATTGCACATCGGAGGAGATGAGGCGATGCGTGCCGATCACGATATCGATTTCGCCGATGGAGAGCTTGTGTAATATAGTAGTTTGTTCTCTAGGGGTGCGGAAACGCGAAAGCATTTCCACCTCTACTGGGAATGCCGCCAGGCGCTGCAGAAAGGTATCGTAATGTTGCTGTGCCAGCACAGTGGTCGGCACGAGGATCGCGACCTGTTTGCCATCCATCACTGCTTTGAACGCGGCGCGCAACGCGACCTCAGTCTTGCCATATCCGACGTCACCACACAGCAAACGGTCCATCGGGCGCGTTGACTCCATGTCCCGTTTAATGTCTGCCAGCGCGCGCTTCTGATCCTCCGTCTCGACATAGGGGAAGGAATCTTCCAACTCCTTTTGCCAGGTCGTGTCTTCCTTGAAGGCATAGCCTTTAACGACATTGCGACGCGCATACAGATCCAGCATCTCCTGCGCGACTTGCAGGACCGCCTGCTTGACGCGTCCCTTCTTCTCGTGCCACTCCTGCCCGCCCAGTCGATCGAGCGCGGGCACCGCACCTTCTGCCCCGACATAGCGTGTGAGCCGGTCTGCCTGATGGACAGGCACATACAACTGCCCTCCGCCCTCATACTCGACGGCGAGAAATTCGCGCGTGTGACCGTCCAGTTCACGCTGGACCAGGCCGCCAAAATGACCGACGCCATGATCGATATGGACCACATAATCACCGACTTGCAGGTCCGCATAGACCGACTCGGGTGTCTCGGCAACAGGTCGCTGGCGAGTGCGCGGCTGCGGGCGCTCCCAGCCGAAGACCTCCGAATCAGAGATCAGATGAAGGATCGGCTTGTACTGAAGGACAAACCCTTCCGAGACAGAGGCTTCGATGAATTGTGGGTTTTCTGTTTCAGACTCGTTCTCGCTGGATTCGAGCCAGAGCTCCTGAAGGCGTGAGGCCTGGCGGGAGAGAATGATTGCCTGCTCGTTTTTTTCTACGATGGCATGTAAATATTGGATAAAAGATTTGAGGCGTCCGCCGAACCGTTCGTCGTGAGTGAAGCAATTGGAGAGGAGCTCATCGATGTCGGCAACGTCTGCTGCTGTAGAATGCCCTAGCTCCACGAAAGTGCGGTTATGCAGGTTATCCAGCAACTCGGGCCATGTGACATAGGGCAGCGGGAAATCGGGAGGAAGAATCCCCTCGGCAACGCTATCCTGCCTGAACTTGACGGCTTGCTCTTCTACTTCAGCAACCATGCTTTCCACAATCGAAAGGTCATCGACCAGAATCAAGACTTTTTGCGGGAGGTAGTCCAGCAGGCTGGCGGGTTGTGGATGCAAGAGCGGGATATGGAACTCAGAAAGCTCAGAGCCCGATATTGGATCCTCAGTCCTCGGTTCCTCTTTCGATTTTCGAATATCAGTTTCCAAAGGACGGGCAATAAATTCACGCGCAGGTGTGATCAGGATCGATTCCAGGCTTTCAACAGTACGCTGTGAAGCGGGATCGAATCGCCGGACCGTTTCGATTTCGTCGCCGAAGAAATCCAGGCGGACGGGCAATTTTTCGGCAGGAGTCCATACGTCCATGATGCCACCGCGACGGGAGAACTGCCCTGGCTCGAGCACCGTGTTGACGCGCTGGTAGCCGATCTCTACCCAAGAGCGCGCCAGCACGTCTGGCTGGATACTCTGCCCGGCAGTGAGCTTCCTGCAAGACTTCAGAAAGTCACGTCTCGGCATCGTACGCGTCATCAGGGAGCGCGCCGAAGTCACGAAGATCGGAGGCACGTCCGGCTTTTGTGTAAATGGCAGATGATAGGAAGCCAACGCCATGAGAGTTTGGAGACGCTCACGGCGCGTGGTGACTCCCCAGGCAGCCTGTTCATAGAACAAGGGGTTCGGTTCCGCAAAGTGATAACGGGGTGATTTGACCCAGAAGCTCAGCTCATCGAATAACGAGAGCGCATGATCTGAGCGGTCGGTGATGAATAGGACGGGCCGATCCAAATCCTGGTGCAAGGCTGCAAGGAGTGGCAGGCGTGCGGCGCGTGGTAACCCCAGACCTGGCAGCTGCTTGTCGTCGGTCTGAAGTTGTTTCAGCAATTGCTGGTACTGTGAGAGTTCGCGTATTTTATCGAGAATTATTTCCATATAGTTTGCAACGGTAACTCTGGTAATCGTCCCGGGCAAAGATGAGCCTTGCTTTACAACTCCATCGCACCGTTATATTTGTTCATCGCCGAATTCAAACCGTTCTTCACAAACTCGAGCGCAGCATCGGCGGCGCGGTCTACAATTTCAGAGAGAGCTTTCATTTCCTCGCGCGAGAAATTCTGAAGCACATACGCGGAGGGATCCATTTTTCCGGGCGGACGACCAATGCCAAGTCTCAGACGCGGGAAGTCCTTTGTACCAAGTTGAGTGATCGTCGAAGCCATGCCTCCCTGCCCACCGGGACCTCCCTTGGGACGAATACGAATGGTGCCAAAGGGAATATCCAAGTCATCATGCGCGATCAGCATGTTTTCCACGGGTATCTTATAGAAGTTGAGCAGCCCCTGCGCGGATTGACCCGACAGATTCATATACGTCTGTGGTTTGGCGAGGATCAGCTTCCGGTCTTCGTAGGTAGCAGTGGTCACAATGGCTTTCGACTGTACCTTCATCCCGCGCGCGTTCAGGCGCACAATGATCCGGTCGATGACCATAAAACCAAAGTTGTGACGTGTATCTCTGTATTCGCGGCCCGGGTTGCCGAGACCGATGAGTAGGTATGTGTTCTCAGGTGTCATGGATAAAGTTCCAAGCGTCAGATTTCAGGTTCAATAACGGCGCACACGGATAATCAACCCGGCAAGAGCGAACAATCCCAGAATCACGAGGGCACCGCGCCCCAGGCTGGCATAGATCTGGGTCCTGCCCAGCGAGACGGGGTTCGGCGGAAGCGCCGTCGGTGTGGGTCGCGGCAGGTGCGTGGGCGTAGGTGAGGCTGCCAGTAGGAACGGCGTCGGGATGAGAGCCGTTTCCGGTTCGGACGTAGCGGTCGGTTCCGGTGTTGCGGTTGGCTGCACATCATTTCCGGTCTTGACGGGAACCGTCACTTCCTGGAATGTGCCATCCTCAAAATTAACGCGTAACCGGAGCACATAATCGCCATCCGTGATCGAAGTAGTGTCCCATACAGCCAGCGTGGAATCCGTCAGCGGCTGGGAAAAGCTCTGAATGTTGAACCAGGTTCCGGTCGGGTCGGAAGCGTAAGCAAAATCCAACTGGGCAGAAAGAAAGCTGGGAAACTCCACATTACCGGAGATCGTGACCTGTCCACGCAGAAGTGTATCGGGCGCGGGGGAAATAATCGCAACAGGAGGGGTATCCTGCGCCGCGATGGAGAGCAAAACGAGCAGAAAAGAAAGCCGTCGCATCATCAACCGAACGGATAAGTTTAACATGAACTGGGAGGGAGGTCAAATTCAGCGGTGGTATAGCGGGAGTGCAATTGCGAAGCATCTGCGGACAGTTGGCAAAGGCTTTCACACACTGACGAGAAAATTGAAGTATGGTAAACTGTGGCAGAACTTCAGCACTCAGGAGAACCCGATGACCAGAAATCGCGCTGACATGATGGTTGAGCGCCTGCGCAACATGCAGGCTGCCGCGCCAGATATCGAAGCCTCTGCCGTTGTTTCTGTGGATGGTTTGATTATGGCATCTGCTTTGCAGCAGGGTGTAGAGGAAGACCGCGTCTCAGCCATGTCTGCGGCAATGCTCAGCCTGGGAGAGCGGATTTCCAATGAGCTCGGGCGGGCAGGCCTGGAGCAGGTGTATATCAAGGGCGATAGAGGTTCAATCGTGCTGACGTCCATTGGCGATGAAGCCGTGCTGACAGCCATGGCGCGGCAGGATGCAAAACTGGGTATGATCTTTCTCGAGATGCGGCGTGCCGCCGAGGATCTCGTGAAACTGGTAGGATGAACGCACTGATTTATCAGGCACTCACAACGTACGAAATCCCCGGTGGGGAGGGCTCAACTGCCCTCCCCACTACTTTTGTGTACGTCACAATTTAAGTTTTTCTCTTTCCCCTCTTCTATCCCTTTAGGAGAGGGGTTATGTATTGGAAAGGTAACCTATGGCGACAAAATATTTATTTTACACAGGCGGTGTAGTGTCCTCTGTGGGCAAGGGAGTCACTGCGGCAGCAACCGGACTTCTTTTGAAGGAGCGCGGCTTCAAGGTGACTGTGCAGAAACTGGATCCCTACATCAACGTGGACCCGGGCACAATGAGCCCGTACCAGCATGGAGAGGTGTACGTCCTCGACGACGGCGCGGAGACCGACCTCGACCTCGGTCACTATGAGCGCTTCATCGACATCCGCCTGAGCCGATCCAGCAACTTCACCAGCGGACAGGTTTACGCCGAGATCATTAGCAAGGAGCGTCGCGGTGATTTTCTCGGAGGCACCATCCAAGTCATCCCGCATATCACAAACGAGATCAAGCGTCGTGTGGCAGGCATCGCTAGAGAAACCAAGGCGGATGTGGTGATCGTGGAGGTGGGCGGCACGGTCGGTGACATCGAGTCACAACCGTTTCTGGAGGCGTTGCGGCAGCTCCGGAATGAGGTAGGTCGCGAGAATGTATTCTTTATCCATGTCACCTGGCTCCCGTATATCGGCGCGACCGGCGAGATCAAGACCAAGCCCACCCAGCATTCGGTCGCGGCGTTGCGCTCGATCGGTATTTCGCCGAACATGATCATTGCCCGCTCCGATTACCCGGTAGACAAGGATCTTTGCGACAAGATCGCCTTGTTCTGTGACGTGGAAAAACAGGCAGTTGTCCCGATGGTGACAAGCGACGTCTTGTATGAAATCCCTCTATTACTTGAAAGAGCAGGCGTTGGCGATTATCTAGTCGAAAAGCTGAACATGAAAGCTACCAGCCAGCCGGATATGAAGCCCTGGGAAAAACTGGTGGAACGTGTACGGAAACAGAAACCCAGCCTGAAAGTAGCACTAGTCGGGAAGTATGTGGAGCTGCAGGATGCTTATATGTCTGTCCGGGAGGCGCTCAAACATGCCGCGCTTGCCAACAATGTTGAAGTGGAGATCGGCTGGGTGCACTCTGCAGATTTGGAAAAGGATAAGGGCTGGGATGTGATCCAGGCATCGGATGCGATTCTAGTACCCGGCGGATTCGGCTCGCGCGGCATCGAAGGCAAGATCATGGCAGCGCGTTATGCGCGGGAGCGTAGGGTCCCTTATCTCGGGCTGTGCCTGGGGATGCAGGTGATGTGCATTGACTTCGCCCGCGGCGTTCTCAACCATGAAGATGCCAACTCGTCCGAATTTGATCGAGCCACGGAGTACCCGGTCATCGATCTGATGCTTGATCAGCGCGCCATTACTGATATGGGTGGCACCATGCGGCTCGGGTTGTATCCCTGCGAGCTACAGGAGGGATCAAAAGCCGCGGAAGCGTATGGTGAAGCTCAAGTGGATGAACGTCACCGCCACCGCTTTGAATTCAATAATGCCTACAAACAGGACTTTGAAAAAGCTGGCATGGTGTTCTCGGGGATGTCGCCCGATGGAAAGCTGGTGGAGATTGCAGAGATCAGGGACCATCCCTTCATGGTGGGCAGCCAGTTCCACCCCGAGTTTTTATCGAGACCGATGAAACCACACCCGTTGTTCAACGGGTTTATCAAGGCGGCGAAGGAAAAGAACGGAAAGCATTAAACAAAAAGGAGGTGGACTCTGTGAGTCCACCTCCTTTTTTCTCGCTTTATTTTCTTTTCTTTCCTGATTTTTTCTTCGCTGGCGCTTTCGCGGGCACATTTGCGACAGCAGCAGCGACACTACCTGTCACTGTCTCCCGATAGGGCTCATGTAAACTAACAGGCTGGCTGCCGCGTATGCGCAGGTTGAGCATCTCCACCAGAACTGAAAAACCCATGGCGAAGTATATGTATCCCTTCGGGATATGCTGGTGGAGTCCTTCGACGATGAGGGTGAAACCGATCAATAGCAAAAAGCTCAGTGCCAGCATCTTTACAGTGGGATGGCGTTCCACAAAATTGCTGAGCGGCGTGGCACTGACGACCATAAACAGTGCGGCAATAATTACAGCCGCTATCATAACTTCGATCTGATCCACCATGCCAACCGCCGTGATGACCGAGTCCAGGGAAAAGACGATATCGAGCAGCATGATCTGGAAGATCACGCTCCAAAAGGAAGCCACCACTCGTGCGGTGCCATGACCTTCCTCGCCTTCCAGCTTCTGGTGGATCTCATGTACACTTTTCCAAAGCAGGAAGAGTCCGCCTGCGATCAAAACCAGGTCGCGCCCGGATATTTCAAATTGCGCCACTGAGAAAAGTGGTTCCGTGAGACCGATGATCCACGACAGAGATAAAAGCAGCAAAATTCGGGTGATCACAGCCAGTGCAATACCCGTTCTTCGAGCAGAGTGCTGCTGTTCCTGCGGCAGTCTGCTCGCCAATATTGAGATGAAAATAACATTATCCACGCCTAGCACGAGCTCAAGCGCCACCAGTGTCAGGAACGCAATCCAGGTTTCGGGTTGAGTGATCCACTCCATAGACTCTTCTCCTTAAGGTATTAAACTTCCCCGAGTATAACCGAACTCGAGTCCGTTTCACATGATGCTAAGAGTGCCCCGGTCACACCCTGGCGGGCGGTGCCAAGGAATTGCACTCCAACAGAGTAAAGAGGCGCTTTGTGACCGGGAAGGGTATAATTCGCAGTCTGTATGAAGACTCAAACGTTCCAACTGACCACTTTGTCACAGTCCTCGCTGCAGGATTACATGGACTGTGCTCAACGATTCAAGCTTCGTTACCTCGATCGTTTGTCTTACCCCGCGCCAGAAACCGAACCAACTGTGGAAAACGAGAAACACCAACAGGAAGGGGAATATTTTCATCGTCTCATCCAGCAGCAACTGATCGGGATTCCGACAGAGCAGATCTCTAAATTCGCAAACACCGCGAATCTACAGAGGTGGTGGGACAATTTTCAACATGCGCCGGAGCTGTCCGCTCTCCGCGAAATGATCGCGAACGGGAAAAAAGACCTCTCCAAACTGTACCCCGAGGCAACCCTCTCTGCGCCTCTTGGCAAATATCGTTTGCTGGCAAAATACGATTTGATCGCCCTCCAGGATGGCAAAGCTCTCATTTACGATTGGAAGACGTATCGCAAGCGACCGCGCAATGAGTGGCTTGCAGCCCGCATGCAGACCCGCGTCTACCGGGCGTTGTTGGTGCAGGCGGGCGCGCACCTGAATGGTGGCAAGCCCTTCGAGCCGGAGCAGATCGAGATGGTCTACTGGTTCCCCGATTTTCCGGAGGAGCCCGCTCGATTCCCGTATACGTCCGCCCAGTTCCAGCGTGATTGGGATGCGCTGCTCAAACTTTCGGAAGAAGTTGCATCCGCATCCTCCTACCCACTGACGGAAGACCGGCAAAAGTGCCTTTTCTGCACGTATCGATCCTATTGCGAACGCGGCATCCGCGCCGGGGATGTTGAACAGGCAGAAGCCGAAATGGAAGCGGAAGAACTGTTCGACGTCAACTTCGAGCAGATTGGGGAAATTGCATTTTGATGCAGGGTGGAATGGCTGCGTAGCGCCCTGATGAGGGCATTCCGCCTTACCTAATATAAACCCCCAGGTGCGTCCCCACGGGACGTTCCGTGCCAGGAATATAGTGATCGATGGGAGAATTCAGAATCTTTGGCTTGCCGTCGTCCCCTTCGACAACCATAGTGGAGGAACCACCGCCATCCAGGCTCATTGCCATGTGAGCACCCTGATCGATGAGCAGCTGAGCCAGCTCGGTAAAAGTCGCGCCATCACTGTAAAGCGGCTGGCGGCCATCCACAACGACCAGATAAACATACCGTCCATTGCGGTTGATGCCCACCGCCGTGCGCGGTTCCACCTCTTCACCGTCCAGCGCAGGGGCGATCTCTCCCTTCAGCACGAGCATCCTGTCGCCTGAAATAGCGTTGTGCACCCGGTTCGGTTTGTTGTTGAGCGAGAGGGCATTTCTGCGGCTGATAAACAGCGCGGGCGGAATGCCTTCTGTATTGCTGGTCGTCCAATAAACCTCACCGTTGGATGCCGTGAACCCCGCAGGCGCAATCGGGTCGCCGACGTGTGGGTAATAATCCGCCGGGCTGCGCGACCACCAGGGCGAGAACCCGCCGCCGTTGATCGCGATCTGCAGATCAAACTCCTCCAGGAATTGCGATGTCGTGCGCGCCTTCAAAGGGGTTTCACTTTCTGAGTCCGGCGGCGTAACCAGGAACTCGACTCCCTTCTCTTTCGTGTCAATGGTCAACACATGCGCGATCATGGGCCGCGGCAAGTATCGAACAACGCGGCGATAGGTCACACCCTCATATAATTCTTGTTTCATTGGGACTGGCGCCGGGCGGCCGCGATCGTAGAGTAGATATGCACCAAGACACAGTCCCATCAACAAGAGGATTCCGAGGATAATTTGCGTTCGTTTGGAGACATTCATGGAAAGAATTCTATAGCCTGGAAATTAATAAAAAATAAGGGCAGACATTGCACAATAGTGCAGTGTCTGCCCTGTAAAGCGATATTAATGTCGCTCTATACGACGAGTTCCTGCTCTGCTTTACGCATGGTCTTGAAAGACTCAATCGCTACTTCCAACATGCCATGATCGGGCTCGCG
>Ga0196962_10000773_pt1 | contig 11676 bp, 16 predicted proteins | sample S3v_20metaG_FD_183186 | JGI IMG/M metagenome (GOLD analysis project Ga0196962, IMG submission 183186) | Soil microbial communities from Anza Borrego desert, Southern California, United States - S3+v_20 | ecosystem: Environmental > Terrestrial > Soil > Desert | place: USA: California | collected... | reverse complement strand
GTATCTTCGAGACGGCCGACGGCTACATCTGCATCTCGCTGACGCCGCCGGAGAAGATGGCCCAGGCGTTCGGGGACGATACCTTTTACGAGTGGAGTGAGGAGGACCAGTTCCGCAGGAGGGAAGAGGTCAACGCCCACATTGCGGGGCACGTCAGGACGAGACCGGCGGAGCACTGGTTTGGGGTGTTCGACGAGGTAGGTATCTGGTACGCGCCGGTCAACTACTACGAGGACGTCGAGGAGGACCCGCAGGTCGTCCACAACCAGGCGATAATGACCTTCGAGCATCCGAGGGCTGGCAAGGTGCGGGTGCTCTCCCACCCCGTCCGCTACGACGGCGAGGCGCCACCACTGCGCATGCTGCCCCCCGAACTCGGGGAGCACACGGAGGAGGTACTCGCCGAGGTGGGCTACGGGCAGGAGGAGATCGAAGACCTGAAATCGGAAGGAGTAGTGCGTGCACAGGAGCACTGACGCAGAAGAGGCGGTGGATCGGGCCATACCCCTGGAGGTCGGCGAGTCGGTTTCGTTCTCCAAGACTGTCGGCGAGTCCGACGTGTACCTGTTCGCCGGCATCACGGGCGACTTCAGCCCGAACCACGTCAACAAAGAGGTCATGGCAGGGACGCCGTACAAGGAGCGCATCGCCCACGGCGTGCTCTCGATAGGATTCGCCTCGACGACCTCGACGCTCATGATCGAGAAGTCAGGAGCCAAGGCCGTCTCTTTGGGCTACGACCGCATCAGGTTTGTAGGTCCGATCTTCGTCGGGGACACGGTCACGGTAACCTACACAATCTCCGAGATCGACGAGGAGAACTTGAGGACGCGCGCAGATATCGAGGTCGCAAACCAACGCGGCGAGGTGTGCACCGTGGCCCAGCACATCCTCAAGTTCCTGGCGTAGGGAGGCTCACCGCTTGACTGAGGAGAGGAGATCCGCCGACGGCATGCTCGGCAAGGGACTGCGCCACCTCGTGGCACTGGGGGATCATCCCGAGAGCGCCAACCAGATACAGCGCGAAGTCCTCGCCAAACAGCTACTCGGACGATGAGTCGTCAGCCAGAAGCTTCCAGGGATCGCTCAACCATCCTGGCGGGGCAGGCAAATCTCAAGCGCGAGTCCGATTTTCGTACTAAGCTGAAATGTTGAAGCGCTGACAAGCGACAGCCACAGGCTGGAGCGTGCTGACAAGCGCCAGTCAGGGCGCGTGCTGAAATGCTCCGAAGGGAAGTAACATGTTGGAAGACAAAGTCGCACTCATCACCGGCGCGAGCCAGGGTCTCGGCAGGGCGCTAGCACTAGCCTTCGCGAGAGAGGGCGCCAGGGTGGCGATCAACGCCCGCAGTGAAAGGTCTATCGGCCCGGTCGCCGAAGAGGCCGAAGATACGGGCGCCGAAGTCCTGGCCCTCGCGGCGGACGTGTCGAAGGGTGCCGACGTCGATAGGATGGTCGGCGAGACGGTCGAGCGTTTCGGGAAGATAGACGTGATCGTCAACAATGCCGGTCTGCTTGGTCCCAGGGTCGGGATCGAAGAGTATCCCGAGGACGAGTGGAGAGAGGTCATTGACGCCAACCTCACCGGTCCTTTCCTGGTCTCGAAGGCGGCGATCCCACACCTCCCCGAGGGCGGCTCCGTGATCAACGTGGTCAGCGGTGTCAGCGTCGAGGGAAGGGCCGAGTGGGGCGCCTACTCGGTGAGCAAGTTCGGGATAGAGGGACTCACCCAGATCCTGGCCGCAGAGCTAGCGGGGCGCGGGATCCGCGTGAACGCCGTCGACCCGGGTGGGATGCGCACCCAGATGCGCGCCGCCGCCTACCCGGAAGAGGACCCCACTACCCGCATAACCCCGGAAGAGAACACCGCCGTCTTCCTGTACCTGGCCTCAGACGAATCGAGAGGCGTTACGGGTGAGCGTTTCAAGGCGCAGGAATTCGGGGGGACGTAGCGTCTGCGAAGGTTGGGGGAGCGCGTGGATTCCCGCTTGCGCGGGAATGACGGAAATGCCAAGGAGATCGTACATCGCGAAACGAGTTCCTGCGGATTACCTTTTGTACTCGCCGAAACCATAGAGCAGGTGTTTCTCCGTCGTGCGCACCGAGATGCGCCAGCCCATGCCGGCGAGACGCGCTTCGAGCTCTACAGGGTCGTAGAAGACCTTGACGATCCTGAACTCGCGCCCGTCGTTGAGTCGTCTGAGCGTCGTGTGGTCCCTGGGGCCCCGCCCGGCGCTCTCCTTCTCGGCCCATGTTTCCGTGCGCAGCGAGTCAACGAAGAAGACGCGTCCGCCCGGTCGTAGCGCCGACCGGACGAGATCCCAGAAGGCGGCGAAACGCCCTGGAGGCACGTGCGAGAGCCAGAAGCCGAAGAACACGACGTCGTAAGACTCTTCGGGCCTCCAGCCGAACAGGTCGGCCCTGACGTAGCTGACGGTCGCCTCGGGAAGGGTCTCTTGCAGTCTGGCCCGGTTGATATCCAGTACCTCTGGCGAGGCGTCGACGGCGGTTATGCCTGCAGCGTGCCTCGCGAGCTCCACTGTCCACAGACCGGTGCCGCACGCGAGCTCGAGCACCCTTCCCGTCGGCCCGAACCGGTCGAGTTCCTGGCGGACTCGCTCCAGCTCGAGAAACCACGTGCGATTCCATTCGGGACCGCGGTCGTGACGTCCCGTGCGCAGAAACCATTCGTCGTACTCCCCGGCGCGTGCCCGGTAGTAGGCCAGCTGCCCTTCGAGGAGTCCCTCGTCCACGGCGTGGGATCCTACGCCGCTTTCTCCGATGTCTCGGTAAGTTCGGCCTGTACGATCAGACGCTTGCCGTAATCGGGCAGCGTGCATGACTGGAGCGTCAGTATGTTCTTGCCCGGCAGGGTATCCGTAACCTGGGTAGCAGAAGGGCTGACGACGAAGGTCTTGAAGACGTCGTAGGTGTACTCGGTACCGTTAGCGTCGGTGACATAGATCTTGTCGCCGCCCACGACGTTGCTCAGGTCCCAGAAGGTCAGCCAGCTCTCGGTGTTTGGGTAGCCGAGCCTGTGGCCCGCGATATAGACGTTGGCCTCGTTATCCCAGGGAAAGCCGGTGCCTTCGAGGTGGATGGCGGCGTGGGTCTTCAGCGCCTCCTCGTCGTTCCCCGCCGTGTAGGGTACTTCGTCGTTCTCGATCCTGGCCATCGCGGGGACGGTGAGCTCGAGGGTCTTGTCGCTTGGGCCGGTGCTGCTCGTGTTCTCTTCGTCCGTGGTCTCCAGCTTGGGCACGTTGAAACCGCCGGGGTTGTCGCTGTTCGTGGCGGTACTGTCCAGGCGTCCGGCCAGGAAGAAGGAGGCGATAAGCGCGACGCCGGCCGCTATCATTAGCAGGCTCAGCACCCAGGAAACGATGTTTCTTACCCGCGACCTGTGGACGTTGTACGTTTTCATGCCGCCGGAGATTCTAACATCGAAGTCGCTCCCCGCTCTCTGGTCGTCCCCTCAACGCTCTGCGGGCAGATCCTCCCTGTTGCCCCATTCGTTCCACGAGCCGTCGTAGTTGGCCAGTCTCTTGTAACCCAGCCGGTGCAAGGCAAAGAGCGGGACCGTGGCCGCGACCCCGCCGTTGCAGTAGGCGACGACGGGCTCGTCTCTATCCCCTGACACACCCGCCTCCTCCAGCCTCCGCGCCAGCTCCTCGTCGGAGTGGAAGGTGCCGCTCTCGGGGTCGAAGAGGCTGTCGGAGTGGAGGTGGGCGGCCCCTGGCACGCGCCCCGTCCTGGCCTCCTCTCGCGTCACGGCGCCGGTGTACTGCCCCTCGTCGCGCGCATCGAGAACGAGAGCGTCGCCACCATCGCTCGTGGCGAGGAGACCTTCCGCGTCCGTCCGCCAGCCGCTCTGAGGTTCGGGGGTGAAGACGGCCGGCTCCGGTTCGGGGACTTCGGCGGTGGTCGGACGGTCCTCGGCCGTCCACTTCCTCCAGCCGCCGTCGAGGACGAAGACCCCGTCGTGGCCGTAGTACGTAAGGGCCCACCAGAGGCGCGTGGCGAACTGGCCACCCGCGTGGTCGTATACCACGACGCTAGTATCGTCGCCGATGCCGAGAGATCCCATAAGATCAGCGAAACGTTCTGGCGGTGCGATCTGCACCGGCACGGGATCGTCGGGGTCGGTGATGTCGCTGGTCCAGTCAACGTAGACGGCGCCTGGGATGTGGGCCTCGTCGTACTCCTCGCGGGCGGCGAGGTAATCGGCCTTCTGGCGCCCTCCGCCGAGATCCGTCTTCTCTACGTAACCCCTGATGTCTACGACGCGCATCTTCTCGTCATCGAGATGTGCGGCGAGCCAGTCAGTAGTGACAAGAGGGTCCTGTTTCTCCACTTTCTACTCCTCCAGGATGTCGTGTTCGCGGGCGTAGGCTTCGGCGAGCCCGCGGGCTCTTTCTTTGTCGTCTTTGCCGAGGCGCCCTTCGACCACCTCGTTCTGCAGGTAGTCCTTTAGGGCTTTGATCCAACGCCCTGGTCCAAGGCCGAACTGCTCCATGAGGTCGTTGCCGCTCAAGGGGCTCTCCAGCTTCTCGACGGCGTCCTCGGCCCTTACCTCCTCGACCCTCCTCTTGAGGCTGCGCCAGGACTCTTCGGCGATGCGCCTGCGGCGCGGCGCGCTCCCCGTGATGTCGGCCCTGGCGAGCCTGAGGAGCATGTCCACGTTAGCAAGCTCCCTGTCGCCGCGCGCGAGGTAGGTGTCCCTGATAAAGCGCCTTACAGCGGCGTCGCTCCAGGGGTCCTTGCTCGCGGCGTACCCGTAAGGACGCATGTGGTTGGCGACGAGGTGGGCGACGGCGTCTACGTCGTCCTTGGGGTAGGCGAGGCGTTGCATCGCCCGGCACGCTATGGCCGCCCCCACGTTCTCGTGGCCGTAGAAGTGGATCTTCCTGGGGATAGTGCGCCCTGCGCAACGCTCGCACTCCCCCTCCTCGGCGCTCTTCCTCGTGCTCTTCGCCCCGCAGTAGGTGCAGCGGTGCTCGTAGACTAGCGTTCTCGGCTTCCCGATGTCGTGGAAGAAAGCCGCCTTGCGCAAGATCGGCTCGGCCTCGATGCTGGAGACCACGATCAGGGTGTGCTCGAAGACGTCCTTGTGGTGGAACTCGGTCTCCTGCTCCACGTCGAGGGTCTCCATGAACTCGGGCACGACGTAGGGCATGAGCCCGAGACGCACCAGCGCCCTCAGACCGGACGCCACGTTCTCTGAGATCAGGATCTTCTCGAACTCTTCCCTCTTGCGCTCGGCTGAGATGCTCTCCAGCCAGCCGGCGTTGTTGCGGATCGCCTCCTCGAGGTCCTGCGTCATGGCGAAAGGCTTCTCGGGCTGAGTAAGGGTCGTCTCGAATCGGACGGCCCGCAGCATCCTCAAGGGGTCGTCGCGCATTCTTTCGAGAGGGTCGCCGACGGCCCGGATCACACCCCGCTCCAGATCTTTGCGGCCCTCGAAAGGATCTACGACCTCACCCGTGAGCGCATCGGCGGCGACGGCGTTGATCGTGAAGTCCCTGCGTGCCAGGTCTTCTCGCAGACTATCTCCGAACCTTACTTCGGGATGCCTGCTCCCCCTGGTGTACTGGTCGGTCCTGTAGGTCGTGATCTGAACCTCGTACTCTCCTATTGTGGCCGCGATGGTCCCGAAGCGCTCCCCCACCGTCCACAGGTTCTCGGCGTGAGGCCTGAGTAATGCCTTGATCCTCGCAGGATGCGCGTCGGTCGCCGCGTCCGCGTCCCGCCGATCGATCTGTGCCTCTGTGGCTGGATCCTTATCAGAGCCCAGGAGCAACGCTCCCCGCACGACCCCGCCAACAAAGTAGAGCTCGTGCCCGGCCTCCCTGAACGCCTCACCGAGACGCGAGAGAGACTCTGGAACCTCCAGCTTCTTTATGTCGGCCATCATAATGACCAGATTCTAGTACGCAACAGACTGCAGGTCACAGACGCTCGCGAAGATCAACCGGCGTCGGCCGGCAGAACACGAAACGGACGCCCGCCAGGTCCCCTCAAGGTCCTGAAGTGGCGTTCATCGAGCGTGAGCACGTCGAGCGTGTCGTGGCGGTTCGCCAACACCACGTTGGAAGCATCGGCGAGGCCGATGCGAAAGTCGGCATAACGCTCGACGATCTCGACAGCCTCGGCCACATCGTCTTCCGAGAAATACTCCAGACCGTACACACCGCGTGCGACCTCGCCGAGCAACGCCAGTTCGTAGCCCCGTCCCATACGGGTCAGGATCATGTAGTCGAGTTCCGCCAATACAAAGGGGGAGATCAAGAGCGGCCCGCGGGCGGATTCTACTACCTCCCTGGCAGCGATGTAGTCCTCCTGCCTTTCGTCTATGGCAGCGAGCAAACCACTGCTATCCAGGATGAGCGTCACTCGCCGAAACCGTGAAGTTCCTCCTCGAACCTCCTCGCCAGTGTTGGATCCCCACTCGAAAATAGGGGCAATCGCGGGCGCGGCGGCTCGGAATCCTCGACCAGATCCCTGATCGCCTCGCGTATGAGCTCGGCCTCACTGCGCCCCCTCTGCGTAGCAAGGCGCCCCAGCGCAGACTTGAGATCCTCAGGCAGATAAACCGTGGTCTTCTTCATGCCATACGTTTTACCATACGTCAGGGATGGATCATTTGCCTGGAACTCAGACGGGGATGGCGGCTTCGCGGGAGGGGAAGATCTCGAAGAAGTCCTGGAAGCCTGTCACGGAGAAGATACGTTCGACGGCTTTGGAGGGGGCGGCGAGACGGAAGGAGATCCCCTTTTGCCCTAAGGCGTCTTTGGAGCGCATGAGGGCCGAGAGGGCTGTCGAGTCCATAAATGTGACTTCGCCCAGGTCAACCACGACGGCACCAACGTCCTTGTTCTCGACGGCCCTCTCTATAGCGTACTCGACCTTCGGGGCGGTATGCAGGTCCATCTCACCCCGCACCGAGACGACAGAGTATCCCTCGGCATGTTCGGCTAAGCTGGCCTCGAAGTCCGTGTCCGCTCACTCCTCTCTAGAGTCGCTGCAGAGCGGCCAATGGATATTAGCGTAGTTCGTGTGCCCGGTAAACCGCCTGCTTTGTACGGGCATGCAATGTTTTCTGCTAAGATTCGGGCGTGATGGAAGGGAGAAGTACAGAAAGGGTGGCCGTCTTCGTCGACGGGGCCAACCTCTACCACTCGATCAAGAACTACTACAAGGGCGTCCTCGACTACGCCAGGCTTCTCTCGGCGGCCGTCGGAGACAGGAAGTTACTTAGGGCGACTTTCTACATCGTCGAGAAGCAGGAGGCCGATGAGGGACAGGGGACGACCTCGGCGCGCTCCTTCGTCTACAACCTCAACAAGTTCGGCTACAAGGTACGCTCCAAGCCTCTCATGGTGCACGAGACCCTGACCCCGGACGGGGAGAGGACCATCTCGCACAAGGGCGACTGGGACATAGGCGTGGTGGTGGACATGATGCGCCTCGCAGAGCACGCCGACACCTACGTCCTCGTCTCCGGCGACGGAGACTACGTCGAGGCCGTCGAGTTCCTCCAGAGCGAAAGAGGCATCCGCGTCGAGGTAATAAGCGCGGCCCAGTGCACTTCCCAGGCCCTCCTGGACGTCTGCGACGCCCACACCGACCTGGCGGACATACCGGAGTTGTTCAGGAGGCCGGGGCCCCCGAAACAGGCTGTCAGCGATCAGCAAGTCAGCTAGTCAGCACGCTCCGGCTTCGCCTCCGCTTGTCAGCACGGCGCCGTTGGCGCCTTGTCAGCATGTCAGCAAGAGCTTTCGTGTGAGCAAACTGAAATGCTGAAGTGCTGACAAGCCTGCGAAGCAGGCGTGCTGAAATGCTACGGCTCCCCTAATACCCTTACTTCCGGCTCCAGCTCGATGCCCAGTCTCTCGACGACCCTCTGGCGGACGAGTTCGATCAGTTCCAGGGCCTCCTGGGCCGTGCCGCCCCCGAGATTTACGAAGTAGTTGGCGTGCACCGGGGAGACCTCGATCCTGCCCACACGCGTGCCTTTCAGGCCGGCCGCCTCTATCACGCGGCCCGGGAAGTCTCCCTTGGGGCGCTTGAAGGTGGAGCCGCAGCTCGGCCTGTTCGGTGAGCCGTTCATACGCTGCGACCGAAACTCCTTTATGCGGGCCTTCAGTTCCAGCGGGTCGCCCGGGGCGAGCGTGTAGCCGGTCCGCAGGATGACCCAGCCCGGGTTCTCGTGCAGGGCGCTGCGGCGGTAGGACAGGTCCAGTTCTGTGTTCTCCATCCTGACTATACGGTGGTCCCTGAACACGTCGGCCCAGTCCAGGACGTCGGTCGTCTCGCTGCCGTAGGCGCCGGCGTTCATGTAGACTGCGCCGCCGACTGTGCCGGGGATGCCTGTTGCGAACTCCAGGCCAGCGAGGCCGCGGCCCGCCGTGGTATTGGCGAGCACGGGGTAGAGTACCCCGGCGTCGGCGGTCACGCGCGTCCCTTCGACCTCGACGTTCGTCAGGGATTTGGCGAGCCGGATGGTGAGTCCCCTGATGCCGCCGTCCCTTACGAGCACGTTCGTACCCCCGCCGAGGATCGTGACGGGGACCTCGTGTTCGGTGGCCTTCTCGGTGGCAGCGATCAGTTCGTCTACGCTACCTGGCTCGAGCAGGGCGTCCGCGGGCCCCCCGATCTTCCAGGCCGTGTAGCGCTTCAAGGGTTCGTCTAACTTGGCCGAAGGGAAGAGCCGGTGTAGAGTGTTCGCATGCACGAGAAGGAATATAGAGTACCGATGAATGCTTTGCAGAACGGTGGAGGGAGAGATCTATGAAAGCGATGGCTCTGGCGGCGGGCAAGGGAACCAGGCTCTTCCCGCTCACCGGTGAGATCCCCAAACCCATGGCCCCGGTGGTGAACACACCGATCATCGAGCACATCTTCGACCTCCTGGCGGGCCATGGCATCGAGGAGGTCTACGTCAACGTCCACTACCTGGCAGACACGCTTCTCGAAGCCTACGGCGAAGAGTCCAGGGTGAACGGCATGGCCGTACACCTGGAAAGGGAGGGCGAGCTGCTAGGCACAGCGGGAGGCGTGAAGCGTCTGGCGGGCAGGTTCGACGACACCTTCGTCGTCGTCTCGGGCGACGCGCTGACCGACGTAAACATAAAGGAGCTGGTGGAGTATCACAGGGAGAAAGGGGCCCTGGCCACCATAGCCCTGCGGCGGGTCTACGACACCTCGGAGTTCGGGGTGGTCGAGGTGGATGAAGAGGGGAACATCCGGGGTTTCCAGGAGAAGCCAAGCCCCGAGGAGGCCATAAGCACCCTGGCGAACACGGGTATCTACGTCTTCGAGCCCCGGGCCCTGGACTACATCCCCGAAGGAACCTTCTTCGACTTCGCCGAGAACGTGTTCCCCAAGTTTCTGGAGCACGGTGAGCGGTTCGTCGGTTATCAGGAAGACTTCTACTGGTCGGACATAGGGACTCTCGCGGCATACCGCCAGGCCCAGTACGACGTGCTCTCGGGCAAGGTCGGGGTCAAGATCCCCGGCGAGAAGCGTGGCGAAGGCCTGTGGGTCGGGGAGGACGCCCAGATCCACTCCTCGGCAGAGATAGAGGGCCACGTCCTGATAGGGAAAGACGCGGTGGTCGGGCGGGACGTCAAGCTCCTCGGAGACGTGACCGTAGGCAGCGACTGCTGGATCAGGCCGAACGTTACGATCAAACGCAGCATCCTGCTCCCGGGCGCGAGCGTGGGCGGCGGCGCCTACCTGGAAGACTGCATAGTCGGCCACCACTACGACGTTCGTCCCCAGGAGACCATAAGGGGCGGCGCCTTGATAAGGCGCACATAGGCATCAGGCTTCAGGTATCGGGTCGGTTCTTCGTCGCCACAGCCCGGCATCGCAGTGTGGTCAGGATGGAGACACGGCCGGCTACGCAGGACTTTCGCGGAAGGCCAGGCGCCAGGCGGACCACCACTTACCTGAAGCCTGGAACCTGATGCCTAACTAGTCGGCCTCACCAGGCGGTAGCCGAAGCCGCGTACGGTCTCTATGAGCTTGGGATTCGTCGGGTCGTCGCCGAGTTTGTTACGCAGGCGCTGGACGTAGACATTGACCGTACGCTCGTCTATGTATTCCTCCTCGCCCCACACCTGCCTGAGAAGTGCCGTGCGTGGGAAGACCCTTCCAGGGCTACGGGCCAGGGTGTGGAGGAGCTTGAACTCGCGGGGGGAGAGGAGGACCTCTTTACCGTTCTTCAAGACCTGGACCTGATCCGGGTCGATCTCCAGCTCCCCGACGAAGATCCTACCCGAGTCCCCATCCCCGGCGCGCTCTCTCTTGCGGAAGATCTGCTTCACGCGCGCCACGAGTTCTCTCGGGTTGACCGGCGAGCGCATGTAGTAGTCGGCCCCGAGCTCTATCCCGACGATACGGTCCATGGTGTCCTCGTCCCTGAGGAGCGCCACGGTAGAGACGCCCGGCTTCTGGACGGCGGAGATCACCTGAAACCCCCGCTCATCGGGCAGCCGATTGTCCACGACCGCGATCTCGAAGTCCTCCCTACCGGCCATCTGCCGCGCCTGGGAGCCGGATCCCGCGGGGATAACGCGCCACCCCTCCCCGGAGAGCGCCCGCCTCAGATGTAACCTCTCCTCGTCATCCCCGATAACAAGCAGTACAGATGCGCTCAAGACTCCACGCCCGCCTTCGCTCCACAAACGCCAACCAAGAGAGTATATCCACAAAAGCCCACCATAGGAGCATTCTGCCTTGAGAGATGCCCCACCCGGCGGTATCATGTGCATCTCCAATGCGCTCGTAGCTCAGCCGGATAGAGCGTCTGACTACGAATCAGAAGGTCGCAGGTTCGAGTCCTGCCGAGCGCGCCACTCTAACTCCTCTATTTGCAGGAGTTTTTCTTTTGTCCCAGGCCGCGAACATGAAGCCCGTTGGGCGTTTGACAGAGGTTTGACAGTAGCCCGTGCCCAGGGCTGGCTTGCACTAGAACCTAACTACTATGCTTCGTTTCGATGCAACACGGCTTTCTGCACTAGAAGTGCTTCGGCGGGACAGGCGGGATTATTGTTAGGCGCAAAGCCGGCCCTTGCTAGGAGAACAGCGCTCCTAAACGCCCGACCGCCTCCTCCTGCATATCCTGAGATAGGTGAGAATAGATATCCAGAGTGGTGCTTATACGAGAGTGGCCTAGCATCTCTTGGACAATTTGAGGGTTCTGCACGTTGGGCATCATGAGGCTGGCGAAGGTGTGGCGAAGGTCGTGGAAGCGTATGTAGGGTAGCTCGGCCCGCCTTAGCAGGGGTTTGTATTGCCTCTTGATGAAATTGTCCGGGCCCATCGGCGTACCCACAGAGGAGCAGAACACTAGCCCGTGATCGCGCCACACACTCCCTTGTTTCAGTCTTTTCTGATGCTGCGCGATCTTGTGCTTCTTCAGAGCCTCTATGGCCTCGGGAGTGAGCCGTATCCGACGGCGACCCTTCGCCGTCTTAGGCAAGCTAAAGGACTTGCCGTCGGGAGCCAGGGCTTGCCTGACGTGCAGCCACCCGTCGTCGAGGTTCACGTCGTCCCACCTTAGTGATCCTTTCAAAACCGTTATGTCAGGTAGTTGAGACAGATAAGAGAACACCCCAGATGGAGGAACGCCTCGTGGATGTCGTCCCGCCGCTCGTAGCGGATCGTTAGCCT
>Ga0196962_10000772_pt1 | contig 11682 bp, 11 predicted proteins | sample S3v_20metaG_FD_183186 | JGI IMG/M metagenome (GOLD analysis project Ga0196962, IMG submission 183186) | Soil microbial communities from Anza Borrego desert, Southern California, United States - S3+v_20 | ecosystem: Environmental > Terrestrial > Soil > Desert | place: USA: California | collected... | reverse complement strand
GCCGGGCGGACCCGCCCGGCCGCCCACACGAGCGCGGCGCCGACGAGCGGCGGGACGAGCGCGTAGCCGAGGGCGAGGAGGACGATGTCGCCTCCCGTGCTCCGGCGCGCGACGAAGAACTGGGCGTTGCGGCCGAGCAGGTCGAAGAGCGGCTGCGCGAAGGCGAGCGCCCAGAGCCCGCCGAGATGCAGCGCGGCGCGCCGGAACCCGATCGCCCGCGGCGCGCCGGTCACGCGCGCGGGCGCGCCTCGTAGAGCGTGCGCGTCGCCGAGACCGCGGCGCTGCGGTCGACGGCGAACCGCTCCTCGAGCGCCCGCTCGAACGCCGCGCGGTCGTAGTCCGGGTTGGCGCCGTCCCGCTTGCCGCTCAGCAGCCGCTGCACCATCGGGTCGCTCCGGTCCGGGAACTCGACGACGACCGTCGCGTCGAGCGAGCGCAGCCAATCCAGGAGCTCGCGCACGGGCACGTTGCCGGTGATGCAGACGTGGTGCACCACCGCGAGGCACAGCGCGAGGTCCGGCGTGCCGCGGCGCTCGAGCGACGCCCGCTCGCGCCCGCGCCAGCCGAGGTCGGGCGACGGGTCGGTGACGCTCATCACCAGGGGCAGGACATCAGTGCGGCCCTCGTCGCGGAGGCGACGGTAGAGCTTCTCGACCGTGGCGTGGTCCGCGTCGAGCGCGACCACGACATCGGCGTGCTCGGCGGCGATGCGGGCGTAGGCGCCGTCGTTGCAGCCGACGTCCCAGGCCAGCCCCGAGCGCCGGCGCGCGCACGCCTCGCGCACGAACGCCGCCTTGCGCGCGGCCGCGTCCGCATCGTAGGAGTTGTCCTCCCCGTAGCCCGTCCACGCCGTCTCGCCGGCCTTCCACTCCAGCCCCCGCACGACGCGCTCGAGCTTGCCCATCGTCGCGTCGAGCAGCGCGGTGTTGAAGCCCGCGCGCCGCATCTCCTGCTTGACCTGCCGGCCCTCCACGCCCGCGTAGCGGTCCTCCATCCGCGCGTGGAGCACGACGTTGGCGAGCACCCCCTTGCGGAACCGGTCGCCCGAGCCCGACAGGACCGCGCGCGCCTGGCCCGGCGGGATGCCGTCGAGCGATCCCCGGAGCGCGGCGTGGAACGGCAGGTCCTTGTAGGCCTGCAGCATCAGCGGATACAGGTAGAGCATGCAGAACTGCCGGTATCCGGCCCACGGCTCGCCGGGACGCAGGCGCTCGAAGGAGCCGACGTCGATGAACACCGGCGCGGCGCCGCGCCACTGGACGTTGTAGGGGGACGCGTCCTTGAGCGTCAGCTCCTCCGCGAGGGCGCGGCGGGTGAGCTCGAGTTGCAGGAGCGCCGCGTCCTTGAGCATGGAGAACGGCCACTCGTAGGGGTAGGAGACGAACGGCACGCGCTCGTGCCGCAGGACGCCCGCGGGCTCCGTGGCGAGGAGGTCGGGCACCGCGTCGAGCTCCGCCCGCTCGGTGGCGACCACGCGCCCGTCGGCCTGCAGGTCCTGCCACAGCCGCGATGCCTCCAGCGCGGTCCAGTCCTCCATCGCCGCCGCGCTCAGGACCCGGAAGACGCCGTCCGGCGAGACCAGGACACGGCTGTCCGGGTCGCGGAAGGAGCCCGGTTCGACGCTGCGCTCGGCCGCGAGGTCGGGCCCTCGCGGCGCCATCACCCGTCCTGGTCCGACTCGGCCGACGGAAGCCGGCGGTCGTCGTCTTTACGGAATCGGAACACGTTCGTGAGCCGGCGCCAGTACAACTTCACGGCGACTCCGGCGGCCGCGAGGCCGCCCACGATGAGCTGGACGAGCATGCTGCCCGTGCCGGGATCGAGATAGGCGAGCACGAGCGGCACCCTTCCGCAGATCGGCGGCGAACGCAAGCGCCGTCCGATTCCTTGCGGGTGCGAGGCGCGCTCGCTGACGGTTGCGCTTGCGGCCGCGCGGCGGGGGCCTACGCTCCGCGCGGATGGACGCCACCAGGGACCCGTCCGCACGGCTGCCGGGGCTACGCGTGCTCCACGGCGACGCCGCCGACTACGACGCGCTCGTCGATCGCGCGCGGGATGCGACCTACGTCCTCCTCGGCGAGGCCTCCCACGGGACGGACGAGTTCTACCGCGAGCGCGCGGCGATCACCCGGCGCCTGATCGCCGAGGCCGGCTACACGGCGGTCGCCGTGGAGGCGGACTGGCCGGACGCCTACCGCGTCAACCGCTACGTCCGCGACCGCGGCGCGGACGCGAGCGCCGCCGAGGCGCTGTCCGGCTTCACGCGGTTTCCCACGTGGATGTGGCGCAACACCGTCGTGGAGGAGTTCGTCACGTGGCTCCGCGACCGCAACGCGGAGCGCGAGCCGAGGGCCAAGGCCGGCTTCTACGGCCTCGACCTCTACAGCCTCCACACCTCGATGGCGGCGGTCGTCGCCCATCTCGACGACGTCGATCCGGCCGCCGCCGAGCGGGCGCGGGAGCGCTACGGCTGCTTCGACCACTTCGGCCCCGACCCGCAGGCCTACGCCTACGAGGCCGGCGTGGCGGGCGCCGAGCCGTGCGAGGCGATGGCCGTGGAGCAGCTCGTCGAGCTGCGCGACCGCGCCGCCGGCCACGCCGCCCGGACCGCCGACATCGCGGAGGACGGCCACTTCCCGGCCGAGATGAACGCCCGGCTCGTCGTCAACGCCGAGCGCTACTACCGCGAGATGTTCCGCGGCGGGATCCGCAGCTGGAACCTGCGCGACACGCACATGGCCGAGATGCTCGCGGAGCTCGTGGCCCACCTCGAGCGCACGTGCGGGCCGACGAAGGTCGTCGTGTGGGCGCACAACTCCCACCTCGGCGACGCCCGGGCGACGGAGCTCGGCGACGCGGGGGAGCTCAACCTCGGGCAGCTCGTGCGCGAGCGCGCCGGGAACGCCGCGCTGCTCGTCGGCTTCAGCACCTACGCGGGCACGGTGACCGCCGCGTCGGACTGGGGCAGGCCGGCCCAGCGCAAGCGCGTGCGCGCGGCGCTTCCGGGCAGCTGGGAGGAGCGCTTCCACGAGACCGGCGTCCATCGGTTCCTGATCGCGCCGCGCGCGTGCCACGGCGGCCGGCTGGAGCGCGCCATCGGCGTCATCTACCGCCCGGAGACCGAGCGCGCGTCGCACTACTTCCACGCCCGGATCGCCGACCAGTTCGACGCGCTGATCCACATCGACCGGACAAGCGCGCTCGAGCCGCTCGAGGCCACGAGCGAATGGGAAGCCGGCGAGCTGCCGGAAACCTATCCGTTCACGGTCTGAGCCCGCGGCTACCTGCGGCGGCCGGCCAGCCGCCGCGGCAGCGGCCAGGGCGAGAACGCGTCGACCGCGCCGAAGGCGAACGCCCGCGCCTCGAGCTTGGACACGAGCGCGCGGAGCTCCTGGCGCTCCGTCGCGTCGAGCCGGCGCCCGCGGCGCAGCAGCTCGAAGAGGCGGCGCCGCTCGGCCGGCTGCAGGCGCTGCAGGTGGCGGCGGGCGAGCATGGCGACCTCGATGAGGGCGAGGAACTTGAGCAGGGGCAGGCGGCGGCGGAAGGCTCTGAACACGCCCGCTGGGCTACCCGGAGGGTGCGGCGTGCAGACGTCGGCGGCGGCCGTAGACTCCGCGCGTGCCGTCCGCCGCCCTCGCCGCCGTCCTCGCGGTGCTGCTCGCCGTCCTCGCCGCCGTGCCGGCGCACGCCGCCGAGGAGCTGCGGATCAACCACATCCAGGCGATCGGCTCGCACAACAGCTACCACGTCGAGCCCAACGCCGCGGAGAAGGCCCTGCGCGCCGGATCCGGGCTGACCGACGAGACGACGCTCGAGTACTCCTTCGCGCCGCTCGGCTGGCAGCTCGACCGCCAGGACGTCCGCCACGTGGAGCTCGACCTATGGGCCGACCCGGCCGGCGGGCTGTACGCCGCGCCGCGGCTGCGTGCGCTCGCCGGCCAGGGGCCGTACGCCGCCGAGATGGCGCAGCCCGGGATCAAGGTCCTGCACGTCCAGGACTACGACTACCGCACCACGTGCCTGACCTTCGTCGCGTGCCTGCAGGCCATCCGCGCGTGGTCGGACGGGCACCCGGGCCACGTGCCGGTCGCGATCCAGCTCGAGCTCAAGGACCTCCCGCTGCCGCCGGCGATCCCGGCCGCGGTGCCCGTTCCGTGGACGACCGAGGCGATGGCGGCGGTCGACCGCGAGATCCTCACCGTGTTCCCGCGCCCGCGCATCGTCGCGCCCGACGACGTGCGCGGCCGCCGGGCCACGCTCGAGGCCGCCGTGCTCCGCGACGGGTGGCCGGCGCTCGAGGACAGCCGCGGCAAGGTGCTGTTCCTGCTGGACAACGAGGAGCCGTACCGCTCGCGCTACCTCGCCGGCCATCCGAGCCTGCGCGGCCGCCTGGTGTTCACGAACAGCGTCCCCGGCCGGCCGGATGCCGCGTTCCTGAAGATGAACGACCCGACGGGGGCGAACTTCGAGCTCATCCGCGCGGCGGTCCGCCGCGGCTACGTCGTCCGCACCCGCGCCGACCAGGACACCCGCGAGGCGCGCGCGCCGGACGTGGCCCGTCGCGACCTCGCGCTGGCGAGCGGCGCGCAGTGGGTGAGCACGGACTATCCGGCGCCGGGCATCGCCGCGCGCTTCGGCACGGACTACGCCGTGCGCCTGCCGGGCGACCGGCCGGCCCGCTGCAATCCCGTCGCCGCGCCGCGCTCGTGCCGCAGCGCGGCGCTCGACCGCGGCCGCTGAGCGGTTCGACCGCTGACCGGCGGGGGCCCGGCGCCTCGCGTAGGGTGCCGCCCCAGCGGGAGGCCGCGCGGGATGGGCGCGCGGCGAGGCCACAACCGAAGGGGGAGGGTGTGAGGAGAGGATCGCTCGCGCTGCTGGCGTGTGCGGCGACGTTCGCCGCGGCGCCCGCCGCAGCGCAGGCCCAGGTGCCGGGCAGCTCGGAGCAGTTGCGCAACGGCGTCCGGCTGAACGGCCTCGTCGAGCATCTGCGCAACCTGCAGAGCATCGCGAACCTCAACAACGGCACGCGGGCGACGGGCACGCCGGGCTACGAGGCATCCGTCGACTATGTGATCGCGCGGCTCGAGCGCGCGGGCTACAACGTCCGCACCGAGCCGTTCAACTTCCCGACGTGGCAGGAGAACGCGCCGCCGGCGCTCCAGGCCGCGGGCAGCACCTGGACGCCGGGCACGGCGGCCGACGACGACACGCCGGACGTCGACTTCATCACCTTCGAGTTCTCGGCCGGCGGCGACACGGGGACGGTGCCGGTCGTCCCGGTCACGAACAACGTCGAGCCGCCGACGGAGCAGCCGTCGTCCGCGGCGGGCTGCGCGATCGAGGACTTCCCGGCCGAGACGGAAGGCGCGATCTCGCTGATCCAGCGCGGGACGTGCCCGTTCGTCCAGAAGCTCGCCCTCGCCGCGGAGGCGGGCGCGGTGGGCGTGATCCTCTACAACGAGGGCAACCCCGGGCGCACCAACGCGCTGTTCCGGATCGCGCCGACGGACTACCCGATCCCGGCGGTGCTCTCCTCCTACGCGCTGGCCAAGGCGATCCTCGACGCGCCGGACCCGACGGCGCGGCTCGTCGTCGACGCCACGACGACCCCGCGCTACTTCGACAACGTGATCGCGGAGAGCCGGCGGGGCGACCGGCGCAACAAGGTGCTGCTCGGCGCACACCTCGACTCGGTCCCGGAGGGCCCCGGGATTAACGACAACGGGTCCGGGACGGCCGCGCTGCTCGAGATCGCCGAGACGCTCGCGCGGCAGCGCACGGAGCTCGTCAACCAGGTCGCGTTCGCCTTCTGGGGCGCCGAGGAGCAGGGCCTCATCGGATCCACGTACTTCGTCGAGCAGCTCAGCACGGCGCAGAAGGTGCGGATCATGGCCAACCTCAACTTCGACATGCTCGCGTCGCCCAACTTCGCCCGCTTCGTCTACGACGGCGACCTGTCGGACACGCCCGATCCGGGCGAGGCGGTGTTCGCGCCGGACGCCCGCGCCGGGTCGGCCGCGATCGAGGCGGTCTTCAACGACTACTTCGGCTTCCGGGGCCTCGCGCACGAGCCGACGGCGTTCGACGGGCGCTCGGACTACGGCCCGTTCATCGCCGCCGGCATCCCCGCCGGCGGGCTGTTCTCGGGCGCCGAGGGCGTGAAGACGGAGGAGCAGGTCGCCCTCTACGGCGGCGCGGCGGGATCGTGGTACGACCCCTGCTACCACCAGGCCTGCGACACGCTCAACACCGTGCTCGGCCAGCCGCCGCTCGACGCCGACGGCATGGAGGAGCCGGGCGACGCCGCCCTCATGCACGGCGGGGGCACGACGAGCCTCGACCAGCTCGCCGACGCCGCCGCGCACGCCACGTGGTTCCTCGCCACGCGCGAGAACCCGCTCGGCGCCGCCGGCACGCCCGCGGCCCGGGCGGTCGCCGTGCGGCGCGCGGCGGCCGGGACCGCCGTCGGTCACGCGGAGTATCGCGGGCACGAGCGCGTCGAGCGATAGCGCGCACGGCCGGCCGGGGGCGGCGCGCGTCGCCCCCGGCCGCACGGCCGGTCGCCCTCAGGCGAGGCGCTCGAGCGTGGCCCGCGCGCCGCGCTCGTGCAGCGATGCGAGCGCCGACCGGTAGGCGGCGACGAAGCGCTCGTCGTCCACCAGGTCGCCGAACAGCTCGCGGTTGGCGATGAAGGCGTCCGGGTCCTCGCGGTTGCGCTGCGCGATCGCCATCAGCTCGTCGCGCAGGCGGTCGTTGACGTCGATCGGCCTGCCCTGCTCGTCCGTGCCCTCCGCGTAGCGGGCCCAGCTCGCGACGATCCCGGCCGCGCGCCGGATCTCCCCGCCGCGCTCGAGCTGCGAGCGGATGACGGGCAGGACCCACTTCGGGATCCGGTCGGAGCTCTCCATCGCGAGCCGGGCGATCGTGTCGCGGACCTCCGGATTGGAGAAGCGCTCGATCAGCGTGGCCTTGTAGTCGTCGAGGTCCACGCCCGGCACGGGCGCGAGCGTCGGCGTGGCCTCCTCGTCCATGTAGCCGAGCAGGAAGCGCCGGAAGAGCGCGTCCTGCGCGGCGTCGTGCACGAGCTCGTAGCCGCAGAGGCGGCCGAAGTACGCGATTCCCTGGTGGCTCGCGTTGAGTAGCCGGAGCTTCATCAGCTCGTACGGGACGACGTCCTCGACGATCTGCACGCCGGCGCGCTCGTAGGGCGGCCGGCCGGCCGGGAACGCGTCCTCGAGCACCCACTGCGTGAACGGCTCGCACACGACCGGCCAGGCGTCCTCGATCCCGAACCGCTCGCGCACCTCGGCGCGGTCCGCGTCCGTGGTCTGCGGCGTGATCCGGTCGACCATGGAGTTGGGGAACGCCACCTCGCGCTCCACCCAGTCGCCGAGCTGGGGGTCGCGCAGGCGCGCGAAGGCGGTGAAGACCTGCTTGGACAGGTGGCCGTTGCCCTGCAGGTTGTCGCACGACATGACCGTGAAGGGCGGGATCCCCTCCTCGCGCCGGCGGCGCAGGGCCTCCGTGACGAGGCCGAACGTCGTCGCGGGGACGGCTCCGGGCTCCAGGTCGCGCGCGACCGCCGGATTCGCCGCGTCGAACTCGCCGGACACGGCGTGGATGTTGTACCCGCCCTCCGTCACCGTCAGCGAGACGATCCGCGTCGACGGGTCGGCGAGCTTCGCCAGCACCGCCTCGGGATCGTCCGGGGCGAAGAGGTACTCGACGATCGAGCCGATCACCCGCGGCTCGTAGGTGCCGTCGGGATGCTTGATCACGAGCGTGTAGAGCCCGTCCTGCGCGTCGAGCGCCTTTTTCATGGCGCGGTCGCCGGGCATCACGCCGACGCCGCAGATGCCCCAGTCGAGCGCCTCGCCCTCGTTCATCAGGCGGTCGTGGTACATCGCCTGGTGCGCGCGGTGGAAGCCGCCCACGCCGAAGTGGACGACGCCTGCGCCGACCTCGCTCCGGTCGTAGGCGGGAGTCGCGACGGAATCCCCGAGCGACTCCAGGGCGCGGGCGCTCAGCGGGCTCACCACAGCGTGTACCCCCCGTCGATGACCAGCACGGAGCCGGTCATGAAGGCCGACGCGTCGCTCGCGAGGTAGACGATCGTGGGGCCGAGCTCCTCCGGCGTCGCGTAGCGCTGCATCGGCGCGACGTCGATCCAGTGCGGCTTGAACGCCGGGTCGTCGACGGGCGCCATCTCCGTCTTGACGTAGCCGGGGGCGAGCGCGTTCACGCGCACGCCGTGCGGCGCCCACTCCGCGGCGAGCGACTTGGTGAGCTGGTGGACCGCCGCCTTCGACGCGTTGTAGGCCGGCTGCATCTGCGGCCGGTTGACGATCATCGCCGAGATCGAGCCGATGTTGATGATCGTCCCGCCGCCGCGCGCGATCATGTGGCGGCCGACGGCCTGGGCGCAGTACCAGAGGCCGTGGACGTTGATGTCGAAGACGTCGTGCCACTCCGACTGCGGGACGTCGAGCGCGGGCCGGTGGTAGCAGATGCCCGCGTTGTTGACGAGGATGTCGACCTTTCCGTAGGCGTCGACGACCTGTTCGAGCATCCGGGCGACGCTGTCGGGCGAGCGCACGTCGAGGCCCACGGCCATCGCCTCCCCGCCGGCGGCCTCGATGTCCTGCACCGCCTGGCGCGACAGGCCCTCGTCGCGCGCCGCGAGGGCGACCCTCGCGCCGGCGTCCGCCAGGCTGGCACCGAACGCGCGCCCGAGCCCCCGGTTGCCCCCGGTGACGACCGCGACCCGGCCGCTGAGGTCGAAGGCGTCGAGCACGCGCGGTCGCGGCGCGGCCTGCACGCCGTCGGTCACGGGATGACCATCGGCTTGACCATGTCCGGGTCCTCGCGCGTGGAGCGCAGCGCGGCCTCGGCCTCGTCGAGCCCGAAGCGCCCGGTGACGATCGCGCCGAGGTCGACCCGGCCGGAGGCCACGAGGTCGATCGCGACGGGGTAGGTGTTCGCGTAGCGGAACGTCCCCGTCAGCGTGATCTCGCGGTTCTGGAGGAAGGCGAGCGGGATCGTCGCCTCCTCGCCCGGGCCCATCCCGATCACCACGGCGCGCCCCGCGGGGCGCAGCGCGCGGATGCCGTCCATGAGCGCCGCGGGATGGCCCGAGCACTCGAACAGCACGTCGGCCTCGACGCCGGCGTCCGCGAGCGGCTCGGCGGACACGTCGAGCGCGCGCGTGGCGCCGGTGGCGCGCGCGATCTCGAGGCGGCGCGGCTTGACGTCGGTGATCGTGATCGCCGTCGCGCCCGCCGCCCGCGCCGCCTGCACCGCGAGCAGGCCGATCGGCCCCGCGCCGGTGACGAGCACGTGGTCGCCCGGCCCCACGTCCGCCTTCCGGCACGCCCAGATGCCCACGGACAGCGGCTCGAGGAGCGCGCCCTCCTCGTCGGAGACGCCGTCGGGAAGCGCGAACGCGAAGTCCTCGTGGATGACGACGTAGTTCGCGAACGAACCGTCGATCGGCGGCGTGGCGAAGAACTCGACGTCCGGGCACAGGTTGTAGCGGCCGGCGCGGCACTCGCGGCAGCGCCCGCACGGGACGCCCGGCTCCATGCTCACGCGGTCGCCCACCCGGTGGCGCGTGGCCTCCGGGCCGAGCCCGACGACGACGCCCGCCGACTCGTGGCCGAGGACCATGGGCTGCTCGACGACGAACTCGCCGATGCGGCCGTGCTCGTAGTAGTGGACGTCGGAGCCGCAGACCCCGACGGCCTTGACCTCGACGAGGACCTCCCGGCCCTTCGGCTCCGGCACCGCGACGGGCTCCACGCGCAGGTCTCCTGCGGCGTAGAGGACGGCGGCTCGATTCTCCATGTTCGCTCCTTCCCCTGTGACGGCGCCCGGCGCGGAGGACGGACGCGACCCGGCTCCCCGTTTCACCGCGCGTATTCTCGCAAGGCGGCGAGGTCGCGCACCACGATCCGGCGGCGCTGTGTCTCTACCCAGCCCAGCCGGCGCAGCAGCTGCAGGGCCTTGGCGACCGCCTCGCGCGACGACGCCGTCCACGCCGCGAGCTCCTCCTGCGACAGCGGCAGCGTGATCACCGTGCCCAGCCGGTCGTCCTCGCCGTGGCGGTCGCACAGCTCGACGAGCCGGTGCGCGACGCGCCCGACGACGTCGTAGGCGGCGAACTCCATCCGCTGGCGGTCGGCGGTGCGCAGCCGGTGCGCGAGGCTGCGCAGCAGCGCGAGCGCGGCGTCGGGATGGCCCGCGACGAAGCGCTCGAAGGCGGCACGCGGGATGACGATCGCGCGCACGGGGTCGACGGCCTCGGCGGTCGCGCTGCGGGGCTCGCCGTCCAGCGCCGCGACCTCGCCGAGCAGCTCGCCGGGCGCGCTGAAGCCCAGGATCACCTCCTTGCCCTGCGGACCGACCATGCCGAGCTTCACGCGCCCCTCGACGAGCAGGAGCACCGACCCCGGCTCGTCGCCGTGATGGAAGATCACCACCCCGGCGGCGTAGCGCCGCTCCGTCCCCAGCGCGCGGAGCTCCCGCGCCAGCGGCTCCGGCAGGCCGGCGAACCACGACCCGGGCGCGTGCGCGGGACCGGTCAGCGCGCCGGCGCCCCCACGAGCGGGCCCAGCGTCTCCCCCGCGAGGGCGACGCGCTCGAGGTCGTGGACGTCGGGGATGGAGAGCGTGAGGCCCTCGACCCCGGCGTCGAGGAACGCCTGCGCCTGCTCGGCGACCGCCTCCGGGCCGCCGGCGATCGCCATGCGGGCGCGGTCCTCCGGCAGGCCGGCGGCCTTCGCCGCGTCGAACTTGCGCATCGCCTCCTCGTGCGAGGCGTCGATGTAGAGCCCGGTGATCATCTTCGTCTTCGTGATCTCCGACGAGTCGCGCCCGACGGTCTCGCAGTGGCGCTCGAGGACGCCGAGCAGGTGGCGGACGCGCTCGACGTCGCCGAACAAATTGCACGCGTCGGCGTACTGGGCCACGAGCCGCAGCGTCTTGCGCTCCCCGCTGCCGCCGACCATGATCGGGATGTCGCCGCGCAGCGGCCGCGGGCTGTTGAGCACGTCGTGGGTCCGGTAGTGCGCGCCCTCGACGCTCGACTCCTCCTGCGTGAACATCGCGCGCGCGATGCGCAGCGCCTCCTCGAGCCGCTCGAAGCGCTCCTTCAGCGGCGGGAAGGCGTAGCCGTACGCGTCGTGCTCGTCCTCGTACCAGGCGGCGCCCAGCCCGAGGATCGCCCGGCCGCCCGAGATCACGTCGAGCGTCGTGGTGATCTTGGCGAGCAGGGCGGGGTTGCGGTACGTCACGCCCGCGACCAGGAGGCCGACGGACACCCGCGAGGTCCGGGCGGCGAGCGCGCCGAGGATCGTGTTGCCCTCGAGCATGTAGTTCGTCCGCGGCCCGACGCCCGGGATCTGGTGCAGGTGGTCCATGACGGTGATCGAGCTGAAGCCCGAGTCCTCCGCCGTGCGGACGATCTTGACGAGGTGCTCGAACAGGTCCTCCGGCTCGATGCCGGGGTAGTTGAAGTTCGGCAGGTGGAGCGACAGCGAGATGGGGGCGCGCATGCCGGGCTCCTACCCGCAGCCCCGCGGGACGTGACCGCTTTCGGACGCCCGGCGGCGCGCGCCCGGGCACGGGTACCGGCCCGCCGGCCGACTCGGCCGGCGGCGCTCGGTGCGCATCAGGCAGCCGCGGG
>Ga0196962_10000771_pt1 | contig 11684 bp, 10 predicted proteins | sample S3v_20metaG_FD_183186 | JGI IMG/M metagenome (GOLD analysis project Ga0196962, IMG submission 183186) | Soil microbial communities from Anza Borrego desert, Southern California, United States - S3+v_20 | ecosystem: Environmental > Terrestrial > Soil > Desert | place: USA: California | collected... | reverse complement strand
CAAATATGGAGTAAGAATTGAAGACAGTATAATTATAGACAGTCATAAAAAAACAGGAATTATAAATTTCAATAAATTTGATAAAGATTTAATTATTATTTAAAATAATAACAAAATATATATATATATTATTTGTATATCTTGTTAAAATAGAATAACATAAAATGTTTTTAAATATAGCAACTTTTATTTCAATTGGTCTATAATAATTTCAAATAATTTTTTCGCAATTGATTCTTTACTTTGAACTGTTAAATGTACTACTTGGTTATCATCATCATCAGTTCTTGTAACAATAAAAACTTCATTATTATCAGATCCAATTCTAGTATTTTTCCTTCCTACATCATTTGCAACAATAATATCTGCATTACATTCTTTCAATTTTTTCTTTGCCTTATTAATTAAATAAGTATCTGAAACATCATAATATGCTTTAAAACCAACAAGAAATAGATCTTTGTCTATTAGTTTAATTTCATTAATAATTTTTTTTGTTGGTATTAATTCTAAATTAATTGAATCTGAAATTTGACTAGGAATTTTTTTATCATAGGTTTGTGCTAGTTTAAAATCTGTGACAGCAGCAGCAAAAATAACTATATCATATTTCTTTGAAGTAATTTCAGAAATAACTTTTGCATACATTTCATCTGATGTATTAACTCTAATAGTTGTCAAATCATCTAAATTAAAAGAATTACTAGTAGAATAAATTGAAGAATTTCCTACAATATGAGTAACCTTCGCACCTTGTTCAAGGCATTCTTTAACTATTGCATAACCCATTTTCCCCGAGCTAAGGTTAGTTATAACTCTGATAGGATCGATATATTCCATCGTCCCTCCTGATGTAATCAATATGTTCTTATTAGAAAGAATATTTTCTTTTCTTTCTACTTTAGTAAAGAACCCCAAAACTGATTTTAACGCTTGTTCTGGTGCAATGACTTTTGCTTTACCTTCAGAAATACAAGGTTCTAAAAAATTTATTCCGACTTTTTTTAATTTAACTATATTATCAATTACTAATTGATTGTCATACATTGCTTCATGCATAGCAGGTGCAATAAAGATAGGAATTTTTGATCCTAATCCTACGGACAAGATAGAAGTTATTGGAGTATCATCTATCCCATTTGCAAATTTTCCAATTGTATTAGCTGTACAAGGATACAAAATTATTAAATCGGATTTGTTATAATCTGCTAATTTAATATGTTCCATATTAGCCGTTAATTTAGTGACAACTTCGTTTCCAGTAGCCCATTGCAAATAATTAGGATGTAATAACATAGTAGCTGAATTTGATATTGCAGGAAATACATTTGCACCATGTCTCATGAGAAGACGAGCAAAATCAATTGCTTTATATGCAGCAACACTTCCACATACACAAAGAACTATCTTTTTGTCTTTTAATAAATTTCCCCATGTTCCTATTATATCTTTTGAAGAATGTAAATTGCTGTCACTCATTTTTTCTCACAGGAGATGATAACTTCTTTCTCATGCTTTTTCTTGATTTGAATAATTGTTCTTGTTCTTTATTTTGCATTCTGTATGAATGCTGATCTTCTGGAAATTTACTGGTTTTTACATCAGTGATATAACTCTGTAATGCATTCAAAATAGTTTCTGAAAGATTGATGTAACTTTTTACGAATCGAGGTTTGATCTTATCATATAGATTTAACATATCATGTAAAACTAGAACTTGTCCATCACAATGAGGACCAGATCCAATACCAATTGTAGGTATTTTTAGATTTTTAGAGATTAATTCTGCAACTTCTAAAGTAACCATTTCCAACACAATTGCAAAAACTCCCACTTTCTCTAATTCTCTTGCTTCTCTTAAGAGTTTAGCACCAGAAAGAGCAGTATTGCCTTGAACTTTATATCCTTCCCAAAGTTTTGTAGTTTGTGGTTTTAATCCTATATGACCCATTACAGGAATTCCTACATCAATAATTGCCTTGATTTTATCAATCATTTCAATTCCTCCTTCGAGTTTAACTGCATCACTTCCTGATTTGATTAATCGAATAGCATTCTTAACTGCATGCTTAACATCGATTTGATATGAGCCAAAGGGCATATCAGATACTATTAGAGATCTCTGAGTGCCTACTGCTACTGCTTTCGTAAATATGAGCATTTCTTTCATGTTTACTGGTACAGTAGAATCATAACCTAGCATAACCATTCCTCCACTGTCACCAACTAGTATAATATCAATACCTGCATTATCACAAATTTTTGCAGTCCAATAATCATAAGATGTAATAACTGAAATTTTTTCTTTATTTTTCATAGATACAATATTACTAATAGACGATTTTTTGCGCTTAGTTTCGTGAGTATTATTACTATTATTCATTATAACTCACTCCTTCCCCGTATTATTCTTAAAGAATTATCAAGATTATATTGATTATTAAAATTACTCAAGATATTTAATAAAGAATTTTTATTCATATGTTTTAATTGTTTTGCAGTTTTAACAAGTTCTGGGATAGATCTTACAATATTATCTATTATACTTATTGTAGCAGTCTGTGAAGTTCTCGAAAGAGGATTAAGATCAATTGTAATTACCTTTTTGTTCATATTAATTAATGCTTGTGTACGATCACCATCTTCTAATGGTACAAAAACTACATCTGCTAGAAAAATTCCTTCAGAATCAACATGCCTCCTATTGCTAGTTAGCTCGGGTATTTTTACAAACTTTTTTTGACCTACTCCAAGAACAATACTTGCTCCGTTTTTTTTTAGGATTTCTGCAATTAAAATTTCTCTATTATTAGTTCTATAGAAAAGATTGACTTCTAATAAGGATCCCGTTTCATTTGCTAACTCAACAACGTCTTTAGGACATAATGCTGCGGTATTTCCATTTACAGATATTACAGGTCTCTCAGCAAGTAACAGTAGACTTGCAGCAGCCTTAATTGCATCAAAAGCATAAGTAGATGTTTTTTCACCTAAAAGATAATCAAATGCTTCCCCTCTACCATGAGCTATTAATCCTTCGCTAACGACCAAACCTGATGTAAAACCACTAACAAGTAATTCTCTTATTGCAAGAGATTTCGCTCTTGGATGATTGGATGGTATATTGTTGTTGTTGTTGTTGTGGTTATCAATCATAATTTTTTATTAAAGCTCCTTTATTATCAATATCTGAAACTATCAAGGTACCGGGAAACTCTTTCAAAATTGATGTAACTGTAGAGACTTCTTTATCCTCAACCATAGTAAAAACTGTTTCTCCAAACAAAGCTATGCTACACTCAATTCCAAGACGGTTTAACTTTTGTATTGGTTTTTTACAAGATCCTTTTGTCAATCCTAAAAAATCTGCAAACTTATGAGCCATACTTAAAAAAGAATTAACATCTTTTGATAATAATAGTTGTTCCACCATCTCGTTGCCAAGAGTATTGGCATTATTTGAATAATTGTCGAGAGTTTGTTTTGTAGAAATTGGATTAATACAAAGAATAATAGCTTTATAGTTATTTAATTCTATTTTAGTCACTTTACCTATTCCTGGAGCACCAAAACTAGTTCGAATTTCTAGTCCACCATAGAATTCAGCTATTACAGTTCCTAAACCTGTCTTGCATTGTATTTCAGCAATATGTGCTATCTGAGCTGCCTGTTCTTTTAATAATCCGATATCGAGAGCTTTATTTAAAGCGTATGAAAGGCTCAAAGCAGCTGCACCACTTGTTCCTAATCCGTAACCTATAGGAATATCTATAGAATGTTTTATATTGATAAAATAAGAAGGTGAATCAAATTTATCTAGATAATAGTGGACAACCCACTTTGAAACTTCTTGTTCATTAGATAAGGAATTGTTAAGGAAGATTTTATAACCTTTATTTTTAGATTTGTAAAGCTCTATTGTTGTGGTTACTCCTTTTTTAAAAGAAAAACCTGCTCCTTTTGATCCATGAAAAAGCAAATCTGTATTTTTATCATTATCATTATTATTAGTATTATTTGGTTTTTCAAAGAATCCTGTAATATGACATGGACTAAATGCAGTGCATCTAGCAATAAAATCGCCATTATTAGTAGAAGTAATATTAGTATGAGTATTAGTCTCAGAATAAGTCATAGAAGAAATGTAAAGGTATGAAGAAAATATAAAAATATCGTTAAAGAAATTAATATTTTAAAAAGTTATTTTGATAAAACAAATTTTTAATGTGTCGTATATTGTCTATTTTATGGTAATCTTTAATGATTTATAGTTATATCTAAAATGTTAAGAATCATTGTCTAATCATTTCAATTCATTCATACAAGAGATATCAATTATCAACAAATAGAAAGAAATTTTATAGGAAAAGAAGTGCATAGATAACTATTGTCCAAAGATATAGAAATTATTTGTATTGGAAATGAAATATTAAATGGGACAACTATTGAAAAAAATTCATCTTGGTTAACAACAAGAATTAGAAAAATTGGTGGAAATGTATCACGAATAACTATAATTCGAGATAATTATAACGAGATTGAGTCTACTATGAATGCAGCATTACATCGTAGACCTATATGGATAATAACTTCAGGAGGTCTTGGTCCTACATATGATGATATCACCATAGAATCTATTGGAAGAATACTGAAAAGAAATTTAATTTGTCATCCTACAGCATTAGCAATTCTAAAGAGAAACTATTTGAAGAGAGGTATAAAAAAATTAAATAAATATCAATCAAAGATGGCAATTGTACCCGATAATTCAGAAATAATAGATAATTCAATAGGAACAGCACCATCAGTATTAATTAGAGATAGAGAAACAAAAATAATTTGTTTGCCAGGTGTGCCTATCGAACTAAGGCATATTTTTAAAAAAAAAATATTAACAATGATAAAAGATGAATATAAGGGAACTTTTTTCAAAGAACAATTTTTAAAAACTGTAAAAATTAGAGAAAGTTATATTGCAAAATTTTTAGAAACAACTATTGAAAAATATGATCAAAAAGATTATGACCTTTATATAAAAACACATGCAAAAAATCCTACATCAAAAATTCCTAAAATGAATATTTATGTTTCCTTTAAAGGAGATAATGAAATAATAGTGAATAGGACCTTTGAAAATATAATTAATAAAATTAAAAAAGAAATATACCGACTCAATGGAGAAATACTGTAATTAATTAATAAATAGCAAGAAAAGTATCGGTGAAAATAAAAGGCCGTAAAGAATTTTCAGTACTTACATATAATTTTAGAGTTGCTGGACCTACTGGAATTTTATCTGTTTCCTCCTTTGTTAAAGAAATTTTAAAGTATCCTAATTCATCATTTATTGGTATTGCTTTTCCTTGTGAAATAATACTTCCGTTATAATCTGTAAGAAAGAATTCATCCGATACCGACGATGGAGGTATTGGTGGTGCATTATCAACTTGAATCTCAAATTCGAATGTTTTTTCTTCCCCAATTTTTATAAACTTGGAAGAATTAATAGATGTGACTTGAATAGATTCGGGTTTTTCAAATGTTGACCAATATCCTGCTTTGAAAGGATAGGAAGAATCGTCAAAGAATTTTAGATCTATTGTTCTCCCTGAGGGATTGTATCTATCTAAATAAAAGGCACCGTTACTTATAAGAGCATGATTATGTTCTTCTATCCATTTTATACTGGCATCATATCTTTTTTTTGCTTCTTCCAGGCTAATAATATTTTTAAGAGGAGAAGGTATAAAGTTCTCATTTTTCATCTTGATTAATTCATTTTTTATTAAATTAGCATGTTCTGGAATTATTAACGATAACCATTCTGCATTCTTTGTAGTTGATTGGGACTTTGAGAAGGAAAGATCATTTGATAAAACTAATCTTTCTGAAGCCGCAGTTATCTCCCAAGGTTCTTGAGCCCATACTCCAGCACTTGCAGCTATTTCTTTATTATCATAATGCCATTGATCTAAATATGACTCTACAATATTATCAGAGATAAATCTAACTCCTTTAAAATAAGGTAATCCAAGCTCAACTCTAGAAGTATATTCTGGATCAACAGTAAGATCACTATCTCCATTATTTGTACCCCATTCATACATAAAATATAAAGAATATAACAAATCAGATTTATCCATTGGAATTCCATTATGCCAATTAGAATATAATATTTTATATGTGACTTTGCTTAATGATGTTGAATCTTTTTCTACTGGTATCCAACCTAAAGTACTATTCCATAGAATAGTATCTTGATGAATTGGTATTCGTTCATCAGGACCATGTAAAGTAGAATCAAGAATCTGATTTCTCATGGAGATAACCTCTCCCGTAAATGGATGTCTAAGAGTAGCACTATCTGCAATATTTGAATATATATTTATACTATATGCGTCACTAAATCCACCTATATTATTCCAAGCACCTTGATAAATTTGTTTAACACCTATTTTTAAAATATCATCTCTTTCGGATTTTTCATTAAGTAATGAATATTTACTTGTTATACCAGCACCAAAATCGTTTACAAGACCAGTAATAGAAGAAGAAACAGCGTAAGGATCAACGTTTTTAACTAAAAAAATACGTACAGATTCTTCAATTCCCATTTTGGTTGCCTCATTAAGTAAAGTATTTCTCTCATTTTCAGAGCTAAAGTTCGAAAAAACCAATGTTTGAGTTAGTTTATCTAATGTAGAATTTTGATATTGCCAAAATCCTGGATTTTGATTTCCAGGCATATTAGCATACCATGGCGCATACATTTGAGCAACAACCGGATCATTATATTTTGTAAAAGATGTAGATCCGCTAAATGCTTCTGTATATACATGCCATAAAAAATCCTGTGGATCAGATCCTTGAGTAAGAGTAACAGCTTTATTTAGATCACTGTAATCTTTAATAATATTAAAACCTATTTGTTCTAATTCACTAGACACTAATTCCCCTAGAACTTTTCTTTGTAGATCGTCACTCCTTATTAAAACTTTTAATTTAATAGGTTTATCTTTGAAATACCATTTATCATCTTTTAGTGTAGCCCCATGTTCAGTCAAAGTTTTTTTAATTTGTTGTAATGCATAATCTGGATCGTAATGGAATCCAAATGATTCAACTGTATCCATTACCACAGGATAGTCAGGGGAAAAAAGGCCAAAAGGATCTGCCATTGGAATTCCATAACCATGTAATATTTCGTTAGAAATAAAGTTTCGATTAATTAAATAATTTATAGCAAATCTAACATCACGAAATTCAAATGGATTTATAGTATCGTTATTTGATGATGGTGCCGGGTTTAATAAAATTCCAAAGGAACCTCCAATTTTATCAAATAAATTGATATTTACATCATTTTTTATATCCGAAACTAAGTCAAGTGGTATACGAAAAAAATAGGTGTCCAGGTTTCCAGATTTTATTTCCTCAAGTGCTACATTTTCATCTAAGTAATGGATAAATCTTATATTTTTAATATTGGAAGAATTTTCATTAGTTAATTCTTCCTGTCTTTTTTCTTGTTGTTGTTCTGAAAATTCCAAAGAATATTGGAAAACTATAATAAAAAAAACAACTAAGATGACAAATAAACTATTATTAGCTAATTTTGTCATAATCAATAATTGGATAAGGAACTGATTTTATAGAGAATAAAACCATTATCACAAATACAAAAATTTAAAGCTTGAGGTGAGTTTTCAATCCTTTATAACGATTCCTAATAGTTACTTCTGTAACACCTGCTGCCTCTGCTACATCCTTTTGTGTCTTATTTTCTCCATTCATAACACAAGCAACATATAATGCGGCTGCGGCAAGGCCCATCGGGTCCTTACCGGCTGAAATTTTACCTTCCTCTGCTTTTTTAAGAATTTCAAGAGCTTTACGTTTTGTTTTTTCAGACAATCCTGCTTTACTGGCAATTCTAGCAACACACTTCACTGGATCAACAACTGGCATTCTTAAATCAAGCTCTCTAATCAAAAGTCTATAACAGCGTGCAACATCCTTTTTCTTAATATTGCTTGCATTTGCTATATCTTTTAATGTTCTAGGAGTTTCTGTATCACGACAGGCAGCATATAATGCAGCTGCAACAAGAGCAGAAATGGATCTTCCCCTAACTAGCCCTTTTTCTAAAGCTTTTCTATAAACATAAGCTGCCTTTTCTATAACAGCGTCTCCTACTGCTAATTTGTCTTTTAACCTATCTAGTTCACTAAAAGCTTGTCTAAAGTTACGATCCACAGGCTCATGGACCTGACTTCTACTATCCCAGGTTCTAAGTCTTTCAATAGTACTTTTCATTGAAGACGAAAGTGGTTTACCGGAAGCATCTTTATCGACTGGACCTATTATCGTAGCTAGTCCCATATCGTGCATAGCTAAAGAAGTAGGAATTCCGGCACGACTTCTATCTTCATGTTCCTCTTTGGAAAATGCTCTCCATTCTGGACCTGTTTCTTCAATTCTTTCGTTAATTACAAAACCACAATTTCCACAAAACATTTCACCTGTGGAATTATCAGTCACCATTGGACCTTTGCCACATCTTGGACAACGATCCCCAAATAAAGATATATCTTTAACCATTCATTTCACCACAAAACTTTTTAATAACTAAATTCGTATTATTTATGTTTTTTCTATTATATAAATATTATCCTAATAAAAAAGAGAAAAATGTTGTTGTTATTAGATAATATATAATTAAAATTTAATGTAAAGAATAAAAGAACCTATTGGACTTCAATTGCTTCTTGGTTAAATCCTTTTTTTACTAAGTAGCCTTTAACATCATCTCGATGATCACCTTGTAACATAATAAAGCCATCTTTAGCGGTTCCTCCACAGGCAAACTGACTTTTTAGCTCTTTCACGATATTTTGCATATTTGTTACTTTAGGATCTATTCCTTCAATCATTGTTGTAGTTTTAGAAAATCTCCTTGTTTCAAGGCGGATTATTATTCTTGTCTCTTCTTTTTCTAGTTCACCACAAGGACATAGATCATCAGGTAATCCACATTTTTTACATATAACCGCCATATTATATTTATCTATATTTTTCTTATCTTCTTATTAAGCCTTACCTAGTAATTCTATCTAAGATAGTACATGTTTTCAATGAACAGGGATTTTTCTAATTATTAGAACCGATATCTATTTATGTAATAGTGTTTTAGTTTTTTCAAATTGAGTAGCAAAAAGAAAAATGCACCATTACCTGCATCAAGTGCAGGGCTATTAAGATTTTTTGAAGATGAGACGAAAGGAATAAAAGTAAAGCCAGAGATTGTTCTTGGAGTCACAGGAGCTTTAATAGCAATTTCCATATTAATCCGAGTCGTATTCCCTGTTGCAGGTTCTTAATCCGGCTTTACAAATGGAAAATGGAAAATGGCATCTCTGACAGTGTCTCTAATATTCACAAAAGATGGTCTCTAACTAGAATTAATTTTTCTTCCTATAAACTTTCTTTACTAATATCAATAATTACTTCTTTAATTACAATAATATTTCAAGATTATTTTTATCTAAAACTCGATTTAATACAATTAACTATATTTATAATATCAGGTATGTCTTTTCTAATAGCCAGTTATTTTTTAGATTTTTTTTTATTAAGGAAAACGCCAGTTAACAAAATATCCAAGGTTCTCCATGTTTCAGCTTTTTCGAATCTACTTTGGATGACTATACTGATTTTTGGATATCTATCTTTTATTATTTTTCAGAAAGAAAGTATACCTAAGGAAAACCTGCTTGAAGGAATGATGTTAGCAATAGGATTAAGAATAGGAATATTTACTTCAGTTTTTGGTGCTAATTTACTAAAAGCAATAAGAACTGCAATAATTCAGCCTACAATTTTTCTTCTTATAACTCTTCCTTCTTTTTTACTTATTGAAATTTTTTCTAATGTTATAGCAATTTTTTTTGGCTTAATTATCATAGGATTAGGTATAGGATGGGCGATACTTGCAGATAGAGCAGGAAGACCTAACTTACAGAGTACTTTTGCAGTTCTACAGGCTTTCCTTTCTGCATGGACAGAAAATAAAGTGGAAAACATAGAGAAAATATTATTATCCAAATCTAAAGATGAACGAGTTAATACAGATATTGTACAATTTTATAACAAGGACCAAAGTATATACTGGGTTTTACCTAATATTCATCCAGGACCTTTCAAAGAAATCGGTGGAAGCAATCTACCTTATCAAATCTACAATTATTTTGATCAAAATGCAATAGTGTTTCATAGTGCATCTGATCATTCACTCAATATTTCTTCAAAAGAGGAAGTCCAAAAATATCTAAAATCATTATCTGATACAAATAACATAAAAGAGTTTGGAGATACTTGTTCAATACCTGTTCAGATAAAAATTAAAAATGCAACTGCTACAGGAATAATCTTTGGGAATACGGGAATTTTAATACTCTCTTATGCACCTTATGGCATGGAAGATATTCCCGAACAAATTGGTATGGAATTAAGAACATATTCCAAAAATAAAGGATTTAGGGAAATTTTTATAATAGATAGCCACAACGCAATGGGAAATAAAATTGATGAAAGTAAAAATGAAGATCTATTATTTGCTGGAAAGGAATGTTTAAAGATATTAAAAGAATTACCCCAATATTGTTTTAAAATTGGCCTATCAAATACCAATGAGCTTGATAATAATATAAAGTTTGGAGAAGATACTGGAAAAAGCGGGCTTTCTATTACTCTTATTGAGATAATTGATAACGATAAGAACAAGAACAAAAACAACAATAGTCAACAACAATATGCAATAGGATGGGTAGATTCTAATAATATGGAAAACGGACTAAGAGAATATGTCATTCAAAATTTAGAACAGAAGAATGGAATAAAAATGTTAGAAATATGTTCTTCGGATACACATGAAAATTCAGGATTTCGAACATCAGAAGGCTACTTTCCCTTTGGACAAATAACTAAATTTGAATCAATAGCAAATTATTATTGCAAACTAACAGAATTAGCACATAAAAAATTAGAAGTTTCTCAGTATAAAATATTAAGTATTGAATCAATAGTAAAGGTTATGGGAGAGAATCAGTTTAAAGATTATTCTAATGCTTTAGATAAAGCAATGAACTTGACTAAACTATTTTTAATTATTACTTTTGGAGTAATCCTAGTTATGTTGATAAAATAATTTGTCGTATTATTTGCACAATACTAACTTTTAAAATTACTTTTTTTGTATTTTTATATTGTTATATTTTTAGTTACAACTATGAACAATATAAAATTTGTAAAAGACGTAATAAAAAGGATTTTTTATAATTATAATTAAAAGAAAGGAGTTAGTTATATTCTAGTCAGAACTATTGTTTACTTACAATAAGATGTCTTTCACCATTTGAATGTATTTTTTCAAACTCTTTTTTGAAATTATAATTATCTAGTAAATCCATTATTGGTTGGTAAAGGTTCTTTCCATTCCCTACATCATGAATCTCTATTAAAAGGGAAATATCCTTACTTTTAGATAATACATTAGTAGCACCCTTTAACACTTCAAGTTCTGCACCTTCTACATCGATTTTTATCCAATTAACTTCTTCTATCGATATTCCATTTTCATGTAATAGGTTATCTAATGTATTGGCATTTACTTCAATAAACTTTTC
>Ga0196962_10000769_pt1 | contig 11690 bp, 7 predicted proteins | sample S3v_20metaG_FD_183186 | JGI IMG/M metagenome (GOLD analysis project Ga0196962, IMG submission 183186) | Soil microbial communities from Anza Borrego desert, Southern California, United States - S3+v_20 | ecosystem: Environmental > Terrestrial > Soil > Desert | place: USA: California | collected... | reverse complement strand
GCGGCCCGCGCGGGACGCGGGCGCAGGGCCGGGCCGGTGCGCGCCGTCAGCTTCAGCCTCTTCGAGGGCGCGGCGGCCGCGGGCGTTTCGGGGCGCTCGACGCGCACGCCGCCCGGCACGTCGAAATTGTCGAAGCGGTAGGCGGTCTGCGCCGAGGCGGAGACGGAGGCGGGGGCGACGAGGGCGCAGAGCAGGAGCAGGTTTTTCATAAAGATGCGGGGGAGCGGGCGAGGGCCGGGCCGGCGTGGGCGGCCTCCCGGCGCTCTCGTTTCTGGCGGGGCGTGACCGACTCGGCGAAGCTTCTCGCCGAAGTTCAAGCGCGCTCTCGAACGAGCGCAAAATGAGCATAACATACCCGGCCGCCGATGTTCAACGGTTGTTTAATCTCTGTTTTTTGAGGATTTGAAGGTGGGAGGGAGGTTTTTTGCGGGTTTGCGCCGCGTCGTCCGAGGCGGGCCGGGGGCGAGGGGTTGACAGGGCGTATATGATTGAAGCCGTCCGCGACCAGAAGCCTACCCGGCAAGAAGGCCAGCGCGCCACCCCCGCCTGCGCGCCTCACACTCAGGAGACGAACATGAAAAGAATGATCACCGCGGCCCTCGCGGCGCTGCTCTGCCTGTCGGCCGCGTCCGGCGCGCAGAACACCAACTCCCCGGCCGGCGGCGCGGGGCCGAGTGCCGCGCCCGCGAAAAAGCGTCCCCCCATTTTCAGGGCCACCAAAGAGCAGATCAAACAGGCGCAGGCCGTCCTCAAAGGGCGAAACTTCTACGCCGGCGAGGCCAGCGGCAAGCTCGACGACGACACGCGGGCCGGCCTCCGGAAGTTTCAGGAGGCCGAGGGCCTGAAGGTCACGGGCACGCTCAACGCCGTCACCTTGCAGAAGATGAACATCCCCCTGACCGACCGGCAGAAGGAGGTCGTCGCCGCGCAGAGCCAGAAGACGACATAAGAAATGAGCCGCGGGCGGCGGGCGGGCGACGGCTACGTCAACGAAGACTGTTAACGTAACCGTCGCCCGCCCGCCGCCCGCGGCTCAATTCCTGATCCTTTCAGGTTGCCGTCAGGACGCGGGCGACAAGATCGGCGCGTGCGTCCAACGCCTCAGCCGGATTTCACAATGAAGGGGCAGGCGAAGCCGGCGGACTCACTCGTCTTCGTCGGCGGCGTCGGAGGCTTCGCGCACCTTGCGGATGATGAGGTCGTAGGAGAAGCCGAGGCGCAGGAGGTGGTCGTAGAGGCTCTTGGTCTCTTGCCGCGTCCGCGGGCGGCCGCGCAGACGCGCGCGCTTCTCGATGGCGCGCTCGATGAGTTCCTCTTCGGGCGTCTCCTGATAGACGAGTTCGAGCGCGGCGTCGGCCGTCTCCTTCGAGACCTTCTTGGTCTGGAGGTCGCGCGCGAGGCGCTGGCGGCCGACCGGCTTCTGGCGCACGCGGTAGGAGGCGAAGCCGAAGGCGAAGCGGTCGTCGTCGAGGTAGCCGTACTCCTTGAGCTTCGAGAGCGCGTGCTCGACCGCCGCCTCGTCCGCCCACTCTTTTTCTAAAAGCCGTTCGCGCAACTCGGCCACCGAGCGCGGCTTGGCGGCGAGCAGCTTGACGGCGCGCTGCACCGTCCGCTCGCGCGCCTTCTCCGGGTCGAGGGGCCTGCGCGGGCGCTCCTCCGCCGCGCCCTCTGGCTTCACTCTTCTCGGCTTGTTTCTGAATCCCACGACAACATGCTAACGCCCGTCGTCGGGGGCGGCAACTCGGGAGCAGTAGACAGTGGACGGCAGTCAGTAGCCGGTAGAAAAGCAGTCTTTATCGAACCGCTTGCCTGTCAGCGTCGGCATCAGCCGCGCGGGGCGCTACCGGCTACTGACTACCGGCTACCGTCTACTGTTAAGATTTCCCGCATGGACGGAGTCATCATCGTAGACAAGCCCGAGGGCTGGACTTCGCACGACGTGGTGGCGCGCGTGCGGCGCGTGCTCAGGGAGAAGCGCGTGGGGCATACGGGGACGCTCGACCCGTTCGCGACCGGCGTGCTCGTCGTTTTAGTCGGGCGGGCGACGCGGCTCGCGCAGTTTCTGTCGGGGGCCGAGAAGGAGTACGAGGCGACCATCCGGCTCGGCTACGCGACCGACACCGGCGACCTGACGGGCGCGCCCCGCGCGGGCGTGGGCGCGCCCGACTGCGCCGCGCTCGGCCGCGAACGCATCGAGGCGGCTCTCGCCACGCTGCGCGGTGACATCGAACAAGTCCCGCCGATGTACTCGGCCAAAAAAGTTCAGGGCAGGAAGCTCTACGAACTGGCGCGGCGCGGCGAAGAGGTCGCGCGCGAGGCCGTCCGCGTCCGCGTGAGCGAGTTCGAAATCGTCGAAGGCGAGGGGGGCGAGTTCCTGCGGCCGAACGCGGACGGGACGTGCGACGTGCGCGCGCGCGTCGTCTGCTCGGCCGGGACTTACGTGCGCGCTCTGGCCGAGTCCGTCGGCGAAAACCTCTCGGCGGGCGCGCACCTCGCCGCGCTCAGGCGCACGCGCGCGGGGGACTTCGGGCTGGAGCGCGCCCTCACGCCCGAGGCCCTGCAAAAAATGTTCGAGGCGGGCGCGCCCGCTTCGGACTTTCTCATCCCGCCGGAGGCGGCGCTCCCGGGGCTGCCCGCGCGGCATCTAACGAACGCGGAGGCCCGCCGCGTCGCGCACGGGGCGGCCGTGCCCGCCCCGGCGCCCGCGTGGGAGGACGGCGCGCGCGTGCTGCTTTTCGACGAGCGCGGCGCCCTGCTGGCGGTCGCCGTCTACGCGGCCGAGCGGGGTCTGCTTCATCCGCGCGTCATGCTGGCGGCGGAAAATAAGAGTTGACGGAGACCTCCGCGGGCTGTGCTATACTTGAGGCTCACCGAGGGGCCGAGCGGCTGCGTTGGCCCGACGAGACGCAAGCCGAACAGTTCACCTACATTCTCCCGGTTGACAACCCGGTTCATTGAAGCGGAGAGGAGTCTCGACGGCGCGGCGCGTGCCGCTCGCGCGGGCGCTGCGTTCCGAACGCGCATCGAGGCTCGACCGAACCAGCAGGGCGTGACTCCAGCACGCCGCCACTTCTGCGCGCGAAGCCGATCAAGAGGTTTAAGACGAGGCTATGCAAGAGCAGGACGGCAGCAGCAAATTCGACATCACGGCGCGGCTCGAAGAGCTGCGTCAGGAGCACGCGGCGCTTCAGTGGGAAGGCTCCTTCCGCGACTACTTCGAGCTGGTCACGCAGCAGCCCCGCCTCGCGCAGCTCTCGCACGCGCGCATCAACGACATGATCCACGCCCCCGGCGTCGAGAAGCTCAACGAGGGCACGCGCGACGAACTCGTCCGCTACAAGTTCTTCGCCGACGAGCTGTTCGGCATCGAGGAGCCGATCTCGCGCATCGTCGAGTACTTCAAGTCGGCCGCGCAGCGCCTCGAAGTCCGCAAGCGCATCCTGCTCCTGATGGGCCCCGTGGGGGGCGGCAAGTCGACCATCGTCACCATGCTCAAGCGCGGCCTCGAAGAGTGGTCGCGCACCGAGGCCGGCGCCGTCTACTCCATCAAGGACTGCCCGATGCACGAGGAGCCGCTGCACCTCATCCCGCAGCAGCTGCGCGCCGAGGTCGAGAAGCATTACGGCATCTACATCGAAGGCGACCTCTGCCCGCAGTGCCGCTACGCGCTCGAACACACCTACGGCGGCCGCCACGAGGACGTGAAAGTCCACCGCATCGTCCTCTCCGAGAAGAACCGCGTCGGCATCGGCACCTTCGCCCCCTCCGACCCGAAGTCACAAGACATCACGGAGCTGACCGGCTCGATCGACCTCTCGACCATCGGCGAGGTCGGCGTCGAGAGCGACCCGCGCGCCTACCGCTTCGACGGCGAGCTCAACATCGCCAACCGCGGCATCATGGAGTTCGTCGAGATGCTCAAGGTTGACGAGAAGTTTCTCTACTCGCTCCTGACGCTCTCGCAGGAGCAGAACATCAAGACCGGCCGCTTCGCGATGATCTACGCCGACGAGGTCATCGTCTCGCACTCGAACGAGAACGAGTACATCGCCTTCGCCGGCAACAAGAAGTCGGAGGCGCTGCAAGACCGCATCATCCTCGTCCGCGTCCCCTACAACCTCCGCGTCTCGCAGGAGGAGCGCATCTACGACAAGCTCCTCAAGCAGTCCGACGCGCTCCGCAACGTCCACGTCGCGCCCAACACCCTGAAGGTCGCCGCGATGTTCGCCGTGATGACGCGGCTCGAAGAGCCGAAGCGCGCCAACGTGGACACCGTCAAGAAGATGAAGCTCTACGACGGCGAGGACGTGGAGAGCTTCAAGTCGAAGGACGTGCGCGAGCTCAAAGAGGAGGCGGTGCGCGAGGGCATGGACGGCATCAGCCCGCGCTACATCATCAACCGCCTCTCGGGCGCGCTCGTGCGCGACGGCATCACCTGCATCAACCCGATAGACGCCCTGCGCGCCATCAAGGACGGCTTCGAGCAGCACACCGGCATCACGCCCGAGCAGCGCGAGCGCTACCTGAACCTCATCTCGGCGGCCCGCAAGGAGTACGACGAGGTGGCCAAGACCGAGGTGCAGCGCGCCTTCGTCTACTCGTTCGAGGAGATGGCGCGCACGATGTGCAACAACTACCTCGACAACGTCGAGGCCTACTGCAACAAGGAGAGGATCAAGGACCTCATCACCGAGGAGGAGATGGAGCCCGACGAGCAGCTGATGCGCTCCATCGAGGAGCAGATCGGCATCTCCGAGAACGCCAAGAACACCTTCCGGCAGGAGATTCTGATCCGCATCTCGTCCTACGCGCGCAAGGGCCGGCAGTTCGAGTACACCTCGCACGAGCGGCTGAAAGAGGCCATCGAGAAGAAGATCTTCGCCGACCTCAAGGACGTGGTGAAGATCACGACCTCGGCCAAGACGCCCGACCCCGACCAGCTCCGCCGCATCAACGAGGTCGTCGACCGCCTCATCAAAGAGCACGGCTACTGCCCCGTCTGCGCCAACGAGCTTCTGACCTACGTCGGCACGCTCCTCTCGCGCTGAAGGGCGCGGGACGTGTCGGCGGCAGCCCGCACCACCGCCCGCGCCTTTCGAGTTCCGGAGGGGCGGGCGGTTCGCTCGACGGGCGGACGGACGAAGCGGGAGGCGCGCACGCGATGACAAACGACTCGCAGATTTCGGGGACGATCCAGCGCAACGACTGGTCTTTGCAGCGCAAGGGCATCATCGATCAGGAGCGCCACAGGGAGCGCGTCAAGGAGGCCATCCGCCGCAACCTCGGCTCCATCGTCTCGAACGAGGCGATCATCCTCTCGGACGGCCGGCGCACCGTCAAAGTCCCCATCCGCTCGCTCGACGAGTACAAGTTCCGCTTCGACCACCGGAAGAAGAAACACGTCGGGCAGGGCGACGGCAAGACGCGCGTCGGCGACGTGATCGCGCGCGAGGGGCAGGCGCAGGGTCAGGGGCCCGGCAAGGGCAAAGGCCCGGCGGGGCAGGACGCGGGGGCCGAGTATTACGAGGCCGAGGTCAACATCGACGAGCTGGCCGCGCTCATCTTCGAAGACCTCCAGCTCCCCTTCCTCGAAGAGAAGGCCAAGCGCGCCGTCCAGTCGAAGACCACCCGCTTCAACGAAATCCGCCGCACCGGCATCATGTCGAACCTCGACAAGCGGCGGATGATCCTCGAAAACATCAAGCGCAACGCCCGCGAGGACGGCGAGGCCCGCTTCGGCAACGTCCGCAAGGAAGACCTCCGCTTCAAGACGTGGGAGGAGGACAACCGCTACGAGTCGAACGCCGTCGTGCTGGCCCTGATGGACGTTTCGGGCTCGATGGGCGAGTTCAAAAAATACATCGCGCGCTCCTTCTACTTCTGGATGGTTCGGTTCCTGCGCACCAAGTACGACAACGTCGAGATCGTCTTCATCTCGCACCACACCGAGGCGAAGGAGGTCACCGAGGAGCAGTTCTTCACGCAGGGCGAGTCGGGCGGCACGGTCGTCTCCTCGGCCTACCAGCTCGCGCTCGAAGTCATCCGCGACCGCTACCGCCCCGCCGACTGGAACATCTACCCGTTCCACTTCTCCGACGGCGACAACTACTACTCCGACAACGAGGAGGCCGTCCGCCTCGCCGACGAGCTGATCCAGACCTGCAACCTCTTCGGCTACGGCGAGATCGGCGAGGAGGGCGGGGCCGGCTACCGCCGCTCCTCCGGCGCGCTGCTCTCGATCTTCAACGACCGCCTCAAGCGCAAGGAGCGCTTCGTCGGCGTCCGCATCGACGACAAGGAGGACGTTTACCCCGCCCTCAAGCAGTTCTTCGGCCGCCGCGGCGTCGAGGCTTGAGGGGGCGCGGGCGTACGCGATTTTAGACGCGCGCCGCGTGCCTTCAGTTTAGATTTGCGTCCCGCCCCGCGGACGCGCCGCGCCGCCGGCCGCGTCCGCTTTTTTTGCCCGCCCGCCCCCCCGACCCGCGCCCCCTCCGAGAATTCGTAGAACGCTCCGAGAACCACAGCGGCCGCGCCCGGCGCGCGGCGCGCGCCCCTCCCGAACGGCGCTTCGTTAACGCAACCCGGCGAGAGCTTTAGGTGTGAGCTGGCTCGACGCGTCCGCCGTTGGAATGTCTTTTGCGTTAACGGCGGCGAAGGGTGGTGAGCCTTCGCGGCGGGTCGCCCGCGGCCGCCTCTGACGAGAGGCGCGCGGGCGTCAACGACGGCGGAGGCCGCGCGATGCTCCCTCGCGCACATGGATGTGCCGCCCGCCGCAACGTCTGAAAAATTGAACTTCATGCTCGGCCCGAGCCGGCCCCGGCCGCGACTCGTGGGCCCCCGTGCGCCCGCTCGGCGGCCCGGTTCGGGCGACAGTCACATTCGGGAGGTTTGGATGAAGAACAGATTGAGAAGCTGGCTGGCGGGCGTGCTCTCGCTGGCCCTCCTGACCCTGAGCCTTTCGCCGGCGGCGCTCGCGCAGCAGCCGACCGGCGGCATCGAGGGCACGGTGAGTGACCCGCAGGGCGCGATCGTCCCCAACGCCACCGTCACCGCGCGCCAAGTCTCGACGAACCAGACGCGCACCACGACGGCCAACGACGAGGGGCGCTACGCCTTCTCGCAGCTCCCGCCCGACACCTACGAGGTGCGCGCCACCGGCGCGAACTTCAAGACCTCGGTGGCGCGCGACGTGGTCGTCGCCGTCGGCACCACCACGCCGCTCGACTTCGCGCTCGAAGTCGGCGGGGCCAGCGAAGAGGTGACGGTCGTCGGCACCTCCGAGGCGCAGGTGGATCGCGTCGACCACGAGGTGGCCGGCGTCGTCGGCGCGCAGCAGATTCAAAACCTGCCCCTGAACGGGCGCAACTTCCTCGACCTCGCGCAGCTCCAGCCCGGCGTCGAGACGGTGGCCGGCGGCAGCTTCGACCCGACGAAGGCCAACTACACCGGCGTCTCCATCGCCGGCCAAGCCGGGCGCTCGGCGCAGATCACGGTGGACGGCGGCTCGGTCGTTGACAACGTCGTCGGCACCACCACGCAGAACTTCTCGCAGGAGATCGTGCAGGAGTTCCAGCTCGGCATCTCGAACGTGGACGTTTCCTCCGGCGCTTCGGGGACGGGCACGGTCAACGTCGTCTCGCGCTCGGGCACGAACGAGTACCACGGCAACGCCTACCTCTACCACCGCGACGACCGCTTCGCGGCCTTCCCCGGCCTCTCGCGCCTCGACGCGGCCAACGGCATCCCCGCGGAGGCGCGGGCCGACCGCGTGCCGTTCGACCGCCAGCAGTTCGGCGGCACCTTCGGCGGCCCCATCGTGAAGGACAAACTCTTCTTCTTCTCGAACTACGAGCAGAACAATCAGGACGCCGTCGCGCTGCACAACGTCTTCTCGTCGCCGCAGTTCAGCGGCTTCACGCCGAACCCGTTCGACGAGCGGCTGTTCACGACGAAGGTGGACTGGGTGGTCAATCAGGCCAACGCCTTCTTCGCGCGCTACTCGTTCAACGACAACAGCCAGCAGGTTCCCTTCGCCCCCGGCACCGGCATCGTCCCGCGCGAGTCGGCCTCGGGCATCTTCACCTCGAACGACCAGATCGTCTCGAACGACACGCACGGCTTCGTCTCCGGGCTGACCTCGACGCTCTCGCCGAAGCTGACGAACCAGTTCATCTGGGCATACAACGACTTCGGCAACGTCATCAACCCGGCGACGCCCGGCACGGTCGAGCTGCGCGACTTCCCCGATCAGGTCTTCCGCTCCGGCACGAACTCCATCACGCCGCAGACCACCTTCCAGAACCGCAACCAGTTCCGCAACGACCTGACCTACGCGACCGGCAACCACACGCTGCGCTTCGGCGGCAACTGGGAGCGCTCCTCCATCACCGGCATCTTCGTCTTCGCCAACCCGGGGCGCATCCGCTTCACCATCCCCGCGACGGGCCTGAACACGGAGGAGGACTTCCTCAACGCGCCGGTGCGCGACCTCTCGCTCGGCGTCGGCGACGCGACGCTGCCCTTCAACACGCCCGAGGGCAAGACCGTCAACCACCGCTTCCAGTTCTACGGCAACGACAACTGGAAGCTGACCGACCGCTTCACGCTCAACTACGGGCTGGCCTACCGCTACGACACCAACCTCTGGAACCACGACCAGACGCGCCCGGCCGTGCTCGCGCCGCTCTTCACGGGCGGGACGGCGGCCCCGCCGCCCGACGGCAACAACTGGAGCCCGCGCGTCGGCTTCGCGTGGGACGTGGCCGGCAACGGCCGGACGGTCGTGCGCGGCGGCGTCGGCCTCTACTACGACACGACGATCGACAACCTGCGCCTGTTCGAGCGCGCCGACCTCGGCCCCGCCGGCGCGCAGCTCTTCCTCGTCGGCACCACCGTCCTCAGCGACCTCCTGCCGGGCGGCGACGGGCGCTTCGGCGACGTGCCGGGCAACGCCTCGGGCTTCATCACGGTCGGCGACCTGCTCAACATCCTGCCGCAGGTGCGCGCCGACATCGAGGCCAACGCGCTCAACTGCGACCTGCCGACCTCGGTCGAGTGCTTCGGCACCGTGTCGGGGCCGCTCTTCTCCAGCGACTTCGAGGTGCCCTACTCGATCCAGTACGCCCTCGGCGTCCAGCGCGAGCTGCCGTGGAACATGCTCTTGCAGGCCGACTTCAACTACCGCAAGGGCGTCCACGAGTTCCTGACCTACGACGTTAATCAGGGCGACAGCATCACGGGGCCGATCAACCCGCTCTTCCCGCACGCCGTGCCCTTCGTCGACTCGTCGGCCTACTCGACCTACAAGGCGCTGCTCGTCAGGCTCGACCGCCGCTTCGCGCAGGGCTTCCAGATGACGGCCAGCTACAGCCTGTCGCGCCTCAACGGCTTCGGCAACGACGCGCTCGGCCTCGGGCAGATCGGCACCGACCTCAACGACCTGCGAAGGGAGTTCGGGCCGGCGGCCCTCGACCGCACGCACCGCTTCGTCCTCAGCGCCGTCTGGGACATGCCCTTCTTCTCGCGCAGCAGCAACTGGGCCAAGCGCAACGTGCTCGGCAACTGGAACGTCTCGTTCATCTCGACGGCGTTCAGCGGCCTGCCCTTCAGCGCCTTCCTGCCGCACGACGCCGACCTCTCGGGGACGGGCACGTTCCTCTCGTACCTGCCGGGGACGCGCTTCGGCGACATCGGCCGCCGCATCACGACCTCGGATCAGTTGAACGAGCTGATCCGCGCCTACAACGCGAGCATCCCGACGCTCGGCATCCCGTGCGGGGCCGGCAGCCCGACGGGCCGCTGCGACGCCTTCGAAGACCCGCTCACCGAGCTGGGCGAGCTGCCCTCGGGCCTCTCGCTCGGCGGCGACTCGCTCATCTCGCAAGACCTGCGGCTGACCAAGCGGCTGCGCTTCACCGAGCGCGTCAGCCTCGATCTGATCGGCGAGGTCTTCAACCTCTTCAACGTGGCGAACTACCGGGACGAGGCCAACGTCGTTCAGGTGCTCGACGACGCCGGGACGGGCAGGGGCTTCCTCCAGCCGGCCTCGCGCGCCACGAGCGTCTTCGGCACGGGCGGCCCGCGCGCCTTCCAGTTCGCCGCCAAGTTCCGCTTCTGAGGCGGGAAAACTGAAGCGGGAGCCCGGCGGCTAAAGGCTCCGGGCCGGGGGCGGGAGACCCGTTTTAACCAATCTCCCGCCCCCGGCCCGCGGCCCCGAGCCGCCGGGCCGGCCGCCTCTTTCGCTTTGAGCCACGCCCATGCTCAGACGACACGCCCCGCTCGCGCTCCTCTGCCTGCTCTTCTTTCATTCGCCTGCGCTCGCGCAGCAGGGCCACTCCGTCCGCGGGAAGGTGCGCGACGCGGCCGGCAACCCCGTCGCCCGCGCCATCGTCGACCTCCAGACCGGCAACGGCACGCCCGTCGGCCAGACCGTCACCAACAACGAGGGCGACTTCCACTTCGGCGACCTGCGCGATTCCACCTACACCGTCTCCGTCAACTCGCCCGACCACCAGCCCGCCAGCGAAGGCGTGCAGTTCAGCCAGCCCGTCACCGACAACACGCCCGGCGAGACGCGCACCGTCGAGCTGATGCTCGCGCCCCGGCCGAGCGCGGCCCGCCTCCGCCCCGGCCGCGTCGCCTTCGCGCAGGACGTGCCGCCCGAGGCGCGCGCCGCCTTCGAGCGCGGCGCGAAGCTCTCCGGCGCGGGCAAGCCGGGCGAGGCGACCGCCGCCTTCCGCGAGGCCGTCCGCCTCTTCCCCGACTACTTCGACGCGCACTTCGCGCTCGGCGCGGAGCTGGAGCGGGCGGGCGACCTCGGCGGGGCCGTCGCCTCGTTCGAGAGCGCCCGCCGGATCAACCCGAAGGACGACGCCGTCTACGCCTCGTTCGGCGGCGTGATGATGCGCCAGCGCAAGTTCGCCGTCGCGGCCGCCGCCTACGCCGAGGCCGCGCGCCTCAACGCGCGCGACCCGCTCCACGCCCTCCTGCGCGGCACGGCCCTCGTCGAGCACGCCACCGGCCTCGCCCCTTCGGCCAAAGAGCGGCGTGAGGCGCTCGACGAGGCCGAGCGGTCTTTGCTGCGCGCCTCCGAGCTGAGCGGCGGGCGGATGCCGGCGGCGCACCAGCAGCTCGCGCGCGTCTACGAGCGGCGCGGCGAGCCGGGCCGCGCCGCCGACGAACTGGAGAAGTATCTGCGCGCCAACCCCGGCGCGAAGAACGCCGACGCCATCCGCGCCGCCGTCAGGACGCTGCGCGCCGCCGCGGCCGCGAAGCCTTAGATTTAGTCGTCCGCCGTCAGTTTCTTGTCTTTACTGACGACCGGCAACTGACGACCGCCCGCGAGGAAGTCGAAGCGATGAACCGACGCGCCGCCTGCCTGTTGCTCGCCGCCGCGCTGCTCGCGCCCCACCCCGCCGCCGCGCAGGCCCCGGGCCAGCGCCCCGAGGAGCGCGTGCCCGACCTCCCGAAAGACCGGCGCGATCAGGAGGAGGTCGTCCGCGTCAAGTCCGCGCTCGTCGAGCTGAGCGCCGTCGTCACCGACCGCGCGGGCAGGCCGGTCGCCGACCTCCGCAGGGAGGACTTCGAGGTCTTCGAGAACGAACGGCCGCGCGCCATCAGCTTCTTCTCCGTCGAGCGCGCGGGCGGCGAGGGCGCGCCGCCCGTCGCGACCCCCGGCGCGGGCGGCGCGA
>Ga0196962_10000768_pt1 | contig 11694 bp, 10 predicted proteins | sample S3v_20metaG_FD_183186 | JGI IMG/M metagenome (GOLD analysis project Ga0196962, IMG submission 183186) | Soil microbial communities from Anza Borrego desert, Southern California, United States - S3+v_20 | ecosystem: Environmental > Terrestrial > Soil > Desert | place: USA: California | collected... | reverse complement strand
CCCGTCAGCGGAAGCATAAGATGACGCGTGAGCGCGTGGCCCATCTCGTGACCGAAGATGTATTGGTTGGTCAGCACGTTGAGGTCGTCGGCGTTGAACTTCTCCCTGGGGAACACGGCGGGGCGGTTGACGTCCTCGACAATCTTCGTGTTGAGCTCGTGGGTGTCGGTGAGCCACTCCCCGGGAACAAAGATCGTCCTGCCGTCGGGCTGGGTGACCTGGTCGGTGACCCCTTCGGGCACGTCGTCGGTGACCCTCACCTCCAGGTCGTGGGGAAGCGCCACCACCTCGTTCGTCCACTCTGCGGTCCGCTCGAGCACGCCGGAGTTCCTGAGCTGCTCCACGACGTCTCGGTTCTTCGGCTTGATCTGATCGTCCTCGTAGATGATCTTGACCTGGCCGGTCGCGGCCGTCTGCTTACTCTGCTCTGCTTGGCCGGCCGTCTGCGTGCTCTTTTCTTCTTGTCCGGCCATCTGCTTGCCCTCCCCTTCTGGTCCCCCACGGCCCCCGCCGCCACATCCGCTCACCAACAGGAGGAGCACCAACGCTGCAACGAGAAGCCCCCTCATCCACCTCTTATGCATTCCACGAGCGACGAACATCTCCTAGCCCTTCCGGTATGGACTTAGGCTTCGGGGTGTTTGTGGCATCCTGGAGCCCTTCTTTGAGCACTTTTGCTTTATAAGTTGGGATTCTCAGAAGGGATGCACGGGATTTCTCCTTTCGGTAGCCCGGCAGCCTCATCCTCATGCTCATAGAAGAGGCCCTAAGGCTTTGCGTCCCCGCCTCACGACGGGTTTGCCTTTATCGCGGCGCCCGAGCGCCAACATGCACTCAGCTTAGTCTCTAAGTACCTCAACGCGCATCACTCAAATGAGCTAGATCTGAAAATTTCTAGGCGCCCTTCCTAGAACTCCGTAAAGGCGAAGTTCGCAGATTCTACCTCTCCACGAGCTTCGGAAATGTGAGAGCGAACTGCACACCAGTCGGGGTCGAAAGAGGAAGCTTAGGACCTTCGAGCCCTCCCCGAGGGTTCGACACACCTCTGACTTGATCAGCTCTATGGCCCAAGTTCCTCTGCCGATCCCACCCCAGATATCCACAGCTCCTCAAAGCCGCCGTAAACGTCCTTGTAGCCGAGGATAGACTCTCGACGACCCAAGGGACCTAACTGAGGATACAACGGCTCAAACCGGCTTCTACGCACATCGAGGTCTGGACGGCCAGGCCTCTTCTATCAGAGCGGGGGCCTTAACTCCTGACACCCCTCCTCCCATCGCCTCCTCAAGAACATTGATGGACCCAAGGGGTCGGGATAAGAAGATAAGAAAGTTTCTATTGAGCGACTTAACTCGACTTACTCTCCGCCTGGATCAGGGCTTCGACGCTTATCTACGCCTCTTTCGTGAAAGGTCCGCATGAGAGCAGCGCGACTTAACTCGACTAGGAGCATGTTCGTTGGTGCGGATGGTCCTTGCAGAAGCAGATCCTCTCTGCCGCATCTAAGGAGAGACATTGCGCCGGAGACCTTCTTGGAATGATACCCACGCCTCCTGGTATCTACCTACGCCTCTTCAGCCCGCTTTGGCACCTCGTTAGTAATGGAGGTACCCACAACGAGGAGGGTAAGGATGATGGAGAGCTCCAGAAGCACACCGCTGGCGACTCTTGCCGCACATCGTCGTCGACGAGGCCTCACCCAGAGGCAGCTCGGTGAGCTCGCCGGCGTGGCTCACACGACCGTCCAGAAGCTGGAGTCTCTGAGCAGAGGAGCTTATCCACAGACCTTGCGCAAGCTTGCCACCGCGCTAGGGGTAGCTCCCGAAGAGTTGCTCCATGGAGAGAGTACCCAACGCTAAGAGAGGCACGCTGCACTACCGGCGTGCCCCTTACCACCTATCCCCGAACACCTTACCGAGAGCATCCAGAGAGAAGTCACCCATGAATAACCTCAAAGAGCTCAATCCCGTCCCAAACAGCGTACAGGGATCATCCGAAGATCCACCAGGGTTTATCTACCCCACATATCAGGCCGCACATACAGAAACCCACAGAGATAAACCTTCTCTGGAGGGTCCATATCAAGGCGTTGCCTATGTCTCCTCCTCTGTTGGGGGGTCTGTATCTACTCTCTCCTTCCAGGACACCACAGCCAGTAACTACTGGAGTCCTCCTATGCGTCGTGGTGGAGGTATTAGAGATAAGGTAAGGGGTTTCTCCAGGACAAGCCGTAGGAACCTCCTCAGACGTCTTGCTAGTATCAATAGAACCGCGTTCAAGGCTTTCAAGGGACGGCTCATCTCTATAACCTTGACCTACCCCCACGAATATCCAGAGGACGCTGAGATCTGCAAGAACCACTTGAAAGCCCTACGTAGGCGCTTGCAGAGGAAGTTTTGTGAGTTCGCTGGCTTCTGGAGGATGGGCATACAGCAGAGAGGTGCATGGCATTTCCACTTGCTCCTGTTCGTGGGGTCATCCCTTGGATCGATAGGCGAGCTGAGGCGCTTCATATCCTCTTCCTGGTATGAGGTTACGGGGAAGGTTTCGGAAGGGCACCTCCGTGCGGGAACACGTGTTGAAGCCGTGAAGAGATGGAAACAGGCGACGAGCTACGTGGAGCGCTACATGGCCAAGCCCGAGGAGTTCCGAGGGACTACAGACGGGCAGGATCTGGGGGATCTGGAACAAAGAACTCCTCCCCGTCAGGTGGGAGACGGCCGAGGTCAGCCTCAAGGACGCCTACAAGATCAGGAGGATATATAGGAAACTGGCTAAGAGGAAGGGTGGTAGCTCCCTGCGGCGCATAACGGTGTTCGTAAGGCATGAGAACGTGGTTAGGCTCCTGAAGTTCTTGAGGTACAGCCTGGAGTAGCTGAGAGATGCCATAAAACGTCACCGTAGCATCATCCATCTTGCCCCAACCCCAAGCCGCGATGCTCTGCGAGCCCTCAAAGCCGTCTTGAACGGTGTTGAAGCCGACGAACGAGCGCCCTGAATGCCAGAGGAGTTGGCAGGATGGGAGAACCCTTCACAACGGCTTGTACCCGCATCGAGGCCAGGCCGACCGGGCCATGTAGAGGACCCGGGGTTGAACCTCCTGACTACCCCTCCCCCAGCTGGTTTCTTTCCGCCGCGCCTAAGGTAGGGAGTCACGGCGGAATGAATTGGCCTTCTCGTAGTACCCCTCTCTCCTGCTCGAGACGGCCCGGATCTCATAGCTTCCCGCTTCACTCTCTATAACTCAGTATAGCCCCGACTATCCCTGTGGCGTCATCTCCCTGGAGTCCTTGTGGCGGTAGAACTCAAAGTCCTCTTTCGGGAGGCATCAGGTTCAGATCCTTGTACTGTTCCTGGCTCATGGCTCCTTGTAGTCACGAAATCTCTTGGGAAATCCTCAACAACACACCTGTATGCGGAGTTCGTATCCTTAACCCAAGGCCCGGTCTAGGCGTACGACGGCCGTGATGAGGGCCAGGTGGGTGAAGGCATGGGGGAAGTTGCCCAATCCTTCCCCAGAGTAGCCTATCTTTTCCGCATACAGCTCGAGGTGATTGGCGTAGGAGAATATCTTCTCCAAAGCGAGTCGGGCCTCCTGGAGGTGTCCAGCCCTGGTAAGGCACTCCACCATCCAGAAAGAGCAGACGCCGAAGGCACCCTGATCGTTCGCAGGACCGTCACTTGCGGACTCTCGCTCGTAGCGCTCTACGAGCACGTCGTAGGTCAACTCCATCTGCACTCGCTCGAGGGTAGCTAGCCAGCGTGGATCCGTGGGACCGACGAACTCGACCACGGGCATGAGCAGCAGCGAGGCGTCCAGGGCTTCTGAACCGTAGTGCCTTACGAAGCTCCCCTTCTTCGTATTCCAGCCCTTGCTCATGACCTCTTCGAAGATGGCATCTCGCTGGTCGACCCAGACTTCTTCGTCGGCTGGTAGTCCCCTCTGACGCGCCAATCGTATCCCTCGATCGAGAGCTACCCAGCTCAACACCTTCGACGATACGAAGTGTTCGCGAGAGCCTCGAACATCCCATATCCCCGCGTCAGGCTGGTGCCAGTTCTGGCTCAGCCAATCCAGGAGGCTTCGCAGACTCTGCCAGTCTTCGTAATCCAGTGGGGCGCCATACTTATTGTACAAGTAGGCTGCGTCCAGAACGGCACCGTAGGGATCGAGGTGTAGCTGGTCGTAAATCCCATCGCCCACCCGTACCGGGCTAGAGTCACGATAGCCAGAGAGGTGGTGCAGCTCTTCTTTATCTATTACGGTCCTGCCGTCTATGCCGTAGATCGGCTGGAGCAGACCGCCGGTGCCACGACTACGCTCTTGGAGCCAGTCCATAAATTTGTGCGCCTCGTCCCTGAAGCCGATACGGATGAGCACGAACATGGCGAAGGCTGCCTCCGTGAGCCAGGTGTAGCGGTAGTCCCAGTTGTGCGCTCTCTCCAGAGTCTGCGGCAGCGCCATGGTGGGGGCAGCAACCAGCGCTCCGGTGGGGTCGTAGAGCATGAGTTTGAGGGCGAGGGCAGACCGGTTCACTATTTCCCGCCAACGGCCACGATAGGTGCTCTTGGAGATCCACTGCCGCCAGTAGTCCAGCGTACCTTGCAGCAACCTTTGACACTCGGTTCGCTCGGGCGCCTCCCTAGGCTCCTCGCCTTCGCCGAGCTCGTGGAGGACGAAACCAACACTCTCACCCTCCTTCAGCTCAAATCGCGCCACAGCACTATGGCTCGGGCCCTCGCTGAGCGGCACCACGCTAGCAAGATTCAAGAGCGTGCCTGCTCCTCTGAAGACCACCCCGCTCTTGACGAATTCGATGGTGTGCTCTTGGCGAGCGTAGTCGAAGGCCGGGCGACAATCGATATCGATGGTTACCCTACCCCTTATGACCCGGATGTCGCGGATCAGGTCGTGGCGTGCCTCACGATCGTCCTCTATGGGCATGAAGTCTAGTACTTCGGCGACGCCCTCGGGAGTGGCGAAGCGGGTAAGGAGAACATTGGAATCGGGCAAATAGAGTTGGTAGCTGCGAGTATACTCTGCAGGACGGAGGGTGAAGTGACCGCCCCTCTCGTCATCCAAAATAGAAGCGAAGACACTGGGAGAGTCGAAAGCGGGCAGGCAAAGCCAATCTATAGTCCCGTCCGTGCCGACCAGAGCAGCAGTGTGGAGGTCACCTATGATCCCATGATCTTCTATCGGGAGATAGCTCATGTACATTCCCGTGGATGTTGACTGGCTGCTTGGCGTACATTTTGCCCTTTTAGACCGTGAACGGTAAAGACCATCGTCAGATTTAAGACCGTTTAGACGCTTCTCGTACGCGTCCCAATCGTCCCTTATAATTTCCGCCGTTCCTAAGGGAGGGAGTTGCGGCGGAATGAAATTAGCTCCTTGCGATAGGATCGGTATGCGCGGCCAAACACGCCGATAGCTGGAAGCCAGCCGCCACCATGCCGTCGGTTGGCATCTCCGTTTATCATGCCTACGAATAGCGCTATGACAAAACACTACAGCGAGGGGAGGATGGACCTTTGCCTGGACCGGTCTTCGGACACATACCCGGATATCCCGTCGGTAGCCGCTTCGAGAATCGTGCCGCGTTGGCGGAGGCCGGAGTGCACCGACACCGTCAGGCAGGTATTTCGGGTAGTGCGACCAAGGGCGCGGACTCCATCGTCCTCTCCGGCGGATACGAAGACGACCAGGACTTAGGCAATCTGATCATCTACACTGGCTACGGGGGTAGGGACCCTGCTACCGGGCGTCAGGTCTCCGATCAGCCCTTTAGCTTATGGAACCGGGCTCTGGCCTACAGCAGCTTGAATGGTCTTCCGGTGCGGGTCATCCGGGGCGAGGGCCACGAGTCGCGCTATTCTCCGAGCGCGGGCTACCGCTACGAAGGACTGTACCTGGTGGACGACTACTGGCAGGACAGGGGAAGAGCGGGCTTCCTAGTGTGGCGTTACAGGCTCATCAAACTGCCAGATCAACTCGATCAAGAGAGCGACCAACAGTCAGGCACAGAGAGTATTGAGGTGCCTTCCGAAGCTCCCCGGCGAGAGACAATTGTGCTACGCAACGTCAGAGATACGAAACAGGCACGACGAATAAAGGAACTCTATGACTACAGATGCCAGATGTGCGGGATACGGTTGGAAGGCCTCCCCGGTCCTTACGCGGAGGCTGCCCACATAAGGCCGCTCGGAGCACCCCATAAAGGACCCGATACACTGGACAACACTCTCTGCTTGTGTCCCAACCACCACGTCCTCTTCGACCACAGCGGCATCACGATCGACGAAGATCTATCTCTCGTCGGTGTCGAGGGCAGGCTCGCAGTTCATCCGCGCCACAGCATCAACAATAATCATCTGCGCTACCGCCGGGAGCACTACCAAGCCAATACTTGAACTACAGACACCACAGGAGCCGAGACAGCAAGCGAGTAGTATGGAGCGAGATCGATGTACGGATCGGTCGAAGCTACCGCGTTTGCTTCTCCACCTGCTTGCGCCCCTCCTGCACCTTCTTCTCTACCTGTTTCCGGCCTTCTTCTACCTTCTTCCCTACCTGCTCTTCTACTTGCTTGCGGCCCTCTTGCACCTTCTTCTCTACCTGCTTGCGCCCCTTCTGTACTTCCTCCCGCGCGCGGTCCTCGACCTGCTGCTGCACCCCGCCGCACGCCGTCGCGCCCAACGAGGAGACGAAGAGGGCCGTCAAGAAGACGGCTAGGTTCCTTCTCATACATCTCCTTTGTTGCCTGTGCTTCGATGGTAAGTCTAAACCCCCGAACCTCTCCAAGAGAGCAGATCGCGGCCACCGCGACGAGCGAGGTCTTCCCCGCCGCGGACGGCTTCCAGATACCTCCTACCCATCGGCCCAGCCCCCTTGCTCACACCTCGGGCCAGTCCAGCAGGCGCGCCACACGTTAGCGGCTCCCTACACAGCATGACGGTGTTCGTGAGGCATGAGAACGTAGTGAGGCTCCTGGGGTCCTTGGGCTACCGCCTGGAGTAGCTCCTTCTCTGTGTCCCTCAAACGGCCTTAAAGGCCCATTGAAGGCATGGCAGCAACCTCCGTGCCCCCTGGGGCTCACCGTGGTGGATGATCGCCTACATTGGCTCAAACAACATGAAACATGTTGGCTCTGAACCTACCACCTCTCGCTCTCTCTGCTTTGTTGTGAGAGGTCTCGGCTTCTTTCTGCCGCGCTTAGCAGAGAGGTTGCGGCGGGAAGACAGATGCACAGGTGCTGAGCCGCAGGCTGAAGCGTATAGCGCCGGCCCTGAGGTCTGCTGGCATCGAGTACACCGAGCACGAACAGGGGCACCGCAAGCGGAAGGTCAAGGTCCTCAGGAAGCTTGTCAGGGACGATGAGCAAGCTCACGACACCGGCGAAGAAACCAGCGAAGAGGAGGTCTCCGGCGGCGAAGAAGAGCACGAGGACCAGGCAGATTCCGACGGCAAAGAACGAAGGCGCCGTAACCCCTTCGAGTTCAACTTCGACTTCGACAACCCAGGCGAACCAGAGGATCAGGGCACAGAATGACGGACTAACCAGTTCGTCACTCCATGTACCTTGACCAAGTCTCTGCGGGGAAGTGCGGGGCGGGCATCGGGATGCCCCTGGTGCCCGCCTCATCTGTCATCAGCTCCGGCGAGCACGAAGTTGGCGGAGAAGTTCGTAAAACACGACCGCATCGACCGCGAACACGTTGAAGTGTAAGAAAGACCCGCTAAACCGCCTGTTCCTACGCGTTAGGACGCGGTCGGTATCCCCGGCGGCGGTCGATAAAGCCGTCTCCGTGCATGGTAGTTACGAAGAATACCGACCGCATGAAAGTCCTGCAAAACGCCATATTATGGGCGGTGCGGTCGATGCGGGCGGAATTTGCACATCGACGCGAGTAGCCAGGCGGATCCGAGCCTGGTGTGTTCTGCTCGTGCCTTCTAGGGTCCTAGGTCCTGGCTATTTCTAATAGCTCGATGCCGTCCTCAGAGGGTAAGACGATGAACTTCAGTCCCTGCGACTTTGTGTTTTCAGCCTTGTATATAAGCACAGAACCGCCTGAGACTCCCTGAGGAGACCCCAGCTTTCTAGAAGCCCTCTACCCCGTCCAGCAGATCCAACTGGCGAGCTTGGTCCCCCTTAGCCTTCGGGACGCTCATCGAGACTCCGCGCGCTCCACTTCCGCAGGCTCCACCAGGTATCTCGCCTTCCAGGCATCGAAGCCTCCCTCCAAAGCCGCCGCCTTGAAGCCTAGTTTGTTCAGCCTGCGCGCCACCCGGGCGCTGGTCGCCTCGTCCGGTCAGGTGCAGTAGGTCGCCACCGGGCGCACGAAGGGCTCGCCGTCGGGATTATCGGCGATGAGGCGCCTCGCCCAGTCTTCGATACGATCCGTAGGGACCCGGATACTGCCGGGGATCTGCCTCTTGTCGCGCTCGTACTGGGAGCGGGTACGCACATCGAGGACCACGGGTGGATTCGTGCCTTCTAGCTGCCCAGCCAGCTCTTCAGGCTTGAGGCGGGGCGTCTCCCTGGCTGAACCCTCAAAGAGTCCTGCGGCCGTGCCTTCGCGCTCCTCTTGTAGCGTCCTTTGCTCGAGCGCGCGGCCATAGAGAGTGGAGAGGGGCGTCGCCGAGGCGCCGTGCACCACCACGGAGACGGTAACAACGATGCCGGTTATCGCTAGCAGGAACTCGGCGTTCGCGACCCCGTTCTGGACGACGAGCAGGGCCAGAAGCAGAGAGTTCAATCCACGCGGTCCGAACCACCCGATAAACACCCTCGCGGCGTTGCTCATGACGGCGCGCCTCAACACTAGTCCGATGGCCAGAGGCCGGGCCACGAAGATCACTACCACCGCCAGGACGAGCACCGGGACGAGCGGAACCTCGAGGGCGATATCCGAGATTACGACCCCGAAGAGGACGAATGATAGGAGCATGGTCATCTCGGTCGTCGTCTCGCCGTAGTCAAGGAAGCAGTCACATAGGTCGAAGTTCAAAATGGCTACCCCAAGCCCCGCAGCGAACGCGGCTAGAAAGCCGTCGCCACCGAGTCCCTGTGCGCCTGCGTAGGCTAGTAATACGAGCCCGATGCCGTAGAGCGCCTGGTACTCGCGGCTGATACTGAAAGCGGCGTCGGCTTTGCCCATCAACCACGCCCCCGCCGCGCCAACGGCGAAGCCCACAAGCGGTCCCAGGAGCAAGACCTGAGCAAGGAGCGTCGCCCACCCTGCGGCGCCCGCCGCTTCTGAGTTCGCCACTGCTATGAGGACCAGCAAGATAGGCAGGATTACGATATCGTTTGTGCCTGCCTCGATGGAGAGGGCGCGCCTGATCGAGCGGGGGATGCGCTCGTTGCGCACCACATCGCGCAGCACCACCGGGTCGGTCGAGGCGAGTATGGTCCCGAGCAGGAGCGACTCGATGAGCGAGGTGTCCAGAAGCAGGTTCGCCCCGAGAGCCGCGATGGAGATTATGATCAAGGTCCCCGGTCCCAAAGAGAGAATAGGTGCTAGCCCTGCCCCGCGCAGCTCTTCGGCCTCCATGCGCACGGCGTCGAGAAACAGGACGAGGGCGAGCGTCAGGATGGCTATGGCTTCCAGGGTATGGTCCTCAGGACTGAGGGTGAGAAGCCCGAAGCCACGCTCTCCGATCAGGAACCCTAGCCCCAGGAAGATGATCGGGAACGACAGCGGCGCACGCTCCACGATCCCCGAGGCCAGCGCCGAGAGTGTGAGCACGACGGCGGCCAGCCCAAACGCTACCACCAGTTCAGACAAAGTTCACCCCCACCGATAGTCGATCTGGCCGTGATGTCTCCCCTTCGGCCATCTCCGCGAGGAAGCGTAAGTGGGTCGCGGTGGCCTCCTTCTTTTATACTCTTCCGACACCGAAATCCTTCTCACATAAGCACCGCTATTCTTCACGCTCGTAGTAGCCGATCTCGGCCTCCTCTCGGAGGAACTTGCTGAAGGTTCTCTTCTCCTTGGAGCCTCCGGGCGCAGCCCCGCCAAAGATGCCGACCTTCCTAGAGTCGGGGTAGACCATTACATCCGGTTCGACCATCGTGGAGAAGCAGAGGTACTTGAGCACCGCCCCCGAGTCGTTGACGAGCTGGTGAGCCGCTTGCGCTCTCGCTGGCAACGCCACGTAGTCACCCCGAGAAACACCGATCTCTTCCCCACCGATACGGAGGGTGCCCGAGCCCTCCAGCACGTAGATGGCCTCTTCGTTGGCGAGGTGGTAATGGTAGGGCCAAGCCCTGCGTCCCGGCGACACCTCGTAGACGCTGCATCCCAGCTTCTCGCCGCCGGCGGACGAGCCGAGTTGCTTACGCCGGGAGCCGAACTTCTCCCCATGCGAGTGCTCACTCCACTCCAGGTCGCCCTCGCTGACCACTCTCGGATGGTTGGCCATGGTTGTACCTCCTCCAAGTCGTTGGCACCTCAACATTTTACGTCGTTGGGGTACTGAGCAATCTTCCGCGCGATTGGTCGGCCTAGAGACCGCCTCAACCGACGTTGGGGAAGCGCTGGCGGGGGGTGTTGTCGCCACCGACTCTGCATCGGGGTGCGCCGTTGCGAGCAGCTCCCGCCGACACATCTGTAGGGGTAGATGTAGTGGCTGCGCAGGTGCATGCATATTGCCCCGGCAGAGGGATACGCGGAGAGCCATCATAGGCCAGCAGTAAAGCTGGTCAGAATACCGACCGCACCGACCGCAAGAGTTAGATGCAGAGCAAAAGGCCCGCAAAACCGCCGATTCCTATGTATGAGTCCGCGGTCGCTATGTGTGAGATGCGGGCGATAGATCCCCTACGCGGGTGATGATGACGGTCAATACCGGCCGCATGAAAGTCCTGCAAACAGCCGCAATAGCAATGGCGCGGGCGATGCGGGCGGTATTTTGCCAAGTCTTGCGGTATTGGATCATCGTCCGGTCCTCACTAGGTATCCTCATCCGACGACCAGGGCGCCCTGAAAGCCGCCTTCAATGCCTTTGTAGCCGACGAACGAACCGTAGACGGCCCTGGGACCTTGCACATGGGACAACGGCCTAAAATGGCTTGTACACACACCTGCGCCAGGATAGATCTAAGGCATGCTAGAACGAGTGTTCGGTCTGTTAGGAGGGATGGTTCCCCGATGCGTTGTCCTCTGGTTACCATAAGAGACACATACCGCGACCGGCAGGGAGCAACCATGGTCGCGCACGAGAAGAGTATATGGTTTGGAGGCGTACTCGCGGCGTCCTTGTTTGTCCTCGCTCTAGCCGGATGCGGCGATGTCTCCGAGTCCGGTTCGTCCCAGATGGCACAACCTTCCAAGAAGAGTAAATCCACCGAGACAGGAGATGGCCGAGCTGCTGGAGGTGAGCCTGCCAACTGCAAGCCCACCCAACCCGACGTGCTCGGACCTTTCTACGAGCCAGGCGCGCCTGTGCGAACCAGCGTCGGCAGCGGGTATGTACTCTCCGGGGCCGTTCTGGGCGCCGAAGAGTGCAAGCCGATCCCCAACGCCCGCATCGAGTTCTGGCTGGCCAACCCCAGGGGAGACTATGACGACGCACACCGGGCTACGGTGTTTGCTGGCGAGAGAGGAGGGTATCGCCTGGAGAGCAACGTGCCTGTCTCCTACGGCGGCAGGCCACCCCACATCCACGTCCGCGTGAAGGCGCCAGGC
>Ga0196962_10000767_pt1 | contig 11718 bp, 12 predicted proteins | sample S3v_20metaG_FD_183186 | JGI IMG/M metagenome (GOLD analysis project Ga0196962, IMG submission 183186) | Soil microbial communities from Anza Borrego desert, Southern California, United States - S3+v_20 | ecosystem: Environmental > Terrestrial > Soil > Desert | place: USA: California | collected... | reverse complement strand
CGCATGGCCGTTCCTGTCTCCGCCCGACGTAGTACTCCCCTCGGCTCGAGGTGTCAACGCTCACCGAGACGGGGCTGCGGCAGGAGGGCGGCCACGAGCTGCTCCGCGACCCATCGCTCGTAGTCGTCGGCCTTCCAGCCTCGGTCGCGGACGAGCGCGAGATAGGTCCGTTCGCTTGCGAGCGTCCACATGACGTCGGCGGCCCGGCGAGCGGTCAGCCCGGGTTTGAGCTGCTTGCGCCGCTGGAGGCCGCGGGCCAGCCGGCGTTGCGTCTCGTAGCGGCGCCGGTCGTGCTCGGCGAGCAGCTGCGCGGCCTCGGGGTCGGCGCCGGCGGCGGCCTCGAGCTGGGCGAATATGGCCGCCTCGCGGTCGCAGATCCCGCGGTGCAGGCGGGCGAACAGCGACAGTTGCGCGCGGGCGTCCTGCTGTCGTTCGACTTCCTGCCAGTCGGCTCGCGAAGCGAGCGGCGCCGCCCCGTCGTCGCCTCTCACCGTGAGGTCGACGACGGCCCGGAGGATGTTGGCCTTGCTGCGCAGGCTCGCGTAGACCGTGGGAACGGCGACGCCGGCCGCTTCCGCGATCGCCTTGACGGAGGTTGCGGAGTAGCCCTCCTGTGCGAACAGCAGGGCGGCCGCCTCGACGATCCGGCGACGTGTCTCACCCGCTTGGCGCGCTCGGTTCGAGCTGTCGTAGGGCCGTTTCTTGACGGGGGAAGCCATGGTTGCTTATAGTGAGATATATCCAATAGAGGAGACTACATGAGCGTGACACGGAGACCCGGCGCCGTCGCGTACGCGCTCGACGCCGAAGGCGGAGAGCGCCTGCGGTTCGGCGAGGTGGAGGTCGTCGTCAAGGCGTCCGCGGACACCACCGGCGGAGCATTCACGATCTTCGAGGAGAACGAGCCCGTCGACACGGGGCTCCACGTCCACGAGAACGAGGACGAGCTGTTCTACGTGCTGGAGGGCCGGCACGTCTTCCAAGTCGGCGACCAGGAGTTCCAGGCCGGTCCCGGTGAGCTCGTGTTCGCGCCGCGAGGTGTTCCGCACGCCCAGCGGCGGGTCGTGCCGCGGACGGGGCGGATCCTCGTCCTCGCCTCGCCCGCCGGATTCGAGGGCTTCTTCCGCGCGCTTGCCGAGGCGGACCGCGCCGGTGTCCTCGGGCCCCACGCGTACGCCCGCGCGTCCGAGGAGTACGGCATCACCTGGCTCGCCTGAGCACACCGCCGGACGCGCCCGTCCCGTGCCGGCCGACGGCCCGTGCGGCCGGCGCGCCGGCGCGCCGGGGCGCCGGCCGGATCGCATCGCGGATGATGCGGCGCATGAACGAGACCGTCGTGCCGCTGAGGCTCCACCCCGACCGGCTGCTGCCGGCGGATCCCGGCGTGCGGGCGATCGCGCGGCGGCTGTACGCCGCGGTGCGGGAGTTGCCCGTGATCTCGCCCCACGGCCACGTCGACCCGCGGCTGTTGCTCGACGACGAGCCGTTCCGGGATCCCGCGAGCCTTCTCGTGACACCCGACCACTACGTGACCCGGCTGCTGCATGCGAGCGGGGTGCCGCTGGACGCGCTCGGCGTCGGGCAAGGGCCGCTCGGCGAGGAAGCATCGCGAGCGGCGTGGCGGGCGCTGTGCGCGCACTGGGACGTCTACCGCGGCACGCCCGTGCGCTACTGGCTCGAGTCCGAGCTGGCCGAGATCTTCAGGGTGTCCGCGATTCCCTCTGCCGCGGCCGCCGACACGATCTACGACGAGCTGGCGGCCCGGCTCGCCGAGGCCGCATACCGCCCGCGCGCCCTGTACGAGCGGTTCCGCATCGCCGTCCTTGCCACCACGGACGATCCGTGCGACGACCTGTCCGCGCACGCCGCGCTCGCTGCGGACCCGACATGGGACGGGCGCGTCGTCCCGACGTTCCGGCCGGACCGCTACCTGGAGCCGGCGCTTCCCGGCTGGGCCGGCGCCGTCGCGCGGCTGGGCGAGGCGGCCGACGTCGACACCGGCGACTACGCCGGCTACGTGCGCGCCTTGGAGGGGCGCCGCCGGTTCTTCGTCACGCGCGGCGCCACCTCGGCGGATCACAGTCACGACGACGTCCGGACCGATCCGCTCGAGCGGTCCGAGGCGGCACGGATCTACCGCGCCGCGCTGGCCGGCGACGCCACGCGCGCAGAGGCGGTGGCCTTCCGCCGCCACATGCTGCTGGAGATGGCGCGGATGTCCTGCGAAGACGGGCTGGTGATGACGCTGCACCCCGCCGTGCGCCGGGGCCACCACTCGCCGACGGCGACGGCGTTCGGACCCGACACCGGCCACGACATCCCCCTGCGCGTCGAGTTCACCGACGCGCTGCGCCCGCTGCTCGAGCGCTTCGGCACGCACCCGGACTTCCACCTGATCCTCTTCACGCTCGACGAGACCGTCTTCTCGCGCGAGCTGGCGCCGCTGGCCGGCTTCTACCCCTCCGTCTACATCGGCGCCCCGTGGTGGTTCCTCGACGCCCCCGAGGCGATCCGTCGCTTCCGCGCCGCCGTCACGGAGACGGCCGGCTTCTCGCGCACCGCCGGCTTCGTCGACGACACGCGCGCCTTCTGCTCGATTCCGGCTCGCCACGACATGTCGCGAAGGCTGGACGCCGGGATGCTGGCCCAGCTCGTGGCCGAGCACCGGCTCGACGAGGAGGAGGCCGCGGATACGGCGGTCGACCTCGTGACCGGCACGCCGACACGGGCGTTCAAGCTGTGAGCACCGCGTGCGACGACCGCGCGACGACGGCGGGAGCTCTCAGGCGGTGGCCGACGGCGTGCTCAGCCGGAAGCGGCGCGGAAAGCTCGGGTCGGTCATCGCCGGGCGGTCGGCGCGGAAGGGGTGGATGGGATGCGGCGTCTCGCCGCGCAGCGCCAGGTCGGCCAGGATGCGGCCCAGCAGCCCGGCGAACTTCGCCCCGTGGCCGGCGCCCACGCAGACGAGGATCCGGTCCTCCCCGGGCAGCCGGTCGACCACGAAGTCCCGGTCCGGCGGCATGTCGTAGAGGCACGTGCGCGAGTAGAGCCGCGGACCGAGCGCCGCGGGGAGGCGCTCGGCGAGGAACGCCTCGACGAGCTCGATGCGCGCCTCGTCGGGCGGCCATTCGCGCGCCTCGAGCTCCACGAAGCGGTCGGCGAGGTCGATCGCGGCCTTGCTGGCCACCTCCCCGTACACGGGGAACCCGTACAGCACCGGATCCGCATGCCAGATCCAGATCGGGAACCGGTCCGGCGCCAGCTCGCGCAGGTTCGGCGTCGCGAAGTACGTGACCTGCTCGTGGGACAGCGTGATCGGGAGGTCCACGCCGAGCGAGCCCCGCAGGAGGCGACGCGTCCACGCCCCGGCGCACACGATCACCCGCTCGGCGATCACCGTCTCCTCGTCCGTCACGACCTCGACCCCGCCCGGCCGCAGCTCGATGTCGCGCACCGGTGCCTCGCCGCGGACCTCCGCCCCGGCGGCGCGGGCCAGCGCGACGTGCACGGCGACGGACTTGCGGATGTCGAGGATCCCGGCATCCGCCTGGTACAGGCCGACGACACCGTCGTCGACGCGGAACGGGGGGAAGCGGCGGCGGACCTCGTCGGCGTCCAGCAGCTCGTAGTCGATGCCGGGGCCGTCCATCGACTCCGCGGAGGCCCGGAGGTCGGCTTCGCCGGGGCTGCCGCGCTCGGCCAGGTCGAGCCCGCCGGTCCTGTGCACCAGGCGCACGCCGGCGGCGTCCTCGGCGACGGCGAAGGCGTCGTACGCGGCCTGCGTGAGGGCCGTGTACACGCGCGAGTGGTACGCGTGCCGGATGATCCGGGAGTGGTCCTCGGACGCGCCCCGGTCGTGCCCGAGCCGGAACTGCTCGAGGGCGAGGACGTCACCACCCCCGCCGCGGGCCAGCCAGTAGGCGGCGGCGCTGCCGATGCCGCCGCAACCCACGACGACGAAGCGGACCTGTCGGGGCATGCGTGCTCCTCGTGCGACGTGGGAACCGGGCCAGTCTACGCCGCGGCCGCTCGTCCAGGCCGCGGCGCGCCGACCATGTCGCAGTGCCGCCTCGGTGCGCTCAGCGGGCCATGTCGGTACAGCCGGATGCCGTGCGGTCGCGTCCGTCGCCGAACGCGAGGCATGCGCCGGCGGCGCGGCGGGCGTCCATGGCACCGGCGCGCGCGCTGGTCGCGGCGGCGGTGAGGCCGAACCGTTCGGCTCGCGCTGCGGTCTCCTCGGCGAGCGCGGCGGATCGCTCGAGCGAGCGGGCGGCCAGCGTCACCAGGGCGGCGTTGTCGCGGGAGAGCCGATCGGCGCGTTCGGCCGCCCGTGTCGCGGCTTCGACGGCTGCGGTCGTGCGAGCGGTGACGTCGCGGCTGGCCCGGGCCACGGCAAGGTCGGTGTACCCGGTGACGGTCGGATCATGCCCGCGGCGGAGTGCTCACGTGCCGGCCGGCGCGCGGCGTCGATCGCGTTCCCGCCCCGACAGGCACGCCGGCGCATCGCTCTGCGGCTCGACTTTCAGCGGGCGGTGTAGCCGCCGTCCACGGGGAGCGCGACGCCGACCACGAGGCTGGCGCCGGGGCTGCAGAGCCACAGCACGGCGGCGGCGATCTCGTCGGCGCGTCCGAGCCGGCCGATCGGCTGGTTGGCCAGGGCTTCCGGGATGTCGAGCTCGCCCTTGGCGATCATGTCGGCGACCATCGGGGTCTCTATCGTGCCGGGGCAGACCGCGTTGACGCGGATTCCGTGCGGGGCGTACTCGAGGGCGGCGGTCTTGGTGAGGCCGATGATGCCGTGCTTGGCGGAGGTGTAGGCGGCACGGCTCGGGCTGCCGACGAGGCCGGCGAGCGATGAGCAGTTGACGATCGCGCCGTTGCCCTGTTCGCGCATCTGGCGCAGCTCGTGCTTCATGCAGGTCCAGATGCCGCGGAGGTTGACGGCGGTGACGCGGTCAAAGTGCTCCGCCGGTTGGTCGGCGAGGTCGTTCGGCGGGACTTGGATGCCGGCGTTGTTGAAGGCCATGTCGAGGCGGCCGAAGGAGGCGACGGTGCGCTCGACGAGCGCGGCGACCTGGGCCTCGTCGGAGACGTCGCAGGTGACGGCGAGTACCCGGCGTCCGGCGCCGGTCAGCTCGTCCGTGGCGGCTTGCAGCGCGTGCTCGTCGGTGTCGGCGAGCACGACGGCGGCGCCTGCTTGAGCGAAGGCGTGGGCGGTGGCGAGGCCCATCCCGGCGCCGGCGCCGGTGACGACGGCGACCTGGTCGCGGAAGCCGTAGGTGGGGTTCATCGTGTCGTCTCCGTAGTTGATGGGGGCGCGAGGCGCAGCGAGTATTTCTGCGCTACAGCCGTCCCGGTCGGGCGTCTCAGCCGCCGCGTGGCGGGAGCGTTCGGCTGCATGGCGAGCGCGTCACTCCGGCGACTGCCTGCGATCGACGGCCGACCGCCGAGCGCCCCCCGGGGAGCGACGGCCTCAGCTGGAGCACCGGGGCACTGTCGGCGCGGCGAGGTCGACGAACGTTCGCCACTACGTCGTTTGCCCGCCGTCGACGACCATGGCGTGCCCGAGCATGAAGGCGGCGGCGTCCGAGCACATCCAGACGACGGCGGCGGCGATCTCGTCTGGTGTTCCCATCCGCCCGATCGGCTCTCCCGCGATCACTCCTGCGCGGCCTTCAGGCGTGCCGCCGGTGAAGCGGTCCATCATCGCGGTCTCGATGATCCCGGGGCAGATCGCGTTCACGCGGATGTTCGATGCTGCGTAGTCGAGCGCCACCGACTTGGTGAGGCCGACGACGCCGTGCTTGGCGGCGACGTAGGAGGCGCCGCCGGGAAAGCCCTTGACGCCGGCGCCCGAGGAGGTGTTGACGATCGCGCCGCCGCCGTGCTCGAGCATGAGCGGGATCTCGTGCTTCATGCACAGGAACACGCCGGTCAGGTTGATCGCGATGCTGCAGTCCCATTCCTCCTCGGTGACCTCGGCCGCCCGCTTGACCTGGTTCTCGAGGCCGGCATTGTTGAAGGCGACGTCGAGGCGCCCGAACGCGTCGACCGCCTCCTTCAGCGCGGCCTTGACATCGTGCGACCGCGTCACGTCGCAGCGGACGGCCGCGGCGCGCCCGCCGGCCTGCTCGATCAAGCGGGCCGTCTCCCGGTTGGCCGGTTCGGCGACGTCGGCGACGACCACACTGGCGCCCTCGCGCGCGAATGCCAGCGCCGCGGCGCGGCCGATGCCACTCGCGGCACCGGTCACGAACGCGACCTTGCCCGCGAAGCTCGGGTGCTCGTTGCGCGCAGCCATCGTCCGCTCCTCTCCCTCGTGGCTCGCGGTCACGGGCGCAAGAGGACCTTGATCGCGTCGCGCTGATCCATCGCCCGGTAGCCATCGGCGGCCTGGTCGAGCGGCAGCTCGAGGTCGAACACCTTGCCCGGCTCGATCTCGCGCTTCCAGATCAGGTCGATCAGCTCGGGCAGGAAGCGGCGCACCGGGGCCGGGCCGCCCTGGACGTTCGCGAGGCTCCAGAACAGCTCCATGCCGGGGATCGCGACGTCGTGGGTCACGCCGACGAAGCCGACGTTCCCGCCGGGACGGGCGGCGTGGATGGCCTGCATCATCGACTCCTGCGTGCCGACGGCCTCGACCACGGAATGCGCGCCGAGGCCGTTGGTGAGCTCCCTGATCGCGGCCACGCCCACGTCGCCTCGATCTTCGACGATGTCGGTCGCGCCGAACTCGCGCGCCAGGCGCTGGCGCGACTCGTGGCGGCTCATCGCGATCACGCGCTCCGCGCCGAGCTGCGTGGCGGCGAGCACGGCGAGCAGGCCGACGGCGCCGTCGCCCACGACGGCCACGGTCTTGCCCGGCCCGGCTTGGGCGGCCACGGCACCGAACCAGCCGGTGCCGAGCACGTCGGACGCCGCCAGGAGGTGCGGAAGAAGGTCGTCGGCGGGGATGCCGGGCGTGGGCACGAGGGTGCCGTCGGCGAGCGGGACGCGAAGCCGCTCCGCCTGCGCGGTGCCGATGCCGGCGCGCTGGACGCAGGCGCTCTGGTAGCCGGCCCGGCAGAGCTCGCAGGTGTTGTCCGACGCCCAGAACGACCCGACCACGAACTGCCCCGGCGTGACCGTCGTGACGTCGCTGCCGATGTCCTCGACAGTCCCGACGTACTCGTGGCCCATCGGCATCGGCCAGGTGGTTCCCTCGATCCCGATGCCGCGGTACGGCCACAGGTCCGACCCGCAGACGCACGCCGCCGACACCCGGATGATCGCGTCCGTCGGCTCGACGATCTCCGGCGCGTCGCGCTCCTCGACCCGCACATCGCCCGGGCCATACATCATCGCTCCACGCACAACGGTCTCCTTTCGCTCGTGATCTGTGTCAATCGGACGCCCGTGGTCAGGCCGCGATCCGTCGCACCGGCGGCTCGTCACTCGTCGATGCCCAGCCGGGTCTGGAAGCCTTCGCGGGCGGTGTGGTGCCGCCACACGATGTCGGCGACCGCGTCGGGCTCGAACTGCTCACCCGGCCCGATCGCTCCGTTGATCGCGGTGTGCGCCACGTGGATGCCTTCGTCCGCAAGGGCTTTGTGCAGCATCTCGGCGTACGCGACCTCGCCGGAGAACGACACGCCGACGCCGGCGCGTTGCGGATTGCGAGTGATGAAGGCGGTGCCGGTGGTGAACAGGATCGTTCCATGGCCCGCCTTGCGCATCGGCTCGAGGACCGCGTGGACGGCGGTCGCGGCGCCGAAGACGCTGACCTCGAGCGGTCCGCGGAGATCCTCGGCGGACGTCTTGAGGATCGGCTTCATGAACTCGGGTGCGGGGACCGGTGAGTACTCGAGGATCTCCACCGGGCCGAGCTGCGTCGCGAGGGTCTGGATCGCGGCGGTGAGGGCCGCGGGCTCGCGGATGTCGGCGGCGGCCGCGGCCGCGGTGATCCCGGTGCCCGTGAGCTCAGTGACGAGGCGGTCGAGCTTTTCCTGGTTGCGGGCGATCAAGCCGACGGCGACGCCTTCTCGACCGAAGCGCCGGGCGATGGCCATCCCGAGATTGGGTCCTGCGCCGACGATGACGATTGACATGGTCCGGTGTTCCTCAGGTCGCGCCGAGGGGACGCTCGGCGGGATTGGACGGTTGGCGTCAGGTGCTGCGAGACGGGTAGCTCAGGCGAGTCGTCCGGGAAGGTCCGCTCGCACCCTCGCGGGCGGACCTTGATCGCGTCGGGGGGCTCCATCGTGCGGCAGGCGTCGGCGGCCTCGTCGAGCGGCAGTGCGAGGTCGAAGCCTTGCCCGGCTCGTCTCACCGGTTCGAAACCGGGTCGATCAGCTTGGGCGGGGAGCGGCGCATGCGGCGCGTCCCGTTCCTCGAGGCGCACGTCGCCGGGCCCGTGCATCCATGCTCACGCATCTTGCTCTGCGCGGGATCGCGATGTGTGTCGTCTGCCCGGTCAGGCACCGACCGGAGCGTCGTCGTGCGCAAGGCTGATCGACAGCTCGCGGTGCGCATCGACCTGCGCGAGCAGCAGCCGAGCTTTCTGCTCGACGCCCTCGACGACGTCCGCGCCGACCACCCAGCGCAGCGGCGGCTCAGCCGTGTCGGCGAGCTCGACGAGCGCGCGCGCGAGCTTGGCCGGGTCGCCGGCCTGCTTGCCGTTCATCGACGCCCAGAACGCGTTGCTCTGCGCGCGTGCCTCGTCGTAGTCGTCGATCGACAGCTCGCCGAAACTGGTCGACTCGGGCGTCAGCAGCTCCGTGCGGAAGAAGCCGGGCTCGACGATCATCGTGCGGATGCCAAACGGCTCGACCTCGCCGGTCAGGGCTTCCATCCAGCCCTCCAGGGCGAACTTCGACGCCGCGTAGGCCGAGCCGGAGGGGCCGCCGGACACTCCGGCGCCCGACGAGATCGAGATGACCAGGCCGGAGCGCTGCCTGCGCATGACCGGCAGCACGGCACGGGTCACGGTCATCGGACCGAAGAGGTTGGTCTCGATCTGGCCGCGCACCTGCTCCGGCGAGAGCTCCTCGAAGAACCCTGCCAGGAAGTTGCCGGCATTGTTGACCAGCACGTCGATGCGGCCGAACTGCTCGACCGACACGGCGACGGCCTGCTCGGCGCTCTGGGCGTCGGTGACGTCCAAGACGGTGACGAGCAGTTTCTCGTGCTCGCCGACGGCCGAGCGCACCGCGTCGGGGTTGCGGCCGGTGGCGACGACGTTGTGACCGGCAGCCAGGGCCGCGCGGGCGAACTCGACCCCCATGCCGCGGCCGGCGCCGGTGATCAGCCAGGTCTTGATGTCGGTGGCGTTCATGAGTCTGCTCCCGGGACGTGTCCGTCCTGGACCGTAGGCCGAGAGGCGATCACGTGAGGGGGGCTGTCGGCACCCCTCAGCCGCCGCGCGGAAGTAGCCTCCGAGCCGTGGATCGCCGCCGCGAGGTACGCGAGTTCCTGAAGTCCCGTCGCGCGAAGGTGACGCCCGGTCAGGTGGGACTGCGTGTGATCGACGGGGATCTGCGGCGTGTCCCTGGCCTCCGTCGCGAGGAGGTCGCCGAACTGGCCGGGGTCAGCGTCGACTACTACACGCAGCTAGAGCGAGGAGACGTGGACAGCGCTTCCGACAGCGTGCTGAACGCCGTGGCGCGCGCCCTGCGGCTCGACGAGGCCGAGCGCACCCATCTGTTCGACCTCGCCCGCGCCCGCTCGGGCTTTCGCACTGCGACATCGCCGGATGTCCTGCGTCCCACCGTGCAACGCACGCTCGACGCCTTCACCGGCGGCATGGCGCTCGTCCGCAACCGCCGCTGGGACTATCTCGCAGCCAACGCGCTCGCCCGCGCCGTCTACGCCGAGATCTTCGACGGCCGCACCGGCGCGCCCAACCACGTCCGATACTTGTTCCTCGACGCGCGTGCGCGGGCGTTCTTCAACGACTGGCCGGCCGTCGCCCACGACATGGCGCGCATCCTGCGCGCCGAGGCCGGACGCGACCCCCTCGACCCGGGACCCACCGCGCTCATCGACGAGATGCTCGAGGTCAGCGCCGACTTCCGCGCCGTCTGGGCACGGCACGACGTCCGACTCCCCGCCGCGGGCCTACACCGCTTCCACCACCCCGACGTCGGAACGCTCGACCTCGTCTTCGAGTCGGCAACCTTGCGCGCCGACCCGGGCTTGACGCTTCTGCTGGCCACCCCGGACCCCGGCTCCCCGACCGCGGCTGCGCTCGACCGTCTCGCCGCCACCCGGCCACGTTCCTGACGGACTCGCTCGGCCATCTCGACAATCGACCGGCGACTCCCGACACTTCTCCGTACGGTCGGCCAGGCTTGCTGCTCTGTCGTCGGGGGTGCCCGCGTGCCGCGCAGGCGCTGACCCACGAGCACCGAGTCGCGTCGGGATGCGTGGGATTCGCGGCCCGGGCAGTGATTGCCCGCATCTGGCGACCGCGGCCCGATCTCGGCCGATACCTAGCGCGTGTCGGCGCCGCCTGAATACTCACCCCGGGCGCCGGTTGAAGTGCACCCTCCGGGCGGTGGGCGCGTCGGCGTCCGGGCGGGCGTGAAGGCTGGTCGTTCGGCGCTGCGGGCGAGCCACGAGGAGGTCGGTGGTCGGCGCGGAGTGATGGCGAGACCCGGACGCGAACCGGGGAACCACGACTTTGAGGCGAGGGGTCCCTTGAGGGGTACTGGGCGGCGAATGCCTTGCATCTGTGCAAACGTCGGCAGGGAAGGGACTTGGCGGCGCGGGTGATCCTCGTCCCGGGCGGGCGCCTGTCCCGCACGACTGGTGACGCCGACTTCCATGGGAGGCCGGGCGCCCGTAAGGGATCCGGGCCAGCGTAGTCCTCTGCTTGCTGCAGCTGGCGATCGTAGATCCGACCGTGAACGGCGCCTTGGTGTCCGTCGTCAGATGGCGCCTGCGATGCGGAACAACGGCGTGGTCGTCGTCGCGAAGGCCGTCCGCGGTGCTGCGAGGTGCGCTGGTGGCGCTCATAGGGGTGGACGCCTTGATCGACGAATGGCGGTCCAGAGGGGACCGTCCGTGCCTCGCGAGCGACCGGCACCGGAGTCGTCCCACGGACGCGCCGCCACGGGTTCGCAGCCGGGCGACGGCGTCGCCACCGGGAAGGCGCCAGCGCGACCTTCGCCTCTCCGTCAACCCCTCGGCCGCACGTGCGCGACGGCCTGCGGGTGCACGGCGATCGCCTCGCCGCTCGCATCGCGCAGGATGGCGAAGCTGTGCTCACGGCGGCTGGCGACCTTATGCAGTTCGTCGATCACCGCCTCGAGCTCGCCTTCGACGTCCACGGTGTTCCCGTCGATGAAGGTGATCGAGGAGAGGGGCATGCCTCAACGGTATCCGGGACGGACGTCGCTCGGACGCGGGCGACCAGCGAGACACGCAACGGCGGGCCAGGTCGCCCCGTAGCCCTGGGCGACATCGCGCGCCGCACCGCCTGACTGGTGAAGTAGCTGCCCTTGAGGTTGATTGCGCAGGTCAGACGAAGTCCTGCTCGCGCACGTGCTCCGCCGGGTTCTGCGGAGCGACCCCCGCGTTGTTGACGAGGATGTCGATGCGACCGAAGTCCGCAAGCGTCGTCCGGACGGCTCCCTAGATGACGTGCCCGGGGAGGTTGAGAGCGCGGCTGATCGGTGGTTGGCCGCCGAGTGAGCTGTGGGGTCTGCGCTCGTTGTAGTGGCGGAGCCAGTGTGGCAA
>Ga0196962_10000765_pt1 | contig 11728 bp, 11 predicted proteins | sample S3v_20metaG_FD_183186 | JGI IMG/M metagenome (GOLD analysis project Ga0196962, IMG submission 183186) | Soil microbial communities from Anza Borrego desert, Southern California, United States - S3+v_20 | ecosystem: Environmental > Terrestrial > Soil > Desert | place: USA: California | collected... | reverse complement strand
ATGCCGAGGTCCAACGTGGGGTTCTGCCGGTCGAAGGGGAAGTCCCTCACGTCCCAGTCGTGGAGCACGGTCGCCCTGGCCTTCAACCTGGACCATTCCCGGTCGCCCCGCTCGGTCGTCCGCTCCAGGCGAGTTTCGATCTGCTTGGCGTTTACGAACTCCAGGCTGTCCAGAGGGCCGTCCCCCTGAGGGTGGACGCTCCAGACCCAGAAGTCGATACCGAACGAATCGCCCACGGGGTCCAAGTCTCGCAAAGACGTGACGTAAACCCCGATCGGGCAAGTTGCCGCTTCGGCGGAGATCCCGCCTTTCGCCCGCTCGTCTTGGGCCCACGCCCCCGGCGAGAGGAGCAAGATCAAGGCGACCATCGGCAAGAGGGTAGTGGCAGTGCTCCGGAGCGCGAGGCTAGGAGACGGGACCATCTGCGCATTCTACAACCGGCGGGATTGGACGGTTTGCTCCAGCGGAGAGACTGACAAGCCGAGAGCGGGGGCCGAAAGGCCCCAAGCGTGCTGACAGGCGAAGGCTAAAAGCCTGAGCGTGCTGAATTGTTACTCTTGGGCGCGGGCTGTGCGCAGGGAGCGGACCACGAAGGCGTCGAACGTTGCGAAGGCCGGAATATCTCCTAGTGAGGCTTCGAGTTTGGCGTGGTCGAGCGCCCCTGTTACCGTCACCCTGCGCTCGGGCGCGATGCGCTCTAGCGCGTACGATTGTGAGGGAGGGAAGTACTTGTCGTGGGGACCGGTGGCGAGCTCGACCGGGACATTTATCCGTCCCGTGCCGGCGAGCGGCGAGAGCTCCCTGAGATCGGCGCGCACCCCCTCAGGCAGCTCCCCGTAGAGGTCCTCGAAGCGCTCCGGGTCTTCGTTGGCGAGCAGCCGGATTACGCTCGCGGCCGCAGGCTCCAGGTCTTCCGTCCCGCGCGAGCGTAGACCATCGAGCGGGTCAGGGTCCTCGCGGTCGATGCCCGCGAGCTCGCCCGACAGCGTACGCCGGTCTTCGCCGGGCGGCAGCGCGGCGACGAGGGAGTGGGCCATGACGTAAGGGAGGAAGGAGTCTGCCTCGTAGCGGATAAGCTCTCCGTCGGACCCGCGGTAGTGGCCGGTCGTCGCAATGTTCACGACGGTGCGGATGTCCGAGTAAGGCGCGATGCCGGCGACGACCGAGATCCGCCCTTCGAGGCTCGACTTCTCCGCCGCGAGGAGGGCCAACGTGGCGCCGGTCGAGACCCCGACCAGGGCCACCCCTCCGTCTTCGACATCCGGTCGCGCGGAGACCTCGCGCACGACCTCGACGGTCTCGCGGGCGGTCTCGGGGGTGATCTCACCCTCCGTCAGCCCTGGCAGGTCGGGCACGACCACGAGGTAGCCGGCCCGCGCGAAGCCCTCGGCCAGGTTCCGCACCTCGGGCAGTTTCCTTCCCTCGCGCACGGTCCCGTTGACCAGGAATATGGCCGGCCACGGTCCCTCTCCCGCAGGCCTCGCGACGAGAGTGGGGTTGCCGGCCACGGGGAAGTCCTCGAAACCGGGCTCACCGCTCACCGCTTCGGCCGCGGGCGTCAATACCGGCGCGTCGAGAACGGAGGAGATCACCATGACGGCGCGCGCCTGCGCGTCCACCCACGACCAGTACGAGACGAGCAACCCGATCAGGACCGCGAGCAACACGAGATAGAAGGCGCGCCGGAGCCTTCTACCGCGGAGTCTTTCTGCCGAATCTTTTTTCCGCAACGCCTCTCCCGCCAGAGACGACCTCATCCACCCATAACTATGCAACGTGGACCACCGCCTGTCCACAACACGTCGCAAGTACTGCTATCCGGATGGATTTCTTTTGCACCAGCCCGGGTAAGACTTCGTAGACTTACGGGCACATATCAACGAGAAGGAGGCGTTTCATGGCAGACCTACCACAGCAGGGCGAGTCACTGCCCGACCTGGAGCTCACGACTGAGAGCGGGGAGCACATCGGTACGGGTGGGCTAACGGGCCAGAAGACCGTCCTCTACTTCTACCCCAAGGACGATACCCCGGGCTGCACGAAAGAAGCCTGCGCCTTCAGAGACCGCATGAACGACTACGCGAAGGCGGATATACAGGTCTACGGCGTCTCCCTCGACTCGCCCGAATCTCACCGCGAGTTCCGCGAGAAGTACGGCCTGAACTTCCCACTACTCACCGACGTAGAAGGCCGCGCTTCCCAGGCTCTCGGGGTCCTGGGCGACCGGGGCATGGCCAGACGCGTCACCTTCCTGCTCGACTCTGAAGGTAGGATCTCCAAGGTCTACCCCGAAGTCTCCCCCGAGACCCACGCCGACGAGATCCTGGATGACGCCGCCTCACTGTAGCATCCGGGGTGGGGACGCGATTCAGCCCACCAGGAGTCGAGTAAGGCGCAGATGCACGCCTTCGTCCTCGTCCGTGACGTAGTAGGTCCGGTCTTCCGGTGTGACGGCCATGCCCTCGACGCGCGGTAGGCTCGGAAACTCGCGGACGAACTCGGCCTTTAGGGAACCGGAATGGGCGTCCTTGGGAAGTGCGCAGCGGAAGTGGGTGGCCACGGTCTCCCTGCCGCCCGGGTAGTCCTGGATCAGGACGCTCTGTTTGTCACGGCTGTCGACGTTGCCTGTTACGAGGTGTAGCTCTTCGCCTTCTCCCGCCTCGAGCAAGGCGAGGTCGCGAACGCCGGCCATCTCGCCGCCCTTGCCGATCGCATCGGCCGTCCAGAAACCCCGGACTTCCGGGAGGGCGCCGTCCGGGTCGAAGAGACGGTCGATGTCTTCCAGCTCTACCAGGATCGGACGTCCTTCTGCCGTTGTGGGGAAGCGGAGGCCGAGGAGGAGAGTACCGTTCTCCCTGAAGGCCGCGCCTTCTATGTTGATCGGGTAGTCGTCCTCGCGCACGAGGCCGGCCCATTTCTTGTGTTCCTTCTCACCGCGTTCGATCGTCGCCGCGATCAGCGCTTTGTGCGACTGCTTGCCGAGCGGGATCAGCTCGGGGCCACTCTCCTCGAGGGCGTCGTTGATGAGGCGATGGAGGGCGAAGCTCCGGCGGGAGACGTCGAGCTCCATGGCGGGGTGATCTGTAATGTGCCGGACGTCGGCCTCCCGAAAGCGGGCGACGAAGCCGCGTTTGGGCTGGAGGGGCCCGTCCTTGCCGCCGAAGTGGGAGCCGAGGATGTAGACGTAGCCCGTGCCCTCGTCGCGGGTGATCGCCTCGGCGTCCTCCGTCTTGCCCGCGGCTCCGCTAGCCTCGGCGCGCAGCCGCTCTATCTCCCAGCCCTCCTCCTCGGGGGAGCCGCGACGGTGACCGATGGCGGCGATACAGCCTTCGATCTCACCCTCATCCAGGCACGCCCAGAACCCGAGGTCCCAACCGTGCTCCCCGAGCAACTCTTCGTCCCCGATCGCCATGAGCCCTGACGCCTCGTTCGGGTGCAGGTTGAGTTCCATCTGGAAAAGCTCGTCTTCACCGGCCATACGCCACCTCCTCGTCCCTGACACGCCCACCTACTACGCGCCAGCCGCCAGAAAGTTCCTCCCTTGGTGAGTGAGCCCTGGCATAGTGGGCTTGTAGGGACGTCCGGTTGCCGGCCTTAGCGGTGATCTCTCAGGAAATCGAGCACGACTCGGTCGAACTCTTCGGGCCTTTCCATGTTGGGCAGGTGTGCCGTGCCGTGCATGACGACCTTGCGCACGTTCGGTAGCTCCCTCCCGAGCAGGTCGGCCGCGGCGAAGGTGCGCGGTTGGTCCTCGTCTCCGACTATCAGCAAGGTCGGGGCCTGGACGTCGGGGAGCCTGTCCGCCGCGGGCGGTTCCGGTGCCCACTCGTCGCCCAGCCCGGAGGCTTCGTTTCTGAGGGCGATCAGGTTCATCTCCCTGACTAGGTCCCTGACAGAGGCGTCTACTTCTTCGGGGGATCTCCCGGGGCCGTCGACCCAGACCTGGACCTCCAGCTCGGAGACCCGCTCCAGGTCCCCAGCCTCTTCAGCAGCGAGGATCTCGTCCCATTGTCTTGGGGGGTCGATGTCAGGGGCGAAACCGCCAACGACAGACCCCACGAGCACGAGGTTACCTACCCTCTGCGGGTATTCGAGCGCGAAGTCGAGCACGGCCCCGCCACCCATCGAGCAGCCCACGAGGTGCGCCCGCTCGACGTCCAGGGAGTCGAGCAGCCCGCGCAGGTCATCGTGGTGGGAGAACGGTCCATCCACCATCGCGGTCATCCCGAAGCCCCGCATGTCGTGGCGGATGACCTTGTAGCGGCCGGCGAAGGCCGGGAGTTGGCCTTCCCACATTCTGCTGTCCGCGATCCCCGCGTGTACCAGGACCAGCGGTTCCCCTTCTCCCGCGACCTCGTAGTAGATCCGCGCGCCGTTGACCTCGGCCATGCCTGTCTCCCGAAGCATATCTTCCCTTTCCCTTATACGTCTACGGCCCCTCCCACCCTGTTCCCGTGCGCAGGGTGGCGCCGGCGCCAGGGTTCTATCCTGTTTTCGGCGGCATATATTCTCTAAAGACGCATCGGTTGCCAGGATGTGGCAAGGCCAGTATAAGCTCCCCGCGCCTGCGGCGCAGGAAGGTTAGGCGCGGGCTTGATTCGCTACGACCACTGCGTCTGCGGCCGCTGCTGCGCCTCGCCGTCCACTTCCAGATCCACCTTCTCATTAAAGAAGCACAGGTGGCCTTCTATGTCGGCGGCTGCGGGTATGGGGTCAGGGTAGTGCCAGACGATCGCTTCCCTGGTCTCAGGGCCCACCCGCACCGAGTAGTAATACGCAACTCCCTTGTAAGGGCATTCCGTTCTCTTGTCGCTAGGGAGTAGAACGTCTTCTAAGACGTCTTCGGGGGGGAAGTAGTAGCGGGGTGGCAGACCGGTCTCGAAGAGGATCCTGGGACGGTTCGTCTCCGCCACGATCTCCCCATCGACGAGGACCTTGACGTGCCTGGAGCTCTTCAGGACGTCGACGCGGTGATAGGGATCGCGGGGGTGGACAAAGACCTCCTCGTCTTCTTCGTACCAGTGATCCATCTTGTTCCAATAGAACGCCAGGTAATCGGCGAGCGGCCCGGCAGAGTCTATCGGCTCAGGGTAGCCCCACACGGCGTTCTCCACGACGTCGTCGCCGATACGCACAGACCAGTAGGAAGCGTCGCCCTTTGCCGGGCAGTGCGTCGTGAGGTCCGTGGCCTGGAGAAGGTCCATCCGTACATCCCCTCTGGGGAAGTAGTAGACCGGCAGGTGTCCCTGCTCGTGCACGAGCTTTACCCGCCTGCTGTCTGCCACGGTTTCGCCGCCGAACATTACCCGCACCCGGCGCGGAGAGTCTTCGAAGAACAGTACGTGGTCTCCGGGGGGGTGCACCTCGAAATTGAACGTCTTGTCGCCCTGGTCGCCGAACGGTCCCGTCCCGATCGTAAGGGTCATCGCACCTTTCCTCTCTTTCGGCCGCAGCTCGACAAGAGCAGACGGCAGGCCCGCGTCTTCTGGCCCTTATAGTACATGCGCAAAATGGGTCGGGTGACCTACTCAGAATTACCCAGCCTGGTGTGGACCAAATATCCGACGATAACGCTGCAATCGCAGACGATCATTCGAAGTACAGGGCACTCGGTATCTCCACAGGTTCATCAGTGACGCGCTTGGCAAACAGCGGATACAGTTAGAGTCGTACTGGACTTCGAAGCGGCAAAGGGGTGTGAGGTTTTGAGCAACGAGAGCGAAGAGACTATTCGCGTGGCGGTTGTGGACGACCAGCGGCTTTTCACCAAGGGAATCTCCGGCATCGTGGACATGTTGCCCGGCGTTGAGGTGGTGGGCGTGGCCTACAACGGCGAGGAGGCCGTCGCGCTTTGCCGCAAGGAAGAGCCAAACGTCGTCCTGATGGATATCTCCATGCCGAAAATGGATGGCATCAGTGCTACGCGCGAGATCAAAGACCTTCTGCCTCAGACCGCCGTAGTCATTCTTACGGGCCACGAGGAAGACGAGCATGTCTTCGAGGGCATAAAGGCAGGCGCGCAAGGCTATCTGCTAAAAGACTCAGAACCCGACGATCTCTCGCGTGCGATCCACACGGTCTACGCCGGTAACACCATAATCGCCCCCGACCTCGCCCAGAAGATGCTGACGACCTTCGAGGGCGGCAGGCCAGGGGGAAGTAAGCATCTCGCTGCTCCGCCGCTGACCGAGAGGGAGTTCGAGGTGATCAAAGCCCTTGCCCGGGGCATGAGCGACAGGCAGATAGCCAAGTCATTGGGTATCTCGGAGAAGACGGTCAGGAACCACACCTCCAACATCTACAGGAAGTTGCACATCTTCGACAGAACCCAGGCGGTGATCTACGCCGTGAGGGAAGGCGTCATCGACGTCGCGGATCTGGAGTACCGTCCCCCACCGGAACCCTCACCCTAACCCTGGTACCTTCACCGGGGTGGCTCCTGAGCTCGATGTTCCCACCCAACCCCTCCACCCGCTCTTGCATCCCCACGAGCCCGATGCCCGTCCTGGCCGACCCAGGATCGAATCCCCGTCCATCGTCGGTGACCTCTATCAGGATCGCTTCCTCATCTGTGCGCAGCCTCACCTCGACGTTCTTCGCCCCAGAATGACGCCTTACGTTCGCGAGAGCCTCCTGCAGAATGCGCAACAACTCCACGCTCTGCTTTCTAGGGAGACTTACAGGGAACCCCTCCTCGACGACTGAGCGTATCTCGCGCTCGTGTGAGGCTTGCTGATTGAGCTCCACCAGCGATTCGACCGACTCCAAGAACGGCCGCTCCTTCTCGTGCCTGAGGTCGTAAATGGCACTGCGCAGGCCTGAACTCGCACGCCCCAGGGCCCCGAGTTCCTCTTCGAAGTCGAGACTTATACCGGATTTCTTGGCCTGCAGGTGGGTAAGCCTCAACGACTGAAGTGCGCCCGAAAGGTCCTGCAGTACTATGTCGTGCAAATCCCGGGCTATCCTGCGCCGTTCGGCCCGACGGATCTCCGAAAGAATCTCCTCGGCCCTGATGCGCTCGGTAACGTCATTCTGGACCCCGACAAAGTTGGTCAAACGTCCATCTTCGTCCCGAACGGGGTAGATGCTGAGTTCGTTCCAGAACAGTGTCCCGTCCTTACGGTAGTTCCTGAGCACAACGGTGCAGTGCCGCCCCTCGCGGACAGCCGTCCTGAGCTCCCCGAGCGCTGACTGGTCCCGGTCTTCGCGCTGCAAGAATCGGCAATTGCGGCCCAAAACCTCCTCGGCGGCGTACCCAGTCGTCCTCTCGAAGGCGGGGTTTACGTACACGATTGGGTCGTCAGGCTGATTAGGATCAGAGATCACGATAGAGTTGGTGCTGGCGGTCACCGCCCTTTCGAGCAAACGCAGTTTGTCAGGACCATCCATAGATTGCCCTCATCTGCGACGCCACCCTCCACAAGTCGCCCAGCAAACTAGCGTACGGTGCATGCTCTACTTTATACACCCTAGGAGCGGGCGCTCGCCAGAGACAGCGTCCTCGGCACCGCGCTAGCGCCTCCGAGCCAATAACGCAGTCAGGGAAACGGCGTCGCGAACCAGATGGACGGCGCGCCCGTCCGCGACGGACTGAGGCGAAGGCCTTAGGCACAATTACCCGGACGCAGGTAGGCAGAAAGTCCGATGACGTCCGGACACACTCGGCTCATACTCGTTCGTGAAATGATTGTTCTCGAGCACGTCCAGCGCCGCTTCTTGTTCTTCCGGTCCCATTGCCAGCGAATCGCCGTCGAAAGGCTCGGGAGGAGGCGACACCGAGGCGTTATACCCTTCCAGAGTACGTCCCCCGGGGGACGTACTCTTTCTCGAAGTTCGCACAGAGTTCATTGCGGAAATAGATTTGTACCTTCCAACCGACGACCGCTAGCGGATAACCCTGTCCGAACAAGCTCTAACCACACAAGGGAAGGGGCAGCATGATGTGCGATGCGAGGTTCAACGATTCGAGAGGAGAGCACTGATCATGATCAACCAATGCGCCGAGGCTCTTGCGCCTGCTGCGGGTCAGCGACACCTTTGCCTCGAGGATTTTGAGAGGGCAGGCATCCGGGTGGCAGCGCGGCGCTTCGGACCCAGGGACCTCATCTACGCCCCCGGCGATCCCGATGGCCAGCTTCACTTCTTGCTCGAGGGCACGGTGCGCTTGTACAAGATCTATGGCGAATACAAGGAAGCCACGGTCGCGCTGTTGGCGGAAGGGGACGTCTTCGGCGAGCTTAGCCTCGAGGAGGGGTCCTGCCAGAATGCCTTCGCCGAGGCGGTCACCGACGCTCTGGTGGCGGTGGTGCGAAAGCCTGTTCTCATCGATCTCATAAAGCGACGCCCGGAGTTCGCCCTGAGGCTGTTCTCCGCTTTCTCCGGGCGCCTTAGGCAGTTCGATGAGACGATTGAAAGTCTCCTGAACCGGGAGGTATCGGCGCGTCTGGCCACGTTACTTTCGCACCTGGGCGACCGCTTCGGGGAACCCTACGGCTCGGGCAAGGTCCTCAAGGTGCACCTCACACACCAGGACCTTGCGAACATGATCTTCTCCACCCGGGAGGCCGTCTCCAAGGAGATGAGCGGGTTCCAGCGCGCCGGTCTCATCGAGGTACGCAAGCGCAGGATATCCGTTACCCCGCAGCTGGCGAAGGGAGGATCTAGTGAGACTTTTTCAAGCCCTGGTGCAGCGGCGTAAACGTCTAAACGTCATGGGGTGGTGCGCAGTGTGTAACTAACGCGACATGTGAGACTGAAACGTTCTTGATCGTTACGACAGTACGAAATCTGAAGACGTTATCCACAAGGAGGTTACTGTTGAGCAACAACTTTCATAGGGTATTCACCTTGGGGTTGGCGCTGCTCGCGGCGTTCGCGTTGGCAGCACCGGCCTTCGCACAGGAGAGTGGAGAGGCTCAGGTGCGGGTGGCCCACCTCTCGCCCGACGCCCCGAACGTCGACGTCTACGTCAACGGCGAGCCGGCGCTCACCGACGTCCCCTACACTACCGTCTCCTCATACTTATCGCTCCCGGCCGGTACTCAGCAGGTTACTGTCTACGCCGCGGGCGATACCTCAAGCCCGGTCATCGAGGCGCCCGTGGAGCTTGCCGCCGGCGGCGCCTACACTGTAGCGGCCGTGGGCCTGGTGACCGACGGCTCGATAACCGCGCAGGTCTACCAGGACGACCTCAGGGCTCCCTCCGCGGGCAACGCCAAGCTACGCGTCATCCACGCCTCGCCGGACGCGGGACCCGTCGATGTGGTGCCCAGGGGTGGAGAGCCACTGGTCACGGACCTGGCCTTCCCGGATGACACCCCCTACGCCGAGGTGCCCGCCGGGCCCTACACGCTCGACGTGCATGCCGCCAGAACGGACCAGACGGTCCTCACGGTCCCTGATGCTGCGCTGGCCTCGGGCGGGATCTACAGCGCTTTCGCGGTCGGCACGGTCTATGCCGACAGTCTTGACGTCCTTCTGGTGCAGGACAACGCGGGCACAGGCGCGACTGCAAGCGCGACCGCAAGCGCGACCGCAAGCGCGACAGCGACCGCTTCCGCGAGTGCTTCCGCGTCGGCAGATTCGTTACCACACACCGGAGGTAGCGCCTGGCTACCCTCGACCGTCGCCATTGTGTTGGCGTGCTCCGGAGTCGTCGCGCTGGTGCTGGTACGGCGTGTAACAGCCTCGTAACAGCTCTGCACGAAATCTGAGGCCCGACCAGTGGTAGATGGACCCGACCATGACGAGGTCAGTCGTCTCGTAGGTTCGCATCACACCGTCGTTAGAAGGCCCGACATGGGAGCCGGGCCTTCTCCTTGTTTCTTCGTCCCTGCACCTCATGCGCACGGTGGTCATCCGCGCATCCCGCACCGTGTCTTCGGGTTTCAGCGTTCGGCGCTAGATGGCGGTCGGTACGAAGTATCGGCCATTCCCTGCTGACTCACTCTGGAGCGAGTCCTTTCCTGCGCAGTTCTTCTAGCGCCTTCTCTGACTTCTTCAGACTCTGTTGGCCCATGCCCTCGAGGATCTCTGGGGCTTTGGTGAACTGGATCTCCGAGTAGTCGACGACCTGCCAGTGGTTGCCCCAGGGGTCGAGGAAGTCGAGGCCCCTGCCTGGCAGGATCTCCACCCCCATCTCCCTGAGCGCCCGGCGGACCATCCTCCTGTCGTCCACCACCATCCCGATGTGCCTGTGTCGATCTGGGGAGCTGTTCTCCCCTTCGGCGAGCGCGAGGAACTGGTCTCCTGCGTCTACGAACGCCATCCTGGGTCCACGACCCCGCAACTCGATCTCGAAGAGGCGTCCGTAGAACTCGAGCGCCTCCTCTATGTCCCCGACCTCGATGGCGACGTGATTGAACCCGATGAGCTTCGCGCGGCCAGCCATCTTGACATTATCTACTCGTCAGGGCCGTCCCGCTACCCTCTGAGTTGCGGCAGGACCGAGTGTGCCATGGCCTCCAGGGCGTCTATGTCGTCTACTTCCAGCCATTGCAACATAACTCGCTGCACTCCGGCCTCGGAGAGATATCCGAGCCGCTCGACGATCTCTCCCGTCGTCCCGGCGAGGACGGCGGCGGGGAGGTGATCCCGAAACTCTCCTTCGAGCTTGCGTCCTACCTCGGCCTCCGTGCGACCGAAGATGACGCGGGTCATCAGTGTCCTGCGCACCTGTTCGGGCGTCCTCCCCGCCTCGCGCACCAACTCGTCGAGCCTGGCGTTGAGATCCACAAAGGCCTCCGCCCTCAGGAAGACGGCGTTCCACTCGTCCGCGTAGCGGGCCGCCAGGGGCAGGGTCCTTCGAACACCGTTGCCCCCGACCACCACAGGCGTCCCGCCTGGACGCGGCGAGCGCGGCATTAGCAGGGCGTCATTCAGCTGGTAGAACTCGCCGTGGAAAGATACGGGCTCGTCGCTGCGGAGCAACCTGGTCACGACCTCGAGCCCCTCCTCCAAGCGGGCGAAGCGCCGGTCGGTGTCGAGCACGTCGAAGCCGAAGGTCCCATGCTCCCATTCGTTCCAGCCAGCGCCAAGGCCGAGCCGTAGGCGTCCGCCGGCCAGGTTGTCCACGGAGGAGGCCTGCCAGGCTGTAATGACGGGATGGCGGAACGAGACGGGCGAGACCAGAGGACCGAACTCTATACGGCTGGTATGCTCCGCCAGCCAGGTGAGCGAAGACCACAGCTCCAGGCCATCCCTGTAGATATCTGACTGTTTGGTGGGGAAGTGGTCGGATCGGTAGAGACCAGCGTAGCCGAGGTCCTCGACCGCCAGCGCCAGCCGTCGCCAGCGGTCCCAGCCAACACCCTCCTGCCCCTCGACCATGATCGCGACTTCCAGCACTGAACCCTCCTCTTCGGACGTCGAGTCATCGTAGCGCCGCGCTGCTACCGGGGAAAACCTTACACCGAGTGCAGCGACCGTTGCCCCAAAGGAGCTTTCGTTCGAGTGGCTCTACTGCACGGTCGGCAAGTAATCCGGGCGGGATCTCTCGAATACGTCAAGCTCGTCCTCGTGCGTTAGCGTGAGGCTTATGTCGTCGAGGCCTTCCATGATGCGCCGGCGGGTGAAGTCGTCCATCTCGAAGCTCTCGTGAACGTTGGGGGCGGTGACGGTGAGCTCGTCGAGTTCGATGGTGATCACGGTCTCCGGGTCTTCCCTGACGGCCCGCAGAAGGTTCTGGACGGTCTCTTCCGGCAGGTCGATGGCGAGGAGGCCGTTCTTG
>Ga0196962_10000764_pt1 | contig 11733 bp, 9 predicted proteins | sample S3v_20metaG_FD_183186 | JGI IMG/M metagenome (GOLD analysis project Ga0196962, IMG submission 183186) | Soil microbial communities from Anza Borrego desert, Southern California, United States - S3+v_20 | ecosystem: Environmental > Terrestrial > Soil > Desert | place: USA: California | collected... | reverse complement strand
GACCCGGATCTCCCGCGCCACCCTGTTCGCCCTGCCGATCGAAAGCCTCGACGAGATGCTCGCCAAGGTCGATGCGATCGAGGTCGACGACCTGACCGAGCTGGCAAGCGAGCTCTATGGCGCCGAGCGCCTCTCCGCCGCCTGCGTCGGCGCCGACGAGGACCGCTTCCGCGCCGCGCTGGCGCCGGTCAGCGCGAGCCTGGTGGCCGCGTGATCCGTGTCGCCGTCGCCGGTGCCGCCGGCAAGATGGGCGAAGCGGTCTGCGAGGCGGTCGAGGGGGCGGACGACACCCGGCTGGTCGGCAGGGCCGACCCGGCGCTCGGGGTCGAGCTGGCAGACGTGCTCGGCGACGCCGACGTCGTCGTCGACTTCACCGTGCCCGACACCGCCCTCGCCAACGTCAAGGCCTGCCTCGATGCCAGCGTCCACGCGGTCGTCGGCACCACCGGCTTCGACCTCGACGCCGCCCGCGCCGCGGCGGAGGCGTCCAGCGCCAACTGCTTCGTCGCCCCCAACTTCGCGATCGGCGCCGTGCTGCTGATGGAGGTCGCGCAGACGATCGCGCCGCACATGCCCGAGTGCGAGATCGTCGAGCTGCACCACGATCGCAAGCTCGACGCTCCCTCGGGGACCGCGAAGCGCACCCAGGAGCTGATCGACGCGGCGGGCGGCAACGTCCACCAGCCGATCCACTCGGTGCGGCTGCCGGGACTGGTCGCCCACCAGGAAGTGATCTTCGGCGGCGAGGGGCAGACCCTGGCGCTGCGACACGACTCGATCGACCGGCGTTCCTTCATGCCGGGGGTGCTGTTGGCGGTGCGCAAGGTCGGAGAGCTGCCCGACCGCTTCACGGTCGGGCTCGAGAAGCTGCTCTTCGGTGAGCGGACCGGTTAACGGGGTACCCTGCCAGCGATGAAGGCGATCCAAGGCGTAATCACCGCCATGGCCACCCCGTTCGACGAGATGGGGGCGGTCGATGCCGAGGCCGCGCGGCGGCTGGCCTCTCACCTGCTCGAACACGGCTCCCACGGCCTGGTGATCGCCGGGACGACCGGCGAGTGCCCGACCCTCACGGACGAGGAGGAGATCGAGCTGCTGCGAGCGGTGCGCTCCGAGGTCGGCGACGAGGTCCTGCTGATCTGCGGCACCGGCACCAACGACACGCGTCATTCGAGCGAGCTGACCAAGATGGCGGCCGAGAACGGCGCCGATGCCTCGCTTGTCGTCGCCCCCTACTACAACAAGCCGAACCGGGCGGGCCTGCGCGCCCACTTCGAGGCGGTGGCCGAAGCGGTGCCGGAGCTGCCGATGGTGATGTACAACATCCCGCCTCGGGTCGTGATCAACATGCCGCCAGACCTCTTGGCCGAGCTGGCCGCGGTCGACAACATCGTCGCCGTCAAGCAGGCCAACGACGAGGAGCTGGGCCCGATCGACGGGCTCTCGATCCTCGCCGGCAACGACAACACCTTCCTGCGGGTGCTCGAGTTCGGCGGGGCGGGCGGCATCACCGTCGCCTCCCACGTGGTCGGCGACCAGATGCGGGAGATGTGGGACGCGGCGCAAGCCGGCAACGTCGACCGCGCCCGCGAGATCGACGCCGCGCTGACTCCCGTCTACGAGGGGCTCGCGGTAACCACCAACCCGATCCCGATCAAGGCGGCGCTGGCGTTGCTCGGCCTCGCTCCGGAGCGTCTGCGGCTACCGCTGGTGCCAGCGGACGCGGAGCAGCTGGAGACGGTCAAAGCGGCGCTGGAAGGCATCGGCCTTCCGATCACCGGATAACCAAAAACTTCGATTTAGAGAGCGAGTTTCCAGTGTCAAGTAAAAAGCTCCGAGTGCTGCCTTTGGGCGGCCTCGGCGAGATAGGCAAGAACATGACCGTGGTCGAGTACGACGGCCGGATCGTCGTAGTCGACACCGGCCTGATGTTCCCGACCGCAGAGATGCACGGCATCGACCTGGTCCTGCCCGACTTCTCCTACCTGCGCGATCGGGCCGAGGACATCGAGGCAATCGTGCTGACGCACGGGCACGAGGACCACGTCGGCGCGCTGCCCTACGTGATCCGCGAGATCGGCATGCCGCCGGTCATCTACGGCGGGCTGCTGACGATCGGGATGGTGCGCTCGAAGCTCGACGAGCACAAGCTCGGCGAGTCGGCGCCGCTGCAGGAGCTGCCGGCGGGGGAGAAGGTGAAGCGCGGGCCGTTCGAGCTCGAGCTGGTCCACCTCGCGCACTCGATCCCCGACATGCGCGGCGTCCTGATCGGCACCGGGGCCGGCTCGGTCTTGATGACCGGCGACTACAAGTTCGACCAGACCCCGGTCGACGGCCGCCCGGCCGACGTTTCCCGCCTCGCCGAGATCGGCCGCGAGGGCCTGTTGCTGCTCTGTGGCGACTCGACCAACGCGGACCGGCCAGGCGTCGCGCCGTCGGAGTCGAGCGTCGGACCGGCGCTGCTGCAGGCGTTCTCGCGCTGCGAGGGCCGGATCATCGTCACCTCCTTCGCCTCCAACATCCACCGCGTCCAGCAGGTGATCGACGCCGCCGTGGCGCTCGACCGCAAGGTCGCGCTGGTCGGCCGCTCGATGCGCAAGAACTTCAACATCGCTTCCAACCTGGGCATGGCAAAAGCTCCAGAGGGCCTGTTCATCCAGCCCCGCGAGATCGAGGACTTTTCCGACGAGAAGGTGATCGTGATCTCCACCGGAAGCCAGGGCGAGCCGCTCTCGGCGCTGCGGCGGATGGCCAACAACGACCACCGCGACGTACAGCTGCACGCCGGCGACACGGTCGTCTTCTCGGCGACCCCGGTGCCCGGCAACGAGCGCGCCGTCAACGAGACCATCGACCGCATCTACGCGATCGGGGCGACCGTGATCACCGCCAAAGACGCGCCGATTCACGCCTCTGGCCATGGCTGGCAGGAGGAGCTGAAGCTGATGCTGAACCTGACCAAACCGCGCTACGTGATGCCGGTCCACGGCGACCACAAGCGCCTGCGGCTGCACGGGGAGCTGGCGGAAGCGGTCGGGGTCGAGAAGGGGAGCATCTTCCGCGGTCGCAACGGGCTGCCCCTGGAGATCGACGCGAGCGGGGCTCGCTTCGGCGAGGACATCCACGCCGGCGTCATGTACGTGGACGGGGTCAACATCGGCGAGCCCGACGACGCCGCCCTGCGCGACCGGCGCGAGATCTCCGCCGACGGCATCTTCATCGTCGTCGTCACGATCTCATCCGACGACGGCAGCGTCGTCGCCGATCCGGAGGTGATCTTCCGCGGCGTCGCCTTCCTCGAGGAAGCGGACGCCCTGGTCGAGGAGATCAGCGACCTGGTCGAAGACAACCTCGAGGAAGCGTCGAAGGCCGGCAACCGCGAGCCGCACCTGATCGAGGAGGACTTGCACGACGCGATCGGCAAGTTCGTCTTCCAGCGCCTGCGGCGCCGGCCGATGATCCTGCCGGTCGTGGTCGAGGTTTAGCGTCGGCGGGTCCATCCCGGTAGGGGTGGAGCGTCTTGTACTTTTTCGCGGCCTCCGAAACTCGGAAGGCCGCCGCCGATCCTCGAAAAAGTTAAGCGGAACCCCTACCGGGATGGACCCGCTGATTCAAGCCGCAGCGACGGGCACGAAAAAGCCCGCCGGAGCTGGTGTCTGGGGAGAAGCTCCGGCGGGCTAGTGTGTCTCGTCCGCAGGGGAAATTAGGCCCGGGCTCTAAATCGACCTTAAAGCGGGGCTAACGACTTGCTCAGAATCGGCGAGGGGGATCCGGGCGCGGAAGAGGGCGCCGCCGGCCGCCGACTCGGTCGCTTCGACCGTGCCGCCGTGGGAGCTGGCGACCGCGCTGACGATTGCGAGGCCGAGGCCGGTTCCGGTGCCGCCGGCGGTGTCGGCGGGCCCTTGGCTGCGGACGAAGCGGTCGAAGACCTGCCTGCGCATCTCGGCGGGAATGCCCGGCCCGTCGTCGGCGACCTCGAGCACGGCCTCCTCGCCTTCCGTCCGCAGGCCGAGCTCGATCGTCGTGCCGGCCGGCGTGTGATTGGCCGCGTTGTCGAGCAGGTTGAGGACCATGCGATGCAGCTCGTCGGGGCTGCCTTCGACCCGGATCGGCCGGTCGTTGTCCAGGGTCAAGGTGCGATCGCCGATCAGCGGGGCCGCCTCTGCGGCGGCGTCGCCGGCGATCTGGGCCAGGTCGCAGCGGCGGTGGCTGTCGAGGCGGCCGGCATCGGCGCGCGCGAGCAGCAGGAGGTCGGCGACGAGACGGCTCATCCTGCGCGAAGAGCGCAAGGCCGAGTCGACGATCTCGCGGTCTTCGGCCTGTCCCGGCGCCCGGAGTGAGGCCTGGAGCAGCTCGAGGTTGGCCTGCACGCTGGTCAGCGGCGTGCGCAGCTCGTGCGACGCGTCGGCGACGAACTCGCGCTGCTTCTGCATCGCGCCCTCGCGCTCCGTCCGCGCGGCGTCGAGCGAGCGCAGCATCTCCTCCAGGGTCACCGCCAGCTCGCCGACCTCGTCTTCCACCTCCGGCTCGGGCATGCGTTGGGAGGGGTCGCGGGTGGAGGCGACCTGGCGCGCCGTGGCGGTCAGGGAGGCGATCGGCCGCATCGCCCGGCCGGCGATCATCACGCCGGCGAAGCTCGCCAGCAGGGTGCCGCCGATGATCCCGGCGGCGATGAAGAGCCAGAGGCGCTCGACCGTCGAGTCGACGTGCTGGACGTTGCGCCCGTACTGGACGTAGCCGGTCGTTATCCCTTCCGGCGAGACGATCGGTTCGGTCGCGACCCTGATCTCGCCGTGGTTGGAGAGGCCTTCTCGGGGCGGCCCGAGGTCGGCGGCGTCGGTGTTCTCCCTGAGCATGTTTCCGCTGACGTCGAGTACGCGGGCCGAGGCGTCGTCGGGGAGGACGAAGTCGTTGAGACGCGGCCCCGCCTGGACGCTGGTTTCGAAGGCGCTGTATTCAACTTTGAATTCGCGGGCGAGGATCTGGGCGGCGCTGCGCAGCTCGCTGTTGAAGTCGTCGCGAATGCGCTGGCTGGCGACGCCGCCGACCACGGCGCCGAACAACATCAGGATCACCAGGGTCAGGCTCGCCGAGACCGCGGCTAGGCGCCAGCGCAACGGCCAGTCCCGGAAGCGCAGGACTCGCGGTCGGGCGCCGGTCAGGCTGGGCTTGGGGATCCGCACCGGCTAGTCCTTCAGGACGTAACCGGCGCCGCGCTTGGTGTGCAGCAGCCGTGGCTCGCCGCCCGCCTCGAGCTTACGCCGCAAGTTGGAGATGAAGACGTCGATCGTGTTCGTCGCGGCCATCGGGTCGTAGCCCCAGACCTCGTCGAGCAGGCGCTCGCGGGAGACGACGAGGCGCTCGTTGCGCATCAGGAACTCGAGCAGCTCGAACTCGCGATTGGTCAGCTCGATCTCGCGCTCGCCCCGGCGCACTTCGCGGGTGTCGGGGTTGAGCTGGAGGTCGGCGACCTCCAGCGACGCCGCCCCGCGCGGGGGCCGGCGGCGCAAGAGGGCGCGGATCCGAGCCAGCAGCTCCTGCCGCTCGAACGGCTTCGCCAGGTAGTCGTCGGCGCCGCTGTCGAGGCCGGTGACGCGATCCTCGGTCTCGGCCCGCGCGGTCAGCATCAGAATCGGCACGTCGCCTTCCTCGCGCAGGCGGCGGCAGACCTCGATGCCGTCGAGTCGCGGCAGGCCGAGATCGAGCACGACGAGATCGGGGACGAACCCGGCCGCGACGTCGAGCGCGTCGACGCCGTCGGCGGAAGTGCGGACCTCGTAGCCCTCGTTGCGCAGGGAGCGGCGCAGCACGTCGGCGATGTCGACGTCGTCCTCGACGACGAGGACGCGGCCACCCGTCGGGTCTGGCTCCGCGAGCATCGTTCGATGTTAGCCCGCGCAAACGTCGGTTCTCCCTGGTTTTAGGGCGAATTTAGGGCCTCGCAGGTCTCCCGCCCTCAGCGTCGAACCGGGAATGCATGTTCGTTCGCAAGAAGCGCGCGCCGGCGCGCCGCAAAAAAGCCGGGGCCAAACGGTCCAAACCGAAGCCGCGCGGCGGGCTGCGGGTCCCCGCGGGCCTGGAGCAGCGACACCTCGACCTCATCGGCCTCTTTCTGGTCGCGTTCGGCGTCTACCTGACCTTCGTCCTCTTCTTCGGCTGGGAGGGCGGAAAGGTCGGCTACGGAGTCGAAACTGGGCTGGAGTACCTGTTCGGGGCGGTCGGGGCGCGCATCTTCACCGTCCTCACGATCGCCGCCGGGGGCATGCTGCTCACCGGCACCTCGGTCTCCGCTCTGGCGCGCGGCGTCGGACGCGCGGCGTCTGGTGCCTTCCGGGCGATCTTCCGCGGTGGCGATGCCGCTGCGCGCACCGTGGCGCGGACGCACCTGGACTGGCGCGAGCAGCGACAGACGCGCTCGGAGGCCGAGACGGTCGCCGGCGCCACCGACGTGATGAGCAGCTACCCGGACACGGACGAGTTCGAGCCGACCGTGCAGCTGGCAGAGGAGCACGAGGACGAGTCGGAGCCCTCCCCGGCGGCAGACGACTTCGACCGCGAACTGGAAGAGATCGCGACCTCGGAGGAGGATGCGATCGCCGAAGAGCCGCTGCCCGAGCCCGAGCAGCCGGAGCTGACCCCGATGGGCCAGAAGCGCGGCGTCACCGCCTCAGAGGAGATCGACTACCGCCCGCCTCCGTCGAAGGTGCTCGATCGCGGCAAGAACAGCGACAAGGGCCCGGACCCACGCGACCACGAGATCGTCGGCCGCAAGCTGGTCGAGACCCTGGGCCACTTCGGCGTCGAGGCGAAAATCGTCGGAGTCGTCAGCGGTCCTCACGTCTCGCGTTACGAACTTCGACTGGCCCCGGGGATCAAGGTGAAGAAAGTCACCGAGCTCGCCAACGACCTCGCCTACGCCCTGGCCTCGACCGATATCCGCATCCTCGCGCCGATCCCGGGCAAACAGGCGGTCGGAGTCGAGGTCCCGAACACGCGCCGGCGGATCGTCCGCCTCGGTGACATCTACGCCGGCCGCCCCGAGAAGACCTCGCCGCTGGTCGCCTGGCTGGGCAAGGGGATCGACGGCAACCCGGTCTGGACCGACCTGGCGAAGATGCCGCACGTGCTCGTCGCCGGCACCACCGGCTCCGGCAAGTCCGGCTGCGTCAACGCGATCCTCTCCTCGATCTTGATGCAGGCCTCGCCGAACGAGGTGCGCCTGGTCCTGGTCGACCCGAAGCAGGTCGAGCTCAACCACTACGAGAACGTTCCCCACCTGTTGACGCCGGTCGTCACCTCGCCGCGGCTCGCGGCCAACGTCCTCTCCAACCTGATCGGCGAGATGGAGAGCCGCTACGGGATCATGAGCGAGGCCCGCTGCCGCAACCTCAACGAGCTCAACCGGGCCCGGGTCAAGGCCGGCGAGCCGCCGCTCCCGCACATCCTCTGCGTGATCGACGAGCTCGCGGATTTGATGATGGTCGCGCCGGCGGAAGTGGAGGACTCGATCATCCGGCTCGCGCAGAAGTCGCGCGCCACCGGGATCCACCTGGTGCTGGCGACCCAGCGCCCCTCGACCGACATCATCACCGGCACGATCAAGGTCAACATCCCCTCGCGGATCGCCTTCGCCGTCTCCTCCCAGACCGACTCGCGGGTGATCCTCGACCAGGGCGGGGCGGAGGCGCTGCTCGGTCAGGGCGACATGCTCTTCCGCGGTGCCGGCACCTCGAAGCTGCAGCGGGTCCAGGGCGCCTTCATCACCGAGGACGAGATCGCCCGCATCACCAAGCACTGGGCAAAGCAAGGCGAGCCGGAGTTCGAGGAGGAGCTGCTGGAGACGCCCGAGGACGCCGGTGAAGAGAGCGGCGAGGGCGATTTCGATCCCGACAGCGACGACCTGCTGGACGAGGCGATCCGCCTCGTCGTACAGACCGAAACCGCCTCGGTTTCGATGATCCAGCGTCGCCTGCGCGTCGGCTACACCCGTGCCGGGCGGCTGATCGACATGCTCGAGCGACGCGGCGTGATCTCCGGCTACGAGGGCTCGAAACCGCGCCAGGTGCTGATCACCCAGGCCGACCTGAGCCGCGTCCTCGCACCCGCCGGCCAAGAGGCTGCGCCGGAGCCGGTCGCGGTCGACACCGAGTCCGACGCCTAGCGGTTCGGGGCGGTACCGTCACCGGCGTGATCCGCGCCGGCATCGTCGTAACCGGGACCGAGGTCCTCACCGGGCGCATCTCCGACTCCAACGGCCCTTGGGTGTCCGAACGGCTGGCCGAGAAAGGGGTGGAGGTCGCGCACATCCTCGTGGTCGCCGACCGGCCGACTGACCTGGAGGCCGCGCTGCGCTTCATGGCGACGGAGGGGATGGACCTGATCGTCACCACCGGGGGCCTGGGGCCCACCGCCGACGACCTGACGGCAGAGGTGGTCGGGCGTTTTGCCGGCCGCGAGCTCGTCCTCGACGAGGGAATGGAGGCGAAGATCGCCGAGGTGCTCCGCGGCTTCGCGAAACGCTTCAACTTCGACGAGGAGGCGGTGCTCGAGGCCAACCGCAAGCAGGCGATGGTCCCCGAGGGGGCGACGCCCCTCGACCCGGTCGGCACCGCGCCGGGTTTGGTCGTCCCGGCCGGCGAGCGCGTCGTCGTCGTCCTCCCCGGCCCGCCGCGCGAGCTGCAGCCGATGTGGCCGGCAGCTCTGGAGACCGAGCCGGTGCGAGCGGTGCTGGGGCGCGCGACGCCTCTGCGCGGCTACACGCTGCGGATGTTCGGGGTGCCGGAGTCCGAGATCGCCAAGAGCCTGCGCGAGATCGAGGGTGGCGGCGTCGACCTCGAGGCCGTGGAGATCACGACCTGCCTGCGGCGCGGAGAGATCGAGATCGACGTGCGCTACCGCGACGAGGCGCAGGCGGTGGCGGAGGCGGTGCGGGAGGGGCTGGCCGAGCGCCACCGGCGCCACCTGTTCAGCCGCGACGGCGAGACGATCGACGCGCAGGTCGCGACCCTGCTCGCGGGGCGCCGGCTGGGGCTGGCCGAGTCCTGCAGCGGAGGGCTGCTGGCGGCACGGATCACCGACCTCCCGGGCGCCTCGGAGTATCTGGCCGGCAGCGTCGTCGCCTACTCGAACGAGGCCAAGGCGGGGCTTCTCGGCGTCGATCCGGACCTGATCGCAGCCAAGGGGGCGGTCTCGCCTGAGGTGGCGGAAGCGATGGCGATCGGCGCGCTGGAGCGCTTCGGCGCCGACGTAGCCGTCTCGATCACCGGCATCGCCGGCCCCGACGGCGGCAGCGAGGAGAAGCCGGTCGGACTGGTCTGCTTCAACGCCCGCCTGGCTGACGGCACCAGCCTCGCCCGCGAGCCGGTGATCCCCGGCGGCCGCGCCGACATCCGTGAGCGCTCGGCGCTGGTCGGTCTGCACCTGCTGCGAATCCTCCTGGGCGGCGACGAGCCGCCGCTCTGAGCAACCTCGCTCTTTTGGCGCTGATTCGTTACGGAGTTGGCGCGATCGCGGCTTGAGTCGCGCGTTGCCGGGCCGTAGCGTGCCGGCGATGGCAAAGGAGCGACTCAAAAGCCCGCGGGCGCGGCTGTTCGTGGCGTTGGACCTGCCCGACCACGTGCGCACCGGCTTGGCCGAGTGGGGAGGCCGGGCCCTGCTCGACCCGGCGCTGCGCCGGGTCCCTGCCGAGAGCCTCCACCTTACGCTTGCCTTCCTGGGATACCGGCCGGAGAAGGAGATCGAGGCGATCGGCTCGCTTCTCGCGGGATGTGTGGCGCCGGCGCCGTTGATCGAGCTGCGGGGCCCGGCTCCGCGCCCACCGCGAGGACGAGCGCGTTTCTTCGCCCTGCCGGCGATCTCTCCCGGCGCCGAGCAGATCCAGGGGCAGGTCGGCGAGGCGCTTGCCGCAGGAGGCTTCTACGAGCGGGAGAAGCGGCAGTACTGGCCGCATCTGACCGTCGCCAGGGTGCGCCCGGAGGGGCGGGGCTCACGACGACCGCGACCGGTCGAGGATCCGCCCGGGGCCCTGCCGGAAGCGCTCCGCGAGCCCTTCTATGGCGTCCGAATGAGCTTCTACCGTTCTGAACTCAAGCCATCGGGTGCGCGCTATGTCCCGTTGGCCCAATTCGAGCTGCCCGGCGGTGGGCGGCAGTGAGGTGATCAGATGGCTGAGAAAAAGGTGAACTTGAAGGACGCTTCCGCCAAGGAGGCCAAAGCGAAAGACGCGGCCCTGCAGGCGGCGGTCACCCAGATCGAGCGTGACTTCGGCCAGGGCTCGCTGATGCGGCTCGGCGACAAAGGCACGGTCAAGGTCGACTCGATCCCGACCGGCGCCCTCGCGCTCGACTTGGCGCTTGGGATCGGCGGCGTGCCGCGTGGCCGGATCGTCGAGATCTTCGGCCCCGAGTCCTCGGGTAAGACGACGCTGGTCAACCACATCATCGCCCAGGCACAGGCCTTGGGCGGCGTCTGCGCCTTCATCGACACCGAGCACGCGATCGACCCCGTCTACTCGCGGGCGATCGGCGTCGACACCGACGAGCTGCTGGTCTCCCAGCCGGACTACGGCGAGCAGGCGCTGCAGATCGCCGACCGGCTGATCGCCTCCGGCGCCGTCGACGTGGTCGCGATCGACTCGGTTGCCGCGCTGACGCCGAAAGCGGAGCTGGACGGCCAGATCGGCGACACCACCGTCGGCCTGCAGGCTCGCCTGATGTCGCAGGCGCTGCGCAAATTGGCGGGCAACCTCAACCGGACTAAAACGGTCTGCGTCTTCACCAACCAGATCCGCGAAAAGATCGGCGTCCAGTTCGGCTCCCCCGAGACCCAGCCGGGCGGGCGGGCGCTGAAGTTCTACTCCTCGCAGCGACTCGACATCCGCCGCATCGAGACCCTCAAGGAAGGAACCGAGGCGGTTGGCAACCGGGTCCGGGTCAAAGTCGTCAAGAACAAGGTCGCCGCGCCGTTCCGCCAGGCCGAGTTCGACATCGAGTACGGCGTCGGCATCTCGCGCGAGGGTGGCCTGCTCGATTTCGGCATGGAGCAGAACCTGGTCCAGAAATCGGGCTCCTTCTTCTCCTATGGCGAGACCCGCCTCGGTCAGGGCCGCAACAACGCCAAGCAGTTCCTGGTCGACAACCCGGAGCTGGCTGCGGAGATCGAAGGCAAGGTCCGAGCTGCCCTCAACATCGACGGCGATTCGCCGCCGAAGGCTGAGAGCACCGAGCCCGAGCCCGCTCCCGTAGCCGAGGCGAAAGCCGCCTGAGGGGCAGGCGGCACCTGAGTGCCGTCCTGACTTAGGATTCCGCCCGCTTCATGGATAACGAACTTCTCTTCTACGTCTTCGGTGTCAGCACCGCCGTTTCGGCGGTGCTCGTCAGCTTTATCGGGCTCAAAGTCAAGAGCTTCCCCGGCCGCGCCCTGCCGCTCGTGGTGCTCTTCTTCGCGTTCCTGGTCGGGGGCACGACCACCTTCTCCGTCCTCCACGCTCAGGACGAGGAGGCCCATAAAGAACACGAGGAGAAGCAGGCCAACGTGGTCTTCGAAGACGAGGCAGCCGAGGAGCCTGGCTCGCACGAAGCCGCCGAGGCCGAGGAAAGCGGCGCAGCGGAGGCCGAGGAAGGTGCGTCTGGCGAGTCCGAGGGTGCCGAAGGCCCCGGCGGCACGTTGCAGCTGGCCGCCGACCCCGCCGCCATCGCCTACGACAAGTCCGAGCTCAGCAGCGCTCCCGGCAAA
>Ga0196962_10000762_pt1 | contig 11740 bp, 11 predicted proteins | sample S3v_20metaG_FD_183186 | JGI IMG/M metagenome (GOLD analysis project Ga0196962, IMG submission 183186) | Soil microbial communities from Anza Borrego desert, Southern California, United States - S3+v_20 | ecosystem: Environmental > Terrestrial > Soil > Desert | place: USA: California | collected... | reverse complement strand
CGCACGCTCAGCGACCGGCCCGCGCCGGACCGGCGATCGGGCGGCCAGCCCGCCTCGATCAGCTCGTCCGCCGGCACCGGTGCGCCGTCCGCCAGCAGCAGGCGGGTCAGCAGCGCGCGCTCGATCGCCCCGGCGGGCGGCCTCCCGTCCACGAGCACGGATCCGAGCACCGCGAACCTCACCAGGCGACCCTATCCGGCGGCGATCAGCTCCTTCAAACGGTCCAGCGGCAGCCCGACGACGTTCAGGTAGTCGCCCTCGATCCGCTCCACCATGAACGACCCGCCCTCCTCCTGGATGGCGTAGCCGCCGGCGCGGCCGGCCCACTCGCCCGTGGCCACGTAGCGCGCGATCTCCTCGTCGCTGCGGCGGCGGAACGTGACCTTGGTGGTCTCGACCGCGGTGGCGACGACGTCGCCGTTCTCGGCCAGCGCGATCGCCCCGATCACCTGGTGCGTGCGGCCGCTGAGCGCTCTCAGGTACCCCCGCGCCTGCGCCTCGTCGGCCGGCTTGCCGTAGATCGTGCCGTCGAGCGCGACGACCGTGTCGGCGCCCAGCACCAGATCGCCGGGCACGGCGGTCGCCTTGCGGCGCGCGTTCCGCGCCGCGACCTCGGCGGGGTCGCCCGCCGTCTCCTCCTCCACGTTCGCCGGCCGGACCTCGAACGGGATGCCGGCCTCGGCCAGGATCGCCCGCCGCTGCGGCGACGCCGACGCCAGGATCAGGGGTCTGATCAAGAGACTCCGCGCGGCGGGTTCTCGATCACGCCCCCAGGTCGGGGAAGAACAGCTTGGCCTCGCGCTCGGCCGACTCCGGCGAATCGGAGCCGTGGACCATGTTCTGGCCGACCTCGATCGCGAAGTCGCCGCGGATCGAGCCCGGCGACGCCTCGAGCGGGTTCGTGGCCCCGATGACCTGGCGGGCGGCGGTGACGGCCCGGTCGCCCTCGAGCACCATGGCCACCAGCGGGCCGGAGGTGATGAAGTCGACGAGGTCGCCGAAGAACGGCTTGCCCTCGTGCTCGGCGTAGTGCTGCTTGGCCATGTCCTCGGCCATCGTCATGTGCTGGAGGGCAAGGATCCTCAGGCCCTTGCGCTCGAAGCGGGCGATGATCTCGCCGGTCAGGCCGCGCGCGAACGCGTCCGGCTTGACCAGGATCAGGGTCCGGTCCACAGGCTGTCCTTTCGGTTCAGCGCCGCTCGCGGCGGCGTTCACGTTCAGCGGGCTCGCCGTCCCCGCGCTCGACCGCGATCTCGGCGGCGACGGTCGGCTGGTCGGTCGTCGGCGACCGCCGGCGGCGGCGGGTCGCCGGCGGCGGCGGGCTCTCGATCTCGGCCTCGCAGTACGGGCACAGCTTCCACGCCGGGTCGACGGGCTTGCCGCACGAGTAGCAGCGTTCCTTGAGCTTGCGCATGCAGCTCGGGCAGCGCAGGTAGTCCGACTTGATCTCGTAGTCGCAGTGCGGGCAGAGCTGGTAGTCGAGCTGGGCCAGGCGCGCCTCGGCGGCCGTCATCTCCAGCTCCCGCAGCCGCACGTCGTCCACGAACTCCGGCGGGCGGACGATCAGGTAAACGATCGTGCCCACGAACGGGAACAGCGAGGCGGCGGTGGCGCAGGCCACCAGCATCGGGTCGTCGATCCGGCGCCGGGCGTCCGCGAAGGTCCAGAAGATCAGCGCGAAATAGACGACGACCAGCACGAGGAGGAGCACGTTGACCGCCGTGTTCAGGCTGTCGTTCGTGATCCCGAAGATGCCGAAGTGGGGCATGGGCTGCTCGAATCGTAGACGGAGGGGTTACAGGAACGCGCGACCCAGTGCGAATCCGATCGCGAAGAAGACGAGGATGACGAGGGCGACGACGACCGCGACGACCGCCACCATCGCCAGCAGGGTCGGCCCACGCTCGTTCACAGGGAGGAGGCCCTCCTGCGCCCCGGCTCGGCCAGCAGGTCGGCGACGAGGTAGATCGAGCCGGTGGCGAGGACCGCGCCGTCCGGCCGCGCCAGCTCCCGTGCCCGTGCCACCGCCGCCCACGGGCCGGGAACGATCTCGGACGACGGCCCGCCGAGCTGCGCCGCCAGCGAGGCGAGGGTCGCCGGCGGCAGGGCACGCGGGTTGCGGGACCTCGTGAACACGGCCCCGGCCGTCCGCCCGAGGAGGGCGCGGAGCATGCCGGCGGCGTCCTTGTCGTCGAGGATCGAGACCACCGCGTAGAGCTTTCGACCGCCGACGTCCAGAGCCTGCACGAGAGCCTCCATGCCCGACGGGTTGTGCGCCCCGTCGTAGATCGTCAGCGGCCGCTCGGCGACCACCTGCATCCGGCCGGGGACCTGCACGCGCGCCGCGACTTCGGCGACGCGCGCGGCATCGAGCGCGCCGAGGTGGGCGCCGGCGGCCGCCACGGCGACCGAGAAGTTGCGGCGCTGGTAGCCCGCGGGCCCGTCCTCGAGTGCCGGCGCCGCGATCACCCGCGCACCGGTCTCGTGCGCCAGGCGCTCCACCTCGGGCTCGAGCTCCCCGGTGATCAGCGTCGCCCCGGGCCTGACGACGGCGAGCTTCTCGCGCGCGATGTCCGCGACCGTCGGGCCGAGCCAGCGCGTGTGCTCGAGGCCGACGTTGGTGAGCACCACGATCGGGGCGCCGAGCACGTTGGTGGCGTCGTGGCGGCCGCCGAGGCCGGCCTCGACCACCGCGACCTCGACGCCCTGGCGTCCGAGCTCGGCGAACGCGGCGGCGGTGAGCAGCTCGAACTGCGTGACGCGGTCGCCCGGCTCGAGCGTGCGGTCGACCTTGGCGGCGGCCGCCGCCGCGCGCTGGACGGCGGCGGCGAACGCGTCCGGCTCGAGGTCTGCGTCGCCGATCCGGATCCGCTCGGAGAACGAGGCCAGGTGCGGCGACAGGAACGCGCCGGCGCGGACGCCGTGCGCCTCGAGCAGCGCAGCGCACATCCGGACCGTCGAGGACTTGCCGTTCGTCCCGACGACGTGGATCGCCGAGAAGCGCTCCTGCGGGCTTCCCAGGACCGTCAGCAGCCGGCGGATGCGCTCGAGGCCGAAGCGCATGCCGAACAGCTCGAGCGAGAGCAGGTGGGCCTCGGCGTCCTCGAGGCGCCAGGGTGTCACAGGTCGGCCAGCTCCCGCTTCAGCCGCCCGAGCTTCGCCCGCTCCGCCTCGACGACCTCCGCGGGCGCCTTGGCCACGAAGCCCTGGTTGGCGAGCTTGGCCTCGGCGCGCGCGATCTCCTTCTCGAGCGTCGCCCGCCGGGCCTCTGCGCGACGGGCGGCCGCCTCGAGGTCGACGGCCTCGGACGCCAGGACGGCGATGCTGCCGCCCGGGACGCCGACCGTCGCGACCGGCTCGCCGCCGTCGGCCGACCACTCGACCCGCGCGAGCCGCGCGACGTGCTCGGCGGTGGTCTCGTAGCCGTCGGCCTCGAGCCGCGCGGAGACGGGCTTGCCGGCGGCGGCGCCGACCCGGTCGCGCCAGCCGCGCAGCTCCTGGGTGGCCGCTATGGCGCGGCCGACGTCGGCCTCGGCCTCGTCGTCGACGAGCGCTTCGTCCGGCTCCGGGTAGCGGCGGACCATCAGGAGCCCGCCGGCGCCGGGGACGTGCGACCAGATCTCCTCGGTGACGAACGGGATGACCGGGTGGGCGAGCGCCAGCGTCTCGGCCAGCACGTGGAGCGCCAGCTCGGCCGCCGCGCGGTTGTCGTCGGCGTAGAGGCGCGGCTTGATCATCTCCAGGTACCAGTCGCACAGCTCGCCGTAGACGAAGTCGTAGAGGCGCAGCGTGGCGGCGTGGAACTCGAAGCGGTCGACGGCGCCTGCCACGTGGCGCTCGGCCGCCTGCAGGCGGGAGAGGATCCAGCGGTCCTCGACCGCGTCGGAGGCCGGCGCGCCCTCGGGGACGCCGACGCCGTTCGGCACCCGCAGAAGCACGAGCCGCGACGCGTTCCAGAGCTTGTTGGCGAGCTGGCGCCCCTGGGCGACGCGCTCCTCGTTGAACCGCACGTCCTGGGTCGAGGAGCTGGCGAGCAGGCCGAAGCGGACGGCGTCGGCGCCGTAGGCGGGGAAGTCGCCGCCCTCCTCGAAGACCGGCGGCCTCGGGCCGCCGTCGATCAGGGCGAGCGGGTCGATGCCGGTGCCGAGCGACTTCGACATCCGGCGGCCGTCCGGCGCCTGGATGACCGGGTGGACGTAGACGTCGTCGAACGGGATGTCGCCGACGAACTCGATCCCGAGCATGACCATGCGGGCGACCCAGAGGAAGAGGATGTCGCGCGCGGTCGAGAGGACGTCGGTGGGATAGAACGCGCGCAGGGCCTTGGTCTGCTCCGGCCAGCCGAGCGTGACGAACGGCCACAGGGCGCTGCTGAACCACGTGTCGAGCACGTCGGGGTCGCGCTCCCAGCCGTCGCCCTGCGGCGGCTCCATGCCGGCGTAGGTCTCCTCGCCGCGGTACCAGACCGGGATCTGATGGCCCCACCAGAGCTGCCGCGAGATGCACCAGGGCCGGATGTTGGCCATCCACTCGAGGTAGCGGCGGCGCTGGCCCTCGGGGTGGATCTCGATGCGGCCGCTCTCGACGGCCTCGATCGCCGGCTTGGCGAGCTCGTCCATGCGCATGAACCACTGGAGCGAGATCAGCGGCTCGATCCGCTCGCCCGTGCGCTGGGAGAAGGGCACGTCGTGGCGGTACTGCTCGGTGCGGACGATGCGGCTGGAGGCGCGCAGCTGCTCGACCACCGCTTCGCGCGCCTCGAGCGCGGTCATGCCCGCGAAGGCGCCGGCGGCCTCGGTCATGCGGCCGTCCTCGCCGATGACGGTGATCTCCTCGAGCCCGTGGGCGCGGCCGATCTCGAAGTCGTTCGGGTCGTGGCCGGGCGTGATCTTCAGCGCGCCGGTGCCGAACTCGGGCTTCACGTAGGGGTCGGCGATGATCTTCAGCCGGCGGCCGACGATCGGCAGGATCGCGGTCTCGCCGACGAGGCGGGTGTAGCGGTCGTCGTCCGGATGGACGGCGATCGCGGTGTCGGCCAGCATCGTCTCGGGCCGGACGGTCGCGATGGTGACCGAGCCGTGACCGGACTCGAGCGGGTAGTCGATGGAGTAGAGGGTGTCGGTGACCTCGCGCTGCTCGACCTCGAGATCCGAGATGGCCGACCGCGACCCCGGGTCCCAGTTGACCATGTAGTTGTCGCGGTAGATCCATCCCTTCTCGTACAGGTCGACGAAGACCGTCTGGACCGCCCTGACGTACGGCGGGTCGAGCGTGAAGCGCTCGTCCTCGTAGTCGCAGGATGCGCCGAGCCGCTTGAACTGCTCGACGATCGTGGAGCCGTACCGGTCGCGCCACCGCCAGACGCGCTCGACGAACCTCTCGCGGCCGAGCTCCTCGCGGCTCGTGCCCTCGGCGATCAGCGCGCGCTCGACCAGCGTCTGGGTCCCGATCCCGGCGTGGTCGGTGCCGAAGATCCACTTCGTCCGCCGGCCGCGCATGCGCGCGAGGCGGATCAGGACGTCCTGCACCGAGCCGTTGAGCGCATGCCCCATGTGCAGGGCGCCGGTGACGTTCGGCAGCGGGATCGCGATCGAGTAGTTCTCCTCCGCGGTGCCGTCGGGCTCGGGGTGGAAGCGGCCCGATTCGAGCCACCGCGCGAGCACGCGCGACTCGACCTCTCCGGGGTCGTACCGGGTGCGGGTCTCGAGATCGGCGGCGGACATCGGCCCGCGAAGTCTAGGTCGGACGGGAGAAGCGGCCGATATGAGCCTTAGCATCCAGCGGATGGCGTACCGCGAGCTGCTCCGGCCGGGCCAGCACGTTGCGTGCCCGTGGCTCCGCGACCCGGCGCCGCGCCGGCCGGCGACAGGTCCGTTTTCGTTCAGGACGGCGGCGACGGGCGCGGCGACCGTGGCGACATGACCGTCGACCTCTCCGCCGCCGCCGCCTTCCTCCACGCCAACGCCCGGCTCCTCGAGCGACGGCGGTTCGCCCACCTCTTCGAGCACGGCGGCGCCGAGCCGGTCGTCCACCTCCTGCGCGCCTACGGCAACGACGACGGCGGCTTCGGCCACGCCATCGAGCCCGACATGCGGGCGCCGACCAGCCAGCCCGTCGGCGTCCACACCGCGCTCGAGATCCTCCACGAGGTCGGTGTCCGCGATGACCCGATGATCGCGGCCGCCGGCGACTTCCTCCTCACGATCACGCGCCACGACGGCGGCATCCCGTTCGTGCTCGAGAGCGCGACGGCGTATCCGCACGCCCCGTGGTGGCGCTACGCGGACGAGTCGTCGGCGATCCAGACCCCCGTCAACGCCGCCGCCTTCCACCGGCTCGGCGCGCGCCATCCCTGGCTCGACCGCGCCGACGAGTTCTGCTTCCGGACGATCGCAGAGCTCGACCTGGGCGGGATCACCACCCAGCCCGGGTACGCGCTGCGGTTCGGCGTCGCCTTCCTCAACGCCACGCCGGACGCCGAGCGGGCCGAGCAGGCACTCGACGCGCTCGCCGCCGGGCTGGCGCCGCTGGGCACGGCCGAGCCCGACCCGAGCGCCGAGGTCACGAGCGCACTCGACCTCGCCCCGGAGCCCGGCTCCCGGGCCCGGCGGCTGTTCGACGAGGCGACGATAGAGCGCCACCTCGACGCGCTCGAGGCCGCCCAGCAGGACGACGGCGGCTGGCGGGTGAGCTGGCCCGACTGGAACCCTGCCGCGGCGATCGAGTGGCGCGGCGTGGCCACGCTGCACGCGCTGCGGCTGCTGCGTGCGAACGGCCGGCTCTAGGCCGACTTGGCCTCGGGAGAGGCCGCCTCCTCCGGGGCCTCGGTCACCAACGTCGGCTTGACGCCGCGGTCGACGGTCTCCTTCGTCACGACGCACTTCTTGACGTCGCGCCGCGACGGCAGCTCGAACTGCACGTCGAGCAGGATGTCCTCGATGATCGAGCGCAGGCCGCGCGCGCCGGTCTCGCGCTCGAGCGCCTTGTCGGCGACCGCCTTCTGCGCGTCGGTCGCGAACACCAGCTCGATGCCGTCGAACGCGAAGAAGCGCTGGAACTGCTTGACGATCGCGTTGCGCGGCTCGGTGAGGATCGTGATCAGGTCGTCGCGCGAGAGCTGGTGCACGGCCGAGCACACCGGCAGCCGGCCGATGAACTCCGGGATCAGGCCGTACTGCATGAGGTCCTCGGGCAGGACCTTCTCGAACAGCGCGCCGGTGTCGCGCTGGAGCTTGGACTCGATGTTGGCCCCGAAGCCGACGCCCTTGTGGCCGATCCGCCGCTCGATCACCTTGTCGAGCTGCGCGAACGCTCCGCCGCAGATGAACAGGATGTTCGTGGTGTCGATGGTGAGGAACTCCTGGTGCGGGTGCTTGCGCCCGCCCTGCGGCGGCACCGACGCCGTCGTGCCCTCGAGGATCTTCAGCAGTGCCTGCTGGACGCCCTCGCCCGACACGTCGCGCGTGATCGACGGGTTGTCGGCCTTGCGGGCGATCTTGTCGACCTCGTCGATGTAGATGATCCCGGTCTCGGCCTTCTTGACGTCGTAGTCCGCGGCCTGGATCAGCTTGAGCAGGATGTTCTCGACGTCCTCGCCGACGTAGCCGGCCTCGGTCAGCGCCGTGGCGTCGGCGATCGCGAACGGCACGTTGAGGATCCGCGCCAGCGTCTGCGCCAGCAGCGTCTTGCCGCAGCCGGTCGGCCCCAGGAGCAGGATGTTCGACTTCTGGAGCTCGATGTCCGAGTCGTCGGCCTGCATCATCTGCACGCGCTTGTAGTGGTTGTAGACCGCCACCGAGAGCGTGCGCTTGGCCTGCTCCTGCCCTACGACGTACTCGTTGAGCACGCCGTAGATCTCCTTGGGCTTCGGCAGGTTGTCGATGTCGAACGACGGCGGAGCGGTCAGCTCCTCGTCGATGATCTCGTTGCAGAGGTCGATGCACTCGTCGCAGATGTAGACGCCCGGCCCTGCGATCAGCTTCTTGACCTGGCGCTGCGACTTCCCGCAGAAGGAGCAGAGAAGCTGTTCGTTGGAGTCGGTCGGCCGCGCCATACGTCTTCCTCAGTGCTCGGAGATCACCCTGTCGATGATGCCGTACCGCGTGGCCTCTTCCGAGCTCATGAAGTAGTCGCGCTCGGTGTCCTGCTTGACCTTCTCGATCGACTGGCCCGAATGGTCGGCGATGATCTCGTCGAGGCGGCGCCGCAGGTCGATCACCTCGCGCGCGTGGATCTCGATGTCCGTGGCCTGCCCCTGGAAGCCGGACGACACCTGGTGGATGAGGATCTTCGCGTTCGGCAGCGCCATCCGCTTGCCCTTCGCGCCGCCCGCCAGCAGGAGGGCGCCCATCGACATCGCGATCCCGACGCAGATCGTCTGCACGTCGGGCTTGATGAACTGCATCGTGTCGTAGATCGCGAGGCCCGCGTAGACCGAGCCGCCGGGGGAGTTGATGTAGAGCGAGATGTCCTTGTCGGGATCCTCGGCCTCGAGGTGCAGCAGCTGGGCGACGATCAGGTTCGCGATCTGATCGTCCACGGGCGTGCCGAGGAAGACGATCCGCTCGTTGAGCAGGCGACTGTAGATGTCGAACGCGCGCTCCCCGCGGGAGGTCTGCTCGACGACCATCGGTACGAGTGGGCTCACGGTCCTCGCTTCGTTTCGCTTCGGGCGCTCGAGTCCTGCTCAGCTTCTGGGCTGGGAGCCCGGCGACAGCCTAGCAATCGGGGACGGCCGTCTTTCCCGGCCGTCTGACTAGGAAGAATGCGTCCCGGAGACCCCCGCCCACCGGAACCGGTCCGGGTGTTGCAAGGGGCCGTAGGGCACCCCTAAGGGGTCCAGATCTCGGGCGTCGAGCCGCTCTTGGCGCGCTCGGATTCGCCCGGCGTCCACAGCTTGTCGCGCGCCCGCGCCTGCTCGATCGAGATCGGCTTGGCGGACTCGGCGACGAGGTCGATCGCCTTGCGCTGGGCGAGCTCCTGCTTGAGCGGCTCGAGCCGGCCGGTGGACTTCAGGCGCTCGAGCAGCTTCTTCGGCGAGGTCCGCGCCGGCCCCTCGCCGGCGGCCTGCTCGACCGCCTCGCGGACCTCCTCGTCGGTCGGCTCGATCCCCTCGGCCTCGATGATCGCCGCCAGCACCGCCTCGCGTCGCAGCGCCCGCTCGGCGTCCGGCTTGCTCTGCTCGACGATCTCGTCCTCGCTGCGGCCGGAGATGCGCAGGTACGCGTCGCGCGATATGCCCTGGTGGGCGAGCGAGTGCAGCATCGAGTCCCACAGCTCGCGGGCGCGGGCCTCGGCGAGCGCGTCCGGAATCTCGACGGTCGCGTTCTTGACCGCCGAGTCCAGGGCCGCCTCCCGGAACTCGCCGTCGATCTGGGCGGAGTCGACCTCGGACAGGCGGCCGCGGATGTCCTCGCGCAGCTCGTCGAGCGTGTCGAAGCCGGCCTCGGCGGCAAGGTCGTCGTCGAGCTCGGGGAGCTCCTTCGCCTTGACCTCCTTGACGGTCACGGCGAACTCCGCCTCCCTGCCGGCCAGCTCGGCCGCCGGATAGTCGTCCGGGAAGGTGACGGCGACCGTCCGCCCGTCGCCGGCGGAGGCGCCCTCGAGCTGCTCCTCGAAGCCGGGCACGAGCCGGCCCGAGCCGAGCTCGACCATCTGGTCGCGGCCCTCGCCGCCGGCGAACGGCTCGCCGTCGAGCGTGCCGCGGTAGTCCATGACCACGAAGTCGCCGGACTGCGCGGGGCGGTCGACGGTGTCGAGGCGCGCCGAGCGCTCGCGCAGCCGGTCGAGCTCGGCGACGATCGCGTCCTCCGACACCTCGACCTCGCGGCGGCCGACCTCGAGCCCCTTGTACTCCCCCAGCCCGGCCTTCGGCCGCACGCCGATCTCGATCGAGAACTTCAGCGGCTCCCCCTGGCCGGGCATGTCGCCGAGGTCGAGCCGCGGCTCGCCGACGGGGACCACGCGGGCGGCGTCGATCGCCGCGGTGTACCAGCCGGCCAGCGAGTCGCGGACCGCCTCGTCGAGCACGGCGTCGCGCCCCATCCGCTGCAGGATCACCGGAGCCGGCGCCTTGCCCGCGCGGAAGCCCGGCACGCGGATGTCGCGTCCGAGTCGCCGGGCGGTCTGTGCGACGCGGCGCTCGACCTCCTCCGCCGGCACCTCCGCCTGCACGCGCACGCGCGATTGGGGCAGATCGGTGACGGTGGTTTGAAGCTCCGTGGCCATGTCCGTTCTCGCGCCCCCGGATGGCGACCGTTGGTGTCAGTCCTGCCGGCCGGACGCCGGCAGGGGCAATCACTGTACAACCGGCGTACGTGCTCGCCTGGCTCTACACCGGCCCGCTCGGACATCTGGCCGCGGGGATCCTCGACTGGCTGGCGCTCGTGTGGGTACATGCGAGACATGACGACCGTCGCCTGGGAGACCCCTGAGCTCAGCGCCCTGCTGGAGCACGGCCGCGAGCGCGGCTGCATCGAGGAGTCGGAGCTCTCCCGCGCCGTCGAGGCGCTCGACCTCGACCACGAGCAGGTCGAGGCCGTCGCCGACCGGCTGCAGGAGGAGGGCGTCGACATCAACGACGACTGCGGGCTGCGCGCCATGCGCCCGACCGCCTTCACCAACCGCGAGCTGGCCGGCTACACCACCGATGCGCTGCAGCTGTTCCTCAATGAGGCCGGCCGTCACCGGCTGCTGATGCCGGAAGAGGAGATCGAGCTCTCCAAGCGGATCGAGCGCGGCGACCTCGAGGCCAAGGAGCGCCTCATCACCGCGAACCTGCGGCTCGTGGTGTCGATCGCCCGCAAGTACCAGGGCACGAGCGAGCTGACGCTGCTCGACCTGATCCAGGAGGGCATGTTCGGGCTCATCCGCGCGGCCGAGAAGTTCGACTGGCGCAAGGGCTTCCGCTTCTCCACGTACGCGACGCTCTGGATCCGCCAGGCGATCGGGCGCGCGATCGACGAGCGCGGCCGGACGATCCGGCTGCCGATCAACGTCGCCCAGCGCGAGCGCAGGATCGCGGCCGCCGAGCGCGACCTCTCGACGCGCCTCGGCCGCGCGCCGACGGTCGAGGAGATCGCGGCCGAGGCCGAGCTCGACCCCGCGCAGGTGGCCGAGATGCGCGACGTCGCCCGCAAGGTGACGAGCCTCGAGCGCCCGCTGGGCGAGGACGGCGAGAGCGAGCTGGGCGACCTGCTGCCCGGCGAGGAGTCGCCGCCCGACGAGGAGGTCGAGCTCGCGCTCGCGCAGGAGACGGTTCGCCACGTCGTGCGCTCGCTCCCCGATCGCGAGCGCGAGGTCATCCAGTTGCGCTTCGGGCTGAACGGCGACCCCCAGCCCGTGTCGATTCGCGAGGCCGCCGAGCGCCTTGACCTGCGCCCCGCCGAGGTGCGCCGGCTCGAGCAGCGCGGCCTCGAGGAGCTCGCACTCAGGCGGGAGCTCGCCGCGCTGCGCGAAGCCGCCTGACCTGTAAGGATCCTAAACCATAAGCGAACGAAGGGGGACCACGTGATCCTGCGAGTGGATCGCCTCCAGGTCGAGCTGCCTGCGCCGTCCGAGCCCGATCCCGCCGCCGCCGCACACGTCCAGGAGCTGCTGGGCGGTCGGTTCGGCGAGATGTCGACGCTGATGAACTACACGTACCAGTCGTTCAACTTCCGCGGCCGGCAGAGGGCGAAGCCGTTCTACGACCTGATCGCCAACATCGCCACGGAGGAATACGGGCACATCGAGCTGGTAT
>Ga0196962_10000761_pt1 | contig 11740 bp, 10 predicted proteins | sample S3v_20metaG_FD_183186 | JGI IMG/M metagenome (GOLD analysis project Ga0196962, IMG submission 183186) | Soil microbial communities from Anza Borrego desert, Southern California, United States - S3+v_20 | ecosystem: Environmental > Terrestrial > Soil > Desert | place: USA: California | collected... | reverse complement strand
GGGGCCCGAGGAGCAGACCGCCGAATATAACCGCCCCGACGACGTGCCCGGCCGCCTCGGCGCGCAGGGCGGCGATTAGGGCCGGAGGGGGCGGGGCCGCACGCCTTTTCGGCGGCCGCGGCGCGCGTTATGTTAAGCTTGCCGCCACCTTAGTCCGGCCTCCGGCGCGGGGAGCGCGGGGGCCGGCCGACCGACCGGATGGCTCTCGGCATGAAAGACAGACTCGTCGGGCGGCCCGTGCCGCGCAAGGAGGGGCGCGCGAAGGTCACGGGCGCGGCCCTCTACGTTGACGACCTCGCGCCGCCGGGGCTGCTCCACGGCGTGACCGTCCGCAGCCGCGTGCCCCGCGGCCGGATCAGGGAGGTCGCCTTCGACCCGTCGCTGCCGTGGGACGAGTTCACCGTCGTCACCGCGCGCGACATCCCCGGCGAGAACGCCGTCGCGCTCATCCTGCTCGACCAGCCCTACCTCGCCGACGGCAGTATCAACCACCCGGAGGAGCCGATCCTCCTGCTCGCCCACGAGGACAAGCACCTGCTCGAAGAGGCGCGCCGCGCCGTCCGCGTCGAGGTCGAGCCGCTGCCCGCCGTCTTCACCATCGAAGAGTCTCTGGCGGGGGGCGAGGTCATCTGGGGCGAGGACAACGTCTTCAAGTCTTTCCTCGTCGAGAAGGGGGACGCGGACGGGGCCGGCGCGGGCGAGGACTTGATCGTCGTCGAGGGCGAGTACCGCACCGGCGCGCAGGAGCAGCTCTACATCGAGCCGAACGGCTGCCTCGCCACGGCCGACCCCGAGCGGGGCGTCGTCGTGCAGGGCTCGATGCAGTGCCCGTACTACGTCCACAAGGCGCTGGTGAAACTCTTCGGCCTGCCGCCCGAGCGCGTGCGCGTCATCCAGACCGAGACGGGCGGCGGCTTCGGCGGCAAGGAGGAGTACCCGTCGATGATCGCCGGCCACGCCGCGCTGCTGGCGTGGAAGTCGGGGCGGCCCGTCAAGATGGTCTACGACCGCGCGGAGGACATGGCCGCCACCACGAAGCGCCACCCGTCGCGCACGCGCCACCGCACGCGCGTCACGCGCGACGGCCGGCTCGTCTCGATGGAGATTGATTTCGACATCGACGGCGGGGCCTACGCGACGCTCTCCTCGGTCGTCCTCTCGCGCGGCACGATCCACGCCGCCGGCCCCTACCACTGCCCGAACGTCCGCGTGCGCTCGCGCGCCGTGGCGACGAACGCGCCGCCGCACGGGGCCTTCCGCGGCTTCGGCGCGCCGCAGAGCATCTTCGCGCTCGAACGCCATCTGGATAAAGTCGCGCGCGCCGTCGGCCTCGCGCCCGAAGAGTTGCGCCGCCGCAACTTCATCCGGCAGGGCGACACGACCGCCACGGGGCAGGTCATCCGCGAGGCGGTGGACGTGGGGGCGCTGCTCGAGCGCGCCTTCGAGCTGTCGGACTACCGCGCCAAGCGCGAGCGGTTCGCGCGCGAGAACCCTTCGGCCAAGGTCAAACGCGGCATCGGCTTCGCCACCTTCATGCACGGGGCGGGCTTCACCGGCTCGGGCGAGAAGTTTTTGCAGTCGCAGGTTGGCGTCGAGGCGACGGCCGAGGGCCGCGTGCGCGTGCTCGCCGCGAGCACCGAGATCGGGCAGGGAACCAACACCATCTTCGCGCAGATCGCGGCCGAGGCGCTCGGGCTCGACTACGACGAGGTCGAGGTCGTGCGGCCCGACACGGCCGACGTGCCCGACAGCGGCCCTACGGTCGCCTCGCGCACCTGCATGATCGTCGGCAAGCTCGTCGAGACTTCGGCGCTGGGCGTCAGGGCGGTGTTGAAGGACGGCGGCCTGCTCGGCGACTCTTACCGGCCCGAAGAGTTCCGCCGCGCCTGCCGCGAGTACGCCGAGCGCCACGGCGCGTTGCGCGTCTTCACGCGCTACGAGCAGCCGGCCGACGTGAACTGGGACGACCAGCTCTACCGCGGCGACGCCTACAGCGCCTTCGCGTGGGCCGCCTACGTCGCCGAGGTGAGCGTGGACGCGGTGACGTTCGAGGCGCGCGTCGAGGACTTCGTGGCGGTGCAGGAGGTGGGCCGCGTCATCCACCCCGTTCTGGCCGCGGGGCAGATCGAGGGCGGCGTGGCGCAGGGCGTCGGGTGGGCGCTTTACGAGCGCGTCGCGTGGCGTGAGGGGCGCATGGCGAACGGGCAGATGACGAACTACATCATCCCGACCTCGGCCGACATGCCGCCCGTCCGCGTCCACTTCGTCGAGAACCCTTTCCCCGGCGGCCCCGGCGGCGCGAAGGGCATCGGCGAACTGCCGATGGACGGCCCCGCCCCCGCCATCGCCGGCGCCCTCGAACAGGCCACCGGCGTCGCCTTCGACCACGTCCCCGTCATGCCGGAAGAGATCATGGAGGCGATGGAGGAGAGGAGAGTAGACAGTAGTCAGTAGTCAGTAGACAGTAGGCTCCGCACGCCGGACGCCGACGCTGACACGCCGACGATTCGATACCGAATGCTTTTCTACTGACTACTGGCTACTGACTACTGTCTACTGCTCTTATATGCATCCGCCCGAAAGCGCAGACAAGATTGCCGTCAAGTGCTCGGTCAACGGGCGGGCCGTGACCGTCCGCGCCTACCCGATGGCGCGGCTGCTCGACGTGCTGCGCGAGGAGTTGCGGCTGACGGGGACGAAGGAGGGCTGCGGTGAGGGCGAGTGCGGCGCGTGCTCCGTCCTGCTCGACGGCGAGCTGGTCAACAGTTGCCTCGTCCCCGTCGCGCAGGCCGAGGGCGCGGAGGTGACGACCATCGAGGGCGTCGCCGACGGCGAGCGCCTGCACGCCGTGCAGCGCGCCTTCGTCGAGTGCGGCGGCGCGCAGTGCGGCATCTGCACGCCGGGCATGGTGCTCGCCGCCGTCCGCCTGCTCGCCGACAACCCGCGCCCGGACGAGGCCGACATCCGCGAAGCCCTCGCCGGAAACCTGTGCCGCTGCACCGGCTACACCAGAATCTTCGAGGCGGTGATTAAAGCAGTAGACAGTAGCCAGTAGTCAGTAGCCAGTAGGCGCCCCGGCCGCCGACGCCGACACGCGAACGATTCGATAGAGGGTGTATTTCTACTGATTACTGACTACTGACTACTGACTACTTCTTCTTCCCATGCGAGCCTACATCCCCGCATACGAGTTGGTCGTGCCGCGCGACGTGGGCGAGGCGCTGGCGCTTCTGGCCGAGGGGCCGGGCGTCTGGCGGCCGTTCGCGGGCGGGACGGATTTGATGGTGCTGCTGGAGGCGGGGGGCCTCGCGCACCGGAAGTTTTTCAGCGTGTGGGGACTCGAAGAATTGCGCGGCATCGAGGTCGCCGCGGACGCGGTGACGCTCGGCGCGTTGACGACTTACGCCGAGGTCAGGCGGAGCGAAATCCTGCGGCGCGAGTTCCCGATGCTGGTGAGCGCGGCGCGCGAGACGGGCGGCGTCGCCATCCAGAACCGGGGCACGCTCGGCGGCAACGTCTGCAACGCCAGCCCGGCCGCCGACTCGCCGCCCGCGCTCCTCGCCTACGGCGCGCAGGTCGAGCTGGTCTCAGGCGCCGGCTCGCGTTGGGTCGATTACGCGGAATTCCACACGGGCTACCGGCAGACCGCCATGCGCGCCGACGAGCTGCTCGCGCGCGTCCGTGTGCCGCGCCCGCGGGCCGGCGCGCGGCAGTTCTACCGCAAGGTCGGCACGCGCCGCGCGCAGGCCATCTCGAAGGTCTGCTTCGCCGGCTCGCTCGAAGCGGACGGCAGCCGGGTCGCCCACGTGCGGCTGGCGCTCGGGAGCGTCGCGCCGACCGTCGTCCGCTGCCGCCGCGCCGAGGCGGCTCTCGGCGGGCGGGCGCTCGACGACGCGGCCGTGCGGGACGCGGTCGCCGAACTCGCGCGCGACATCACGCCCATCGACGACCTGCGCTCGACGGCCCGCTACCGCCTGCGCGTCGCTCAGAACCTCCTCGCCGAATTCCTCGACCTCGCGCGCCGCTGAGACGGCGCCGCGCCCGGCGTCAATCTTTCGTGCGCGCCCGCGCCCGCGCGTGATATAGTCCCGCGCCGTCCTCGCCGGAGTCCGTCAGGAAAGGAAATTCACCGCCATGCCTGCAAGACCGCCGCACGACTACCTCCAGCCGCCGAAGAAGAAACTCTCGAAGGGCTGGATCGTCGCCATCGTGATTCTGCTGGTCGTCGGCGTCGGCTTCGTGGCGCTCGTCGCCGCGGGCGTCGGCGGCTACTTCTGGCTGAGCCGCCGCGCGCAGGAGGCCGCGAGCGCGCGCCCCTCGCCGCCGAGGAGCGGGCTGGCCGGCTCGGCCGCCGACGACGCGGACGCCGAGGAGCCGGAGCCGAACGCGGCGCAGGCGGCGGCCGTCTCGGGCGGCCAGTCGGCCGAGTGGGCGCAGCAGGAGATTTCGTGGACGGTGCCGCAGCGCTGGAGTAAGCAGAGCGTGAGCAGCACGTCTCTGCTCTGGCGCTCGCCCGGCTCGTGGGACGCCGCCTCGCTCATCGGCAGCGTCTCGCCGATGGGCGCCGACTTCCCCTCGGAGGTGAGCCTCAACGCCTTCCACCAGCAGGCGCTCCAGCGCAAGGCGAGCGGCGAGGTCAACGAGGTGCGCTGGTTGAAGATCGACGGCGTCAGGGGCGTCCTCTTCCGCGAGGCCGCGCCCGAAGATGCCGACAGCCCGCAGCGGCTCCAGTGGATCGCCTACCGCGACTACAAGGGCCAGAAGCAGATGCTCAACATCATGCTCGCCTCGCGCGGCAAAGACTTCGCCCGCCACGAAGACGCCCTCTACGGCATCCTCTACTCGATGAAGCTCACGAGGTGAAAGAGGCCGCGAATCGGTAAAAGCCGTGAGCCGTGAATCGTTCCGGGCCTTGAGAGCCGCCGCGGCCTGAGTTGTTCAGGGCGCGGCGGCTCTAGGCTTGTCTTTACGGCTCGCGGTTCGCGGCTTTTAAAATTTCCGGATGAGGACGACGCCGGCGACGAGCAGGGCCGCGCCGAGCATCCTCAGCCAGCCGGCCGGGCGCGACTCGAAGCCGACGAGGCCGAAGTGGTCGAGGAAGAGGGCGGCGAACATCTGGCCGCCGACGGCGACCGAGATGAAGGTGGCCGCGCCGAGCCGCGGGGCGTAGGCCGCCGTGGCCGCGACGACGAACGCCCCCAAAAGCCCCCCGACCCACAGCCACCACGGGGCCGCGGCGAGCGCCGCGCGGCCGGGCAGGGCGGGCCGCAGCGCGAGGCAGTAGACGAGCAGCGCGAGCGCCCCGGTGGCGAGTGAGACGAAGGCGGCGACGACGGGGTGTCCCGTCAGACGCGCGAGCTGCGAGTTCACGCCGGCCTGCACGGGGATGACGGCCCCGGCCGCCGCCGCGACCAGAAGGTAGAACCAGAACATCGCTCACCTCACGTCCAAGGCTCGGGTAGGGATGCGCCGCCGAGTTTACCGGAGGGCGGGGGATAACACGGAGGGCGGGGTTTCAATTAAGAATTAAGAATTAAGAATTAAGAATCGGCAGCGCCTCATTCTTAATTCTTAATTCTTAATTCTTAATTGAAACCCCGCCCTCCCGTGACATTCAAGACCGCATCATTGGAAGACGCGCTCGACGGGGACGACCGCCACGTCGGCCGGGCGGACGTTGATCTTGTAGGTCTGGATGATCTTGTCCTCGGCGATGATGTCGGCCGGCTTCGGCGAGTTGTAGGTGATGGGCGAGGGCGTGCCCTTGAGGATGGCGTCGCGCAGCGCCGCCCCGCCCTTCGTGATGATGACGACGCGCATCCCGTCGCTCTTCAGGTGCTGTTTGATGGCGCGGTTCACGTCCGCCAGCGTCAGCTTCGCCAGCTGCTCGCGCATGAAGGTGTTGTAGTCGCCGATGCCGTAGTAGCGGCTGTCGAGCGCGTAGCCGAGCCGCGCGTTCTGCGTCGAGGTCAGGACGTTGGCGTACTTCGTCAGGAAGTTGCGGATCGACTCGAAATCCTCCTGCCGCATCCCTTCGCGCACCAGCTTGTCGTACTCGAAGAGCGCGGCGCGCAGCGTGAAGTGCGCGTTCTGCGGCTCCACGGGCCGAATCCAGATTTGGAAAATCTGCGACCCCCGCCCGAGGTTCGGGTCGGGCGTGAACTGGAACATGCCGCGCGGGAAGTATTCGATGTAGGCGTAGTCGCCGTAGTTCAAGCCCCGCGCCTCGCGCAGGCGTTGGTAAAGGTGGCTGACCGAGGAGCGGTGCTGGCCGAGGTAGCTGGCGGCTAGGGCGAGCGCGGGCCAGTCCTTGTGCGCGCGGTTGACCGCGATGGGGAAGCCCATCGAGATGGCCGTGGCGCGCGTCTCGCGCTCGACGATGTCGATCTTCATGCCGGGCGCGGGCTTCGGCTGCGCGACCTTGCGCGCCGCGGGCGTGCCGGCCGGGAGCTTGGCGAAGTCCGCCTCGACGCGCTTGGCGAAGTCCTCGGGGTAGCCGCCCGCGAGGCCGACGACGAGGTTGGCCTGCGTGTAGTGGCGGCGGTAGAAGTCGCGCACGTCGGCCAGCGTCAGCTTCTCAAGCGTCGAGACGCGGCCCGCGCTGTGGTGCTCGTAAGGGTGGCCGGCGTAGACGAGGTTGTAGAGGTACTCCTTGCCGAGCTCCTCGTCGTTGCCCTCGCGCAGGTTGACCTTGAGGAAGTTGACGGCGTCGGCGCGCAGGCGCGTGAAGTCGTCCTCGCGGAAGCCGGGGTCTAGGAGCATGTCGCGGATCAGGCCGTAATACTTTTCGAGGTTGTCGACGTGCGTCGTCCCCGAGAAGACGGTCATCTCCTTGTCGACCTGCCAGTTGAAGGAGGAGGCCATCGGGTACATGGCCGCGACGATCTCGTTGTAGCTCATGGCGCGCGAGCCGCCCTCGGCGAGCAGCGCGGCCGTCAGCGAGGCGACGCCCTCCTTGCCGGCGGGGTCGTCGGCCGAGCCGGTCATGAACAGCAGACGGAAGGTGACGAGCGGCGACGTGCCCGGCTGGAGCACGCTGGCGAGCTTAGGAGTGGTCATCCGGTTTTGCGCGTGCGCGGCCGCCCCCGCGAGCGGGGCGGCGGCGAGCAGTGTGGCGAAGGCGAAGGCGAGTGAGCGTCGCATCATTGGCGGCCCTCCTTGCGCGCGGGCAGGGCCGCGAGGTTCTGCCCCTTCGTGGCGAGCGTGACGACGGTGCGCGACTCCGGGCGGAAATACTTGCGGGCGGCGTCGCGGATGTCCTCGGGCGTGATCTTCTCGTAGGTCTCGAACAGCTCGTTGAGGGTCTCGGGCGTGCGGCGCAGCGCGATGTAGGGCGCGAGCGCCCCCGCGATGGCGCTGTTCGAGTTCATCGCCATCGCGAAGCCGTAGCGCATCCGCGAGCGCGTGGCGTCGAGCTTGGCGCGGTCGATCAGCTCGGTCTTGTGGCGCTCGACGGTCTTGAGCACGAGGTCGCGGACGTAGTTGACGTTGGCCGGGTCTTTGACGCGGGCGACGACGGTGAACAGCTCCGGGTCCATCTGGTGGTCGAAGCCCGCGCCGAACACGTCGACCTTCTGCTCCTTGAGGACGAGCTGCTGGTAGAGCTCGGAGTTCTCGCCGAAGACGATCTGCTGGAGCAGGTCGAGGGCGGCCACGTCCTTCGAGGCGGCGTCGTAGGCCGGCGCGTGGAAGGCGATCTGGAGGTGCGGGAGCGTGGGCGCGGGCCAGTCGATGTGGGCCGTGCGCGCCTCCTTCTGCTCCGGCTCGTCGCTGATGTCGGCCTTGTACTCGCCGCGCTTCCACTCGCCCCAGTAGCGCTTCGTCAGGCCGAGCGCGCGCTCGCGCGTGATGTCGCCGACGACGAGAATCGTCGTGTACTCGGGCCGGTAGAAGCGGTTGAAGAACTGGAGGCTGTAGTCGTACTGGTTGGGCATGTCCTCGATGTCCTTGAGGTAGCCCATCGTGGTGTGCGAGTAGGTGTGCTTTTTGAAGGCCGTCTCGCGCACCACCTCGTGCATCTTGAAGAAGGGGTTGGCGCTGTTCTTGTTGTACTCGCCCAAGACCGCCTGCGACTCGGTCTTGAACTGCTCGGGCGTGTACTTGAGGCGCTGGAAGCGGTCGGCCTCGGCGCGCATGATCTCGTCGAGGTCTTCCTTCGAGAAGGTGGCGTGGTAGACGGTGCGGTCGTCCGAGGTGTAGGCGTTCGTCTCGGCCCCGGCCTGCGTGAAGAGGCGCTCGCGCTGCTCGGGCGTGAAGTTCTGGCTGCCGCGGAACATCATGTGCTCGAAGAAGTGCGCGAAGCCGCTCTTGCCCGGCTCGACCTCGTTGCGCGAGCCGGCGGCGACGACGATGTAGAGCGAGACGAGGTTCGGGTAGTCGGTCGGGACGGTGACGAGCCGCAGCCCGTTCGGCAGGTCGTCAATCGTGTACTGGTACGGGAAGAGCTTTCGCGGCTGGGCCTGCCGCGCGAAGCCGACCACGGGCAGCGCGAGCAGGAGCGCGGCGAGAATCAACATTTTCATCGCTTGAGTGACTCCCAGTGTCTTGAATTCAGTTTTAATGGGGACAGCACGACATTATACACGACGGGCGCGCCGAAGGCAGGGGCGGAGGCCCGCCCACGCTCACGGCCGGGCCTTCGATTGTTCGGCGGCCGGGCCTTCGAAATCCCCGGCGAGGTGCGGCGGGAGGGTGAGCACTTCGCGCCAGCCCGACTCGTCGCGGCGCATGCGGGCGGTGAGGTCGTCGCGGAGCGCGCGGAGGCGGTCGCTCAAGGCGCGCGGGTACTGATCGATGTCGTCGAAGCGGGCGAGCTGCTCTTCGACGAAGCCTTTCTGTTTGCGGATCGAGGGGATGGCCTCGTGGCGGCCGCTCTCCCAGAAGGGCTGGAGGAGGCGCTCGACGCGCGCCGCGCCGGGGATTTCGACCTCCTCGCCGTCGAGGCCCGTCACGTCGCCGACGTAGCGGCCCGACGAGTCCGCGCCGCGGAAGACTTGCAGGCGGCCGGGCAGGGTGGACTTCTCCGGCGTGTTCGAGGCCTTCAAAGTCGGGCGGCCGGCGACGACGCACTCCTTGAAGATGACGCCGGCGATGCGGCTGACCTCGCCGGAGAGTTTCGTGCCGACGCCGAAGCCGGCGGCCGCGGGGAACTCGGCGACGATGCGGCGGATGGACTCCACGTCGAGGTCGCCCGTGAGCACGGGCATCAGCCCGGTCAGGCCGTTGGCCTCGAAGAAGTCGAGGCACCACCTGCCGAGCTTGGCGAGGTCGCCCGAGTCCACGCGGAAGCCTTTGAAGGCGCGGCGGCGCGACTCGCTCGAAGTCGCGGCCATCGCCGCGTGCGCCGCCCCGAGCCTCACGTCCACGGTGTCGAGCAGCAGCGTCGTGCCCTGCGGGTTGGCGTCGAGCCAGCGCTCGAAGGCGACCTGCTCGAAGTGCTTGGGCCGCCCCGTCCGCGGGTCTACCTCCGGCTCGTCCATGAACTCGACGTAGGACTGCTGCCAGTAGTGGGCCTCGGTGCCGACGGCCGGGATGTCGAGGCGGTGCGCGGCCTCCATGTTCGAGGTGTCGTTGAAGCCGCCGATGAAGGCGTAGGTGGCGACCTCGACGGCGCGCTCGATGTCGCCGTTGCGGCGCAGGGAGAAGTCGGAGAGCCAGCGGTGGCCGGCGGCGCGCCGCATCTGCATGGCGAGCGCGGCCGTCGTCATCGGCAGGTCGAAGGCGTGCTCGAACTTGATCTCCTGCGCCTGCGTGAGGCCGAACGCGCCGGTGATGTCGGCGAAGGGCTGCGAGGCGAACATCACCGTGCCGGGGCGGACGGCGCGCACCGTCCCGGCGAAGTTGATGTCCTCGACGGCGCGGGCGAAGAGCGCCAGACCGCCGCGATCCTGTTCGAGCGTGCGCAGGCGCGGGCGGTCGATGCGCAGGTCGAGCAGCGAGCGCAGCAGCCGCTCGTGGCCGAGGCAGGGCGCGTAGGCGAGCTTGCGCTGCGTCACGTAGAAGGTCGCCTCGGCCTCGCTCAGCGGCCCGCCCCGCAGCCGCGTCGCCGCCTTGTACGACGCGTCGCCCATCGTCGCGTGGTAGCGGTCAATGTTGAGCATAAGTAATCAGTAGCCAGTAGACGGTAGTCAGTAGCCAGTAGGAAAGAGCTTCGGCGGCGGGCCGTCAGCGTGCCGGCGTAAGCATCAATAACGCGGGGCGCTACTGGCTACTGACTACCGTCTACTGTCTACCGCTCTAGACGATTTCCGCCCCGGCCGCGCGCATCTGTTCGAGGGCGCGGCGGTCGTCGCCGGGCTGGAGGTTGACGCCGCGCATGGCCTCTTCGACGGCGGTGACGCGGAAGCCTTCGCGCAGCGCGTCGAGGACGGTCTGCTTGACGCAGTAGTCCGTGGCGAGGCCGCCCACCCAGACCTCCTCGACGCCCCCGCGCCGCAGTTGCTCGGCGAGGTCTGTGCCGTCGAACGCCGAATAGTTGTCCTCGTCGCCCGTGCCCTTCGAGACGACGCGGACGCGCGGGTCGTCAACCAGCCCGGCGTGGAACTCGGCCCCGCGCGTGTGCTGCACGCAGTGGACGGGCCACGTGCCGCCGTAGTCGGCGAAGTGGCGCGTCTCGGGCGGGTGCCAGTCGCGGCTCTTGAAGACCAGATCGCCGCGCGAAAGGAACTCTTCGATGAGGCGGTTGAGCGGGGCGACCACCTCGTCGCCGCCCTCAACGCCGAGCGCGCCGCCGGGGCAGAAGTCGTTCTGCACGTCCACGACGACGAGGGCGCGTCTGACTTTGTGCTCGGAGGTCATGCCGACATTCTACGCCATGAAGACCCGCAGGCAAAAAAAGGGGAGTTATGTCTTTGACAACTCCCCGTGGCCGAGTCCCTGAGAAGGATTCGGCCCGCCCGTCGCGTCAGGGAAGTCGCGGTCTGTCCTCACGCCAACGCTTGCAATCGCAGACGCGAGTAAGGCGGGCCGAAATTGAAGTTACCGCATTATAAGCTAAGAGGGGCGGGGTTTGTGCTTCGGTTTGGCGGGCAGCTTGGCGGGTAGGTCTAGCTCGTCATTAACCAGCACGTCGAGGCAGACGCCCGCCGCCTGAGCATACTTTAGGAGTATCGGCAAAGGCGGCTCACGCTCACCGGATTCGTAGCCGGAGACGTTACTTTGATAGATCACGTCCTCGAACCCTAGATGCCTGATTAGCCCGTTCTGCGACAGCCCTAACCCTTCACGGATGGCCCGCAGCTTTTCGGCAAGGCGCTCAGTCCTCATGCGCGCGGCCCTCCCCATTAGAAGCCGCCTCCTAATGAGAACGCCGGATTTCCCTTGCTTCTAATCCTAATCAGGATTGGAATGTCTTTGCGTAGCCGATTCGCCGTGAGAATGAACCTCTCATGCTCAACGGCGGCGCTCATCACTCCTTTGAGGTTGAGGCCACAAGCTACGCACCCGACCGTTGCCGTGTTTTCAAAGACTAAACCGGGCGGAATATACCACCACGAAGGAGCCTCACAAAATGGGCATTCTCGTTGTCTGATTAGATCGGGGTGCAGGGCAGGGCATCCCTTGAGCGCGTCCGGCCGGCCAGAGGCGGGGCGCGCGAGCACGCCCGCGCGAGAACGGGGCGGGCGGGCGCCGGGGCCGCAGACACACTCAGGCGGGCGTGTGCGCGGCCCCGTTTTCTGTCCGCCCGAAAAGTCCCCGGCCTGCCCAAAAAGTGCTTAAGGCGGAGGGGGCTTTTAGGTAA
>Ga0196962_10000760_pt1 | contig 11751 bp, 11 predicted proteins | sample S3v_20metaG_FD_183186 | JGI IMG/M metagenome (GOLD analysis project Ga0196962, IMG submission 183186) | Soil microbial communities from Anza Borrego desert, Southern California, United States - S3+v_20 | ecosystem: Environmental > Terrestrial > Soil > Desert | place: USA: California | collected... | reverse complement strand
GCGGTCGGCGCCCTCCGCCGGCTCGCCCACGTGCTCGCCGTAGTCCTCTGGTCGCGCGCCAGTCTCGATCACCGCCTCGGCCTCGGCGACCTCGCCGGACATGCCCTCGCGGGTCTCGCGCTGGGCGACGTTCTCGTCGCGGGGGTCGTCGGGGCGGCCGGGCTGGCGGCGGCGCTGCGCCTCCTGGCGGCGGCGCTTCTCGGCCTTGCGCTGTGCGCGGGTCTTCGCCATCAGCGGCTCGCCCGCGTCAGCGGGTCTCCTTGTGCGCGGTGTGGCGCCCGCACCAGCGGCAGAACTTGCGCAGCTCGATCCGGTCGGGGCTGTTGCGTCGCGACTTGTTCGTCTCGTAGTTGCGGCGCTTGCACTCCTCGCAAGCGAGGGTGACGCCGATTCGCACGTCTGAGGCCATGTCTCCTCTGCTTCTCCTGGGGCCGGCCCGCGCTCGATGCGAGCCGACGTAAAAAACCCCCGGGCCGCGAGGCGCGAGGTCGGGCAAGAATAGCGCCCCGCGGTGAGCCAGTTACAGACGTTCCTCGATCGCGCGAAAGTGCGCCAACGTCCTGCGGAGGCCCTCGCCGAACCGGACCGACGGGTGGTAGCCGAGCATCTTTCGGGCCCGGGAGATGTCGGCAACCGAGTGGCGGACCTCGCCCGGCTTCGTGGCTTCGTAGCGCGGCTCGATTTCCAAGTCGGTCACGCTCTTCAGTTCATCGATGATTCCATTGATGCGGATTCGTTCCCCACAGGCAACGTTGAAGGTCATGCCCTCAACGCCCTCCGCCGCTGCGGCCAGGACGTTCGCCTCCACTGCGTTATCCACGTAGGTGAAGTCGCGCGACTGCTCCCCGTCTCCATACACCACGGGACGCGCTCCACGAAGGCAATCCGTGATGAACCTCGGGATGACTGCCGCGTATTGAGAGAGAGGATCTTGGCGTGGACCGAAGACGTTGAAGTAGCGCAGCGCGACGGTCGCGAGGCCGTAGACCTCCCAAAAACTGCGGCAGTACCCCTCGGCGGCCAGCTTCGCGACGCCATACGGTGAGATGGGAGTAGCGGGCATCTCCTCCCGCTTGGGCAAAGTCTCGTTCGATCCGTAGATCGACGAGGAGGAAGCGAAGATCACTCGCCGCACATCGCTGTCGCGGGCCGCGAGCAGGACGTTCAGCGTCCCGACCACGTTCGAAGCGTTGCTGGTTAGCGGGTCCTGGATCGAGCGGGGGACCGATGGCAGTGCCGCCTGGTGGAAGACGATCTCGCGGCCCCGCACCGCGTCGTGGGCGCGCTCGTAGCTCTGGACGTCTCCCTCGATCAGCTCGATTTCATCGAGCACGGCGAGGAGATTCTCCCGACGCCCCGTGGCGAAGTTGTCGAGCACGCGAACTTCGTGGCCCTCTTTGAGAAGGCGCTCAGCGAGATGCGACCCGATGAAGCCCCCGCCCCCTGTCAACAACACTTTCACGAGTTGATACCCGAAGCCCGCTACCGCTGGTGCCAGGGGAGGCTGCTCTCACCGCCTGCGATGGCGCGGAGCGTCGCCGGCCTGCGGAGGCGGAGCGAGGCCAGGAAAACCTTGTTTCCGCCGGCGCGAATCCGTTTCAGGTTTCGCCACCTGCCCCGCCTCTTGGTCTGTATCACCACCGACCCGGGACTTGGGGCCTTTCCCCACGCCCGTACCCTGGCCTGCCTGCGCTTGCCGATCGCTTCCGTGACGAACGGGAAGCGAAACGCCCGATAGGCGAGCTTCGGAGCTCCATCCTGAAAGAAGAGACCGGTTTCGAACGAAGATCCGGTGTCGATGGTCGCCGGGTCTCTGATCTGAAACCAGATCGCTGTCTCGACTCGCTGGCGCCAAAGCAGATAGAGCGCCTCCTGAAGGAACCGCGCGTGGCGTCGGGCCGAAACGCCGTTCGGGTCCGGAGGTCTGCTCTGCCACCAGAACTCGGTGGCCCAAAGCTGCTTTCGCCGCTGCGGGAGGGCGGTGCCGACGCGGACCGCTCGGCGGACGACGCGTCTGAGCTTGTGGACGTCCGGCGTTGTGACGTCGCTGGCGTTCAGTGCGCTGCGCCGGGGCGGACCTGCGTTTATCGGATGGTGCGCGAGCACGTCGAAGTGAGCGGGAGCGGGGCACTCGGTTCGCCGGAGTCGCCGACCCCTGAGACAGAGAAGCTCTCGCCAGAACCGCAACGGACGCATGCGGCCGACCCCGGACGGATCGCCGTAAGGCCCGGTCCCACCGGTCACCACTAGGTTGGCCGTGCTCACGGACTTCATCGCGCCGTAGAACGCGTTCAGCATCGCTCGGTAGTGATGCGGGCTGACTGGGCTCTTCCCTTCCCACTGCGGCATCAGGTTGGTGAGATTCGGTTCCGCCCAGAGCTGCCACCGTCGGACCGCCGGCAGTGCGACCGCGGGGTTGGCGGGGTCCGCGAAGCTCCCGGAGTAGCGTGCGGCGAGCGCGCGGCTGAAGTTTGCGATCTCGGTCGGGTCCGGGCGCCACGTCCCGCCGCCGGCAGTACCCGGGTGATCGGCCCCTTCCGCCCAGCCGGGCGCTTGGTAGATGGAGATCATCACGGTGAGCCCGCGAGCCGACGCCGCCCTCACTGCAGCGTCGAGCATCTCCCACCGGTACGCCGGGTCCCCTGGGTCGGCCGGATTAAAGTCGGGGGGTCGGGTGGACGGCGCGATCTGTGGCCAGACCGCCCCCAGCAGCACGACGTCGGCCCTCGAGTCCTTCGCGCGATCGAGCCAGAGGTTCCGAGTGGCGTCGTCCGACGCCTGAAATGCGTTGTCGGTGAGCCCGAGCTCCAGCGGCCGCGCTGCCTGGGCCGCCGCGGTCGGAAAAACGGCGGCCAGAGCCGACAGAACCAAGAGCCGCCGCACCCGCGTCAACCTGCGCGACGGCTGCGCCATCTCAGCAGCCCCGCCGCGACTGCTGCGGCGACGACGGCGCCCAGGAGCAGCGGCAGCCAGATGCCCATGCCGCCTTCCGACCCCCCCGCGACCGCCTCGGAGATCTCCGACACCGCGGAGGTTTCTTCGGAGTCATTACCTCGCGCCTTCGCTCCGCGCGGCTCGCCGTCCTGCGGAGCGGTTGCTTGCGCGAAAGACCGGGCGGCTGCGGCGTCTGAGGCTCCCGGCGCACCCGTGCCGACTCCAGAGGGTTCGAACTGTTCCTTGCCGCAGGCGCCAGGGATCGTTTCGACGTACTGGTCGATCTCGGAGTTCCCCGGAGGTGTCTGAGCCGGCGAGCAGTCCTTCCTCGCTGCGGCCTGACCGGGCGCTGTCAACAGAAGGGCGACGATGAGCGCCGCGGTCGCTCGTACGGCGATTGGCATCGTTGGATTCTTACGGATTCGGGCGGCGGACCCTGCAACCCGTCCGCGGGCGCCGCCAGCGGAAGCGCGCGTCGGGTTACGGCGACGTGCTGCGTATAGAGCTAACGATGGACGTCGCAGACCGCTTGTCCGCCTCCCTCCCGGGGTCCTCAGCCCTGCGTGCAGATCCGGGCGCCGTTGTCGCCTGGCTCGTGCCCGCAGCGCTGATCGTCTACATAGCGCTGCAAAACGGGGGCTACGACGAAGTCGAGCGCGGAGAGGTCGGAATCGTGGTGTGGACGCTCCTGCTCGCCGGGTCCGTCGTCGGTGTGCTTCCAGTCGCCGGGACGACCCGTCAGGGACGAGCCCTGTTCGCACTCTTGGGAGCATTCGCCGCCTGGACGGCGCTCTCTCTGAGCTGGACCGACAGCGTCGAGCGATCGTCCAGCGAGGTCGCTCGCGTAGCCGGGTACCTGGGCGTCTTCGGACTCGCGCTCGCCGTCCAGGGCGGCGAGCGGTGGCGCCACATGCTCAACGGCATCACCGTCGGTGTCGCGATCGTCTGCGGACTTGCGGTCCTCTCGAGGCTCGAGCCGAGCTTGTTCCCCGCGCGCCTCACGGGAGCGTTCTTGCCCGGCATCGAGATCGAGAGTCGCCTCGCCTATCCACTGAACTACTCGAGCGCACTCGGAGCATTGGCGGCGATCGGGTTGCCTCTTCTGCTCGCCTCAACCGGATCGGCTCGCACCATCTTCGTCCAGGCGCTTGCGGCCGGGGCACTGCCGATGGTGGCCCTGACCTTGTACTTGACCAATTCGAACCTGTCCGTCGCCGCGGCCGGAGCCGGCTTGATCGTCTTCTTGTGCCTGGCCCCGGATCGGCTGCCCAAACTCGCCACGTTCGGCGTAAGCGCAGCGGGTTCAGCCGTCCTCTTCGCGGCGGTGGAGCAGCGCGAGGGATTGGAGCGAGGGCTGCCCACCCCCGCGGCGAGCGAACAGGGGGATGAGATGCTCGTGATGATCATCGTGGTCTGCGTCGGCGTCGCACTGCTCCAGGCGGCGATTGGCCTCGCCGCGCGCTACGCGAGACGTCCAGCCTGGATGCGAGTCCCGCGGACGACCGCCCGGCTGGTCGCGGGTGTGGCGGCGGCTGCCCTGGTCATCGTCGTTGGGTCAGCGGGCCTGCTGGGAGGTGCATCCGAGGCCTGGGATAGCTTCAAGGATCGCGACGGGACCTCGGGTGCGGACGACCAGATCCTGAACCTCAGCTCCTCAGGTCGGTACCAGTTCTGGGAGTCAGCGGTGGAGGCGAACGCCACGGATCCGCTCAAGGGCATCGGTCCCGGCACCTTCGAGATGTGGTGGGCAAGAGAGGGAACGGAGGCCGGCTACGTGCGCGATGCCCAGTCGCTTGTCGTCGAGACTCTTGCCGAGCTGGGCATCGTCGGGATCCTGCTGATCACGGGGTTCTCCCTCGCCGTGCTGGTCATCGGTGCGGTGCGAGCGTCCAGGGCTCCTCCCAGCGCGCGCGCGGCAATCGCCGCCGCGTCAGGCGGCTGCGCTGCATTCGTAACCGCCGCGCTGGTCGACTGGGTCTGGGAGATCGCGGTCCTGCCCATAGCGTTCTTCGGCCTGGCAGCGATCGCGATTGCCGCAGGCGCGGCGTCGCCGGATGCGCGGCGGCCCGGCTCGGAGCCGGCGCCGTGGCGGCGCTACGGCGACTGCGTCATCCTCGCGGCTCTTTCACTCGCTGCCCTTTACGCGATCGTGATACCGCTGTCCGCCACCTCGGCGCTCGAGGACAGCCGGGCCGCGGCGGCTGAGGGAGACCTCGACACCGCGCTTGCGGAAGCCCGCAACGCCAAAGCGATCCAGCCCTACGCGGCCAGCCTCGTGCTCCAGGAGGCGCTGGTCCTGGAGCGGCTGGGCGAGCTGCAGGCCGCCGTTGGGGCAGCGCGTGAGGCCGTCGACGATGAGCCGGGACACTGGCAGGCGTGGCTGGTGCTGTCGCGACTCGAGCAGCGATCGGGCGACGCCACCGCTTCCGAGCAGGCATATCGGCGGGCCAGAGATCTGAATCCGCGCTCGCCGATATTCGCGATACTCGAGGAATGAGCGAGCCGCCTCGGTTCTCGCAAGAGCTCCGACCGTACGTGGATCGGCACGAGGCGGAGGCGGTCGATCGCGTCGCTGATCGGCTCCGCGCCGAACGCCCGGCGCCCCGATCGAAGTTTCGGAGCGAGCTGCGCGCGGTCCTCAGCGAGAGTTATCTCCGGACGTCCCCTAGGCGCCGGCGACGGCTGGGCCGTCTGGTGGCGGCGTACGCAGGCTCGGGCCTCTTCCTTCTGTGTTTGGCGGCCCTCGGGGTCGCCGGCGTCGGTCCCCTGGCCGCTTAGGCTTTTGGGTCATTCGCCTGCGGGCGGAGCCGCAGACGCCTCGGTCTCGAGGTCGCGACGCAGTCGCCTCAGCGCGCGCGATAACAACTGCTGAACGTTGGCGACTGAGAGCTTAAGCAGCTCGGCGATCTCCGGTCCTCGCATGTCGGCTCCGAACCGAAGCGCGAGCACCTCGCGCTCTCGCCGTCCTAACCGCCGGACCGCCGCCTCCAGGTCCGGCGGTAGGCCGAGGTTCTGCTCTGGCCCAGGAAGGCGCGGCAGAGCCTCCTCTCCGATCTGTCCCGACGAGATGCTCAGCTGTCGAACGCGGGGCTCGCGGCGCCGAAAGTCGATGTAGGCATTGCGGGCTATGGCGAGCAACCAGGTCCGAGGCGATGCCCGCTCGGGCTGGTAGCTGCCCCAGGCTCGGAGCGCCTTCTCGAAGGTGAGCTGCGTCAAATCCTCGGCGTCGGCGCGAGCAAGTGCCCGGAAGGAGAAATAGCCGTACACGTGGACGACGTGGTCCTCGTAGACGTTGAGAAAGTCCTCGCTCATCTCGCTGACCCTTAAGCGATCTTTCCGATCGAGGAGCAGGCCGTCCCGCGACGAGATCGTATCCGGGGGCGAATCACAGCGCGCGAGAGAGCCCGCAGTCCGAAGCCGGGCGACCGGGCTCATCTATCGTTTCGCGCAGTGTGCGGGATCGCTGGTAAAGCCTCCGCCCAGGGTCCGGTTCCGCGGGGGCTCATCGAGGCGATGTGCGCTGCCCAGGAGCATCGAGGGCCCGACGCGCGTGGGATGCATCGCTCCGACGGCGTCTGCCTCGGTGTCCAGAGGCTTCGGATCATCGATCTCCAAACCGGCGACCAGCCGATCTACAACGAGGACGGCTCCGTCGCCGTGATCCTGAATGGAGAGATCTACAACTTCGCCGAGCTGCGTCGCCGGCTTCAGCGCCGAGGGCACCGCTTCGCCACCAACGCCGACACCGAGGTAATCGCGCACCTATATGAGGAGCGCGGAGACGACCTTGTTCAAGAGCTGAGAGGAATGTTCGCCTTCGCCGTCTGGGATCTGCGACGGCGACGCCTTCTGCTGGCCCGCGATCGGGTCGGCAAGAAGCCCCTGTTCTATGCCGACGTGGAGGGCCAGCTGAGCTTCGCGTCCGAGCTGCAGGCGCTGATGGTCGACGACGAGATCCCGCGACAGCTCGATCCAAGCTCGATCGACTGCTACCTGGCCTACGGGTACATCCCCGCGCCGTGGTCGGTGTGGCGCCACGTCCGGAAGCTGCCGCCGGCCCATACTCTCGTATGGGAGGAGGGTCGAAGTACGACGAGGGCGTACTGGAGGCTGAAGTACGCCAACAAGGTAAGTGGCGATCCGCGTGAGCTTGAGGAGGAGCTGCGCCGGTTGGTGCGAGCGGCTGTCCGTAGACGCATGACCTCCGACGTTCCGGTCGGTGCATTCCTGTCTGGAGGCGTGGACTCCTCGATCGTCGTCGCGGAAATGGCTGCGTATTCGCCCCAGCCGGTGAAGACCTTCTCCATAGGGTTCTCAGAGCAGAGGTACGACGAGCTCCCCCGGGCCCGCGTCGTAGCCGAGCGATTCTCCACTGACCACCGGGAGTTCGTCGTAAAGCCGGACGCGATCGAAATTCTGCCACGGCTGATCCGCCACTACGGCGAGCCCTACGCCGACTCCTCGGCGATACCGAGCTTCTATCTGGCCGAGCTCACCAGTCGCTCGGTGACGGTCGCCCTCAATGGCGACGGCGGTGACGAGAGCTTCGCCGGCTACCTCCGCCACGTCGCAAACAGCGTCACCTCCCGCCTTGACCGCCTGCCTGAGGGATTGAGGCAACGAATCGCGGGAATCGCCCGGAAGATTCCCCCGGGCGCAGACGGCCGTGGTCTCGCCCCATACGCGCGCCGGCTCCTCGTGTCGGCTGATCGCAACGCGGTGGACCGGTACGCCGATCACGTCTCGATCTTCGGCGCCCAAGAGCGCCAATCGCTGATGGATCCTGGGTTTCGATCGAGCATCGACCCCGCCCGAGCCCAGCGGTTCATACGCAAGCCATGGTTCACCGCGGAGTGCGATCATCCGCTGGACGTCCTGCTCGCCGTGGACGTCAGCACATACCTTCCGCACGACCTGCTCGTCAAGGTGGACACGGCGACAATGGCCCATTCCCTGGAAGCGCGCTCTCCACTGCTCGATCAAGAGGTAATGGAGTTCGCCGCCGCACTGCCGGTCCAGGCGAAGGTCGCACTGCTCAGGAAGAAGCGCCTGCTGCGGCGCGCGTACGCCGGGGAGGTGCCGGCGTCGACGCTGCGGGGGCGCAAGCGTGGGTTCGCCGTGCCTCTCAGCTCCTGGTTCAGGGGAGAACTGCGCGATCGCGTCCAACACGGGATCCTGGCCCGCGATGCGCCGGTACGCAGGTACTTCGCTCCGGGGGCGCTCGAGTCAACCGTCGACCAGCACGTCAGCGGACGAGTGGATCGCTCGGCGCAAATCTGGGCTCTTCTGGTGCTCTCGGAGTGGCACCAAGCTGAGCGCCAGCCGGGTACGAGCTGGCCAACGGGCCTCGGCATCGGCGCCCGTTAGGCACCCGGCGATGGGCAGAGGCGTGATAGTCGCCGAGCCGGGGCACGTGCCGTGGATCGTTCATGCCGCCAGCGCCTTCGCCCGGGCCGGGATGCTAAGCGAATACATCACGCCGCTCGTCACCACCCGCGGCGAGGAGGAGCGGCTCACCGGGCCGCTTCCCGATCGCCTGGCCGCGAGGGTCCGGGCAGAGCTGGAGCGGCGTCAAGCTCCGCCCTCGATCCCGGCATCATCGGTGACGCGCGTGGCAACCGCTCGCGAGCTCGCGTGCGTTGCCGTCCGGCGGGTCCGACCGGCGAGCCGAGCGGCGAGGGCGCTCGGGGACCGCCGGGACCGCGCCTTCGACCGCGGGGTCAGCCGCCGCCTCGACGCTACCCACCTGGGTGCCCACCTCGTCTATGGAGCTGCGTTGCACTCGCTGCGTAAGGCCGAAGAGGTCGGCGCCATCACGGCTCTCGAGCATCCCGTCCACCACCATCGCTTTGCCGAGGCGGTCCTCCAGGAAGAGCTCATGCTGCAGCCGGCCTGGGCCCCGACCATGCAGTTCCATCGACCGTCGACTCGCCGCAAGGCGTTGATTGAGACGGAGCTCGAAATTGCAGACCGAATCACCGTCTTCTCCTCGTTCAGCAAGAGCACCCTCGTGGACGCTGGCGTCGAGGAGGAGAAAATCGTCGTCTCTCCCCCCGGCGTGGACCTCGCTCGGTTCTCCCCGGGGAAGCGGCAGGATGAGTGCTTCCGCGTCCTCTTCGTCGGCGTCCTCTCGCAGCGGAAGGGACTCTCCTATCTGCTCGAGGGTTTCCGCAGGGCGGGGGTGCCCGTGAGCGAACTACTGCTGGTGGGCGCGCCGTGGGGGAACGCGGCACCCTGGGTGAACCAGAAAGGCGTTCGGATTGTGCGCTGGCTGCGGAACCGAGACCTGCCCGCCCTCTATCGCAGCGCCGATGTCTTCGTCCTCCCGTCGCTCGTAGAGGGGTTCGCGCGCGTCATCTTGGAGGCAATGGCCTGCGGATTGCCCGTCATCGTCACCCCGAACACCGGAGCCGAGGACGTGGTACGCGACGGCGTCGAGGGCCACATCGTCCCGATTCGCGACCCAGAGGCGATCGCGGACCGGCTGGTCCATCTGCACCGCGACGACTGCGCGCGGACGAGGATGGGCGACCGTGCGCGTGAGCGGGCCGAACAATTTCCCTGGGAGCGCTACGGGATGCGGCTGGTCGAGATCCTCGGCGACGGGAGGGGTGGATGAGCTCTGGCTCGGACGGCGGATCGCCACCAGCGGCTCCGTCGGTGTCGGTGATCATCCCTACGCACGATCGAGCCGACTTCGTGAGCGAGGCGATCGCCTCGGTCCTGGCGCAGGAGCACGCAGCGGGGGAGGTGGTAGTCGTCGACGACAACTCTGGAGACCACACCCAAGAGGTGCTGAGCGAGTTCGGCAACGCCGTTCGCGTGCTCCGGAGCGAGACGAACATCGAGCGCGGCGCAGCGCGCAATCTCGGTGCGCGGCGCGCCGATGGAGAGATGCTCGCGTTCTTGGACTCCGATGACATCTGGGAGCCGCAGAAGCTCGCCCGTCAGCTTGACGCCGTGGGCGACCGCGCGCCCTCCGTTACCGGTATTCGCTTCATCGACCGCAGGGGCCAGAGCTTCGGCAGGCCATATCTGCCCCATACGGCCTCCGAGCAGGAGTTGCCGATCTACAACTATTGCCTGGCCAGCCCATCAACCATGCTCGTGCCGAAGACCGCGTTCGAGGACGTCGGCGGGTTCCCAGAGGAGCGCGTCTACCAAGGCTCGGAGGACTGGATCTTCTTGGTCCAGCTGCTGTGGCAGGGCTGGCCGATCCGGGTGGTGCGAGAGCCGCTCGTGGGCTACCGCGTCCATCCCGACAGCGGTACGCAGCGGCCGGAAAACCTGGAGCGCTCGATGTGGGCGGCCTGTCGCTGGATCGACGAGCAGTCGACGGGTCCGCCGCGACTGGCCGCGAACCGGCACAGCCGGGCGGCGGCGGCGATCGGGTGCGCCTACGTCGCGGGTGGCCGCTGGCGCCGCGGTGGTAGGTGGGCGCGACGGGCGCTGTCGGAGGGCTCGCCGGGCATCCGAATACATGCCGCCTGGCGACTCCTGAGGACCGCGGTGCGGTGGCTAACCGCTCGACCGCGGCCTCGCTCATGATGGGCCGGCTGGTCCTGTTCACGCCGGGACACACCGAGTTGGGTGGCGCCCAGCGACGCTCGAAGCTGATCGCTCGCGGGCTTGCAAGCCACGGCTGGAAAGTGCTGGCTGTAACGCGCGCCGGCTCTCTCCATCGCCCTCGGCTGGAGCGATCGGACGGCCTCACCTTGCTCGAAATCCCAGGATTCGGCCGGCGGCGGCTCGGCGCGGTCATGTTCTTCGCGGCGGCGGTGCCGGTTGGTCTGCTGGGGGGGCTGCGCGCTTCAGCCTTTCTCTCGGTCCAGCTCATGTCGACGTCGACCGCGGCGGCAACCTGCGCCCGGCTCCTTGGCCGACCCTTCCTCGCGCTCGCTACGACCACGGGTGAGCTGAGCGAGATCAACTACCTCCGCTCCACCCGCTCCTGGGGGATCCGCCGGCGGTTGCTCGCAGGGGCGGCCTATTTGCTCGCACAGACCCCGGAGGCCGGTCGCTCGCTCGAGGAGCTGGTGCCGCCACACCGCGTCGCGGTCCTACCGAATCCGGTCGAGCTCCCGGCGACGCCGCCGCCGCTCGACGGTCGCCCGCGCGCATGCTTTGCGGGGCGGCTCTCCGCCGAAAAGGACCTGGGGACCCTTCTCGGCGCCTGGAGTCTGCTGATCCGTGATCTGCCCGAGGCGCGCCTTACCCTCCTCGGGTCGGGTGGCGCCTTCAGATCGGTCGAGCAGCAGATTCGGAGCCGGGTCGAGGCCGATCCGATGCTTCGCGCGAGTGTCAAGCTGCCCGGATGGCACCGGGATCCGGACGCGGTCATCGGGACGCATGACGTCTTCGTCCTGCCGAGCAGGGAGGAGGGCATGTCCAATGCCCTCCTGGAAGCCTGCGCTTTGGGTCGCGCGATCGTCGCTTCGGATATCCCACCCAACAGGGCCGTGCTCGGAGAGGGCTACCCGCTCCTCTTCCCCCCCACCCACGCTCCCCAGCTGGCCGAGGCCCTCCGGGAGGCTCTCGATCCGGGGGGCCCAGCGCGACGACAAGCGCTCGAGCAGGTTCGCCAGCGAGCCCATTTGTTCTCGGTCGACACCGTGATCTCGCGTTTGGAGGAGCTGATCCATGCCGAGGGTCGCACACGTCGTTAGCAGCCCCGGCGGGGTTGGCGGAGCAGAGCAGGTCGTCGCATCGCTCGTGCGGGGTGCGCTGGAGCGAGACTGGCAGCCGCTCATCCTCAACCCGTTCAGCCTCGACCCGGGAAATTCGCCGCTGGAGGCGATCTGCCGGCCCGCGCCGTAT
>Ga0196962_10000759_pt1 | contig 11753 bp, 11 predicted proteins | sample S3v_20metaG_FD_183186 | JGI IMG/M metagenome (GOLD analysis project Ga0196962, IMG submission 183186) | Soil microbial communities from Anza Borrego desert, Southern California, United States - S3+v_20 | ecosystem: Environmental > Terrestrial > Soil > Desert | place: USA: California | collected... | reverse complement strand
CGTCGACGATCGCATCACCTCGCTTTTGGCCCAGGCCAACCTGGCGATCGCGCGGCGGATCGCCGCCGAAGGCAGCCACTACCTGAAGCTGGTGATCGAGGGCGGCAACCTGCCGGTGCTGGGGACGAAGATCCACATCCTCGGCCTGCGGGCGAGCGCCAACATCCTCGCGGCGCTGGAACCGGCACTGCCCCCGGGCCCGCTGCGCAGCTCGCTCGCCCAGGTGACCGAGTTCGCCAACCAGGCGGGCGAAAACCTCGACATCGCCGGGCCCCTGATCGACCGTCTGGCGGAACCGATCAAGGTCGACAAGGAGGTGGTCGGCGGCTCCTCGCCGCCGCTCGAAGTCTTCGCGATCGCCGTCGCCGCGACCTTCACCCTGGCCTTCGTCACCGTCCTCCTGGTCGCCGGCTCGCTCGCCCTCGAGCGCGAGGAGAACGCCTTCCCGCGCCTGGTCCGCGGCCTCGTCTCGGAGACCGGCCTCTTGGCCGAGAAGATCCTGCTCGGGGTCGCGGTCGGCCTCGTCGTCACCGTCTTGATGCTGGCCGGCCTGCAGATCTTCGTGCCGCTCGAATGGAGCCGGATCGGCCTCTGGCTGGTGGCGATCGTGGTCGGCGGAGGGGCGCTGGCGGCGGCCGGCGCGGCGCTCGGCGCCCTCGCCCGCGAGGTCCGCGCCGTCTCCCTGCTCGCCTTCATGGTCACCCTGCCGATCGCCTTCCTCTCGCTGATCCCCTCCGGGGCGATCGGTTCCGGCCTCTACTCGGTGATCAAGGTCGTGGCGGCGCTATTCCCCTTCAAGCCGGCGCTGGAAGCGCTGACCGGCGCCCTCGACTCGGCCGGCCCCTCGCTCGCCGGCCCGCTCCTGCACCTGGCGATCCTGCTCGTCGCCTACACCGCGATCGCCCGCCTCGCCCTGCGTCGTTTCGCCTCGGTCTAGAGCGCCAGCGGGATCGCGTTGCCGCCGAGGACCGCGGTGCGGGCGGCGGCAAGGCCGGGGTCGAGGCTCGACTCGACGAAGCGCTCGAGGTCGAGCTCGGGGGCGAGGATGGCGCGCACCCGCTCCAGCACCTCGATCTCCCCCAGGCTCGGGAAGCGCCGCTCGGCCGACTCGATCGCCGCCACCGCGACCTCGCCGCCGTCGAGCGAGAGGCAGCCGTGACGGCTGACCAGGGCGTCGAGGACTGACAGCTTCTCGCCCGCCTCGGTGCGCACCTCGAGCTCGAGCTGCGCCAGCTCGTAGTGGGGTTCGGTGGCGACGATCGCCTCCTCCTGCTCGGCGGTCGGGTAGGCGACGTAGACGGGGGCGATCGTTCCCAGGCTGCGCTGCAGGGTCGACGGCACGGCGCCGTAGGGCGAGAGGTGGGCCGAGTAGACGACGTCGAAGTCGGCCACGCCGGCGCGCAGCACTGGCAGCGGCTCGGGCGGCAGCGGCGCCAGCGTCGCGGCGAGCACCTGCGGCGAGGCGTTGGCGCCGTAGGCGAGCAGCGGCCGGCGGCCGACCAGGTCGGGCTCCGGCGGCAGGTCGTGGATACGGTCGCCGACCTGGACGAAGGAGCGCAGCGGGGCGGGGAACGGGTAGGCCGCGGCGTGGGCCAGAAGGTCGGCGGGCGAACGGCGGTTTTCGAGTGGATCGGGATTCTGCATCGGTTAGGACCGCGATGTACCCACTCGCCCGCCGATGCAACGCCGCCGGGGCCGCGGCGGTCGGGGCACCCGTCATCTAGGGTCGGGCGATGCGGGTGCTCTTCATCGGCGACGTCGTCGGCAGCCCCGGCCGCCGCGGCCTGCGCGAGACGATGCCGATGCTGCGCGAGCGGCACGCTCCCGATCTCGTCGTCGTCAACGGCGAGAACTCGGCCGGCGGGATGGGGATCACCGAGCGCACCGCCAACGATCTCTTCGCCTCGGGCGCCGACGTGATCACCTCGGGCAACCACGTCTACCGCCACCGCGAGGCCTACGCGTTCATCGACAGCTGCGAGCGGCTGGTGCGGCCGGCCAACTACCCGAGCGGCAACCCCGGCCAGGGCCACACGGTGCTCGAGGTGGACGGCCGGCGGGTGGCGGTGATCAACCTCTCCGGCGGCATCGGCCTGATCGTCGCCCGCTCCCCCTTCGACGCCGTCGACGCGATCCTCGCCGGGCTCGACGCCGACGTCGCCCTCGTCGACTTCCACGCCGAAGTCTCGAGCGAGAAGGTGGCGATGGGCTGGCACCTCGACGGCCGCGTCGCCGCCGTCTTCGGCACCCACACCCACGTCCCCACCGCCGACGGCCGCGTCCTCCCCGGCGGCACCGCCCACATCTCCGACGTCGGCATGACCGGCTCCCGCACCAGCGTCCTCGGCGTCAAGCCCGAGCAGGTGCTGCGGCAGATGATCAAGCAGATGCCGACCCGCTTCGAGACCGCGAGCGAGGACGTCTGGGTGATGGGCGCGGTGGTCGACGTCAACGAGCGGGGGCTGGCGGACCGCTTCGAGCAGGTGATGGTGCCGGCGCCGCCGCAGTCGGGTTGAGCGCCGGCCCGCCCCCCGGCTTCGCGCCCGGCGCGCGCTCGAGCAGCGCCAGCGCCACCAGCAGCAGCGGGTAGAACCAGACGATGTAGAGGTAGAACCAGTGGTGCAGGGTGAGCTGGACGCCGATCACCAGCGCCGCGGAGAGCGCCGCCACCTGCAGCAGCGACTTGCGGCGCGGGACGAAGGCGAGCGCCAGCGCCAGCGCGGCGAGGGCGGCGAGCAGCAGCGTGTGCAGCCATTCGAGGTTCGCCTGGCCCCAGACGCTGAACGGCGAGCTGCGGCCGGTCTGGGCGCCGAGCGAGCGGTCGAAGACGGTCCGCAGGCCGGGGTCGATCGCCGGCCAGAGCATCGCCGCGACGCCGACGAGGACGAAGCCGGCGGCGAACAAGAGTGCCGTCCGCGGCAGCCGCCGCGTCTCCCCCGGCGGCCGGTAGGTGAGCAGCATCGGTCCCAGAACCGCCGGCACGAACTTGGCGAAGGTGGCGAGCGAGAGCGTGACGCCGCGGGCGAAGGGGCGGGCGAGGACGAGCAGGATGGCGACCAAGAGCGCCGCCAGCAGACTGTCGTTCGAGTTCGACTCGAGGACGTAGGCAGTGTAGGGGTAGGCGGTCCAGCCGAAGGCGAGGATCGCGGCGAGACGGCGACCCGCCGGCCCCGGCCGGATCCGCAGCCCGAGCAGGACGAGGAAGCCGAGCACCGCGAGGTCGAAGACGACGCCGGCGGCGTGGGCGGCGGGCAGATCGTCCCATTCGCCGCTGTAGGGCCAGATCAGCTCGAACGGCACGTAGGCGAGGTAGTTGACCGGCCCGTAGGTGTCGCCGGAGCGGATGTCGTCGGGGAAGTTGTCGTAGAGCGGTTCGCCGTGGACGATCTTGTCGGCGCCGACCACCCCGGCGTAGCCGACGTCGATCGCGCCGGCGTTGGCGACGTTCAGCCCGACCCGGACCCCGAGCAGGAAGAGCGCCGCGATCACCAGCCAAGCGGTCGGCCAGACCGGGCGCAGCCCCTCCCCCCTGCCGCGGAAGCCGATCCACAACGCCCGCGCCAGGAGGTAGACGAGCGGCGGGTACTGCAGCGGCACCGAGATGCCGATCTCCGCCCGGTTGAAGAAGAAGTGCGAGGCGGTGAAGCCGAGCAGGAACAGCAGGTCGAGGTTGGCGACCCGCCGCCAGCGCCGCCAGTCGAACAGCCCGAGCAGGAAGATCAGGCACAGGGGGACGAAGACGAAGGGCGAGTTGAGGGCATGGCCGAAGGCACCCGAGTAGCCGCGCGCCATCTTCCAGGCGACCTGGAAGCCGGTCCATTCCTCGATCACCTCGGGCTTGTGCGCGTCGACGTAGACGACCGCGACCTCCTCGTCGTCGTCGAAGTAGGCGATCTGCCAGTGGCCGTCCTGGAAGCTGGCGGTGGAGGCGAGGCTGCCGTTCTCGCGCCGCTCCTTCGCGACCGCGGGGGCGGCGTCGGCGGCGCGCGTCGCTTCCAGTTCGGTCGTGCCGTTCCGCGGCGGGACTTCTTCGTCGCTCGAGGCGGCGAGCGCCGGCGCCGCGGTCAGCGCTAACAGCAGCGCCGCGAGCGCCAGCAGCCGCTTCATCCCGCGGCCCCCGCGACCCCGAAGTGCTCGCGGATAACCGGGGCGACGTCGCGCAGGGTCCATTGCTCGCGCTCGGCCGCCGACTCCGGCCCGCAGCCGACGAAGAGCAGCGGCCCGAGGCTGTCGCCGGCGTGGAGCGCCCCGTGGCTGCCGCCGCCGGCGTGGGTGACGCCTCCCCAGTCGACCGCCTCGAAGCCGAGCTGCAGGGAGAGGACGAAGTCGCCGGCGTGCGGCGCGGTCAGCGCCGACCAGACCCGGGCCAGCGGGTCGGGGTAGGTCTCGCTGCGCAGCCGCCCGTCCGCCACCGTCGCCTCCAGCACCCCGAGCTCGCCCTCCAGCTCCCAGCGGCCGCCGCGCAGGTCCTCGACCTCACCGCCGGGCCGGAAGCGCACCTCCTCCCCACCGCGCTCGACCACCGCCCACTCGCCGCCGGCCGGCGGCATCCCCGGCTGCTCGCGACGCAGCGGCGCGCCGTCCTCGCCGAGCAGCCGGCAGACCAGGTCGACGCCCTCGATCTCGGCCAACCGCCGGCGCACCGCTTCCGGCTCGGCTCGCTCCCCCTCCCCCGGCAGCAGGTAGACGTGGGCGGCGCGGCCGGTCGGGCTGACCGCCAGCTGCGCCAGCTCGGGCCGATCGTCGGAGGGCTGCAGGACCGACCACTCGGCCGCCAGCAGCTCGGCCAGCGGCAGGCCGCGATGAACGTCGGTCTGGGAGTGATCGGCCATCAGGATCACCGCGTGCTCGGCGAGGAAGGGGTCGATCCCGCCGGCCTCCGCGACCAGCGTCGCGAAGCACTCGTCGGCGCGGGCGATCGAGGTGACCGTCGCCTCGGGCCCGTGGCGGTGCGAGTAGTTGTCGTTGTCGGGCAGCGAGAGCAACAGGAAGTCGAAGCCGTCGTCCTTCATCAGCTCGACCGAGCAGCAGGCGGCATAGGGATCGCGGACGCCGGGAATCGAGGTCGACTTGCACGGCACCTCACGACTGGCGTAGAGGTCGCCGTAGAAGAGGTCGGTGGGGCCCCAGGTGTGGTGGCGGAAGTGCAGTCGGGTCGTCTCGATCGCCCGCCGCATCAACCCCTCGAGCGAGACCGGGTGGCGGTGCCGGCCGCGGTAGATCAGGAACGGCGTGCAGGCGGTCCTCGCGCCGGCGTCGTCGAGGCTCTCGAACAGCGTCTCGACGTCCGGGTTGAGGTGCGCCAGGTTCATGTTGAAGACGAGGTCGTAGAGGGCGCGGAAGACGCCGAAGGCACGGGTCGCCTCGAGCGAGGAGCCGTACTCGACGTAGCGACGCTCGAGCCGGTGGTACCAGTTCATGCCGCTGATCCAGTGCTGGTCGGCACCGAGCCCGGTGGCGATCTCCGAGCAGGCGACCGGGGTCACCGAGGGGAAGCTGGAGACGCAATCGCCAACCAGGACGCCGCGCTCGAGCAGCGCCCCGAAGGTCGGCGCCTGTCCCTCGGCGACGGCGCGCTCGAGCATGTCGGTGCGCAGCGAGTCGACGTAGGTGAGGATCAGCTTCTTGCGGCGCGCCGCCGCCATCGGCTGCTAGATCGTGGATCCCAGATCCGCGTGGGCCTGGGGGCGAGCCTGGCCAAGCGGATCAAGGACGCAGGGTGCAGTCTTTGCCGGTTGGCAAAGGCAAACCCGAGGACGTAGAGCCGCGCAGTGTGCCAGGCGCGTCATCCAGGTGTGCGGGGATCTGGGGTCCACGATCTAGCGGAGGACGCGCAGGCCGGCGTGTTTGCGCTGGGCGCGGCGGTGGCGGGAGACCGCCAGCCAGAGCAGGGCGAGGACCACGGCGATGATCACGATCGGGACCAGCAAGGCGATGCCGGCGACGGCGAGGGCCGCGAGGCTGACGAAGAACGCCAGCGCCCCGGCGACGCTGCCTTCGCGGCGACTGGCGCCGGAGACGAGGTCGGAGATGATCAGGCAGGCACCGACCGCACCGACCAGCCCGAGCACGGCGCCGAGGGCGTCGTCGATCAGGAAGCCGACGATCAGGCCGATCACGGCGGCGAGGATCGTCATCCGCCCGCGGGCGGACCCATGAGTACCGGTCGTCCCGGCGAGCATGCCGATCGCCAGGCCGATTCCGAGGTCGGTGAGGAAGTCCACGGGAAGGAAACCTAGCGATCCGCCACACTTCGGTACGCGTGATGGCCGAAGTTCCGCGACCAAGACACCGGCGTCGAGCCCACTCGAGCGCCCGCGACCTCGAGCGCTACGCCGGCCTCTTCGCCGAGCGGACGACGGTGATGCGCTCTTCGGCGATGCGCGACCTGATGGCGATCACCGCCCGCCCGGAAGTGATCTCGCTGGCCGGCGGCCTGCCCGACACCTCGACCTTCCCGCCCCAGAGCTTCGCCGCGCAGATGACCCGGATCGCCCAGGAGTCATCGGCCGAGGCGCTGCAGTACGGGCCGACCGAGGGCTTCGAGGAGACCAAGGACTGCATCGGCGAAGTGATGGCGGCGGAGGGGATGCTTCCCGACCCCGAGGACGTGATCGTCACCACCGGCGGCCAGCAGGCGATCGACCTCGTCTGCAAGACGCTGGTCGACCCCGGCGACGTCGTCGTCTGCGAGGCGCCGACCTACCCCGGCGCGGTGCCGGTCTTCTGCAGCTACCAGGCCGAGGTGGTGCAGATCGAGGTCGACGACGAGGGAATGCGGATCGACGCCCTCGAAGAGCTGCTCGAGCGGCTCGCCCGCGAGGGCCGGCGGCCGAAGTTCGTCTACTCGGTGCCGAGCTTCCAGAACCCGGCCGGGGTGACGATGTCGCTCGAGCGGCGGGTGCGGCTGGTCGAGCTCGCCGCCCAGCACGAGATGCTGGTCGTCGAGGACAACCCCTACGGGCAGCTGCGCTACGAAGGCGAGCCGCTGCCGCCGCTCTACCAGCTCGACGGCGGCGACTTCGTCATCTACCTCGGCACCTTCTCGAAGATCCTCTCCCCCGGGATCCGGCTCGGCTGGGCGGTGGCGCCGCCGCCGGTGATGGAGAAAATCGTCCTCGGCAAGCAGGCCGCCGACCTCTGCACCTCGACCCTGACCCAGTACTTCCTGCACGAGTACTTCAAAGAAGGCCGCTGGCGCGAGTACATCGCCGACCTGGTCGGGATCTACCGCCGCCGGCGCGACGTGATGCTCGGCGCCCTGCGCGAGCACTTCCCCGCCGAGGCGACCTGGACCGAGCCCGAAGGCGGCCTCTTCATCTGGGCGACCCTGCCCGACTACATCGACACCAGCGACCTGCTGGCGAAGGCGCTGCGCGCCGACGTCGCCTTCGTCCCCGGCCAGGGCGCATACGTCGACGGCCGCGGCGGCAGCTCGATGCGGCTCAACTTCTCGGGCGTGGACGAGGACGAAATCCGCGAGGGAGTTCAGCGAATCGGGGCTGTGATCGACGAGCAGGTCGGCCTGTATCGGAGTCTGGTGTCGCCACCCGGCTCCTCCCAACCCTCGCCCGGCACGCCCGGGCCCGAAGCGGAGGACGTGCCGGTTGACCCGAACGTGGTGCCCTTCCGCAAGACCGGCGAGGGCTCGCCGTGAAGGTCGCGGTCCTCAAAGGCGGCCGCTCGCTCGAGCGCGGCGTCTCGCTGCGCTCCGGCGCCCGGGTCGAGGACGCGCTCGAGCGACTCGGCCACGGGGTGCTGCCGATCGACGTCGGCGCCGACCTGGTGCGGCGGCTCGAGGCCGAGCGCCCCGACGTCGCCTTCGTCGCGATGCACGGTGCCGGTGGCGAGGACGGCACCGCCCAGGAGCTGCTGGAGATCCTCGGCATCCCCTTCACCGGGCCCGGGGCCGCGGCCTGTTCGCGCTGCATCGACAAGGTGATCGCCAAGCACGCGATCCGCGAGGCCGGCGTCCCGACCCCCGACTGGTTCGGCTTCAAACAGACAGCCTTCCGCGAGCTCGGCGCCGGCGACGCGCTCGGCGCGCTCGAGGCCAGCCTCGGCTTCCCGCTGGTGGTCAAGCCGAGCCGCGGCGGCTCCTCGCTCGGCGTTCGCTTCGCCGCGGCGCCGGCGGAGATCCCCCAGGCCCTGGTCTCGGCCTTCAGCTACGACGAGCAGGTGCTGCTCGAACGCTTCGTCGACGGTCGCGAGATGGCGGTCAGCGTCGTCGGCGACGAGGCGCTGCCGGTGGTCGAGGCGATCCCGGCCGAAGGCGACCGCTACGACTTCGAGGCCCGTTACGAGATCGGCCGCACTCGTTTCGAGTGCCCGGCCGACCTGAGCGAGGCCGAGCGCGCCGCGGTCGTCGAGGCGGCCCTCGGCACCTACCGGGCGCTGGGCCTGACCGGCTTCGCCCGCGTCGACCTGATCCTCGCCGCCGACGGCCCCTGGGTGCTCGAGGCCAACGCGATCCCCGGCCTCACCGACACCAGCCTCCTCCCCCAGGCCGCCGAGGCGGCTGGGATGAGCTTCGAGGACCTCGTCAGCCGGATCCTCGACCTAGCGCTAACCCCTTCTGGGGTTTCTTGATCAAAGCCGGCCCTCCGGCGATTCTTAGGAGCGAGGACCAAGCAGACCAAGGACGAGGGAGGGAGTGTGCTCCGCACATGACCGACCGAGGACGCCGGTATGCGCCGGTCCGCAGCCCTAAGAATCGCCGGAAGCGAAATCTTCGGGCGTAACCTCGTCGAGAAACTCTTTGAATTTGTCGACGACCTCCTCGGTGTCCTCTACCTCGTGCTCGAACTCGATCGCCGACTCCTCGATCACCTCCTCGGCCGCGAAGATCGGCGCCGAGACCCGGACCGCGAGGGCGAGCGCGTCGCTCGGGCGCGAGTCGATCTCGACCTCCGAGCCGCCGACCGAGACGGTGATCGAGGCGTAGAAGGTGTTGTCGCGCAGCTCGGTCACCGAGACGCGCTCGCATTTCGCGTCGAGGTTCTCGAGCACGTCGGAGAGCAGGTCGTGGGTCATCGGCCGCGGCGTCGAGGCGCCCTGCAGCTTCATCAGGATCGCCGCCGCCTCCGGATGCCCGATCCAAATCGGCAGGAAGCGGTTGCCGTCGACGGTCTTCAACAAGACGATCGGCTGCTTGCCGACCATGTCGAAGCTGACTCCGTAGATCTGCATCTGCTGCACAGTGGGCGATCCTGGATTCGAACCAGGGACCTCGTCCTTATCAGAGACGCGCTCTAACCAACTGAGCTAATCGCCCGGGGACGGCGATTCTAGCGGCGTCGCGATCGGGCGAACGGCAGTGTCCCGCTGACCGCCGGCGGCTAGCGGCGTTTGCGGCCGAGGGCGCGGGCGAAGGCGCGGGCCTCGTCGACGTCGTCGAAGCGCAGCTCGACCGTGATCCCCTCCCCCTTCGGCCGCACCGTGACCTCGTGGCCGAGCGCCTTCTCGAGCTGGTCGCCGGCCGCCTCGAGGGCCGCCTCGGCGTCGGGATCGAGCGTTTTGCGCTGCGTCCTCGCCTTTGGCTGGCCAGCCAGCCGAACCCTGTTCTCGGTCTCGCGCACCGACCATCCACCCCGCGCCGCTTCGCGCGCCAGGCGGCGGCGGACGTCGTTGCCACTGGCGCCGAGGATCGCCCGCCCGTGCCCCTCGCTGAGCTCGCCGGACTCGAGCATCGCCAGCGCCTCGTCGGGCAGCTCGAGCAGCCGGATCAGGTTGGAGATCGAGGGGCGGCTGCGGCCGACCCGGCGGGCGAGGTCCTCTTTCGAGAGGCTGAGCTCGTTCAGCAGGGCGTCGCAGGCCCGCGCCTCCTCGACCGGGTTGAGGTCCTCGCGGACCATGTTCTCGATCAGCGCCGCCTGCAGCCGCTCGGTCTCGGCCTGGTCGCGGACCACCGCCGGCACCTTCTCGAGGCCGGCCTGTTGGGCGGCGCGCCAGCGACGCTCGCCGGCGACCAGCTCGTAGCTGCCGTCGTGCAGAGGGCGGACCAGGAGCGGCTGGACGACGCCGCTGGCTTCGATCGAGGCCGCCAGCGCGGTCAGCGCCTCGGGGTCGAAGTGGGTCCGCGGCTGCTCCGGGTTCGGCTTGATCAGCTCGACCGGCAGCTCGCGCAGCTCGCCCGCCTCGCCGGCCTCGCTTTCCGGCAGGATCGCCGCCAGGCCGCGACCGATCCCGCGGCGACCGGCTTTGCTAGCCACGGGTCGCGAGCTCCTTCGAGAGCGCTTCGTAGGCGACGGCGCCGCGCGAGGAGGGAGCGTGCTCGGTCACCGGCAGACCATAGCTCGGCGACTCGGCGACGCGGACGCTGCGCGGGATCACCGTCTCGAAGACCATCTCGCCGAAGTGACGGCGCAGCTCGGACTCGACGTCCTGGGCCAGCCGGGTGCGGTCGTCGTGCATGGTTATGAGCAAACCCGAAACCTCAAGTCGAGGGTTGAGTTCGCGCCGGATCAAGCCCAAAGTCTCGAGGAATTGCACCAAACCCTCAAGTGCCAGGTACTCCGCCTGGACCGGAACGATGACGCGGTCGGCGGCGGTAAGAGCGTTGACGCTGACCGGACCGAGCGAGGGTGGGCAATCGAGCAAAGTCGCCTCGAAGCGCTCCCGAACCGGCCCCAGCCGTTCGCGCAGGCGCGTCTCCGAGCCCTCGATTCGAGGCAGCTCGACCGCGGCGCCGGCCAGGTCGCGGCTGGCGGGGACGAGCCAGAGGTTGTCCGGCCCGGCCGGGCGCGCCGCCTCGGCGACCGAGGTCTCGCCGGTCAGGCAGTCGTAGGAAGAGGGGGGGACGTCGGCATCGAGTCCCAGCGCCGTCGTCGCGTTGCACTGCGGATCGAGGTCGACGAGCAGCGTCTGGTGACCCTCCGCGGCGGCGCAGGAGGCGAGATTGACGGCGGTGGTCGTCTTCCCGACTCCGCCCTTCTGGTTCGCGACTGCGTAGACCGTGCCCATGAACCGCACACCCTAGTCCTGAGGGCTCCTGTCCAAGCAGGTGAAGGACGCAGGGAGCGCCGTGTGCTCTGCACACGGCGCTCGAGGACGACGAGATGCGCAGGACAGGAGCCCTCAGGTGGGATAGCCTGGCGGCGTGCCTGAGGACTACGACTGGCCCGATGCGCCTGCCGAGCGCGCCCAGGAGCTCGTCGAGGGTGTTCTCGACGAGCTCGACCTCGACGGCGAGGTGGTGGTCGAGGAGGACGACGACCGGATCTCGCTCAGCGTCGAGGGCGACGACGATTACGGCCTCTTGATCGGCAAACGCGGCCAGACGATCGACGCCCTGCAGCTGCTCTGCTACCAGGCCGCGTTCCGCGGCATGCGCGAGCGCAAGCGGGTGATCCTCGATGCCGCCGGCTACCGCAGTCGGCGGCGCGAGACGCTCGAGGGGCGCGCCGACCGCGCCGCCGAACAGGCTCTCTCCAACAACCGGATCGTCGAGATGGACCCGATGAGCGCCCAGGAGCGCCGCGTCGTCCACGAACGCCTCAAAGAGCGGGCCGGCGTCGAGACCTACAGCGAGGGCGACGAGCCGCATCGCTGCGTTGTCGTCGCGCCGCTGATCTCGGAGTGACCGAACCGGGCGCGAAGCTCGCGCCCGCGGAGGAGGCGGCGCTGCGTAGGGTGCTGGAGCTGCTGCGCGAGGACCCTGCCTCGCTCAGCTCGATCACCGACGAGCGCGCCTGGCAGGTGCACGTCGTCGACAGCCTCACCGGGCTCGAGGTCCCGGAGCTGCGCGCGGCCGG
>Ga0196962_10000758_pt1 | contig 11768 bp, 11 predicted proteins | sample S3v_20metaG_FD_183186 | JGI IMG/M metagenome (GOLD analysis project Ga0196962, IMG submission 183186) | Soil microbial communities from Anza Borrego desert, Southern California, United States - S3+v_20 | ecosystem: Environmental > Terrestrial > Soil > Desert | place: USA: California | collected... | reverse complement strand
GTCGGGAACGTCGCCGCGGGTGCGCCGATCCTCGCCGAGGAGAACGTCGAGGAGTACATGCAGGTGCCCGACGTGATCGGCGGCGAAGCCGGCGACTACATCCTCCGCGTCCGTGGCGACAGCATGATCGACGTCGGCATCCTCGACGGCGACTTCGCGATCGTGCGGCCGGCGAAGCAGGCGCGAAACGGTGAGATCGTCGTCGCGATGATCGAGGACGAGGCGACCGTGAAGCGATTCTTCCGAGAGAAGGACCACGTCCGGCTTCAGCCCGAGAACGCGAGCATGAAGCCGATCCTGACCAAGGACGCCGAGCTCCTCGGGCGCGTGGTCGGAGTGTTCAGGAGCGTGTCATGAGCGCGGTTGCGACGGCAGAGCCACCCGTCGCGCCGCGCGGGCTTGCGCGCTCGGCTGGGAGGTTGTTCGAGCCGTCCGGGTCGACGCTTGAGGATCGGATCCTCGGCGCTTGGGAGGACCTGGACGAGCGCGGACGCGCCGAGTGCCCTGTGTGCAGAGGAGAGCTCGAGGTCGCAGGCTGCCGGTCCTGCGGCTCCGAGCTCTCCTAGCCGCACGCGATAACCGGCGCATTTCTGCGTCCTCGCCCGATCGCCTCGCTCACGTGCGTTTCTTGCACGCTCGCTTCGGCGATCGGGCTGCGTCCTTGAACTGGTTGGTTCTCCCGTCCGGCTATTGGGGGCTACCCTTCGTAGTGCGAGCTAGGCAGCCGCGGAGGTGCATGCCTTCGAGGAAAGTCCGGACACCAAAGAGCAAGGGCGGTGGGTAACTCCCACCCGGGGAAACCCGCGGGAAAGTGCCGCAGAGAGCAGACCGCCGATGGCGCGGCCACACGTGAGCCGCGCACAGGTAAGGGTGAAAGGGTGCGGTAAGAGCGCACCGGCGCCGCGGTGACGTAGGCGCGCATGGCAAACCCCGCCCGGTGCAAGGCCAAGCAGGACCGACGACCCGGCTCGGCGAGGTCCAGGTAGGCCGCAGAGATGGATGGCTGCCCACGACAGGATCCGGCTTACAGGCTCGCTACGGAGAGGCCCCCCTCGGGGGGCCTCTCTATTTCTGCGGTCGCCGGAAGATCGCCGTCTCGCAGACCTCGGGCCAGCCGTCCTTGACGCCGACGAAGCGGCGCTCGCGCCAGCCCTCGAGCAGCTCGTAGGCGCCGGCGTAGACGGGGCGGTCGGAGTCGTCGAGCAGCAGGTAGCCGCCGGGGCGGACCTTCGAGCGCGATGCGCGCACCGCTTCGACGCGATCGGCCGCCGGTGACTCGAGGAAGTCGACGACGACGAGATCGAAGCTCGCGTCCTCCAGCTGGGCGAGCTCACCGATGAAGCGCTCGACGGGGAGCTCGCGGATCTCGGCTACGTCGAGCCCGCGCGCGGCGATCCGCTCGCGCGCCCACGACACCCAGAATGGATCGTCCTCGAAGGCGAGCACGCGGCCGGCGCGGCGCGCGAACCACACCGTCGACCGGCCGCCGCCGAGCTCGAGTACCGACCAGTTGCGGCGGATCCGCCGGCGGAGCCAGCCGATCGCCGCGGGGACGATCCAGGGCCGCTCGGGGGCGCGGCCGAGCCGGGCGCGGAGGCGGGCGGCGGGCAGGCGAATCCGGCCCGACAGCGTGATCGGCCCCCGCGCCGTGTGCAGCGGCGAGGCGCGAACGCCCCGCTGGGCCTCGGAGTGCCGGCCCCGGACCGCCGCGGACGGCTCGGACGGGCTCATCCTGCTTGGCGCTCGAGCTTGCGCTTGAAGCGTTGCTGGCGCCGGCGCGCATCCGCCATTACGAGCGGCAGCAGCCGCAACGTCAGGCCGGGGAAGGCGTCAAGGAGGCGCACGAACGCCCCTCGCCAGCGGGGAATCGAGACCACCGGCCGCGGCCGTTCGACGACGGCCATCATCTTCGCCGCCACCTCGTCGGTGGTGGCGAGAGCGCTCGAGAACGAGGCCGCGGCATCGGGATCGTCGAGCTTGTCCGCGAGCATCGGGCTCCAGATCCCGGTCGGACAGACCGCTGAGATGTCGATGTCCTTGACGCCGGTGCGTCGCAGGTCGGCGAGGGTCCCGATCGAGAACGCGAGCGCCGCGTGCTTGCTCGCCGAGTATGCGACCTCTCCGGGGGCGGCGACGAGGCCGGCGAGCGAGACGACGTTGATCACGTGGCCGGAGCCGGCCGGGCGCATCAACTCGAGCGCCGCGACCGTACCGTTGAAGGTGCCGACCGCGTTCACCTCGAGCATCAGCCGCGTCTCGGCCGGGTCCTGATCGAAGGCGACTCCCGGGAGGAGGACCCCGGCGTTGTTCACCCAGAGGTCGAGGGAACCCGCCCGCTCGGCGACGGCCCGCGCCGCGGCGTGGCAGCCGTCGGCGTCGGTGACGTCGAGCCGCAGCGACCAGGCGCCGGCGCCGATCGCCTCGGCGGCGCTCGCGGCGGCGTCGCCGTCGACGTCGCTGACCGCGACCTCGTAGCCGCGGCCCGCGAGCGCGCGGGCGATCGCGAGCCCGAGGCCGCGACCCGCACCTGTGACCAGAGCTGCCGGCACGGGCGCAGGATATGGGGGGTCGGGAATGACGACGCCGAGGCGGCGGTCGTTCGGCACCGGCCGATAACGCGGAGACCTGCACGTGTCTTTGCTAGGCTGCCCTCCGCTTTCGCCGAGTCTCCGCACTGCACATAGGCGGAGATCGGGGGACCCAGTGTTGGGGCGAATCGCGGCCACTGCGCCGCGTAGCGCGATCTTTCAGCGCGAGCCCGTCAGCTAACCCCGTAGGCACCGAAAGAGAAAGTTGACGAAGCGGAAGACGACAATCGCTGCATCCCTTGCCGCGCTCGCGATGCTCGCATCGAGCGCCTCGGTCGCCCATGCGCAGACCGGCGGCGCCTCGACGACTCCGGCGCCAACCGCCGGGGGGACCAGCTGGACCGTCTACAAGAAGGCGACCTGGTACGGCCCCGGCTTCTGGGGCCGGACGACGGCCTGCGGGATGGTCCTGGAGCCGACGGTGATCGGCACCGCCCACAAGGGTCTGCCGTGCGGCACGACCGTCACCTTTAGCCACGCCGGCCGCAGCGTCACCGCGACCGTGATCGACCGCGGGCCTTACAAGAAGGGCTACGCCTGGGACCTGACGAAGAAGGCCGCGAAGCGGGTCGGCTTCCTCACGGTCGGCGCCGGGCCGATCACGGCGACGGTTACGCCGCCGGCGCCCTGACCTAGGCGGCCGAGCGCAGGACGGCGGGGTCGGAGCTCTCGAGCGGGAGCTCGGCGGCCGAGGAGAGCAGGCTCTGGAACTCGGCGAGCGCGAGCTCGGCGATCGCTTCCAGCACCTGCGCATCGCTCCACCCGGCCTCGCGCGCCTCCTCGACCAGATGGTGCGGAGGCGCCTGATCGTGCTCGAGCGTCTCCTTAAGGAGCGTGAGCAGCGCCGCCTCCTTCTCATCGGACGAGGTGAACTCACGAGCGCGGGCGACCTCGTCGAGGCCGAGCCCGGCGGCGCGAGCGGTGCGGGCGTATTGGTTCAGGGTGTAGGCGTCGTCGCGCCGCTCGGCGACGGCGAGCCCGATTCGCTCGCGGGTCGCCTGGGGGAGCGACCCCTTGTGGAGCTCGGTCCGGAAGCGCGTGTACGCGCGCAGCGCCTGCGGCGACTCCGCGAGGACGCCGAGGAACTTCGAGACGGCCCCGCCGGCTGTCTGGATGCTCTTGATCAGAGGAGCCGACGCGTCCGGGGCGGTGAGCTCGTCGTGAATGTGGAAACGGCTGACTTCGGTCTTGATCGTCACTTCGGGCCTTTCCGGTTCGGCCTTACTTTACTTTTAGCCTGTTACTTACGCGATGTAAGTATACGCGTCTCGGCCGATTCTTGCTCTCCGGCACTCGGCGGCTTCGCCTCCCCGGCCGCGCGCGCCACCGGCCGCTAACTTGTGCGCCCTTGAGCGAGATGCCTCAGAGCCCGAAGGACATCCTCGCCTTCTGCGAGTCCGAGGACGTGCGCTTCATCCGCCTCTGGTTCACCGATCTGCTCGGGCAGCTGAAGAGCTTCTCGATCAACGCCTCGGAGCTCGACGACGCATTCGAGGGCGGGATGGGCTTCGACGGGTCGTCGATCACCGGCTTCAACCCGATCGAGGAGTCGGACATGATCGCCCAGCCGGACCCTTCGACGTTCAGCCTGATCCCGTGGAGGCCCGAGCCCGAGAACCGGGTCGCGCGGATGTTCTGCGACATCCGCGTCCCCGGCGGCGAGCCGTACGAGGGCGACCCCCGCTGGATCATGCGCCGGGCGCTGGACCGCGCCCGCGACATGGGTTTCGACGCCTACAACATCGGCCCCGAGCTCGAGTACTTCTACTTCCGCTCGGAGAAGCCCGAGGACGGCGTCCCCGAGGTCCTCGACGACGGCGGGTACTTCGACCTCACCACCCTCGACGCCGGCTCCGACGTCAGACGCGAGACGATCCTCGCTCTCGAGCAGCTCGGGATCCACGTGGAGTACGCACACCACGAGGTCGGGCCCTCGCAGCACGAGGTCGACATGCGCTTCAAGGACGCGCTCGCGATGTCCGACGACTGCATGACCTACCGGATCACCGTCAAGGAATACGCGATGAAGTACGGCTGGCACGCGACCTTCATGCCGAAGCCGCTCCAGGGCGAGAACGGCAACGGGATGCACGTCCACCAGTCGCTCAGCAAGGACGGCAAGAACGCCTTCTTCGACGCCGACGACCAGTTCTTCCTCTCCGACACGGCGAAGGCGTTCATCGCCGGCCAGCTCAAGCACGCCCGGGAGATCGCCCCTCTCTTCGCCCAGTGGGTGAATTCCTACAAGCGCCTCGTGCCGGGCTACGAGGCGCCGGTGTACCTCGCCTGGTCGCGCCGGAATCGCTCGGCGCTTATCCGGGTTCCGCTCTATCACCCCGGCAAGGAGCAGGCGACGCGCGCCGAGCTCCGCTGCCCCGACCCCGCCTGCAATCCCTACCTCTGCTTCGCGGGGATGCTGCACGCCGGCCTCGAGGGGATCGAGCACGGCTACGAGCTCCCCGAGCCGATGGAGCAGAACCTCTACCACCTCACTCCCGAGGAGCGCCAGCGGCGCGGAATCGAGCAGCTTCCCGAGACGCTCGGCGAAGCGATCGAGATCGCTGCCGAGTCCGAGCTCGTGCTCCGCGTTCTCGGCGAGCACGCGTTCAACCGCTTCGTCGAGATCAAGCGGTCGGAGTGGGAGGACTACCGCGTTCAGGTGACGCCGTACGAGATCGAGCAGTTCCTGCCGATCCTCTAGCCGCCGACGCGATGAGCGTCTTCCGGAAGGCCGAGCTCGACTACCTCTCAGGCGGGCGCCAGTTGGGACGGATCGCGACGGTGGGCGCGGACGGGACGCCGCACGTGGTCCCGGTCGGCTGGATCTACAACGCCGCCCGCGACTCGATCGACGTTGGCGGCCGCGAGCTCGAGCGGACGAAGAAGTTTCGTGACGTCGCCCGATCCGGGCGGGCGGCGATCGTGATCGACGACCTCGCGAGCACCGACCCGTGGCGCCCGCGCGGGATCGAGATCCGGGGGCGCGGAGAGGCGATCAAGCTGCCGACGCCCCTGATTCGCGTCCACCCGGAGCGGATCGTCAGCTGGGGGCTCGAAGGGGGGCGCAGGGCCCGGACCGTGCCGTCGTAGGCGTTCGCGGTGGATCAGTCGAGCGTCGAGCGGAGCGCGTCGGCCTCGGTCACCGGCGCCTTGCAGGCGAAGTTCTCGCACACGTAAGCGGCCGGCTTTCCCTCGACCGCGGGTCGCTCGCGGAGGAGCTCGGGGCGGTCGCTTCCCTCGGGGCCGCCGGCGAGGACGACGTGGGGCCGGTGGGCGGAGCGGACGACCGCGGCGAGCTCGGTGAAGCCGGGTCCGGGCGCGCCGCCGTTGGCGGGGGCGATCAGCGCGACCTCGCGGGTCGGGGAGAGGTGGAAGTCGAGCGCCTGAAGGAGGTGGCCGAAGGCATCGGGATGGCTGACGGCGGCGCGGGAGAAGAGGCGGAGAACGCCGACGGCGCGGTCCTCGTAGCCGCGCTCGCCGGTCAGCGCCGCGAGCCTGAGCAGGCCGAGCGCCGCCGAGGAGTTGCCGGACGGAATCGGATGGTCGCCGAGGTCCTTGCGGCGGGCGATCAGCGTCTCGTGATCGTGTGAGGTCGAGAAGAAGCCGCCGCGCTCGTCGTCGGCGAAGCGGTCGATCATCGCGTCCGCGATCCCGCGGGCGGCGTCGAACCAGCGGACCTCGAGGGTCGCCTCGTACAGGCGCAGCAGCGCCTCGAGCAGGAAGGCGTGGTCCTCCAGGTAGGCGTTGAGCGCGGCGCCGCCGTCCTTCCAGGTGCGAAGCAGCCGCCCGTCGGGATCACGCATCTCTTCGAGCACGAACCGAGCGCAGCCGCAGGCGGCGTCGAGGTAGTCGTCGCGGCCGATCGCGGCCCCGGCGTCGGCGAGCGCCGAGATCATCAGCGCGTTCCAGGCGCACAGGCGCTTGTCGTCGAGGCCGGGGCGCACCCGCTGCTCGCGTGCCGCGAGCAGGATCCGCCTCGCCTCGTCGAGCTCGGGGGGCGGCTTCGCGGAGGGGCCGAGGGGGACGTGGAGGACGTTGCGGCCCTCGAAGTTGCCGGCGGCGCTGACGCCCCAGTGGGCGAGCACGCGCTCGATCTGCTCGGTGGGCAGCCCGGCGTCGGCGAGCGCCTCGCGCGCCTCGGCCTCGGACCAGACGTAGAAGCGCCCCTCCTCGCCCTCGGAGTCGGCATCGAGCGCCGAGTAGAACCCTCCCTCGGGCCCGTGCATCTCGCGCAGCGCCCAGTCGAGCGTGTCGCGGCAGGCCTCGCGCCAGCGCTCGGTCCCGGTCGCCTGCCAGGCGTGGAGATATACGCGGGCGAGGAGCGCGTTGTCGTAGAGCATCTTCTCGAAGTGGGGGACGCGCCAGAGGGCGTCGACCGAGTAGCGGGCGAAGCCGCCGCCGAGCTGGTCGTAGATGCCGCCGTGGAGCATCGCGTCGAGCGTCGTCGCGACGTGCTCGCGCTCCCCGCGGGCGAGGAGGAACTCGAGCGTGCTCGCCGGGGGAAACTTCGGGGCGCCCCCGAAGCCGCCGTTGACGCGGTCGGCGCGCGCGAGCAGCGCCTGCGCGGCGTCGTCGAGCAGGGCGGGGGAGAGCTCCTCGTCGCTCGCCTCGATCCGGCCGGCGGCGGCGAGCCCCTCGCGAACGCGGTCCGACGCGGCGCGGAGCTGCTCGCGCTGGGTCCGGTAGGCCTCGGCGGTCGCCTCCATCACCTGGCGGAAGCTCGGCATACCCTGGCGCGGCTCGGGCGGGAAGTAGGTGCCGCCGTAGAAGGGGACGCCCTCGGGGTCGAGGAAGACCGTGAGCGGCCAGCCGCCGTGCCCGGTCATCCCCTGGACCGCCTCCATGTAGATGTCGTCGACGTCTGGTCGCTCCTCGCGGTCGACCTTGATCGGTATGAAATTCCCGTTCATGAAGGCGGCGGTGTCGGCGTCCTCAAAAGACTCCCGCTCCATCACGTGGCACCAGTGGCAAGCCGAGTAGCCGATCGAGAGCAGTATCGGCTTGTCCTCCGACTTCGCCTCGTCGAGCGCCGCCGGGCCCCACGGCCGCCAGTCGACCGGATTGTCCTTGTGCTGCAGCAGGTAGGGGCTGGTCTCCTCGGCGAGGCGGTTGGCCATGCTTCGAGGCTACCCGGGGGCCGGTCCCGGCACGCGCGGCGGGCAGCGGCCGAGACGGCGAAGGCTTCGGCTAGGCGCCCTTGAGCTTGCCGAGCGCGCCCATCGCCGTCGCCATGTCCGCGCCGGTCTCCTTCTGGTAGCGCTTGACCGCGTCCTTGATCTTCCCCTGCTGGACGAGGAGCTGGACCTCCGGCGACGCCTCGGGGGCGTCCCGGCCAAGCTCCTCCATGTCGATCGCGCCGGTGTTCGTGAACAGGATCTCGACCCGGCGCTCGAGCTCGTCGACGCGGGCGCGGAGGTCGTCGATCTCGCTCATCGCGGGCGAACCCTACCCAGCGGCTCGTGCGTCATCAGGAACTGACGTCGGCCGCGAACGACTCGAACGCGGCGACGTAGCGGTCGATGTGCTCCTGATCGTGGGCGATCGACAGCGTCCACTCCTCCTCGACGCCCGGGGTCATGAAGATCCCGTGGTTCATGTGGTACAGCCACGCGAGGGTCGAGAGGTCGCCGTCGACCTTGGTCAGGTAGTCACGGTACTCGTACATCCGCTCGGGGCTGAAGATCACGCACCCTTTCGCGCCGAGTCCCTCGGTGTAGGCGGGAAGGCCGTGGCGGTCGATCACCTCCTGGCAGCGCTCGAGCAGCGCCTTGTTGGTCGCCTCGAGCTTCTCGTAGGCGTCCGGCGTCAGGACCTCGGTCAGGGTCGCCTCGGCCGCAGCCATCACCAGCGGGTTCCCGTTGAAGGTGCCGATCTGATGGACCTTGTCGGAGGCGACGACCTCGCCGAGCTCCGCGGTCATCCCGATCGCGCCGCCCGGATAGCCGCCGCAGATCGCCTTCGCGAGACAGACGACGTCGGGTTGGACGCCGAAGCGCTGGGTGGCGCCGCCATAGGAGATCGTCGCTCCGGTCTTCACCTCGTCAAAGATCAGGATCGTCCCGTGCTCGCTGCAGAGCTCGCGCACCCGCTCGAGGTATCCGTCGCGCGGGGGGATGATGTTGATGTTCATCATCGCCGGCTCCATGATCAGGCCCGCGATCTTCCCCGCGTGCCGCGCGAAGATCCCCTCGAGGATCTCGGCGTCGTTGAAGGGAACCGGGCGGGTGAGCTGGACGACGGCGTCCGGATAGCCGGACCCGAACGGAATCGGGGTCGGGCTCTCGCGCGGGCCGAGCTCGTCGAGGTCGGGATAGCAGGAGACCATCACCGCGTCGTGGTGCCCGTCGTAGGACCCCTCGATCTTGATGATCAGGTCGCGCTCGGTGGCGCCGCGGGCGAGGTGGACCGCCGACATCGTCGACTCCGTCCCCGAGTTCGAGAACCGCCACTGCGGCAGGCCGAACCGGTTCGCGAGCTCGCCGGCGACTTCGATCGACCCGTCCGTCGGGGCCGCGAAGTGGGTCCCCCTCGCATGCCGCTCGGTCACGGCCTTGCCGACCGCGGGATTGGCGTGCCCGATGCACATCACCCCGAACCCGTTGTGGAAGTCGACGTACTCGCGCCCGTCGACGTCCCAGACGAGGGCGCCCTCGCCGCGGTCGATGTACACGGGCCAGGGATCATTGAGCTGGAACGAGGACGGGACCCCGCCGGGCATCACCTTCGTCGCCCGCTCGAAGCGCTCGGCCGACGTCGGCGTGAGCTCGCGGAACCGCGCCATCTGCGCCTCCGTCAGCTCGTTGATCCGCTTCCGGTCGATGCTCGACTCGGCGGCGGTGCCTCTCTGCGCCATTCGTTCTCCCTCGCTCGTCGCTCGGGCGCCAGCCTAGCGGCGGCGACGCGCGGTTCTCCGGGCGCGCGGCAACTTGCTCCGATCGGGAGTGCTGTGGACGTCGCCTTGCGCCGACTCGCTCAGGCGGAAGCGCGCTCGGGGACGGGCTCCGCCGACTCGGAGACGAACCCGTAGCTGAGCGCGGCGCAGGCGAGCGCCGAGGCCGCCGCGAGGTAGAAGGCGGCCGAGTAGCCCCCGAGCGCCGCGGCGGCGCCGACCGCGGGCGAGCCCGCGAGCATCCCGAGGTCGAACGCGGCGGTGAACGTCCCCATCGCCGCTCCGCGCCGTTCGGGCGCGACCCGGTTCACGGCGAGCAGCGACAACGCCGGGAACAGCAACGAGAACGCCGCACCCATCGCGATCGCGCCGAGGATCGCGACCCAAAGCGTCTGCGCGGAGCCGAGGAGGACGAGGCCGACCGTCTCGACGCCGGCGGCGCCCAGCGCGCAGCGGGCGGCGCCGATGCGGTCCGGCAGCCCGCCGCCGACGAGCCTGGTCGCGACGACGGTCGCGGCGAAGACGCTGAACACGGTCGCGCCGTGCCCGATCCCTCGGTCGTCGAGGCTGAGGACGATGAACGCGGAGACCGCCGCGAACCCGACGACGCTGAGCGAGAACGTGACCCCGGGTCCGATCGCCTCGCGCGAGATGATCGGTCCGCGGGCACCGGCGCCGCCCGGGGCGACCGACTCGGGAAGCTGCGAGGCGATCAGCGCGCCCAGCGCGGGCGCGCCGGCGGCGAACGCCCAAACCAGCTCGTAGCCGCCGAGACGCAGCAGCCCCTCGCCGACCGGCGGCCCGAGGGTGAGGCCGGTCCAGATCGCGAGCCCGTAGAGGCCGATCATCCGTCCGCGGTGCTCGGGCGGGGCCATGTCGACGTTCCAGGCCGATCCCGCCGTGAAAACGGTTCCCTCGCCGGCGCCGAGGAACAACCGGGAGACGATCAGCCCGGGGATGCTCGCGGGGAGGAAGAGGAGGGCCCCGGCGACGGTCGCGAGGACGGCGCCGGCGACGACCGTCGCCTTCCGGCCCCGCCGGTCCGCGGCAGCGCCGGCGATCGGGCGGCAGACGAGCCCGGTGAGAGCGAAGGCGCCGCTGACGATCCCGACCTCGAGGTCGGAGCCGTTCAGCTCCTCGCTCACGAAGCGGGGGAGAACCGGCAGCGTCGCGCCGACAGCGAGCAGGCCGAGGTTGGTGACGATGAAGATCCCGGCGAACGAGGCCCAACCCCCGAACAGGCGGCCGAGGACGCCGTCGCTGGCGGAGGCCTCGCTCATCCCGACCGAAGCTGCGAGCGGCGGATCTTTCCGCTCGCCGTCTTCGGCAGCTCCTCGGCGAACTCGACCAGACGGGGGTACTTGTACGGGGCGGTCGTCCGCTTCACGTGCTCCTGGAGCTCGCGCGCGAGCTCGTCGGAGGGCTCACCCTCGCGGAGGACGACGACGGCGCGGACGACCGATCCGCGTTCCTCGTCCGGCGCCGCGACCGCGGCCGCCTCGGCGACCGCCGGGTGCGAGATGAGCGCCGACTCGACCTCGAACGGTCCGATTCGGTACCCGGCGGACACGATGATGTCGTCGTCGCGTCCCTCGAACCAGAGGTAGCCGTCCGAGTCCTCGCGGACGTGGTCGCCGGTCGCCCACCACTCGCCGTCGAAGCTGCCGCCGTCCAGATAGCGGTCGAAGAAGCTTGGGACGGTCTCGGGCCGGACCTGCAGCTCGCCGGCATCCCCGCCGTCATCGCTGGGAAGAACTCGCGCTTCGATCCCGGGCAGCGGCGGCCCCATCGACCCGTCCTTGGCGGGGTCGTCGACGCCGGGGCGGATCCCCGCGATCGCCCCGGTCTCGGTCTGGCCGTAGCCGTCGGCGATCCCGATCCCCAGCGCGTCGCGGAACCGTGCGATCACCTCCGGGTTGAGCGGCTCGCCCGCCGAGACAAGCCGCCGCAGCGAAGGCAGGGGCCGCAGCTCGGCCCGCTTCGCGATCATCCGATACTCGGTCGGCGCCTGGCAGAGAACGTTGACGCTCTCGCGCTCGACGATCTCCAGTCGCTCGACCGGGTTGAAGCGGCCGTCGTGGAGGAGCGCAGCGGCGCCCATCAGCCACGGCGCGATGAACACGTTCCGGGTCGACTTCGCCCATCCGGGTGCCGCCGTGCACCACGCGAGCTCGCCGTCCCGGGCGCCGAACCAGTGTTCGGCCTGCAGCCGCTGCCCGGCGAGATAACCCTGGGGGTAGACGACGCCCCTCGGCTCGCCGGTCGTGCCCGATGTGAAGATCACGACGGCC
>Ga0196962_10000757_pt1 | contig 11780 bp, 11 predicted proteins | sample S3v_20metaG_FD_183186 | JGI IMG/M metagenome (GOLD analysis project Ga0196962, IMG submission 183186) | Soil microbial communities from Anza Borrego desert, Southern California, United States - S3+v_20 | ecosystem: Environmental > Terrestrial > Soil > Desert | place: USA: California | collected... | reverse complement strand
CCAGGCCCCGGAGGGCCTTCTGCAGCGATTCCGCGAAGGTGCGGCCCATCGCCATCACCTCGCCGACGGACTTCATCGACGTGGTCAGGACCGGCTCGGCACCGGGGAATTTCTCGAAGGCGAAGCGCGGAATCTTGGTCACCACGTAGTCGATGGTCGGCTCGAAGGCGGCCGGCATCGCACCGTGGGTGATGTCGTTCTCCAGCTCGTCGAGCGTGTAGCCGACGGCCAGCCGTGCCGCGACCTTGGCAATCGGGAAGCCGGTGGCCTTCGAGGCCAGCGCCGACGAGCGCGACACGCGCGGATTCATCTCGATGACCACCATCCGCCCGTCTTTCGGGTTGATGGCGAACTGCACGTTGGAGCCGCCGGTCTCCACGCCGATCTCGCGCAACACCGCGATCGAGGCGTCGCGCATCACCTGGTATTCCTTGTCGGTCAGGGTCAATGCCGGCGCGACGGTGATGGAATCGCCAGTGTGGACGCCCATCGGGTCGATGTTCTCGATGGAGCAGACGATGATGCAGTTGTCGTCCTTGTCGCGGACGACCTCCATCTCGAATTCTTTCCAGCCGAGCACGGATTCCTCGATCAGCACCTCGCTGGTCGGCGAGGCGTCGAGACCGCGTTCCACGATCTCCAGAAACTCCTCGCGATTGTAGGCGATGCCGCCGCCGGTGCCGCCCAGCGTGAAGGACGGCCGGATGATCGCCGGCAGGCCGATCTCTTCGAGCCCGGCCAACCCATCGGCGAGCGAATGGGCGAGCGTGGAGCGGGGCGTTGCCAGCCCGATCTTGGCCATCGCCTGCTTGAAAAGGTCGCGGTCCTCCGCCTTGTCGATCGCCGTCGCCTTCGCGCCGATCATCTCGACCCCGAAGTCTTGCAGGACGCCCATCTTGTTGAGCGACAGCGCGCAGTTCAGCGCCGTCTGGCCGCCCATGGTCGGCAGCAGCGCGTCGGGCCGCTCCTTCTCGATGATCTTGGCCACGATCTCCGGTGTGATCGGCTCGATGTAGGTGGCGTCGGCGAGGTCCGGGTCCGTCATAATTGTCGCCGGATTCGAGTTGACGAGGATGATCCTGTAGCCCTCAGCCTTCAGCGCCTTGCACGCCTGCGTTCCGGAATAGTCGAACTCGCAGGCCTGGCCGATTACGATGGGGCCCGCGCCGATGATCAGGATGGACGAGATGTCGGTGCGTTTCGGCATTTTTGGGCGCGTGTCCGGAGAAGGCAGCGCGGAGCGCTGCGGGAGAAAATACGGGGTCGGACGGAAGTTTCGGCGCTTATAAAGGAAAAGCCGGCAATGGCAAGGTGAGGCGCGCGGTCTAGAAAAGGCTGACCGGGAAATAGCGGAGGTAGATCTCCTCGTAGGCGCCGGAGCGGTGCACTTCGCGAAGCGCGTAGTCGAGGGCGGATTTCAGCGCACGATCCTCGGCTTTCAAGACAATCGACAGCCCCGCGCCGAAGTAGCGGTCGTCAAGATAGGCGCCGCCGGCGAAGCGGCAGCAATCCTCCGAATCGGGGCCGTGGAGCCAGAAGGACAGGCCGAGCGCATCGCCGAAGAAGGCGGCCAGCTTTCCGCTCTTCAGCTCGGCGAGGCCGGTTGCGGGCGTTGGCTGACACGTGACCGTCAGTTTGGGGAAGAAGCGGGTCAGGAAAGCCTCGTGGGCGGTGCCGCAGGCGACCCCGACCGCACCGGCCGGCGCGGCCGCTTCGGGATCGAAGCCGCCCTCCTTGCGGGCGACGAAGCGGCCGGGGATCTTCAGATAAGGTTGCGTCGCGATAAGCCCTTCGGCAGCCGCCTTCTCCGGATCGAGACCCGCCATGATGGCATTGCCGGTGCCGTCACGGAGGGCCGCCTTTAGCGTGTCGAAGGGCCGCGCCTGGAGGGCGCATTGCGCCTTCAGGACCTTGCAGACCGCCTCGGCGAGATCGATGTCGAAGCCGATCAGCATGTTACGCCGGTCGCGGAACGAGAACGGCGGGAAATCGTCGACGACGAGGAAGCGGATCGAACCGATCTCGCCGGGGGACGGCCGCTCCAGGCGGGCGCGCGGATCCCAGAAATTCGGAACCTGCACGTCGGGATGAACCGCGGATGCGGGATCCTGCGGAGGCGCAGGGGCGGGAGCATCAGGCCCCGCCGGCGCGGGGGTCTGGGCAGGCGCAGGCGAGGGCGCCTGTGACGGCGCGGGCGCGGCTGCCTGCGCAAATGCCCGGGTCCCCGGGAGAATGCCGGCGGTCATAAGCGCCAGTAGGAGGAGGAATCGGATGAGCATTCGATTCGGTCTGCCAAGCGGATGTGCGGGCGGAGGTCGCATTGTCGCCAATTCTCTTCTAAGGCCTGTTGAGATTCAGGATTCCACCTGGAGCCTTGTTGTGATTCAAGCTCAAGCGATACCGTGATTGGGTCAAAGCCGATGTGTTCGTTCGGCTTTTCGAGGCCTGCTCTGATGAGCCAGACATGGAGTTCGCCATGGTCGACGCCACCATCGTCAAGGTCCATCGCCACGGCCAGGGCGCAAAAGGGGGACTCAGAGCCAGGCCATCGGCCGCTCCAAAGGCGGCCTGACGACCAAAGTCCTCGCCCTCACCGATGCGCTCGGCAATCTGGTGCGCTTCGTTCTGCTGCCCGGCCATCGCTTTGATACGGTAGGCGTCCGCGCCCCTCATCGACGGCCTCGCCTTCGGCGGGCTGATCGCCGACAAGGCTTTCGACAGCAACGCCATCATCGCCGATCTGAACGAGCGCGGCGCCAAGATAGTCATCTCCCAACATCCAAGACGAGCCGCGCCCTCGCGGCTCGACGCCGAGCTCTACAAGTGGCGTCACCTCATCGAGAATTTCTTCTGCAAACTCAAGGAGTTCAAGCGCATCGCCAGGCGCGCCGACAAAACCGACCAGAGCTTCGCCGCCATCATCCATCTCGCAGCCGCCGTGATAAACTCTCGATGAAATCTCGACAGGCCTAGTCCACCGCGCGGATTTTCAGCGCCCGCTGCTCCGCCCTGGTCAGCCAGCTGATGTCGTCCGGCGCCGTCGCCGCCATCTTTCGGAGAATGCTGCGCGGCACGCCCACTTGGCGCAGATAGCTCGCCATGTAATCGGTCGCCTCGGCGTCGGCACGCCCATCGATGAACGACGCCGCGTGCAGCCCGACATGGGCGCCCCGCCGCATATATTTGGTCCGGCCGGAGAGGAAAACGACCGCGCATGCCGACGCGCAGGACCGGTTGGCGTCGACCAGCGTGGTGAGGCCGCGGCGGCGGATCTCGTTGCCGATGCGGATCGCCTCGCCCAGGATGCCGCCGGGACCGTCGAGGATGATCAGATCCGGTTTGGCGCGCGCGACCGCGCGCCGGAACTGCCGGTAGGAGCCCGGCCCGATCACGCCCGTCATGACGAGGACGACCTGGCTTTGCTCCGGGCCGGCGTCCCGCGACCGGGCCGTCGAGGCGCTCTCAGCCGGACTGGGCAATCCGACGGAGACGAAGGCCAGCACTGCAGCCGTGATCACCGCAACGATGCGGCTCGTCATTGCGCCCCCCTCCTGACTCGCGTAGCGACGGCATTAGCAAAGCGTAGGGTCAGGGCGCGCGCAAGAGGCGGGAGGGCTTGGCACGTCCACGGGCCGGAGTGATCCGTCTCAGTTGCACGCCTCGCAACCCAGCTTTGGGCGGGCTTTGTTTGTGGCGCTGGTATGCGCGTGATGAGGGCAGCATGGAATATCGGCAGTTGGGCCGCTCCGGCCTGAGAGTCTCGGTCCTGACGCTCGGCACAATGACCTTCGGAGGGCGCGGCGCCTTCGCCAAGACCGGCTCCACCGATGTCGTCGGCGCCCGCCGGCTGATCGATATCTCTGTGGGTGCGGGAATAAACCTCCTCGATACCGCAAACATGTATTCGCTCGGGCTCTCCGAGGAGATCATTGGCGAGGCGCTCGGGGACAAGCGCGAGCAGGTGCTGATCTCCACGAAGGCGCGCATGAGGGTCGGCGACGGGCCGAACGATGCGGGGGCGTCGCGCTGGCACATCATCGAACAATGCGAGAAGAGCCTGAAGCGGCTCCGCACCGACCGCATCGACCTCTACTTCTTGCACGAATGGGACGGCCAGACGCCGCTCGAGGAAACGCTGGAGGCGCTCGATACGCTCGTGAGAACCGGCAAGGTTCGTTATGTCGGCTGTTCCAACTACTCCGGATGGCATCTCATGAAGGCGCTCGGTGTATCCGAGCGACTTGGCTATCAGCGCTTCGTTTCACAGCAGATCCACTATTCTCTGCAGGCGCGCGAAGCGGAGTATGAGCTCGTCCCAATAGCTATCGATCAAGGCGTGGGGATTATGGTGTGGAGCCCGCTCGCCGGCGGTTTGCTCTCGGGAAAGTACCGGCGCGGCCAGAATCCCTCCAGCGGCCGGCATCTGAACGACTGGGGCGAGCCGCCGGTCAGGAGCAAGGAGCAGCTCTTCGACATCGTCAACGTCCTGTTAGCGATCGCCCAAAACCGCGGAGCATCCGCAGCGCAAGTCGCGCTCGCCTGGCTTCTCGGCAGGCCGGGAGTAGCCTCCCTGGTCATCGGCGCCCGAACTGAAGAGCAGCTCGCCGAAAACATCGCCGCCGCCGGTCTGACACTCACACAAGATGAGACGGAAGCGTTGGAGGTAGCGAGCGCGCCGCCGCTCCTTTATCCCTACTGGCACCAGGCAAAAACCGCCTCAGACCGGCTGAGCCCCGCCGATTTGGCCTTGCTCAGGCCCTATGTGGCTTCGTCGGCCTGAGCTCGTCGGGTTTTTTCGCAGAGGGCCGACGCAGGTGCTCGCCTTGATTTTGACCGTCCCTGCAGTCAGCTAAATCCAGAAACGAATCGGCGCGGCCATGGATCGCTTCCCGAACGCGGTCATCTTGTCGTGGGGCTGGCGCCGGTGGGCGATTGCATGCGCGGCCGGCGCCACATCGTCGCTCGCCCAGCCGCCATTCTTCGCGTTTCCGGTGCTCTGGCTGACGTTCCCTGTTCTGGTCTGGTTGCTAGATGGTGCCGTGAGCAGTGGAACTGACGGCAAGGCACGACGGCTCCTGCCTTCATTTGCAGTCGGCTGGTGGTTCGGTTTCGGCTATTTCTTGGCAGGCCTTTGGTGGATCGGCGAAGCATTTCTGGTCGAAGCCGATATCTTCGGTTGGCTGCTGCCGATTGCGGTCCTGGCTCTCCCGGCAGGCTTGGCCCTTTTCTGGGGATTGGGAGCCGCCGCCGCACAGCTTTTTTGGAGCGAGGATTGGCGCAGGATCTTCGCGCTCGCCGCAGGGCTAGGCAGCGCGGAATGGCTGCGTGGCCACGTCCTGACGGGGTTCCCCTGGAATGCGGTCGGGTATGCGCTCACCGCGGGGGAGCCGCTCATGCAGTCCGCGGCCCTATTCGGACTGTATGGATTGAATGTGATCGGCGTCTTCGCCTTCGCAGCGCCGGCGACGCTGGCCCCTGCCAGCGAACGCGGCCGCAACCTTGCCCTGCCGGCGATCGCATTGGCTGCCATCGGCGGCCTGGCGGCTTACGGGCTGCTCCGATTGCAATCCGGTCCGCAGAGCTATGTGCCGAACGTAACGGTGCGCATCGTCCAGCCCTCCCTCAGCCAGCTGCAGAAATGGGAGCCGGAAAACAAGGACCAGGTACTGCAGACTTATCTGAACCTCAGCGCTCCACCAGGCGCTCCGCTTTTTCCAGGTACAGTTCTTGTCTGGCCCGAGTCAGCGTTTCCCTTCGAACTGAGAAATGACCCCGAGGCCCTGGCCGCGATCGCCGGCCTGCTACCGGACGGGACAGTTCTCGTCACCGGGGCCTATCGCGTTGAATCAGCAAACCCGCCTGAGCGGCGGGTGTTCAATTCCATATACGTGATCGATTCAGCTGGAACGATTCAAGCCACATACGACAAGGTTCATTTGGTGCCGTTCGGCGAGTACCTGCCTCTGCAGCGTCTGCTCGGAGACATCGGCCTGCGGCAGTTGATCCGCAGCGGCTTCACACCGGGGACAACGCGTCGATCGATTGATCTTGGCTTCGTACCGCCGTTTATCCCGCTGATCTGCTATGAGATCATATTCTCGGATGCCATAGTACGAGATAGCCTCCGGCCGGCGTTCTTGCTCAACGTGACGAATGACGGCTGGTTCGGCCGCACCATCGGCCCCTATCAGCACTTCCACCAGGCTCGCCTTCGCAGCGTCGAGGAAGGTGTACCGCTTGTCCGGGCGGCGAACACCGGAATATCCGCAACAATCGACAGCTATGGACGCATACTCGCTGCCACGAAGCTCGGCGAAGCAACCATGATCGAGAGCCGGTTGCCGACTTCGATCGCACCACCAGCACACGCAAGATGGCGCTGGATGGGCTTTCTGCTATCGTTGGGTGCGTGCTTCGTGCTATGTTGCACAAAGAGAAACTCCGTTGCTCAATCGGATTGACTCGTCCGGACAGGCTCGTATCGTCCGAAGCTGCGTGGCAAGCCGGGCCGTGGGACGGGGGATGAAGCCGCCAATCGGCGCGGCTATCGACGGGCCGTACGTGGAGCACGCACACCGATGGGGACACTTTGAGCGATCGTAGAGAGGCCCCGGGCAAGCGTCCGAATCCGATCGACATCTTCGTAGGCGGCAGAGTGCGCCTGCGGCGAAAGATGCTCGGTATCAGCCAGGAGAAGCTCGGACAGAAGCTCGGTATCACTTTCCAGCAGATCCAAAAATATGAGAAGGGGACCAATCGAATCGGTGCGAGCCGTTTGAAGGCGATGTCCGAGGCTCTCGAGGTGCCGGTTTCGTATTTCTTCCCGGAGAATTCTGCGGCCGAGGGTGCCGGATTGCAGGAAGAAAGCGTCGCGTTCATGATGGAATTCATGTCGAGCGGGGAGGGCCTGGACCTTGGCCGCGCATTCGCTCAGATACGCAACGCGCGGATTCGCCGCAAGGTGATCGAGCTCGTTCGCGCTCTGGCCAGCGAGTCGACTCCCGAATAGCAGGCCTATCGTCGAGGCGCGATAAACGTTCGCGGATGCGCAGCGCGGGCTTGACGATCCGTTAAGCGCTGGGGCAACAGTTCGCCGCGACCGTTCGGCCGCGTCAGCCGCGCCCTCCAATTGCCTCGCAAAAGGCCCTTAATGTCACGCAGAAAGTATCTCTTTACCAGCGAATCCGTATCCGAAGGCCACCCCGACAAGGTCTGCGACCGGATATCCGACACTGTGGTGGATGCACATCTGGCAGCCATGCCGGAGGCCCGTGTGGCGTGCGAGACGCTCGCTACCACCAATCGGGTGGTCATTGCAGGCGAGGTACGAGGCTCAGCAAGCGTCAACGGAGCTCTTATCGAGGACTTGACCCGACAGGCCATCCGCGACATCGGCTATGAGCAGGAAGGCTTCCATTGGCAGCATGCCAAGGTAGAGGTGCTTCTTCACGAGCAGTCGAGCGACATCGCCCAGGGCGTAGACAGCCGCGATAATAAGGATGAGGGCGCCGGCGACCAGGGCATCATGTTCGGCTATGCCTGCCGCGAAACGCCGGAATACATGCCGGCGCCGATACTCTATTCACACAAAATCCTGCGGTTGATGGCCGAGGCGCGCCACACGAAGCGCGAACCGGCGCTTGGACCGGACGCGAAATCGCAGGTGACCGTCGCTTACGAGGATGGCGTTCCCGTCGGGGCGGCGTCGATCGTCGTCTCCACCCAGCACTTGGACGAGACGCTCGAGTCGGAGGACGTACGCCACATCGTCGAGCCTTATGTTCGGGAGGCGATTCCCGAAGGGTGGATCAGCGACGAAACCGTGTGGCACGTGAACCCGACGGGGAAGTTCGTCATTGGCGGCCCGGATGGGGACTGCGGGCTCACAGGTCGGAAAATCATCGTGGACACCTATGGGGGTGCCGCGCCACATGGTGGCGGTGCCTTTTCGGGAAAGGACCCCACCAAGGTCGATAGATCCGCGGCCTATGCCGCCCGCTATCTCGCCAAGAACGTGGTTGCTGGCGGCTTTGCCGACCGGTGCACGATCCAGATCGCCTACGCCATAGGCGTCTCTCAGCCTCTCTCGGTCTACGTCGATTTGCACGACACGGGCCGGGTCGAGGCGCGTGACCTTGAAGCGGCGTTGCGCGAAGTGATGGACCTCTCGCCGCGCGGCATCCGCCAGCACCTCGGCCTGAACAGACCGATCTATGCGAGGACTGCGGCATACGGGCATTTTGGCCGCGCTCCGGACGAGGACGGCGGCTTTTCCTGGGAGCGGCTCGACCTCATCGATGCTCTCGAAGGCGCCTTGTAGACTCAATCCCGTGCAGGTGCGCGACGGCTCGTTCTTCGGCCGGCGCAAGGGAAAGACTCTACGGCCGCAGCAGCGGGAAGCGCTGAAGAGTACGCTGCCCGCTTTGCTCCTCGACGTGAGCGAACCTGCCGCGGCCGACCTCTCCGCGCTTTTCCCAGTGCCTGTCGAAGCGATCCGTTTGGAGATCGGCTTCGGCGCCGGCGAGCACCTGCTTCACGAAGCGCGCACCTCGCCAGCCATCGGCTTCATCGGCATCGAACCGTTCGAGAACGGCCTCGCCAAGGCCGTCGTCGCCATCGCTCACGACCGTATCCAGAACGTCCGGCTGTTTGATCGCGACGCGACGATCCTCCTCGATTGGTTACCGGCCGATTCGCTTGACCGAATCGATCTCCTCTATCCCGATCCCTGGCCGAAAATGCGCCATTGGAAGCGGCGGTTCGTCAATCCAGACAACCTGGCGCGGATGGCGCGCTGCCTGCGGCCCGGCGGATTGTTTCGCTTTGCCAGCGACGTCGAGGCGTACGTAAAATGGACTGTTCGCGAGGTGGCTCGAAACAAGCGTTTATCCTGGACGGCGGACAGTCTCGACCAATGCCGCCAGCCATGGCCAGGCTGGCCCGGCACGCGCTACGAGGCAAAAGCGTTAGCGGAAGGCCGCCGGCCCGCGTACCTCCCCTTCCGCAAAACGTCCTAGCCGCTGTTAGTCGGTCAGCGGCTGGCGACCGCTTGCCAACACGCTGAGCGCGGCCAGTCCTAGCACGACTGCGTGCGCTGAGGCCGTCCACAAAACAGCGGCGGCAGCCGGCGACTCGGCGAACCAGGCCCACAGGACCGCAATCAAAAACAGGAGGTGGACCGGCAGATCGGTGAGGACGATGCCAGCCGGTCGCCGGTGCTGCAGCACCTGTGCAACGGTAACGCGATAGCATCCGTCAGGATGGGTCAAGCCGAACAGCCGCCGAAGCACGACCCGATCGCCGATGCCGGTGACGTCGCGAAGCGCCGAAAATCCGGCCGCCCCTCGCCATACCAAGAGCCACGACCGCGCGGTCGCGCACACGGCGCCGGCATAGAAGGCGATAAGAATCGTCAAGAAGCTGGTGGTCACGGATACCCCCTCGATTCCGGCGCATCCCATCGCCGGGCCCGGCCCCGTTGCCCACGAGACCGGAACGTGTTCTTCGCCGAAATTCGGGCAGGGTCATGGCCGACCCTGACCGTTCCGGCTAAAAAACCGAGCGGTCGGGCTATTTACCCGGTCTCACATCTGTAAGCTCGTCGGGTACGAGGCTGACGATCTGGCCGAACCCGGCCACAAGGTGGCCCGCCGCGATTGTAAATCGGTAGACACAGAAATCAGCGAAATTCGAGTAGAGAGCGGCATCCGGGTGGCAGGCCAGGAAAACCCGCCCGGACGCGGGGTCGTCGTCGCGCAACGCGTGGCCGGTCAGGGTGAGCCGTGCGGTCGCTATGCTCTCGGCGCCGGGTGATGACTTGCGCACTAGAAGGAGAGAGGCCCTCCGATCGCGCTGCAGATTCCTTGTATGCACGGCCAGCCGCGACAGAAGCATGAGAGGCGAACCGTCATCCGCGGGAGCCATAGTCACAAACGAAGTGAAAGGCCCGCCCGACGCGTCCAAAGTTGCGAGCGCCGCGGTGCGGGTTTCTCGCATGAGGGACCGCGCCAGCGCCGCGCTGGCCGCGGAATCGACCGGCATGTGCATACCTCCTCTGGTATTTTCGGAAACGCTTGCCACATTCTGTTCGCATTCTGTTACAAAAGCGGACCAGCGTGGCTACGGCCGCGGCGCCATGATTCGAAAGGAGCCGACATGCCGACCATCGCGCTCGTCGACGACGACCGCAACATTCTCACCTCCGTTTCCATGACCCTGGAGACGGAAGGCTACCGTGTGCAAACCTATAATGACGGCAGCTCGGCCTTGGATGGGCTGGCGCAGAACCCGCCCGACCTCGCCATCCTTGATATCAAGATGCCGCGCATGGACGGGATGGAACTGCTTAGGAAGCTTCGGCAAACATCGGACCTGCCGGTGATCTTCCTCACCTCCAAGGACGATGAGATCGACGAATTGTTCGGCCTCAAAATGGGCGCCGACGATTTCATCAAAAAGCCCTTCTCGCAGCGGCTTCTGGTGGAGCGGGTACGCGCCGTTCTCCGGCGCGCACAGCCTCGCGACGCCACGGCCACGCGCGCGGCCGAGCAGACGCGGATCCTGGAGCGGGGCGCGTTGACCATGGACCAGGAGCGGCATACCTGCACCTGGAACGGACAGAACGTGACCCTCACCGTCACGGAGTTCCTGATCCTGTTTGCGTTGGCGCAGCGACCCGGCGTCGTGAAGAGCCGCAACGCATTGATGGATGCGGCCTATGACGACCAGGTTTATGTCGACGACCGCACGATCGACAGCCACATCAAGCGGTTGCGCAAAAAGTTCAAGGCGGTGGACGACGACTTCAACATGATCGAGACTCTCTACGGGGTCGGCTACCGCTTCCGAGAGAGCTAAGGGACTGAACCACCGCATGGTCGCCGAAGCGAACGGCACGAGGGATGTCGCGCGCAAGCGGTCCTGGCTTGCTGACAAGATTCGGAGCGGACCGCCTGTCCCGCGGTGGATTCGAAAGCTCCTTGGGGGCTTGCGCCGGGCGACTACCTCCAGCCTCACGCGACGCATAGTGATACTCAACCTCGCCGCGCTGCTCGCGCTGGCCGGCGGCATTCTTTACCTGAACAAATTCCGCGCCGGCTTGATCGATACGCGCGTAGAGAGCCTGCTCACACAAGGTCAAATCATCGCCGCCGCGATTGCCGCGCAAGCGAGCGTCGAGACCGATGCGATCACTGTTGATCCGGACAAGCTCCTCGAGCTGCAGGCCGGCCAAAGCGGCTCGCCGTTCAGCATCGGCGAGGGTGCGGCCGATTTCCCTATCAACCCCGAAAGGGTCGCTCCGCTGCTTCGGCGCCTGATTTCGCCAACCCGCACGCGTGCTCGCATTTATGATCCAGACGGCACACTGATCTTGGACTCGCGCGGCCTTTATACGCGGGGCCAAATCCAAAGTTTCGACCTGCCGCCGCTTGGTGAGACAAGCCTGTTCGAGCGCTGGTGGGACTCCGTCCGGCTGTGGTACCGCAGCGGCGAGCTGCCGGTCTATGAGGAAATCGGCTCAGACAACGGTCGCGAATACCCCGAAGTCGCGTCGGCGCTGGAAGGGGCGCCGGCGAGCGTCGTGCGGGTGGGCAAGGATGGCGGCCTCATCGTCTCGGTAGCGGTTCCGGTCCAGCGCTTCCGCGCCGTGCTGGGCAGCCTTCTGCTGTCGACGGAATCCGGCGATATCGACGCGATCGTACAGGCAGAGCGCATGGCCATCATGCGCGTATTCCTCGTCGCCTCAGCGGTGACTGTGCTGCTCTCGCTCCTGCTCGCCA
>Ga0196962_10000755_pt1 | contig 11820 bp, 15 predicted proteins | sample S3v_20metaG_FD_183186 | JGI IMG/M metagenome (GOLD analysis project Ga0196962, IMG submission 183186) | Soil microbial communities from Anza Borrego desert, Southern California, United States - S3+v_20 | ecosystem: Environmental > Terrestrial > Soil > Desert | place: USA: California | collected... | reverse complement strand
CCAAGGTATTCGACAAACCACGCTCGGAGTGGATCGCCGTGCCCGTGCCGGAGTCGGGAATACCGCGCGAGTGGGTAGACGCTGCGCGCGAGGCCATCAAGGCTAACCAGCGCCAGAGCGCGAACGGGGATCGCTTCTGGGAACTCTCCGGCGGCGTCCTCTACTGCGCCGAGTGCGGTTGCCGAATGACCGTACATGCGACCTTAGACTCGAGGAACCGTAGGAGGTACTGCTACTACCGCTGTCCGAAGCGGGGACGCCACGGGGTGCAGAAGGTGTGCATCAACGGCAAACACCACCGGGCGGCGGAAGCGGAGGCCGCCGTGTGGGATCTGGTCTCCGGCTTGCTGAAAGATCCTGAGCGTTTGCGGGCGGGGCTCGACGAGATGATCGAGCAGGAGAGGGCCGGTACGCGCGGGAACCCGGACCAGGAAGCCGCCTCGTGGCTGGAGAAGTTAGCCGAAGTCGAGCAAGAGCGGCGTAGCTACCTGCGCTTTGCCGCAAAGGGTCACATGACTGATGATGAGCTGGACGAGGCACTGGCGGACCTAGAGGAAACCCGCACGACGGCGGAGGAGGAGCTGGCGGCCATACGTGGCCGGAAGGAGATCATAGAGGAGCTTGAGCGAGACAGGGACGCCCTGCTCGAATCCTACGCACAGTTGACGCCGGAGGCGCTCGACGCCCTTACGCCGGAGGAGCGTCGGCAAGTCTACGGGATGCTGCGCTTGAGGGTCGAGGTTGCTGCCGACGGTACGATGGAAGCGCAGGGCATCCTTCGGGATAACGTCCGCGTGCAGGACGAGAACGGACGTTCGGCGAGCGAGGGAATGTTTTGTGAACACGGTCTTGTATCTCGGTCCACGATCTGCTGGCATTGCACGGTATTGGGGAGGCCAAGGCGTGCATAACGCTGGCCGCCGTCGAGTTCGGCAAGAGGTTGGGAAGGGTTCGCAACCCGGGACGCCCCGTGATATCATCGCCGGAGGACGTTGACGGTCTCTTGAGGGGTAGGATCGCTAATCTCGACCGGGAGAATTTCGTCGCGGTGCTCTTGAACACCAAGAACGAAGTAATAGAGTTTCCGACTATCTCGGTTGGCACGCTTTCGGCGTCTCTGGTTCACCCCAGGGAGGTATTCAAGCCGGCGATCCGGGCAAGTGCTGCAGGAATAGTGCTCGCCCACAACCACCCCAGCGGCAAGGTAGGGCCGAGTCGCGAAGACCGCGAGGTCACCAGGCGGCTCAAAGAGGCAGCCGAGATAATCGGCATCGAGGTCGTAGATCACGTGATCTTGGGCGATGGGTACTTTAGTATGAAGGAGCACGGAATACTCTAGCCACCTGGGTGGTGGCGCGGGGGCGTTCGATACGGAGGATGGGTCGCGTATGTTCGGAGGACTGTTCGGGCGAGACATTGCGATAGACCTTGGTACGGCGAATACGCTAGTGTTCGTCAAGGGACAGGGGATCGTACTCTCTGAGCCCTCGGTGGTCGCAATAGATACCAAGACGGACAAGGTCGTGGCCGTCGGGTCGGCGGCGAAGCGGATGCTCGGTCGCACGCCGGGCAATATCGTCGCGATGAGGCCCTTGAAGGACGGTGTGATCGCCGACTTCGAGGTCACGGAGAAGATGCTCGCTTACTTTATCCGCAAGGTGCAGCCGCAGCGCTGGTTCGCCAGGTCATTGATCGGACCGAGGGTCGTGGTGTGCGTGCCCTCGGGCGTGACGGGCGTCGAGCTCAGGGCCGTCAAGGAGGCGACCGAGTCGGCGGGGGCCCGCCAGGCTTACACCATCGAGGAGCCGCTGGCCGCCGCCATAGGGACGGGCCTACCCGTCAACGAGGCCCAAGGGTCGATGATCGTCGACGTCGGCGGCGGGACGAGCGAGGTCGCCGTCATCTCCCTCGGCAGTATCGTCACGAAATCCTCCATCCGCATCGCCGGCGACGACATCGACGATGCCATCTCCTCTTACATTCAGAAGGAGTACAAGCTCGCCATCGGCACCCAGACGGCCGAACAGCTCAAGATGGAGCTCGGCAGCGCCTTCAGGCTGGATGAGGAGGAGTCGGCCGAGATAAGGGGCCGGGACCTCGTCACGGGACTGCCCAAGACCATCGTCATAACGAGCGAGGAGATCAGGGAGGCCATAAGCGTCCCCGTGGACGCGGTCCTCGCGGCCGTGCGGGATACGCTGGACCGCACTCCACCCGAGCTCGCATCGGACATCATGGACCGCGGGATGGTCCTCGCCGGTGGCGGGGCTCTCTTGAGGCACCTCGACGAGCGCCTCAGGCGCGAGACGGGTATCCCCGTGCACGTCGCCGACGACGCGCTGATGTGCGTGGCCATCGGGAGCGGCCGCTCCCTCGAAGAGATCAACTCCTACCGTAGCGCCCTCTCCTCGGCCTAGAGCACGACGTGGGTCGCAAAAAGTCCAGCGCCGCAAGTGGTCTCGCGGCCCTCTTTATCCTCAGCGTGGTCAGCGTCGCGCTCTTCACCATCTACGTAAAAGAGGGCGACTGTGCGCAGGAGCAAGGTTGTGGACCCTTGCACACGGTCCAGCTCGGCGCGGCCGAGGTCTTGCAACCTGCGCGCAGCATCTTCGCGACCGTCTTCGAGCCCTTGCAGCGGGCGAACGAGAGCGTGCGGGGCGCCTTCGATAACAGCGCAGAACAGAGGCTCGAGCGCAAGTTGCAGGAGTCCCGGGCCCTCGCGGCCCAGGCGTCCCGCCTCGAGCGCGAGAACGCCCGCCTTCGCGAACTCTTAGAGGGAGAGAGGTCCGCCTACGAGTACGGTCCGCTCGCGCAGGTCGTCGCCCCGGTAGGGGATCAATTCACCCAGAGGATAGTCCTCAACGTGGGTACCGAGGATGGCGTCGAACCCAACAGGCCCGTGGTAATCGGCGAGAACACGCTCGTCGGGCGAACCACAGAGGTCTCCAATCATACGGCCCAGGTCATGCTTATCACGGACCAGATGTTCGCTGCGGGGGTCAGGATCATCCCTCCCGCCGAGTTCGATCCGGCTTCCGGGGAGCTTAGCCCCGCCGTCACGGCCGAGGACGTCTCTTACGGCCAGGGGCTACTGGAGACCAACCTCGAGGGGTACTTCGGGGTCGACCTGGTCAGCCTCAAGGCGCGGGCCGAGGAGGGTGACTTCGTCGTCACCAGCGGGAGGGCCGGGGACAAGGAGCTGTTGTTCCCTCCCGGCCTGTACGTGGGTAAGGTCGAGGCGGTCAGCTCGCAGGACATCGAGCAGTTCAAGAAGATAGTGGTGGACCCGGCCATGAACCCCCAGGACCTCGAAGAGGTGCGGGTAATCGTCGACTGGGCCGGCCGGGAAGGGTAGAGACAGCCGGTGGAGCAGGCCTCCGTCATCCGCGCCGCGATCGTCGTCGCGATCGCCGCGCTGCTCGACGCCGTCGTAATCCCCTACCTGACCTTCGGCTTCTTCTCGCCGAGGTTGACCCTGATCGCGGTCGTCTTCGCCGTCGCCCCACTGAGGGATCTCCAGGCCGTGTTGCTCGGCTTCTTCGGGGGCATACTCCTCGACGCCCTGGGCACGGACCTCTTCGGGGTCGGAGCGCTCGCGGGCCTGCTCGCGGCCATGCTCGCCACCCGCGCGAGCGCCGTGAGGCGAAGAGGTTCGGAGAAGGTCCTGTTCGCCCAGGTCGCAGGACTAGCCGTCGCAGCCTACGACCTCCTGAGTTACGGCGCCCGCTGGCTCGCCGGGCTGGGAGTGCCACAGCTCGGCGAATATGTTGTCTGGGGCGTGCTCCCCGATGCCATCATCAACGGCCTGCTCGCCTTCCTCATCGGCGGGTGGCTACTCAACGTCGTCGACATCAAAACCCCCCACGGATGGGAAAAGTAGCATGTCAGCACTTCAGCACGCCGCCCGGCTTCGCCTGGCGGCTTGTCAGCAATTCAGCTAGTCGTCCCGTAACCTCGCCCTGAGCGTAGAGCCCGATTGCCGCTTGAAGCGCCTCGTCGTACGCGGCAGAGCGAGGCCGGAACGGGAGAAGCTGACCTGCTGACAAGCGAGGGCCTGAAAGGCCCGAAGCGTGCTGACAAGGCGCGAAGCGCCGTGCTGACTAGCTTCTCAAGCCCGAGGGTTTCCCTCGGACTTGAGCTTCGCCTGGATCACGATGCTTTGCACCAGCCCGACCGACATCATGCTTACGAGCAGATTGCTTCGTCCGTAGCTCACGAAGGGGAGTGGAAGCCCGGTAACGGGCATCATGCCCATCGCCATCCCGATGTTTATGAGTGCGTGGAACGTAAGCATCGTCGCCACCCCGACTGCGACGAGCACGCCGAAGCGGTCGCTCGAGATCGTCGCGGCGTGCAGCACGCGCCAGACCAGCAGGAAGAAAACGATCAGTAGGACCACAGACCCTACGAAGCCGACCTTCTCTGCGAGGTTGGCGAATATAAAGTCCGTGCGGTCCTCCGGCAGATAGCCAAGGTCACCGAGGGTCCCCGACGATCGAAGACCCTTGCCCATGAGCCCCCCTGAACCTATGGCCATCTTGGAGTTCTCGACCTGGTAGCTCACGCTAGGGACGCTCTGGGGGTCGAGGAACGAGGTGAGACGTGCTATCTGGTAGTCTTCCAGGATTCTGAACTTTATGGTGAGGTAGACGCCCACGCACCCGGCCGCGAACAGCCCCCCGAGCTGGTACCACCTGGCTCCGCCCACGAAGACCACGGCAACGAATATGGCCCCGAACACCAACGCGGTACCAAGGTCCGGTTGCGCGAGCACGAGCAAGACCGGCACGGACATGATGCCGAGGGCTGTCAGGAAGGTCAAGTTGCGAGCAAAGCTGCTCTCGGCCACGTAACCGGCGAGCACCACGATCGACAACGGCTTCGCGAACTCCGAAGGCTGCACCTCGACGGGGCCGACCCCGATCCAGCTCTGCGCCCCGTTGACCGAGAATCCCGCGACGAGCACGGCTACCAACATCACGATCATCGCCCCGTAGACGAACCTGAGGTGTCGCCCAAGCCACCTGTAATCCAGCAGCGCAAGCACGACGGCGCCCACGAGGCCGGCAACGAGCCCGAGAGCCTGGTTGACGGCGTAGAGCTGCCTGTAGTCGGCCTCCGCAGCGTAGATGGCGAGCACCCCGATCCCACCCAGCGCCACAGCGGAGAGGTAGAGTAATACGTCGCAGCGGCTAAGCCGGTGCGCGATGCTTACCTTCTCCTTTTTCTTGCCCCTGTTGACGGGGACCGCAGGACTGCTCCTTACTGCACGCACAACCCAAAGATACAAAATCTGCGCGCGTTAGGCAACGTCCACAGCGAGGGTCTGCCGCCACGCCCTGGCCGCCACCCGCCGTAAGCCAGCCTCCGCGTGTGGTCGACGCCGAGCATGGCGGTTATACTGTTACGTCGTGGGGTGCGTTTTGTACGCCCGTCGAAGCCTGATAAATTCTAGGAGATCGAGATGTTTGCGGTTGTAAAGAGCGGTGGAAAGCAGTACAGGGTGAGAGAGGGCCAGGAGCTGGTCGTCGACCGCCTGGAGGGCGACGTGGGGGATACCGTTGAGCTTCCCGTCGGCTTCTCTGTCGACGAAGGGGGATTCGACCTCGCCGAAAAGCGGGCCAGGGTCGAGATCCTGGACCATCTGCGGGGAGAGAAGATCCACGTCTACAAGTACAAGCCGAAAAAGGACTACAGGAAGAAGACGGGGCACAGGCAGGAGCTGACCCTGGTAAAGGTGCTGGAGGTATCTGATGGCTCATAAGAAAGGCGGGGGCTCCTCGCGTAACGGCCGTGATTCGGCCGGCAGGAGGCTCGGAGTAAAGGCATACGGGGGCCAGGTGGTAAGCGCGGGGAGCATCATCGTGCGCCAGCGCGGCTCGAAGGTGCACCCGGGACAGAACGTGGGCAAGGGCTCGGATGACACCCTCTTTGCCAGGGTCTCGGGCAGGGTCGACTTCCACCGCTCTCGGGGCAGGAGCGTCGCTAGTGTGATCGAAGAGTCCGACCTCCAGGAGGCCACGGCCTGACCATCGTCCGTTACGGGGGTCTCTAGCCCCTTTGCAGTTCGTAGATGAAGCCAGCTTTATCGTCCGCGCGGGACGCGGGGGCGACGGCAGCGTCTCATTCCACCGCGAGAAGTACAAGCCGCGCGGCGGACCTGACGGCGGTCGCGGCGGCGACGGCGGTGACGTAATCCTGATCTCCACGCAAGACCTCTCTACCCTCGAGCCGCACGCCTACCGCAACGTCGTCAAAGCGGGCCGCGGCGGGCATGGTTCGTCCAACAACAAAGCCGGCGAGCGCGGCAAGGACGCGGTCCTCGACGTGCCCGTCGGAACCCAGGTCTTCGATAATGACGGCCTGCTGGCCGACCTCTCGAAGTCGGGAGAGAGCTTCGTCGTAGCAGGCGGCGGCGAGGGCGGGCGCGGCAACGGGTCCTTCGCGACCTCCACCCGCCAGGCGCCAGCATTCAGGGAGAAGGGTCTGCCGGGCGAGGAGCGGGAGATCCGCCTCGAGCTCAAGGTCCTCTCGGACGTCGGCCTCGTCGGCCTGCCCAACGCGGGGAAATCTTCGCTGCTCCGAACCCTAAGCGCCGCCCGTCCGAGGGTGGGCGACTATCCCTTTACCACCCTCTCGCCCCAGCTAGGGGTCGTCGACGAGAGAACCTACCGCGAACGGTTCGTGGTGGCCGACATCCCCGGGCTTATCTCTGGGGCCAGCCAGGGCCGGGGCCTCGGTAATCGCTTTCTCAGGCACGTGGCGCGGGCGCGGCTCCTTGCGCTCGTGCTCGACGCGAGCGAGGACCCGGAAGGGGCCGAGGGTACGCTGCGGGCCGAGCTTCACGCAGCCAGGCTCTCGGAGAAGCCCACGGTCGTGGTGTTGAACAAGGTCGACCTCCTCGACGAAGAGCTCAGGGCGTACCTGCGGGAGGTCTTTCCGGATGCCTCTCAGGTCTCCGCGACCACGGGGGAAGGCGTCGCTGCGCTGCGCGACACCTTCGAGGTGAGGCTGCGCGCGTTGGGGGAGGAGCGACCCGCGCCAGGGGTTGCGGAGCGAGAGCACCGCGTCTTCAGACCAACCTGGAAGGGGGTCAGGGTGGAGCACGAGAACGGCGGCTACATCGTCTCCGGCGATGACGTCGAGCGGCTCGCCCTCAAGACAGACTGGGGCAACAGGGAGGGAGTGGAGCGCTTCCAGCACGAGCTACAGAGGATCGGGGTACTCGGAGCCTTGCGGCGGGCCGGCGCGGAGCCAGGCGATGAAGTCAGGATCGGCGATACGGTGTTCGACTTCCAGTGAGGTGGGCGTGAGAGTTGGGATCTTCGGCGGGACCTTCGACCCCGTGCATCAGGGGCACATGATCGTCGCCGAGCAGGTCATGACCGAGCTCGACCTGGCGCGCGTCGTTTTCGTGCCAGGCGGCATCCCGCCACACAAAGAGGCCTCCAGCGTCAGGGCCAACGCGACCGACCGGCTCGCCATGGTCGAGGCGGCCGTCGAGGGGAACGAGCGCTTTTCCGTTGACAGGGTGGAGATCGACGCGGGTCGCCCGATGCACAGCGTCGAGACCGTGAGCATCCTCAAGGAGGGCTCGCCCGATGACGAATGGTTCTTCATTACGGGCGCGGACGAGGTCTCGAATCTGCTCGCGTGGAAAGAGCCGGACAGACTGCTCGAGCAGGTGGTCATGGTCGCGGCGACCCGGCCCGGTTACGACCTCTCCAGGCTCGACCACCTCGAGGCCGCCCTGAGGAACTTCGACCGGATCTTCCCCATCGAGTGCACCAGGGTCGACATCTCGGCGACCGCGATCCGGCGCAGGATGTTGCAGCGTAAGAGCATCAGGTACCTGGTGCCCGAGAGGGTGCGTGAGATAATCGAAAGCAAAATGCTCTACAGAGGAGATGGAAGCCGAACGGAAGGAGGACCGTTGAAGGAGGAGATCCGGTGAGGCGCGACGAGTCCGTCGCCAGGCAGCAGAAGTTCGCCACCGAAGGCGAGGCGCTAACCTACGAGATGGCCACCACGGCCGCCCGCGCCGCGAGCGAGATGTTCGCAACAGACGTGACCCTGATAGACCTCAGGGGACTCGTCTCTTACGCGGACTACTTCGTGATAGCCAGCGCTCAGACCGTGCGCCAGACGCGACGCGTAGCCCAGGAGGTCATAGAGCGCATGATCGAGAAGGGTCACCGTCCACGCACCAAGCGCCTCGACGAGGGGACGGCCTGGATCAGCCTCGACTTCCTCGACGTTGTGGTGCACATCTTCACCGAAGAAGCTCGCGACTACTACCGCCTCGAGTCCCTCTGGCGCAGCGCCCCTCAGGAGCGCTGGGAGGAGTAGCCTCCCACGTTGACACCCCCAGGGAGGCTGCATATACTCTGACGAGTTTTCCGGGGCCGTAGCTCAGCCGGGAGAGCGCCGCGCTGGCAGCGCGGAGGTCAGGGGTTCGATCCCCCTCGGCTCCACACTCTTAAGTGGCTTACCTATAGGAAATACTGGGGACAAGGAAAGCCCCCGGTGCGCAACGCGGGGGCTACTACACCAATTATTACACCAACGCGCTACGAAAACGCCTCTTCCATAGCTGCAACGGCGCTATCTTGCATGTTCGGCAAGACGTGAGAGTAAGTATCGAGCGTAATAGCTATGCTAGCGTGTCCTAGCATCTCCGAAACGATCTTCGGGTTCACGTTCTTTAGCAGGAGGATCGTGGCGGCGGTGTGGCGTAGCTGGTGAAAGGTCATGTGGGGGAGACCGGCTCGCACGAGCAGTGGAGTGAAAGACCGCTTTCTGAGGTTCGACGGGTTGATTAGCGTCCCCTTCGCCGTGCAGAACACGAGACCGTTATCCTCGAAGAGATCGCCTAGCCCCTCGATCTCTTCGAGTTGGCGCGTCAGGTGCCCTCTAAGGGCATCCGTGGCGTCCCGCGTGAGCTTTACCGTCCTCGACCCTTCGCGGTTTTTGTTGGACCTATGGAGAGCTTGCCGCCGTCTTTCGTGACCGTCCTGCGTACCTGTAGCTTGCGAGCTTCGAGGTCTAGGTCCTCCCAACGAAGCGCGAGTAGTTCGCCTTGGCGCAGGCCCGTATGCAAGGCTACTACGTAAAAGGCTTCGAGTCTGTCGCCTTCTACCGTGCTCAATAGCCCACGCGCCTCTTCCTGGGTGAGCGGGGTAACTTCTTGCGTGGGGACTTTTGGAGGGTCCACGTCATCGGTGGGGTTCTTCATCATGTATCCCCATCGCACGGCCTGCCTTAGAGCTTTATGTAGCGTCTCGTGCATCTTGCGGACCGACGCGGCGCTACACCCGGAGTCGAGCCGGGAGCGGTAGAAGCCCGCTACATCAGCCGCAGGACTAAGTCCTTATCCGAAAACTCCTATAGATGGTAGGGTAGAGGCTGAGAAGCGAACCTCTGTTAGCGACACCGAGGAGAGTACGCGACATTATGGCCCGCACGAAACCATGGAAGGTGAGCGACGAGTTTTGGGAGAAGGTTCGACCTTTAATCCCTCCTGCACCCTCCCATGCCAAGGGCGGCAGGACCCGAATGGACGATCGCGATGCCTTCGCTGCGATGATCTACGTTTTGCGCACCGGCATCCAGTGGAACGCGCTGCCCAGGCAGATGGGAGCCTCTTCCACCGTACATGACCGCTACCAGGAGTGGGAGAGGGCGGGATTCTTCGAGCAACTGTGGCGAGTGGGGCTGGCCGAGTACGAGGAGCTGGAAGGCATCGAGTGGGAGTGGCAAGCCCTAGACGGGGTGATGAGTAAGGCCCCTTTAGGACGAGACGCAACCGGCAAGAACCCCACCGATCGGGCCAAGATGGGGACCAAACGTAGCATGCTCACCGATGGAGCTGGCATCCCCTTGGCGGTGGCTGTCGAGGGGGCCAACCGCCACGACTCGAAACTGCTGGTGGCGCCTTTGGACGGGCTTGTGGTGGCACGCCCTGCCCCAGGGGAACAACAGGATGCGCACTACTACTGCTCCTCCGAGCAGCACCTGTGCCTGGACGCGGCCTACGACTCTGATGAGGTGCGCCAAGAGCTAGAGGCTAGAAGCTACGAGCCCCACATCTCTCCCGCCGAGAACAACAAGCGGGGCGAGCGTAAAGAGGCCAGCCAGCACCTCGGTGGTAGAGCGAGGCGCTGGGTAGTAGAGCGGACACATTCGTGGTTGAACCGCTCCCGGCGGCTCCTGGTGCGATGGGAGAAGAAAACCGAGAACTATCTTGGGTTCATTCACCTAGCCTGCGCCCAGCTTATCTTCTCCAAGATATTGGTTTCCGGATAAGGACTAAGAGAGGAAGACTCCGTTGCGCTCTGTTCCGATCTCCGCATAGCCGCGCTCCTCCGAGGAAGCGCCGGGCTTCGATTCGAAGCTAAACCCGAGTCCGGAGCCCGAAAACCGCCCCGTGGAACGGGCCGGTGCGAATGTGCCGCGGAACGCCGCAGGGTTCTTCGGCCCCACCGCCTTGCCCGAGCCGAGCTTCCGCGACGGGCCGGTGGCTTCCCACTTGATCAGGAAGCTTACGGTTGCCGGCACGAGGAAGGTGCCTGCGAATTGGAAGGTGTCTATGACGGGCACATCCTTGGCCACTACCACTGCGCGCCTCCCGTCCCGGCTCATGTGGAAGGCACCGTGGGGAAGCTCGACGGTCCAGAAGAGCCCCGACTGAAGGATGCCGCCGTTGTAATCGTGAACCTGCGAGCCCGAACCGAGCTCGAAGAGGTCAATTCATATCTCGGCGAAGGTGCCGTGCCTCCTGGTCCCCTCCACGCTGACGTAGCGTCCCTCCATGACCCGGATGTCGGTCTCGAGGTTGTAGGTCTTCCCGTCGCTACCCTTCGCCTTGCCGACATGGTATGCAAGTGCAGTAGCGCCATCAAAGTCGGTGATGGTGCTCGGCTCGACGTTTAGACCCTCGAGCACCACCTTGGTGAACGGCAGCACCATGCCTTTCGGGCCTGGCAAAAATTCGTGAATGAAATCATACGGGGGCTTCAGCCCGAGCTCGCTCAGGTCGACCTCTCCCGGAATAGGCTTGGGTTCCGGTAGCGGCTCATCATGTCCCTTATGATCATCCCGGGCGAGTGCCCTAGAAGAAATCCCGGAGCCGAAGGCGAGGGCGGTGGCGCCAGCCGCCGCCGTGTGGATGAACCTACGCCGCGAGAAGCCGGGCTCCCAGCCGTGTGTGTGACCCACCTGAAGGCCTTGGTTTGAAGGATGCGCAGTTGTTTGGGAGTCACCTTTAGTAGTGAGGCTCTGCCAGGGTAGTAAATCTCTGATGCTCATAACTGTGCTCCTTGCAGATTCAGCGCAGTAGTAAATACAAACGCTATTTTGCCAATGACCACTGCTCCTTCAGCCGGGTCATACCTCCTTTCCACTACGCCCCGAAGCAAAGCGAAAAGCGGCCATCTCCTCTATTGGAAGGTAGCCGGTTGCGCCACTGGCTCTACCCGTCTCTTGGGCGCCCACGTTAGGGGCGGGCTTCTAAGCCTCTACACTTCGGGTTGTTCCTTTTCCCAAGTAAGCATGGTAGCAAGACCACGGCGCCTGTCAAGCCCCCTGGCGTGCCTACCGAACTTCTCAGAACCGCGTAAAGCTGAAGTTCGCAGGATTACCTCGCAGAATTTCAATTCCAGGCACTCAGGTGAATAAGGGCTAGAAGGAGGGTCGAGGCTGTTCCCTTCTGCTAGGTGGTGCTACGTATAATTGCGCCGGCACCTGGCAACGGTTGGGAGAGAGGCCGAATGCGAGTCGTGGGGCAATTCCTGATGAGGTTCTGGGTGGCGGCATTAGCTC
>Ga0196962_10000754_pt1 | contig 11846 bp, 12 predicted proteins | sample S3v_20metaG_FD_183186 | JGI IMG/M metagenome (GOLD analysis project Ga0196962, IMG submission 183186) | Soil microbial communities from Anza Borrego desert, Southern California, United States - S3+v_20 | ecosystem: Environmental > Terrestrial > Soil > Desert | place: USA: California | collected... | reverse complement strand
TCGCACACCTGGTCCATCTCCACCGCCGACTGGACGCGGGTGTGGACGCCGATCTGCTCGAGCGCGTTCTGCATCGCCAGCGCGTTCATCACCGTCGCCAGCATGCCCATGTAGTCGGCCTGCGCGCGGTCCATCCCCGCCGCCGCCCCGGCCATGCCGCGGAAGATGTTGCCGCCGCCGATGACCAGGCAGATCTCGAGCCCGCTGTCCTTGGCCGCCTTCACCTCCTGCGCCAGCCCGGCGACGGTAGCCGGGTCGATGCCGAACGGCTGGTCGCCCATCAGCACTTCGCCCGACAGCTTCAGCAGCACGCGCTTGACGGCGGGCATGGTCATCGGGATGCGGTCTCTCCAAGGCGCGGAATTGCGGCCCTTATAGAGCGAGCGCGGGGCGTGCCAAGGGCGAACGGGCTTGCCAAGCCGCGCGTTGCGGCCGATCCCGCGTCCGGTGCGGGAGGGATCGTCAGCGAGACCCGGGAAGGGCCGGTTCGGCAGGGCGCGGCGGGTGCTCGCGCTGGCCTTGCTGGCCCTGCTCGCGCTTGCCGGCAAGGCCTGGAGCGACACGATGGCCCAGCCGCGAGTGCGGCGCACCGAGGTGGCGTTGCCGGGCCTCGCTACGCCAGTCCGCATCGCGCTGATCTCGGACATCCACGTTGCCGGCCCGGACATGCCGCCCGATCGCCTTGAACGCATCGTCGCGCAGATCAACGCGCTCGAGCCCGACCTCGTGCTGATTGCCGGCGACCTCGTGAGCGAGAAGCGCCTCGCCACGCACATCTACGCTCCGGCCGAGGTCGTCGCCCCGCTCGGGTCACTCGACGCGCCACTCGGGGTCATGGCGGTGCCGGGCAACCACGATCACTGGTTCGATATGCCCGCCCTCGCCGCGGAGCTGCGCCGGCACGGCGTCGTGCTGCTGGCCAACCAGGCGCGGCGGGCCGGGCCGCTGGTGATCGGCGGGCTCGACGACGACTACACCGGCCGCGCCGACCTTCCCGCGACGCTGGCGGCCATGGACACGTTGCCGGGAGCGCGCCTCCTGCTCAGCCACAGCCCCGACCCGTTCCCGGACCTGCCCCGCTCGGTGCCGCTCATGCTCGCCGGCCACACGCACTGCGGGCAGATCGCCTATCCTGGGGCGGCGCGGCCGCACACATGTCGGACTATGGCGACCGCTACGCCTGCGGACGCATCGAGGAGGATGGCAAGACCCTTGTCGTGGGCGCCGGCCTCGGCACCAGCCTAATGCCCGTCCGCCTGTTCACGCGCCCCGAGATCTGGCTCATCGAGCTGCGGCCGCGGCTTTGAGCTGTCCGCCATTCTAGACGTGTTTGAAATAAAACGATTATGGTGGGCGACGCCGAGGCACAGGTGGATGCTTGAGACCCTGCCTGGGGCGCACTCGGTGTGCACGAAAACGGCCGCCGAACCGAGGTCCGGCGGCCGCAATCTCGGCCTGACTTTTTCCCGACTCTTGGTCCTGACCTAATTCCCTCTTGCGAGCGCAGCGAAGCAGTCCAGGGCAGCGCGCACCGCGCTGGATTGCTTCGTCGCTCCTCGCAATGACGAATGAGTGGATCAGCCGGCGACGGCGGCGGCCACTTCCGCGGCGAAGTCGCTCACTTCCTTCTCGATGCCTTCGCCGAGCTGGAAGCGGACGTAGTCCTTGAGCGCGATCGCGGCGCCCGCCTGCTTGCCCGCCTGTGCGACCACGTCGGCGATCGGCGTCTTGTTGTCGATCACGAACAGCTGGCTCAGCAGCGCGTTCTCCTTGGCGAACTTCTTGACCGCGCCGTCGACCATCTTGGCCTGGACCTCGGCCGGCTTGCCGCTCTCGGCCGCCTTGTCGGCGGCGACCTTGCGCTCGCGCTCGAGCACCTCGGCATCGAGGCTGTCGGCATCGAGCGCCTGCGGGAACGCCGCGGCGATGTGCATCGCCAGCTGCTTGCCGAGCGGCTCGAGCACCTCGACGCCGGCCTCGCTCTCAAGCGCGACGAGCACGCCGATCTTGCCGAGGTTCGGCGCGACCGCGTTGTGCATGTACGGCACGACCAGGCCCTGCGAGACCGCGACCGTCTTCATCCGGCGGACCTGCTGGTTCTCGCCGATCGTGGCGACGTTAGCGGTCAGCTTGTCGCCGACGGTGCCGCCATCCGGGTAAGCCGCGCCCTTGAGCGCCTCGACGTCGTCCGCGCGCTGCGCCAGCGCGACCTCGGTGGTCTTGCGGACGAAGTCCTGGAACTGATCGTTCTTGGCGACGAAGTCGGTCTCCGAGTTGACCTCGACCGCCACGCCGCGGGTGCCCTCGACCGCGACGCCGACCAGGCCCTCGGCCGCGGTGCGGCTCGACTTCTTGGCGGCGGCGGCGAGGCCCTTAGCGCGCAGCGCGTCGACCGCGGCTTCCATGTCGCCGGCGCTGTCGTCGAGCGCCTTCTTGCAGTCCATCATGCCGGCGCCGGTGCGCTCGCGGAGATTCTTCACGTCTGCGGCCGTGTAAGCCATTGTACTGTCCTTGATTGGGGGGCGACGGGCCGCCCAGATGGGCCCGTCGCGCGCAATTGCAATCGTGCGGGGGCGTCAGGCCTCGGCGGCGGCCTCGTCGGCAGTCGCTTCCGCAGCCGGAGCTTCGGCTTCCTCGGCGCCAGGGTCGGTCGGGGCCGCTTCCTCCGGCGGAGCGTCCATCGCCCCGATATCGGCGCCCGAATCGACCACGCCTTCGTTGCGGCCGGTGGTCGCCGCCTGGGCGACGGCGTCGCAGTACAGGCGCACCGCGCGGCTGGCGTCGTCGTTGCCCGGGATCGGGAAGGCGATGCCATTCGGATCGACGTTGGTGTCGAGGATCGCCACCACCGGGATGCCGAGCACGTTGGCTTCCTTGATCGCCAGCTCTTCCTTGTTGGCGTCGATGACGAACATCACGTCGGGGATGCCGCCCATGTCGCGGATGCCGCCGAGCGACATCTGCAACTTGTCGAGCTCGCGGGTCAGCTGCAGGACTTCCTTCTTGGTCAGGCCGGTGGTGTCGCCCGAGAGCTGCTCCTCGAGGCTCTTGAGGCGCTTGATCGACTGGGAGATGGTCTTCCAGTTGGTCAGCATGCCGCCGAGCCAGCGGTGGTTGACGAAGTGCTGGCCGCACTGCCGGGCGGCCTGGGCGATCGGCTCCTGCGCCTGGCGCTTGGTGCCGACGAACAGCACCTTGCCGCCGGCGCGCACGGTCGCCGCGACGAAGTCGAGCGCGCGCGCGAACAGCGGCACGGTCTGCGACAGGTCGAGGATGTGGACGCCGTTGCGCGCGCCGAAGATGTACGGCTTCATGCGCGGGTTCCAGCGGTGGGTCTGGTGGCCGAAGTGAGCGCCGGCCTCGATCAATTGCTGCATCGTGACGGTGGGAACCGCCATAGGTATTTCCTTTCCGGTTGTGCCTCTGGGAAGCTGGAACCGGGCGGAGATCCCGCGCGCGGCACCGGTGTGGGCGCTTCCCATGTGGATTTGCCGCCCCCGGTCCGAACGAATCGGGCGCGGCGAGCGGCCCTTAGCGGCGACGCGAGGCGAAATCCACCCTCATCTCACCCGCCGAGCGATGAGCGACGGCCAATTCTTTGTTGACTCTGCGGAACAAAGAGGGAACATAGAACCAACGGGGAACAAAACTCCCGGTACGTGATTCTACCCATGCTTCCACCGGTTACGCACCCGGAAGCGATCGAAGGGAACGGTCGAATGCTCGCTATCGTCATCTCGCTGTTGTTCGGCCTTGCGGCTTTCGCGGCGGCGGTGGTGATCCACGCCTCGCTCGCGCAGGGGATAAGGCGGTCGCGGCACATCCTCGCCGAGCTGTCGGCTGGCGAGCCTCGCCGGATTCCGGCTATCCGTCGGGCAGCCGCCGCGCCTCTATCGGCGCGGCCGGCGCTTCGGGCGCGAGTCGCTGCCGCCTGATCCGCGCGTAGCGCACGATCGCGTAGGGCATCAGCGCCAGGTACACCGCGCACAGGCCGACCAGCGTCCACCATGGCTCAGTCAGCAGCGCGGCGAACACCAGCCCGGCGAGCGCGATCGCTTCGAGCCGGATGCTGCGCCGCGGGCGGATCGAGGTCCAGCTGAGCGTCGCCAGGTTGGAGATCATCAGCACCGCGATGCCGGCGACCCAGACCCCGACCAGCACCGGATGACGAAACGCCTCCTCGCCGCTGGCGATCCACAAGTACATCGGCAGGAAGGCCAGCCCGGCGCCGACCGGCGCCGGCACGCCGGTGAGGAAGCCGACCGACTTGTGCGGCTGCTCCTCGACGTCGATGCGGGCGTTGAACCGCGCCAGGCGCAGCGCGCAGCAGATCGCGAACGCCAGCGCGGCGAACCAGCCGAGCCGCGGCAGCTCGTGCAGCGACCACAAGTACAGCACCAGCGCCGGGGCCATCCCGAAGCTCAGCGAGTCGGCCAGGCTGTCGAGCTCGGCGCCGAAGCGCGACTGGGCCTTGAGCAGGCGGGCGATGCGCCCGTCGATTCCGTCGAGCATCCCGGCGAGGACGATGGCGAACACCGCCATCGCCCAGTTGCCGTTGATCCCGAAGCGGATGCCGGTCAGCCCGGAGCACAGCGCGGCGGCGGTGATCGCGTTGGGCAGCACTGCGCGCACGGTCAGCCCGCCGGCCAGCCGCCGCGGCGCCACCGGCACTTCGTCCTCGCTCGCCTTGGGGCCGAGCCACGCCGGGCCCGGAGCCAGCGGCTGCTCGTCGTCGTCCCGGGAGCCGGTCACTGCTTGACGCCCTCGAGCAGCTGCTCGCGCCCCAACTCGCCCAGCACGGTCTCGCCGGCGATGACCTTCTGGCCGAGCAGGACCTTGGCGTCGGTCCCGACGGGCAGGTAGACGTCAACCCGGCTGCCGAACCGGATCAGCCCGATCCGCTGGCCTGCAGCGATGATGTCGCCCGGCTTGATGAACGGGACGATGCGCCGCGCGACGAGCCCGGCGATCTGGGTGCAGCCGACCGCGCGCCCGTCGGGCCGCTCGATCAGGATGTGCTGGCGCTCGTTCTCGTCGCTCGCCTTGTCGAGGTCGGCGTTCATGAACTTGCCGGGGATGTAGACCACCCGGCGCACTGTCCCGCCGACCGGCGCGCGGTTGATGTGCACGTCGAACACCGACATGAAGATCGAAATCCGCGTCACCGGCTCCTCGCCCAGCCCGGCGAAGCCGCCAGCGTCGGCGCCCTGCAATTCGCGCGGCGGCGGCACCTGGCTAATCAGCGAGACGAGCCCGTCGGCCGGGCACAGCACGAGGTTGTCGGCCTGCGGAACGACCCGTTCGGGATCGCGGAAGAACGCGAATACCCCGGCCGACAGCAGCAGCAAGGGCCAGCCGACGATTTCCCAGTCGAGCAGCAACAGGACGAGCAGCGAGATGGCGGCGGCGATGAGGCCGAACTTGCGCCCTTCGGGGTGGATCGCCGGCCAGTTCCACTCGGCCTCGCCACGGCCCCGGTTGTCGAGCAATTCTCCGGCCATCGCGCCCATCTAGGGAATGGACGGGGCGGCCACAAGCCAAACCGGGCGCGCCGGTCGATGGGAGACGGCTCTTGGTGGACAGGGGTGGATTCGAACCACCGTACGCTTGCGCGGGCAGATTTACAGTCTGCTGCCTTTAACCACTCGGCCACCTGTCCACCGATGAGCCGGAAGCGGGCGAGCCCGCGGAATCTGGCCCGCTGGAGGGGCCGACCGGCCGAGAGCGCGCCACATGGCGAAGCGACGCTTGCCTGTCAATGGTGCCGCTGGCAGGGGTGGCCGCATGGCCGACAAGGGTGCCAGAAAGAACCTGCGCGGACGCGCCGGGCGCATGCAGGGCGGGCGCGGATCGGGACGCGGGGCGCATGGCCACGTGCGCCTGTGGGGCCGCCACGCGGTGGAAGCGGCGCTCCGGAATCCCGCGCGCGTGCACCGCAAGCTGTGGGCCACGCGCGAGGGCATCGCTTCGCTCGACGGCGAGCTGCCGGCCGATTTCCCGCTCGAACATGCCGACGGCGCCGACCTCGCCCGGCTGGTGGCGCGCGATGCGCCGCACCAGGGCCTGGTGCTCGAGTGCGAGCCGCTCGCCGATCTGCATCTCGACGAAGTGCTCGCCGGCGATCGCACGCGGCCGGTGATCGTGCTGGACCAGGTGACCGATCCGCACAACGTCGGTGCGGTGCTGCGCTCGGCCGCGGCGTTCGGCGCCGCCGCGCTGGTCACCCAGGACCGCCACGCCCCGCCCGAAGGCGGGGTGATCGGCAAGGCCGCGTCCGGGGCGCTGGAGACCGTCCCGTGGGTGCGGGTGGTCAATCTCGCCCGCGCGCTCGAGGAAATGGCCGAGGCGGGGTACTGGCGGCTGGGCCTCGCCGGCGAGGCGACCGCGACGCTGGCCGAGGCGCTTCCGGCGGGCCCGGTAGCGCTGGTGCTGGGGGCCGAAGGCGAAGGCATGCGGCACAATATCACCGCGCATTGCGACGCGCTGGCGCGATTGCCGATCAGTGATGCTATGGAGAGCCTCAACGTCTCCAATGCCGCGGCAATAGCGCTCTACGCGGTGGCGACTCGGGGCTGACGGCAGATCGAGGGGGGATTTCGGGCATGACCATTATCGAACGGTGGCGCGTCGCCGCCGCGACCGCGCTGGCCACGGCCGCGGCATTGGCGCTGACCGCGTGCATCGTCGCGCCGGGCACCTTCCAGTCGACGCTCGACGTGCGGCGCGACGGGGAGTTCACGTTCACTTACGAAGGCGAGATCTACCTCATCGCGCTGAGCCAGCTGGCCGAGATGGCCAACGAGGCCGATGCCGCCAACGAGGAATTCCTCGAGCAGCCGTGCTACAGCGACGAGGACTTCGAGGAGCGCCCATGCACCGACGAGGAGATTGCCGACCAGCGGCGGACCTGGGAGGAATCGGTGGCGGCGAGGAAGGCCGCGGCCGAACGCGACTCCGAGGCGATGAAGGCCATGCTCGGCGGGATCGACCCGGCCGATCCGGAAGCGGCGGAGGAGCTGGCCGAACGGCTCCGCCGCCAGGAAGGCTGGAAGCGCGTCGAGTATCGCGGCGACGGGCTGTTCGAGGTCGAGTTCGCCCTCACCAGCCGCATCGGCCACGACTTCTCGTTCCCGACGTTCGAGCGCTTTCCGATGTCCAACAGCTTCGTCGTCGCCAACCTGCGCCAGGGCCGGACCGTGCGGATCGAGGCGCCGGGGTTCGCGACCCAGGGAGGCGGCAATCCGTTCCAGGGCATGATGACCGGGATGGCCGGCGTGTTCGGCGCCGCGAGCGTTGCGGAATCCGGCAATCCCGGTCCGAAGCTGCCGGAGACGAACGGGACGTTCAGGATCGTCACCGACGGGCATATCCTCGCCAACAACACCGACGAAGGCCCGCGGGCGGAGGCCGGTGGGCAGGTGCTCGAATGGGAGATCAACCGGCGGACCCTGGCGCCGCCGATGGCGCTTATTCAGCTCGGCGGCTGAGCGGCAAGCGAAAGGGCCGCTCCGGCGTTTCGGGAGCGGCCCTTTGGAGGCCGGCCGCCGCCTGCGGCCCGCGACGTCACAGGCTCAGTTGCACGAATCCTTGAGGCCCTTGCCGGCCTTGAACTTGGGCTGGGTCGAGGCCTTGATGGTCATCGGCTCGCCGGTGCGCGGGTTGCGGCCGGTCGAGGCCTTGCGCTTGGCGACCGAGAACGTGCCGAAGCCGACCAGGCGCACCTCGTCGCCCTTCGACAGCGAGCTGGTCACGGTGTCGAACACGGCTTCGACGGCTTTGGTCGCATCGCTGCGCGAAAGACCGCTGGCTTCCGCGACGGCGCCGATCAGTTCGTTCTTGTTCATGTCCGCTAGAACCCCCCTCACTTGTCTGTTTGCCCGACTTTGAATCGCCTCGCGACGGCGGGGAATTGAGCGAGTTTTGCCGCCGCTGGCAAGGGCTAAGCCGCCGCGCGGCGCGCAATTGCGGCATTTTTGGAGCAATTTGGGACGAAACGCCGAGTCGCCGTCGGGAGCACGCCCCACGCGCTGGAGATCGCGCCAGAACCCTCCGCCGAGTCGCTGCGCTGCAGCAGGCCCCGCAGGGCCAACTCAGTGCGCGGTCGTCGCCGCCGGAGCGCCCGGCCCGGCCGGCGGCGGCTGGCTGGCGAGGTCGTCGGCCTCGGTCCACTCGATCGCCTCGGGCGGCTCGACCAGCGCGTGCCGGAGCACCTCGTCGACGTGCGCGACGGCGACTATCTCCATCCCCTGCTTCACGTTGTCCGGGATCTCGGCGAGGTCCTTCTGGTTCTCCTCGGGGATCAAGACCGTCTTGATCCCGCCCCTGAGCGCCGCGAGCAGCTTCTCCTTGAGCCCGCCGATCGGCAGCACCCGCCCGCGCAGCGTGACCTCGCCGGTCATCGCCACGTCCGGTCGCACCGGGATGCCGGTCAGCGTCGAGACGATCGAGGTCACCATGCCGACGCCGGCGCTCGGGCCGTCCTTGGGCACCGCGCCTTCGGGCAAGTGGATGTGGACGTTCTTGCGCTGGAAGATCGACGGCTTGATGCCGTACGCGGGCGCCCGCGCCTTGACGAAGCTGAAGGCGGCGGCGACGCTTTCGGTCATCACCTCGCCGAGCTTGCCCGTCGTGCGCACCTCGCCCTTGCCCGGGGTGGTGACGCTCTCGATCGTCAGCAGCTCGCCGCCGACCTCGGTCCACGCCAGGCCGGTGACCGCGCCGACCTGCGGCTCCTCGTCGGACATGCCGTGGCGGAACTTGCGCACCCCGGCGAACTCGCCGAGGTTGTCCGGGGTGATCGTGACACCCGCGACCTTCTTCTCGAGGATCTGCCGCAGCGTCTTGCGCGCCAGTCGGGCGATCTCGCGCTCGAGCGTGCGCACGCCGGCCTCGCGGGTGTAGTAGCGGATCAGGTCGCGCAGGCCTTCCTCGGTCAGCTCGAACTCGCCCGGCTTGAGGCCGTGCGCCTCGATTTGCTTGTCGAGCAGGTGGCGCTGGGCGATCTCGACCTTCTCATCCTCGGTGTAGCCCTCGAGGCGGATGATCTCCATCCGGTCGAGCAGCGGCTGCGGCAGGTTGAGCGAGTTCGCGGTGCACACGAACATCACGTCCGACAGGTCGATGTCGAGCTCGAGGTAATGGTCCTGGAACTTGTGGTTCTGCTCCGGGTCGAGCACCTCGAGCAGCGCCGAGGCGGGATCGCCGCGGAAGTCCTGGCCGAGCTTGTCGATCTCGTCGAGCAGGAACAGCGGGTTCGAGGCCCCGGCCTTGCGCAAGTTGGTGACGATCTTGCCCGGCAGCGACCCGATGTAGGTGCGGCGGTGGCCGCGGATCTCGGCCTCGTCGCGCACGCCGCCGAGCGACTGACGCACGAACTCGCGGCCGGTGGCGCGGGCGATCGACTTGCCGAGGCTGGTCTTGCCGACGCCCGGCGGGCCGACGAGGCACAGGATCGGCCCCTTGAGCTTGTTGGTGCGCGCCTGCACCGCGAGGTACTCGACGATCCGGTCCTTGACCTTGTCGAGCGCGTAGTGGTCCTCGTCGAGCACCGCCTGGGCGCGGGCGATGTCCTTCTTGAGCCGGCTCTTCTTGCCCCACGGCAGGCCGAGCAGCACGTCGAGGTAGTTGCGCACCACGGTCGCCTCGGCGCTCATCGGCTGCATCGTCTTGAGCTTCTTCAGCTCGGCGGTGGCCTTCGTCCGGGCCTCCTTGGAGAGCTTCAGGGTCTCGATCTTCTCGTGCAGCTCGGCGATCTCGTCGGCGTCGTCGGCCTCGGCGCCGCCGAGCTCCGACTGGATCGCCTTGAGCTGCTCGTTGAGGTAGTACTCGCGCTGGGTCTTCTCCATCTGCCGCTTGACGCGGCCGCGGATCTTGCGCTCGACCTGGAGCACCGAGAGCTCGCCTTCCATCACCGAGAACACCATCTCGAGCCGCTTGACCGGATCGGTTTCGGTCAGCAGCTGCTGCTTGGTGGCGACCTTGGCGGCGAGCGCGGCGGCGATGGCATCGGCCAGCCGTCCGGCATCCTCGATCCCGCCGAGCTCGTCCTCGATATCGTCGGGCAGCTTCTTGTTCTGCTTGGCGTAGTCGGCGAACTGGTCGAGCGCCGACTGCATCATCGCCGCGACTTCGTTGCCGTCGGCGGCCTCCTCCTCGATCGGGTCGACCTGGGCGACGACGTGGCCGTCGCTCTCGCTCATGCCGAGGAGCCGGCCGCGCGCCTGTCCTTCGACGAGGACGCGCACGGTGCCGTCGGGCAGCTTGAGCAGCTGGAGGACCTGCGCCACCACCCCGACCTCGTAGAGATCGTCGCGCGCCGGGTCGTCGGTGCCCTGGTCGAGCTGGGTCAGCAGGAAGATGTCCTTGTCCGCCTCCATCGCGGCCTCGAGCGCGGCGACCGACTTGTCACGGCCGACGAACAGCGGGACGACCTGGCCGGGAAAGACGACGATGTCGCGCAAGGGAAGAAGCGGGAAGTGGCTCATAATTCGCATAATCCGTGGTTGCCGGCGGCGTTCCGCCGGGCCGGGCCGGGCCCGGTCTGCTCGTCCGGAATATGGGAGCGGGCCGGCGGGCCTGCAATGCCGCGCGGCCGCGCGGCTGTGGATGCGGGCGCGCCTAAGCGGTCAGCGGCGACGGCACGACTTCCTCGACGAATGCCGCCTCTTGGCTCAGGAAGTAGCGGATGTGATCGAGCACCGCGGGGTGGAGCGACTGCTCGAAGCGGATGCCGTGCATCTCGCCGGCCCGCCACTTGACCCGCGCGTCGAGGAACCCGAGGCGACCGAAGGTGATGGTGACGAATGCATCGACGCCGATCCCGTTGCCCAAGGCCGCGAACCGGCAGCCGCTCACCGACAGGTTGGTCACCTTGACCGGGCGGGGGGCGCCCATGCCGTTGCGCACACGGGCATCGACGTCGACACCGTAGCGCGCGTCGCGCCGCTTTTCCTCCATCCGGCCCCCCTTGACGCTAAGTGTTAGCCACGAGGATTGTGCGGCGAATGCGTTAACGGACCATGAGGGCAGCAGGGGCGCCAAACGCCTCGCACGGAAGCGAATCCCGACGATCCGGCGCCTACCCCGAATTAACCATGGGCCGGGGCCTTGGGATTACCCCAGCCCTGGAAGGTTGAGCCCCGGCGGCAGGCCCATGCCCTGCTGGATCGACTGCATCTCGCGCGCCGACGCCTGCTCGGCCTTGGCGCGGGCGTCGTTGAAGGCGGCGGTGATCAGATCCTCGAGGATCTGCTTGTCCTCGGGCACGATCAGGCTGTCGTCGATCGACACGCCGAGCATGCGACCCTTGGCGGTGCAGCGGATCCGGACCAGGCCGCCGCCGGATACGCCTTCGACCTCGAGCGAGTCGAGCTTCACTTGCGCCTCGCCCATCTGCTTCTGGATGATCTCGGCCGCTTCCTGGGCCTTCTTCATCATCTCTTCCATGTTCATGCGCTTCTGCTCCAGTTGCGATCGCCTCGGGGGGCGTCCTCGTCGTCGACGAATTCGGCATCGGGAAACGCGGCGAACGCCGCCGCCACCAGCGGAGTGCTGCGGATCCGCTCGGCTTCGGCGGCCCTGGCCGCTTCGGCCTGCTCGCGCAACGTCGGCGCGCCCTCGCCCGGTCCGCGCTCGACCTGCCAGCGCTCGCCGGTCGCCTTGAGCAGCGCGTCGCGCAGCTCGGCGCCCGGGTCGTCGGACAGGCCCGGCGCCGGCGACCACACCAGCCGGCCCGGCGCGAGCTCGATCACCCGCACCCAGTCGCGCATCAGCCCGGCGACGCGGAGCAGGCCCTCGCGCTCGACCCGGTCGCACAGCGCGCGCCAGTCGGTCCGCGCGACGGGCGC
>Ga0196962_10000753_pt1 | contig 11848 bp, 10 predicted proteins | sample S3v_20metaG_FD_183186 | JGI IMG/M metagenome (GOLD analysis project Ga0196962, IMG submission 183186) | Soil microbial communities from Anza Borrego desert, Southern California, United States - S3+v_20 | ecosystem: Environmental > Terrestrial > Soil > Desert | place: USA: California | collected... | reverse complement strand
GATCCGCTCGGGGGCGGCGGGCTCTCCAAGGACCGATTGGTCGACCAGAGACGCCCGGTATCGGGCGGGAGTGAGGTCGTGCAGACCGGTGCGCACGATCCCGGGAGCCAGTCCTTGCACGTGGATGCCGCGCCGCCCGAGCTCGGCGCCCAGCGTGCCCGTCACTGACCTCACCGCGGCCTTGGTCATTGCGTAGGTGGCGAGACCGGAGGCTGGGTGGGCGGCGCTGATCGAGCCGATGTTGACGACCACGCCGGAGCCGCGCGCGAGCATCTTCGGCAGCGCGGCACGGACGGTGTTGAGCACGCCGAGCACGTTGACTCCAACCGCAGCGCGGATCTCGGCTGCGTCCATCGAGTCGAACGGGGAGAACGCCCGGTCGCTTCTCAGCAGCGCCGCGGAGTTGACGACCGCGGTGATCGCCCGCTCGGCGCCGAGCCGTTGCACGGCCGCCTCGACGGCCTCTGAGTCGGAGACGTCCGCGACGGCGAGATCGCAGGCGAGCCCCTCCCCGCCGAGGGCGGCCTTCGCGCCTCGCAGCCCGTTGGAGCTGACGTCGACGATGCTCACCCGGTGGCCGCGCCGCGCGGCCAGGCGCGCGATCGCGAAGCCGATGCCCGGGTCGGTCTCGTGGAGGCGAGCCGCGGCGCCCGAGATTAGAAGGTGATGCTTCTCATTATTCATACGGCCGTAGACCGGACACAGTATACCCCTATACAATCTCACGCTGTCAGCAGCAAGCCACGAGAGCCCGCCCGACGCGAGCCCTTTGCTCTTCTACCTGCTCCATTCGGTTTGACAAAGCCTTGGTAGACGGTATACCGTTATCCGTGCAAACCGATGGAGGAGGTTCTGAGGTGGGTAAGAAGACGGCGGTCGTGACCGGTGCCGCGCGCGGCATCGGAGAGACGATCGCGAGGACGCTCCAGGCCGAGGGCTACTCGATCGTGGTCTGCGACATCGACTCCGCTGGAGCGGAAGCCGTGGCGCAGGACCTCCAGGGCGATGCCGTCTCCTTTGACATCGGAGACCTCGATGCCGTCGAGGCCTCCGCTGCGCAGATCGCCGTGGTGTCCGGTGGCGTAGACGTCCTCGTCAACAACGCCGGCTGGGACCATCTCGCGCCCTTCGTCTCGACCGACCGGTCGCTGTGGGAGAAAATCATCAAGATCAATCTGCTCGGCCCGATCGCGCTGACGCACGCGCTGCTGCCGTCGATCCGCGAGCGGCGGGGGAGGATCGTCAACATCTCCAGCGACGCTGGGCGCACCGGCTCCAAGGGCGAGGTCGTCTACGCCGGAGCCAAGGGCGGTGTGCTCGGATTCACGCGGGCTTTGGCGCGCGAGCTCGCAGCCGACGGCGTCACCGTCAACGCCGTCTGCCCGGGTCCGACCGACACGCCGCTCAACCGTGAGGTGGCGGTGGCGAACCCGAAGTTGATGGACGCGCTGAAGCGCGCCATTCCGCTGGCCCGGGCCCACGATCGGATCGGCAAACCCGAGGACATCGCGGGCGCGGTCGCCTACCTCGCCTCCGACCGAGCCGAATGGGTGACCGGGCAGACGCTGTCGATCAACGGCGGCCTCTTGATCGCATGAGCGCTCGCACGGTGAAGCAGAGCCATGAAACTGAGTCGGGCATTCCGGTCGCGCCGGTCTATGACCGCACCTCGCTTCCCCCGGACTGGGATCCCGAGCAGCGTCTCGGGGTGCCCGGCTCGCCTCCGTTCGCGCGTGGGCCCGAGCCCGACATGTACCGGGAGCAGCCGTGGATCATGGCCCAGTACTCGGGCTTCTCGATCCCCGAGGAGACCAACAAGCGGATCCGCCGCCTGATCGAGGCGGGCCAGACCGGTTTCAGCATCGCGCTCGACCTGCCGACCCAGATCGGCCTCGACTCCGACGACCCTCGGGCGATGGGAGAGGTCGGCAAAGTCGGCGTCCCGATCGACTCGCTGCGCGACATGGAGATCCTGCTTGACGGCGTCGACCTGCGGAAGCTGCGCCAGCCGCGCACGACCGCCAACTCGATCGGGCCGATGATGGTCGCCCTGTTCCTCTGCGCCGCTGAGAAACAGGGTGTCGCTCCCGAGGAATTCAGCGTCTTGTTCCAGAACGACGCGCTGAAGGAGTACGTCGTCCGCGGCACCTACATCTTCCCGCCGGCGCAGGGCGTGCGGCTGACCTCAGACGTGATCGAGTACTGCGGCAAGCACCTGCCGCACTGGACCTCGATCAACGTCTGCGGCGGCCACTACCGCGAGGCCGGCGGCACCGCCGTACAGGAGCTCGCCTTCAGCTTCGCCGACGCGATCGTGTACCTCGACGAGGCGAAGCGGCGCGGCACGCCGCTGGAGGATCAGGTCGCGACGATCTGGTTCTTCTTCAACGCCCACAGCGACCTGCTCGAGGAGGTCGCCAAGTTCCGGGCGGCGCGGCGTATGTGGGACACCCTCCTGCGCACCCGCTACGGCATCGAGGACGCCCCCTCGCGGGCGCTGCGGATCCTCGCCTACACGGGCGGCAGCACGCTGACCCGACAGGAGCCGATGAACAACATCATCCGCGTCACGCTGAACGCCCTCGCGGGCGCGCTCGGCGGGGTGCAGACGATGGGATCGAGCTCCTACGACGAGGGGATCGCGCTGCCCTCCGAAGATGCCGCCCTGATCTCGCTGCGGACCCAGCAGATTGTCGCCTACGAGAGCGGCGTCACCCGGACCGCGGATCCGCTCGCCGGCTCCTACTTCATCGAGTCGTTGACCGATGAGCTCGAGCGGCGGGCCTGGACGGAGATCGAGAAGATCGAGGAGATGGGAGGAGCGACGGTGGCGATCGAGAGCGGCTACTTCCGCGAAGCGATCGCCGAGAGCGCCTACCGCTGGGAGGTTGACATCGCCAATGGCTCCAGGGTCAAGGTTGGGCTCAACGCCTTCGTCCTCGACGGTCAGGACGCGGAGCCGAAAATCGAGGTCTTCAAGACCGACGGCTCCGCGCAGCGCCACATGACCGCGCGCCTCGAGGAGCTGCGGTCGACTCGCGATGGCGCCGCGGTCGACGCCGGGCTGGCAAAGCTGCGCGATGCCGCGGCGGACCCGAGCGTGAACCTGATCCCAGCGCTGACCGACTGCTTCCGGGCGTACGCGACGATCGGCGAGGTCATCGCGGCGTTGGAGTCGGTCTTCGGGCGCTACGAGCAGGGCCTCGTGAGGTTTGCGTGATGCTGACGCCGACGCGGGTGCTGATCGCCAAGCCGGGGCTCGACGGCCATGATCGGGGCGGCCAGGTTGTTGCTCGCATCCTGCGCGACGCGGGCTTCGAGGTGATCTATAGCGGCCTCAGGCAGTCGCCCGAGGTGATCGCCCGCACCGCGGTCAGCGAGGACGTCGCAATCGTCGGGGTCTCACTGCTATCGGGATCTCACCTTGAGCACTGTGCCGCGATCCGTGAGCGGCTTGACGAGCTCGGCGCGCGGGACGTCGCGATCGTCCTCGGTGGGGTCATCCCTGACGACGACATCCCGGCGCTGCGCGAGATCGGCGTCAGCGCCGTGGTCGGGGTCGGCGCGACCCCCGATCAGGTCGTCGCCGCGGTCGAGGACGTCGTCACGGCGCGGACCGGCGGCTCGGAGGGCGGGCGTGATGCGTGAGCTGACCGTCTCCGAGGCCGTCCGCGCCGAGTACGTCGAGCGCGGCTGCTGGGACGATCGGCGGTTGCTCGAGCGGATCGAAGAATCCGTCGCCAGCCACGGCGAGAAGGCGGCCGTCGTCGACGAAACGCGCAGCCTCACCTATGCCGAGATCTGGACGCTCGGCAGCCGTCTCGCGGGGTGGCTGGCGGGCCGCGGGGTCGGCCACGGCTCGGTGGTCTCGGTGCAGCTGCCGAACTGGTGGGAGTTCGCGGTGATTCACGTCGCGACCGAGATGCTCGGCGCCGTCCTCAACCCGCTTCTGCCGATCTACGGCGAGCGCGAGCTGCGCCACGTGATCTCGACCTGCGAGTCGAAGGTCCTGGTGGTTCCCGCCCGGCACCGGTCGCGCGACGCCTACGCCGCGATCGCAGCTCGCCTCCTGGGCGAGCTGCCCTCGCTCGCGGGGGTGCTCGTCGTCCGCGGCGAGGAGGGCTCGCCGGCCGACGGGCTCGCCGACTTCGCGGCGGCGCTTGGATTTGATCCGTTGGAGCCGAGCGCGGGCGTCGGCGGCGACGCGCCGGTGCTGGTTGCCTTCACCTCCGGGACCGAGTCGGACGCCAAGGGCTGCGTCCACAGCAGCAACACGTCGCTGTTCGCGCTGCGGTCGGCGGTTGACGAGCTCGGCCTCGGCAAGGACGACGTCGTCTACATGCCGTCGCCGCTGGGGCACGCCACCGGCATCAACTGGGGAATGCGGCTTGCCTTCCTGCTCGGCACGACGCTGGTCCTCCAGGACCGCTGGGACGTCGAGGTCGCCTGTGAGCTGATTCGCCGCCACGGCTGCAGGTTCAGCCTCTCGGCCACCCCATTCATCCTCGAGCTCGTCGACTACGTCGAACGCGAGGGCCGGGGCGCGGATTTCGACCAGTTCCGGATGTTCGTCTCCGGCGGCGCCCCGATCCCGCGCGAGCTGGTTCAGCGGACGCAGACGGTCCTCGGCACCGAGCTTTTGGCGTGCTACGGCCAGGCCGAGACCTGGATGGTCAGCCTGGTGCGGCCCGGTGACGCGCTCGAGATCAAGGCGGATTCGGACGGGCGGCTGATGCCCGGCGTCGAGGTTCGCGTCCTCGACGATCTCGGCCAGGAGGTCGGGCCAGGCGAGCGCGGCGAGTGCACGACCCGCGGGCCGCACGTCATGCTCGGCTACCTCAACCCGCCCGCCGACTTCGACTTCCAGCCCGGCGGTTGGCTTGGCATGGGCGACTACGTGACCGTCGACGAGGGCGGGCGTCTCCAGGTGGTGGGGCGCAAGAAGGAGATCATCATTCGCGGCGGGGTGAACATCTCCCCCCGCGAGGTGGAGGAGATGCTGATCACCCATCCCGCGGTGGCCCAGGTGGCCGTCGTCGGCTACCCCGAGCGGCGGCTGGGCGAGCGGGCCTGCGCGGTCGTCGTAGCGGCGCCCGGCGAGGCGCCGACGCTCGAGTCGCTGACCGAACACCTGCGGCAGCTGGGCTGCGCGACTTACAAGCTTCCGGAGCGCCTCGAGCTGATCCCGGAGCTGCCGATGACCCCGAGCGGAAAGGTGCAGAAGGTGAAGCTCAAGGACTGGTTGGCGAGCGAGCCAAGCGACCCCTCGGCGGTCCCGTCCGGGGTGACGACGTGAGCGCGGCGGCGGTGAGCGCGGGGCTTGACGCGGACGCGATCGATTACCTGAAGGTCGTCGAGGACTTCTGCCGCGATCGGATCGCCCCGGTCGCGACCCAGATCGATCGCAGCGACGAGTGGTTTCCGGACGTCCTCAAGGAATGTGCCGATCTCGGCCTCCAGGGCATCATGGTCGGCGAAGACCGTGCCATCGACGCGAGCCGAATCTTCGTCGCCGAGGCGACCTCCCAGGTGCTGGCCTCCTACTCGCCATCGGTCGCGCTCGCGGTCGGCGCGGCCAGGCTGCACACGATCATGCTGGCGACCCATGCCTCGCCGCAGGTTCGGGACCGCTGGCTCGACCGCGTCATCGGCGCCGAGGCCTTCGGCTCGATGGGCATCTCCGAGCCCGAGGCCGGGAGCGACATCCGCAACGCCCGGACGGTCGCCCATCCCGATGGCGATGGCTGGATTCTCGACGGCGGCAAGGCGTGGACGACGCTCTCGCCGATCTCCGACTTCACCATCGTCCTGGCCAAGCTGGGCAGCGCCGAGCGGGGTGCAGAGTTCGGCATGTTCCTGGTCGAGCGCGGCATGCCCGGCATGTCCTACGGCGAGAACGACTCGCTGGTCAGCTACCGCGGCGTGCCGATGGCCAACGTCTACTTCGACGGCATCGAGATTCCGCCCGAGTACGTGCTCGCCGCCAGCGGCGGGTTCAGGAGCATCCTCGAGGGGCTGAACTTTGCCCGGCTCGAGGCCGGCAGCCTCGGGGTCGGCATCATCCGCGGCTGCCTCCGGCACATCAGCTCCTACGCCCACAGCCGGGTCACGTTCGAGACCGCGATCGCCAACCACCAGGCGATCCAGCTGCGAGCCGGCGAGATCGTGACCAGGTTCGAGGCTGCCCGCAGCCTGCAGCACGCTGCCGCGGTCTCCTATGCGACCGGGAGCGTCGACCCGGATCTCTGCGCGATGGCCAAGGTCTTCGCGAGCGATTCCGCGATGGCCGCCGCGACGCAGGCGGTCAGCGTCTTCGGCGGCATGGGCGTCTCGGAGGAGTACGAGATCGAGCGCTACATGCGCGACGCTAAGGCGACCCAGATCTTCGACGGCACCAGCGACCTGCTGACCATGCAGGTAGGGCGCGCCGCGCTCGGACGGGAGGACTGGTGAGCGCCCCCGCTGCCGAGGGCCTCGCCTCGCGCGCGGCGCTTGGCACCCCGCGGCCGTTGGCGGGGATCACCGTCGTCGGGCTCGAGCAGTTCATCGCCGGCCCCTGCGCGACGATGTGGCTTGCCGACGCCGGTGCCCGGGTGATCAAGGTGGAGCCGCCGGAGGGCGACCCCGCGCGCCGGCTCGGCCCGTTCGCCGAGCATGAAGGGCAGATGCACAGCGGCTTCTACGCGCGCTTCAACCGCGGCAAGGAGATCGTCCACGCCGATCTGCGCAGCGACGAGGGCCGGCAGCAGGTGCTCGAGCTGGTGGCCACGGCCGACGTCGTCGTCGACAACTTCCGGCCCGGCGTGCTCGAGCGCCTCGGCCTCGGCTACGAGGTCATCCGTGCCGCCCGCGAGGACGTCATCTACTGCTCAGTCACCGGCTTCGGCGTTGATCCGGAGACCTCCGGGCCGTACTCCGACTTCCCCGCGCTCGACATCGTCGTCCAGGCGATGGGCGGCCTGATGACCCTCTGTGGCGAGGCCGGGGGGCCGCCGCTCTACCCGGGCTTCGGGATCGGCGACGTCGGTTCGTCGATGTTCGCGACGATGGCGATCCTCGAGGCGCTGGTCCGGCGCGAGCGGACCGGCCAGGGGGCCCGCCTGGACGTCGCGATGTACGACTCGATGGTCGCCTTGAACGAGCGCGCGATGACCACCTTCGGCTTCGTCGGCGAGGTGCTGCAACGCGGCGAGGCGAACCTCGCCGCCCCCTGGGGCCCGTTCAAGACGAGCGACGGGTTCGTCGCCCTGATCGTTCCCACCGACGAGATGTGGCGCCGCGCCTGCGAGGTGATGGAGCTTCCGCAGTACGTCGACGATCCACGCACCGCGACGACGAAAGCGCGGGTCGCCAACCGCGACACGGTGACGCATCCGCTGGTGGCCGAGTGGTGCGCGACGCGGACCGCCGGCGAGGTGGTCGAGACCTTCGTCGCAAGCGGCGTCCCGTGCGGGCGCATCCAGGACGCTGCCGACATCGCCGCCTGCCCCCAGGTCGCCGCTCGCGGCCTGCTCTGGCAGGCGGAGGGTGCGGCTCCGCCCGCGGCCTTCGTCGTCGGCAAGCCCTTTCGGTTCGTCGGCGAGGGCGAAGTCGACGTGCCGACGATCCCACTAGACAAGGAGAAGGAAGATCGATGACTGACGACGTTCACGTCCTCGGGGTCGGCATGACCAAGTTCGGCCGATTCCCCGAGCGCAGCATCCGTGAGCTGGGGCGCGAGGCCGCTCTCGCGGCGCTGGACGACGCCGGGGTCGAAAAGGACGACGTCGGTGTCCTCGTCTGCGGCTCCGCCCGCACCGGGATCCTGCAGGGGCGGGAGAGCGGCGTCGGTCAGCTGATCGGCTGGGAGCTCGGGATCAACTCGGTCCCGGTCTACAACGTCAAGAACTACTGCGCGTCGGGATCGACCTCCTTCGACGTGGCGCGTATGGCGATCGCCTCGGGTGAGCACGACGTCGCGCTCGCGATCGGCGTTGAGAAGCTCTCCTCGCGGGTCGGCAAGGGCGCCGCGCTGACCTCCGACGGGATGGAGGTCGAGGGCGATCTCGGCTTCTCGCCTCCTTCGTATTTCGGCATGCTCGCCCGCCGGCACATGGACCTCTACGGCACCACCCGCGAGCAGATGGCCCAGGTGACGGTGAAGAACCGGCGCTTCGCGGCGATGAGCCCGTACCCGCAGTACCGCGACCCGGTCACGGTCGAGGAAGTGCTGGCGGCGAAACCGGTGGCCGAGCCACTGACGCTGCTGGACTGCTGTCCGACCAGCGACGGCGCGGCCGCGGCGCTGCTCGTCTCCGAGCGCGTTCTCGGCCGCTACGGTCGGGGGCGGGCGGTTCGAGTCGCCGCCTCGATCTTGCACAGCGGGATCTACGACCAGGTCAAGGACATGACGACCTTCGATCTCGACGTCGGCACCAGCACCGCGGCCTACGAGCGCGCCGGCATCGGCCCCGGCGACGTCGACGTCGCCGAGGTCCACGATGCCTTCACGATCGCCGAGATCGTCCACTACGAGGACCTCGGTTTCTGCGCCAAGGGCGAGGGCGGCAATTTCGTCTCGGAAGGCCACTCCGACCTCGGCGGCAAGACCGCGGTGGCGACCGGCGGCGGCCTGCTGACCCGCGGTCATCCGCTCGGGGCCACCGGGTTGGCCCAGGTCCACGAGGTAACCGCGCAGCTGCGCGGCGAGGCGGGCGATCGCCAGCAACCGGACGCCAAGGTTGGCCTCACCCACGTCGCCGGCGGCTTCCTCGAAGGCGACATCGCCACCAGCACCGTGATCCTCCTCAGCAGGTGAAAGAGATGACCCAGGGCAAAGACGCAGCAACGCCAAGCGAGACCCGATTCCCAGGCCAGCACGCGCTAGAGCAGCAGATCTTGAGAGCGGGGGAGGGCGGCCTCGAGCTCGTCGGCTCCCGCTGCCCCCAGTGCGAGGCCGCCTACTATCCGCCGCGCCGCCTCTGCGCGAAGGACCTGACGGAATGCGAGTCGATCGCGCTGTCGACGAGGGGCACGTTGTACGAGGCGACCCAGATTCGGATCGCGCCGGTTGGATTCGAGGCGCCGTTCTGGCTCGGGTACGTCGACCTGCCCGAGAACGTCCGGGTGTTTGTCCAAATCCGGTGGAACGGCGATGGTGAGCCGCGCCACGGCGCCGCGGTCGATCTGCTGCTCGAGACCGTGCGCACGGGCCCACCGGACGTGGTCGGCCCGATCTTCACCGGGCCGGTTTGAACGCTGGCCGCTCGAAGGTCCGGCCGCTTCCGCAGGCGGTGGCCGAGGCGGTCCGGCCCGGAATGCTCCTACATTTCGCGCTGGGCCAGGCTCGACCCAATGCGGCGATCCGCGAGCTGTTGCGGCAGTTCACCGGCTCGGATCCGCGTTTCCAGCTCTCGGGAACCGGCTTCGGCGGTCCGCAGCTCGGGCTCTTCCTCGTCGCCGCGGGGCTGGTCGAGCGCTTGGTCACCGGCTTCGTCGGCAACCAGTATCCGCGGGTCGGGCCCAACGCTCGCGCCAACCAGCTGATCGACAGCGGCAGGCTCGAGGTCGACGCCTGGTCGCTGCTGAGCTTCCTGCAGCGCCTGAAGGCCGGCGCGCTGGGCATGGAGTGGGCCGTGACCGGCAGCCTCTCGGACTCCGATATCGGCCGCGGCAAGCAGGATGTCCGCAAGCTCGACGACGTCCTCCTGGTGCGGGCATTGCGGCCGGACGTCGCCTTCCTGCACGCGGTGGTCGCGGACGAGGACGGCAACACGGTGCTGAGCGTCCCGGCCGGCGAGGGCATCGTCGGGGCGGCAGCGGCGCGCCTCGGCGCGATCGTCACGGTCGAGAAGATCGTCGATCGCGACGAGCTGCGGGCCGCCGCGGGGGTGCCGGTGCTGCCGGGGGCGCTCGTCCGGACGGTCAGCCCGGTGCCGCACGGGTCGCATCCGGCGGGTCTCTTCGCGCCGCCGCCCTTTGGCGAGTACGCCTACGCCGACGACTATCCCTTCATCGCGGAAAGCACCGATGCGCACCGGCTCGACGATTCCAGCCTCGCCGAGTGGGTCCAGACCCGTCTCCTCGCGACCCCGGCCCCCGCGACGATCGATCACCTGCGCGACTGGCGGCACCCCGCGCCGGCTCCGGCCGCCGATCTCGATCTTGAGCCGACCCCGGAGGAGACGATGGCCGCCTCCGCCGGCCGCCTGCTCGCCGAGATCGCCGCCGGCGAGGAGCGCCCCGAGTTCGTGCTGACCGGCATCGGCGTCTCCAGCCTGGCCGCGTGGCTCGCCCGCGACCTGGCCAGCGCCTTCCCACCCCTGATCTCGGAGGTCGGTCTCTACGACTACGTTCCCGAGCCCGGCAACCCCTTTCTCTTCAACTTTCCGAACCTCGCCTCCGTCGCCGGGCTGACCGATACCGAGACGATCCTTGGGATCCTCGTGCAGGGCCATGGCTCGAGCTCGCTAGGCGTCCTCGCCGCCGGCCAGCTCGACCGCAACGGAAGCATCAATTCGACCCGGACCGAGCGTGGCTGGATCACCGGCTCGGGCGGCGCCAACGACATCGCCTCGGGCACCCGGCGCAACGTCGCCCTGGTCCTCCACCGACCCGGACGCCTCGTAGCGGAGGTCGACTTCGTCACCAGCCCGGGGCACCACGTCGCGGCGATCGTGACCGACCGGGCCGTGCTCGAACGCCGCGACGGGGAGTTCGTCCTCGCTGGCGTGGTCGCGGCGCAGGGGGAGGACCTTGAGCAAGTCGTCCGCGACGTGGTCGCGGCGACGCCGTGGCCGATCCCGGTCGTCCGAACGGTGCGCCGCATCGCCCCGCCGAACGGCGAGGAGCGGCGGATCCTACGCGGCTACGACCCCGAGGGGTTCATCCTCGGCTCCGGGTCGGTGGCGACGAAGCACCCGTGACCGCTCCGGCCCTATCCGGCAGGACTCGTCCCACTTCGCAGATACGCTGTCGCAGATGAGTTCGGAGGCAGTCGGAACCCTGCGGCGACACCCTGTCGTCCGCGCGCCGCTCGGTGAGCAGATCGCCGATGCGGTCCGGGCGGAGATCCTGCTCGGGATCCTCAAGCCCGGCGAGCACCTCAGCCAGAGGCAGATCTGCGAACGCTTTGGGACCAGCCGGATACCGGTCCGCGACGCCCTGGCCTCCCTGCTGCACGAGGGCTTCGTCACCGAGGGAGTCGGGCACCGCGTCGTCGTCGCCCGCTTCACGCGCCAGGATCTCTCTGACATCTACATGATCGAGGGTCTCCTCCACGGCGTCGCCGTCCGTCGCGCCGCCGCGCGGATCACGGCAAGCGAGGTGGAGGAACTGCGCGAGATCCACGATCAGTTCAAGCAGGCGGTTGCCGACAACCGCACTGACGAGATCGCCACCCTGAACTGGGAGTTCCACCGTCGTCTCAACCAGATCGCCGCCTCCCCGCGCTTGGTCGCCGCGCTCCGGCCGCTCTCCGGCGGCATCCCGAAGGACATCATCAGCATGCTGCCGAAATGGGGCTCGAAGGCGGCGTCCACCCAGAAACGCCTGCTCAAATCGCTGCAGGACAGCGACGGCGAACGGGCCGAGGCAATCGTCGTCAAGTACACCAAAGAGGCCGGGGCCGACCTGATCGAGTTCCTCGAGTCACGGGGCGTCGATTTCCGAGACTGAACGTCTGCCGGCGCCGCCTCGACGATGACGGTGGGATCTGGCCAGCGAACTGTAGACGGTATACCATAGCGCGATGATCGCGCACTCACGAGTGGAGGATGCAGCCGAGCAGGCGGCGCTCGTTCGCGCCGGGGATCTCCGCGCGGTCTCCCGCGCGATGTCGATCGTCGAGCGCGGTGGTCCCGAGGCAGAG
>Ga0196962_10000752_pt1 | contig 11853 bp, 12 predicted proteins | sample S3v_20metaG_FD_183186 | JGI IMG/M metagenome (GOLD analysis project Ga0196962, IMG submission 183186) | Soil microbial communities from Anza Borrego desert, Southern California, United States - S3+v_20 | ecosystem: Environmental > Terrestrial > Soil > Desert | place: USA: California | collected... | reverse complement strand
GTGCTCGATATCCCCCGTGTGTCGCTCCTCGAACTGAAGGGCCTGCCGGACGAAGGCCTTCCGCCCTTCCTCCCCCCGCCACGGCGCGAGGTAAGCCTCGATGGCCTCTTTGCCAAGGTCACTGTTGGCTTCCCCCAAGTAGGCCGAGAAGAACGTCCCGAACAGGTGCTCGGGCATGGCCTCGTAGGCTCCCGCGTGCTCACAGACGTGCCACGTCGATGACCTCGGCTCCGACAACCAAGGCACGCTCACCACCGCGTCAAGAACGGCGACGCAGCTGAAGCGTACCCCTTCAAGCAGCTGCGCCCGGAGCACGATGCCCGCTCCTATGTCGTGACCGGCTATCGCTGGCTCCTCGAGCTCCCACGCCTCGACCAACTCTTTGAGCAAGCGCGCCTGAGCCGCTATGGAGACGTCCTGCCCTTCCCCCTGCTCCGACTCGCCGTAGCCGAGCAGGTCGTACGCGTACACCCTACGATACTCGGCGAGAGCCGGCACTATGCTGCGCCACAGGTAGGACCGCATCGGCGTCCCATGGACCAGGACCACCGGGCGACCTTCGCCGAAGACACCGTAGGCCACCTCGCCAACCGACGTCTCCTGCCTCTCGCCGAGCGACCACCCGTAGGTATCGTCCCTCATCTTTTCGCCCTCCTCTCGTCAACGCGTCCTCAAGTTACCTGTTAAACATTATACCGGTAACAAGTTACCTCTAAACATGTTTGGCGGTAAAATGCAGAGATGCGAAGCGGTAGGCGAGTAGCGGGCCGGAACGAGCTGAAACCCGCGCCTGGGACGTTGTCCCTGGTGCAGGACTTCGTGAACACGAGGAACTACTTCCAGGGGGGCGACCTGCTGGGAGACGCTGAGGAGGCCACCCGGAGGCTTGTCGAGTGCGGGCTGCTAGCGAAGAGCGAGAGAGTTGGGGAAGCGGAGAGGCGGCGTTTGGTCTCCTTCCGGGAGGCTTTGCGGGGGCTGCTCCTGGCCCACAACGGCGCAGCAGAATCAGAGCCGGACGCAAAGAGTTTGAACGAGCTCGTGGCCACGTCCGCCTTGGGGGTGCGCTTCGGGGTGGACGGGCATCCTGTCCTGGGGCCCGCGTCCGAGAATAGACCGGCAGATCGCGTCGTGGCCCGCCTGCTCGCGGAGGTGTTCCGGGCGGAGGCGGAGGGAAGGTGGGGGCGCCTGAAGGCCTGCCGCAACGAGGGGTGCCGCTGGGCCTTCTACGACGCCTCCAAGAACGGCATGGGACGCTGGTGCAATATGCAGGTTTGCGGAGCGAGGCATAAGATGCGCGCTTATCGCGAACGCAAGGCCGGGTCGGGATGAGCGGCACGAGGCGCGTGCCGGGGATGGTTCATTGCGCAGCCAGGCACAGCTACAGAGCCGGAGACGGCTGCCGGAAGGGCACCGGACGATACTCTAAGCGTAGTTCCAGGAAACCCGGCTTCCGATCTACGGGATTCTGGGAAGGTCACTTTCTCGAGTCTCGAAAGAGTTACCTTCTGCGTGTTCTCCTTCGCCGCCGCAGCAGGTAGATCACAAAGATGGATGCAGCTACCAGAACGATAATGCCTGGGACTGCCGGGAAGCTGCCGGTCGGCGCTCCTGATCTTCTTGGGGACCGAACCTCTTTGCGAGGGCATCCAGGTCTTGCTGCATGGCTCGTGCGAGGAGCGGGTGCACCAGAGGCAAAAGCAGTCTTGTAGGCGTGTTTTGGGCTTCGACCTCCCAGCGCCAGTGCACCCGTGTACCCCCGCTTGCGGGTTCGTAGGTGCCTTAGAAAGTGCCGCCGAAGGGGCTGTCCAGCACCCGGTTGACGGACCGGTGCGGACGCTCGTAGACCGTGAAGTCGGCCGTATGCCAGGTCTTGGACGGGCCAGCTTTGTTGGCCACGACGTAACGGGCCGTTCCGTCGGCCCGCACTTGAAAGTCTTCCACGGCGACCACCGAGATCTCAGGCATCTCGACGAGCCGGTACATCTGGTCGCCGATGAGCAAGTCCCACGCCTCCTCCGGGCTTAACGGCACAACGGCAGAAGCTTCGACGACTCGCATGACTCGCTCTTCTTCCCCTGGGTAACGCAACACCGGTATCGTACACCTGAACCAGAGGTCACGCATCTACCGGCTGAGGCTGGCGGAATCAGGAGCCTTCTATGCGGCGCGCCCGTGCGGTGGATTTTCGGCAGTTCGCGCCAGGGGTCTGCAGACGGCAATCATGTATCCCGCAAATACCGCCAGGCTCTGAGAAATTGAGAAGGCTAGTATCAGCGGCGGCTACAGGGGCCATGTGCCTGGGTCGCTGGCGCGCCAACTCTGATCTGACGAGTAGAAGGACCGGGAGACGCCCGTGGAACCCGAAGATGTGCTGGACCTGATCCGCACCGCGCCAGAGCGATACGAGAGCGTGCGCGCCGCCCTACGTTACAGGGGCGACGGTCCCGTGCTCAAGGAGATTCGCGAGCGCATAGCGAGACAGGGAAAGGTCGTTTTTCAACAAGCAGGGGCAAGGCAAGAACTTCCGCGCGTACGATGTTCTCGGAGGTCCACTCACCGCATCGCGCAAGGTCCCTCCAGCGGGGATCAGGTGATCGGACCGGCAAGCGATCCGGGCATCGAGTCCCGCCCGTGCGCCGCCTTCCACCGCGCTACGTAGCCTTCATCGTCTTCCGTCCGCGACCTGGGCAGCCCGTCGTCGGTGAAGAAGGGGCCGACACGGCTCTCGAAGCCGTAGTGCGCCACCGGCCGCAGCTGTCCGGCTCGTCGAGGCTACCGACCGTCAGGTGCACCTCCCCGGATTGTGGATCCTCGAACGAGAGCGGCGTGCCGCACTCCCGGCAGAACCCGCGACGCGCGATCTTCGACGAGCTGAAGTAGGCCGGCTCCTTCGCCTCCCACATCACGGACTCCCTGTGTGCGAAGAAGAAGGCGCCAAAGAGGTTGCCGAACGCCTTCTGGCACATGCGGCAGTGGCAGTAGTAGGCCTCATCGTCCTTAACGAGAGCCCTGTAGCGGACCGCGCCGCACTGGCAGCCGCCCCGTAGCTCGAGTCCGGCGTCGTCCGGACCTCGGTCTAGCCCCAAGGTGAACCCTCCTCGCGTCGTGGGCGTGCGCTTCGCCCGTAGTCTACACGCACGGCCCGTTTAAGTACCTCAGCCCGCCCTGCTTGAAGAAGGTCTCGTGCTTACCTCGCGTGTACGTCACGGCACGAACTTCCCGGAAGTCCAGGGAATGCAGCCGGATGGACAGCGGCGGTGAGAAGACGCCCGCGGGTTGGGATGCGTTGCGCCCGCGTCGTGCTTTTAGCTGAAGCAGCGTCCCGAAGTGCCTTCCTCATCCAGAAGGTGTAAGCCCAGGTCGTCGCGCTCGAAGTCGGGCATCAGCGTCTCTTCCCTAGTCCTCGCCTATTCCGACCTTGGCCAGTTTCCGTCGGAGGAAGGCGAGGCTGCCGGCCACCTCCTCCTCGGCCAGGCCGTGCAGGACGAGGGGACCGGCGTAGCCGGCCTCGCTCAGGTACCTCACGTAGAGGTCGTAGTCCGAGTCGCCCTCGCCCGCGGCGACGATCTCGCCCGACCGCTTGACGTCCTTGGCGTGGGCCAGGACGAGGTCCCCGCCGAGGAGGCCGAAGGCCTCATCCAGGATCTCCTCCGAGCGTGAAAGCCGGCGCACGGGGTCTTCGGCATCGAAGAGGTTCGCTGCGTCCATGACCACCTTGAGGTGCGGCGAGCGCATCTCGTCCAGGAGTCGCCTCCCCTTCCCGGCCGAATCCACGACGTTGCCCGTCTCCGGCTCGAAGGCCAGGGTGACGCTGTGCTCCTCTGCAGTCTCGAGCGCCCCCTGCATCGTGGCGAGAAGGTCACGCCAGGCCTCTGGTCTCGCGTTGTCCGGATGACGGCGCCACATGTCTTCCGGGTCGCGGGTGCCGGTGCACAGCGTGACCTTTGAGGTGCCGAGCCTCTCGCAGGCGCCTGCGAGCACGCCAAGGCGACGCAGCCCGTCCCGTCGCACGCCCACGTCCGGATGGATCATGTTGAAGGTGCCGGAGATGGCGGCCAGGGCGATGTTGCGATCGGCGGCGGCCTTCCTAACCCGATCCGCAAGTGCAGGATCTATCTCGTCGGGCATGGAGGGCAGGCCCGCCACCGACATGTTGAATTGCGTCTCGTGGAGGCCGTAACTTGCCAGGGCGTCGAAGGCGCCCTCGGGCGACGAACGCGCGAAGGTCTTCGCGAAGATCCCGAGCCTCACCTCAGACGCCACCCTCGACTTCGGAGAGTCTCACGGCCTCACCACTCTCCGCCGAGCGGGCCATCGCCACCATCCCGCGCACCGCCGCGAGCCCGTCCTCCGCGTTCGCCCCGCGCATCGGGGCGCCGTCGAGTATCGCGTCGGCGAACCCCTCGACCTGTCGCCTGAAGAAGTGGCCATCCTCGCCTAAAGGCCTGCGGTAAGTGCCATCCTTCTCCGAGAAGCACTCCACGTCGCTGGACTTGTAGTACCAGGGGTTGTATGTTTTCCCAACGACGCTGCCGTGCTCACCGTAGACCTGGAAGCCCTCGTGCCAGTCCATGCGTACCTTTATGGTCAGGTCCAGGTGACCAACGCTTCCGTCGGCGAACCCGATCTCGGAGAACCAGCAGTACGATCCGAACTTCTCGACGAGCCGGGTGCGGAGCACCTCTATCTCCCCACCCAGGAAGCGGGCTGTGTCGAGCAGGTGGCTCCCGTGCCCAAGCAAGTAGTAGCGCCTCAGGTCAGCCTTGGGGTCTCCCTCCGGCCTCCTCGCCCTCTCGCTCGCCTCGATCACAGGCTGGAGCGCGTCGGTCATGGTGTAGCGGTGGGTCGAGTCGCAGTACCAGGCCTTGAGCGCGAGCTTCTCGCCCATCTCTTCGCGGATGAACTCGCGGGCGAAGGCGATGCCCTCGTCGAAGCGCTTCTCGGTACCGACCTGCACGACGAGCCCGGTCGTCCTGGCGGCGTCGCACAGGTTCTCGGACTCCTCGACGGTCACGCCCATCGGCTTCTCCACCAGGACGTGCTTGCCGGACTCGAGAGCCCTGAGGGCCATGGGTACGTGAAACTGGTCGGCGATAGCGATGATGATAGCGTCCACGTCCGGGTCGGCGAGCATCGCGTCGTAGTCCGCGTAGGCCTTCCTCGGGGCATGCACGGCGAACATCCTCTCCAGCAGATCCTCGGCCACATCGCAGATGGCGTAAAGCTCGGCGTTCTTGGCCTTGCGGCAGGCCTCGAAGTGGGCCGCCTGCGAGATCTGCCCCGCGCCAAGCACCCCAACCCTAAGTACCCTCTGTTCCTCGCTCATGCAACAAGGATACTCCCGGTCGAGTACCTGCGCCCATCGTAGACCCCCGAAATATAGCGTGCTTTCCCGATCTCGCCGAACCCTTTCCGCGGCCGCCCGGCCGGCTCCGGGCGAGGGTCTGTCCCCCTTCGACCCGGTTAGCCATCGGCACCCTGCCCGACGTGCTCGGCCGGGGCGCGCTCCGCCCACGCCCGAACGCCGAGGTAGCCGATCCCGATCAGGAGCAGCACCGGCCCCAGGTTCGAGATCAGGTTGACGGCCAGATTGCTCGCGGGGCCGCCCGGCGCGATGACGAGGGACCCCACCGCCACCCAGAGCGCCGAGGCGGGCAGCAGGTACCCCACCCAGCGCGGCCGCACCCGCCCCCCGACGAACGGGACCGCGAGGAGCACGGCTCCCAAGAACCAGGCGAGCAGCCCGACGGCGAAGGCCACGACGAACCCCGAGGGGGTGGGCGACGAGCCGCCGACGAGCCGGGGCGCCTCGTCGGCCAACCACGGCAGCACGAGCGCGCCGTAGAGGCTCAAGAGCACGCCGAAAAACATCCAAGCCGCCCCGATCAGCGCGAACCCGACCAGCCCGGGCAGCCCACCCCGTCCGGCCATAGGTGCGTAGACGGCGGGCAGCCCCAGGAGCACCACCGCCGCTCCTAGGGCGCCGAGAGCGTTGACCGGCACCCAAAGGCCAGCCTGCGCCGAGACGGCGGGGTCCACGCCCGCGGTGAGCACGGACCTCAAAACGACGTGCAAGACGAACGCGACGGCGCCGGCGAAGACCAGGAGGCCGCCGATCCCGGATAGCCGGATGCCAGTCATCGTCCCAACCTCCCAAACCCACGCCCCCTTTGCCCGCACAGCGCGGCCGTGCCCCGATCGAGGGCACAGACCGCCCGGTTCGGGCGCCCGCCGCGGCGGAACCACCTCTTCGAGCTCATCGTTGTCCTCCTTCTCTCCGAGCGACGGACGAAACCACTCATGCGCGTACTCCGTGTCGCACTTCTACACTGCACATGTACAGTGTACAGGTACAGAGAATACCTGTACGTCGTACAATTGTCAAGAGATGTCCGAGGAAAGCCGCAAGAGGGCTCCTAATAGGGGCACCCTTACTCCCCAGACGGTGGTCGAGGGGGCGCTCGTGCTCGCCGACTCGGAAGGGCTCGAGGCGGTCACGATCCGGAGGTTGGCAAAGGAGCTCGGCGTGACGCCCATGGCACTATACTGGCACTTCCGCAGCAAAGGAGAGTTGCTGGATGGCATGGCCGCCAGGATCTTCGAGGAGGTCGACCTGTCGGTGGATGCGTCCGCGGGGTGGCAGGAACAGCTGAGGGCGTTGTTGGGTTCGATGCTCGGCGTGTTACGCGCCCATCCCTCCAGCGCGATCCTCCTCTCGACCCGCACCGCCTCCTCCGAGGGCAGCCTTCGCGCGACCGAGGTCGCGCTGGACATCCTCCGGCGCGGAGGGTTCTCGCCGGCGGAGGCGACGCAGATCGCCCGTCACGCGCTCAGCACCGTCGTTAACCTCGTTAGCGGGGAGCCAGGGGTGGTCGCTCGGGAAGAATCCGGGGAGATGGTAGACGCCCGGCGGCGTGCCCGGCTCTTCCTGGAGTCGTTGCCGCCCGAGCGCTACCCGCGGCTCGTGGAGGCCGCGGGGCCCCTGAGCGAGGGCGTGGAGCCGGACGCCTACTTCGCCTTCGGCCTCGACCTGCTCCTCGCCGGCATCGAGGCGATGGCGGCGCGCGAGCGTCGAGGGTTAGGCCCATAGCTGGTGAGTAAAATACCGAACTCAGACGCCGAATTATCGAATCGGTAGTTGCACATCAAACGTCCTTCGGACGCACCGTTGGGTCCGTCATCCTTCACGCGAAGGTCCGGTCGAGATGGGACAGGCCGGCCTCCGCGTACCTTTGCGCGCCGGGGTTGCCGAAGCCGTACGCGAGGTCCTCGACGAGCTTGCAGCGGGCGTAAAAGACCGCCCGTTCGCGGTCGGATCCGTCGAAGGGCCCCTCGTAGTGCGCCAAGGCCAGCCTGCAGACCTCGGGGCCGAGGTCGCGGTAGACGAGCGCGAGGTCGCGGGCCGGGTCGGTTATGGCCGCGTCGCCCCAGTCTATGATGCCGGTTACGGTGTTCGCCATGACGTCGACCAGGACGTGCTCGGCCCCGAGGTCGTTGTGGCAGAACGCGAGCGCGCGGGGCTCGGCCGGAGGCGTGCGGCCCAGGAAGTCCTCGATCAGCCGACCGGCCTTCGCGGGCAAGCTGGCCGAGATCCCCCGGTAGTCTTCTTCGGTGTCCCGCAGCCACGACGCGAGCGGGTAGACGTCCCGGACCACCAATCTTTCAACCTCCTCTGTGGGAGTCTGGTGCAGGCGTCCCAGGAACCGACCGAGGGCCGGCGCCAGGCGCTCGGGTTCGGCCACCGGGTGGTCCATCAGGGGGCGTCCGGGGAGCTTGCGGTACGCGATGAAGCCGGCCTCGGGGTCGGCGAAGGCGGGCTTCGGTGCGGGCAGCGTAGAGATCCGGGCCATCGCCGCCAGCAGGGCGGCCTCGCGCCGGATGGCATCGGCCCGGAGGGTGGGATCCGCCTCCTTGCTCTTGCGGACCACGAGCTCGCCGTCGACCTCGAAGGCGGCGTTGTCCAGGCCCTCGCCCAGCCCGGAAACGCGCCGGACCTTGTGGCCGGGTAGGTGGCGGGCCAAGAGGGTTTGGATTTCGTCTGTCATCTCTGGTGTCTGCTCGGTGATCTCGGGCGCTATCTGCGAGTACGTTGGTGACCTCAGGCGCTGCGCGCCCACGGCTTCACCTCAATCCTCTCCGAAGGTCCGCGCTCCAGGTACTCTGTGTAGCTGCCCCTGTAACCCAGGAGACGGGCGACCGGCGCCAGGGCGGCGAAGAGGACCTTCTGCACGGATCGCGGCGGCTTCGTGAAGCGCAGAACGTCGTCGAACTCCCGGGCGAACAGGGCGGCCTGCAAGAGATGGGGCATGCCCTTTCGGTCGGTCTTGCCGTCCTGGGCGAGCCCGTAGAGGTTCTTGATCATCTCCTCGAACCTCCCCCCGGGCGCGACCTCGACGACGACGTGCGCCTCTTCCTCCCCGGCGTTCCACCAGTCGTGCGCCACGCCGACCGGCACGTGCAGCCTCTGGTTGCGCGGCGCGATGGTTTCGCGCCCGTCGAGTCGGAAGCCGACCCGGCCCTCCCGCACCGTGAACCACTCCTCGATTCTCGTGTGGACGTGCTCGCCCGCGACGGCGCCGCCGGGCCGGACGTAGAGGTCGGCCACGAGCAGATCACCCCCAGACTCCTCGGTGCCCACCCGCACCACGACCCGCTCCCCGGTAACGGGGTTCTTGAACACGTCCCCTACCTTGGACATCTTCTCACTCTCCTTTGTTCCTGTCATTACGGGGTTTCCTCAATCCCCGGCTATAACCTCGACGTTGCGCAGCCGCTGGACGCACAAGTACTCGGCGAGGATCAGGAGTCCCATGTAGACGTCGTTCTCGAACCAGGCGAGCGTGGTCTGCGCGCTCGGCGGGAAGACGGTGGGGTAGTAGAAGATGCCCACGGCTATCAGGGCCAGAACCGCCACCGCCACGATCCACCAAGCCCAGATCCTGTCCGCGAGCGCTAGCGCCGCCAGCCCGAAGCCGACCGCGTAGAAGACCCAGAGCGTAGGATCCCCCAGGCCGTACCCCTCGTGGGACCCGGTGACCGTGACGATCGCCGAGTAGGCGAGCGAGAGCGCGAACGCCGCCGCGAGCGCGCCGGACGCCTGAGTGCTGTACGGCCGCCGATTGCGGGCGTCGGGCGTCCCGTGGACAATTGTCCTCCTGTCCTCTTGCAGCACTTTGAGTCTCCTCTCTATTGGGATCAAATAGTCCGATCGCTCCTTCCGGATACCCCGGTTCGGCGTACGTGGATGAGCGGAGCATGGCGGCACCCCGGATGCGCGGCGTCCTTTCCCATGTTCGCCGCGCATCCGGACCACTCCAGTGGTTCTAGGCACCCGACTTCGTTGTTCGTCGCGCACGGTAGTTCTGGACGGTCGCGGCGATTCCCGCGAGGAGCGCCGTGAGGCCGCTCGCCACCTCCACTACCGTCGCGGCGAAGAAGAGTCCCGCGCCCGGATCTGACAGGTTGGTCAGCAGGAACGGGTTTCCCAAGATGATCGCGCCCGCGAGCAAGCCGCCCAACAACGGCGTCCACCACCAACCAGTAACGACGAGCGCGCTCGCGACGAGCAGCAGGGCCACGACCGTGCTGACCTCTGTGTCGAACGGACCGAGCCTGTACAGTTCGGCCGCGTAACCCAGGGCGTTGACGAAGAGGGCGCCCGCCGTGACCCTGGTGAGTAGGGTCAAGGGGCGCCGCAACAATAAATTCTTGGAAGACATCGGTGTTGCTCCTTTCTCGAAGAAAGTAGCTTGAATCCGCGCGGCGAGGACGATAGGGTCGACGGACGTCACTCGAGAGAGTGGCGGGGCCCTGCCCGTCATCAGACGACCTCGAAGTTGGCCATCATCATCATGTCCTCGTGCTCGAGGTTGTGGCAGTGGAAGACGTACTTGCCGCGGTACCCCTCGAAGCGGCAGAGCACGCGCGCGATCTGGCCCGGCGGCACGTCCACCGTATCCTTCCAGCCGGCGTCTTTGGGCAGGGACCTCCGGCCCTGGCGGGAGAGCACCTTGAAGTGCGCCAGGTGCAGGTGGACCGGGTGGTGCACGTCGGTGACGAACTCCCAGACCTCCGCGGACCCGAGCGCCGGGCGGGCGCCGATGCGTTCGGGGTCGAACGGCTTCCCGTTTATGGTCCACATCGTCCCGTCACCGCCCGCGGACTGGGTGAAGCGGAACCGGCGGGTCGGCATAGCAGCGGTCTCCTCGAGCGCTTCGAACTCGCCCATGTCCGAGAGCCTGTGGGGCACGGTACTCTCCTCCTTTTCATTGCGGACGATGCGGAACCGCATGATGTCCGCCGTCCCGCCGTCGCCGAGGCGGTTCTTCAGCGTGACCCTCGTGCCCACCTCGTACTTCGAGAAGTCGATAACCACGTCGAAGCGCTCGGAGGGCGCGATCGGGATGGTGCGGTGGGCCACCGGCGCGCCGAGCAACCCCCCATCGCTGCCCACCTGCACGAAGGGGGACCCCTCTCCGGGCTCGGGGTCGAGAGCAAGCTCGTAGCGGCGGGCGTTGGAGGCATTGAGGATGCGGAAACGGTGTTTCGTGTTCGAGACCTCCATCTGTGGCCACGGGGCGCCGTTTACCAGGATCACGTCCCCGAGCACGCCCTGCATGTAGGCGTCCGTGACGCCCGGCTCGCCCATCAACGACGGGTCTACGGACGGGTAGAGGAACGAGCCGTCTTCGGCGAAAGAGCGGTCGCAGATCATGAGCGGCACGTCCTTCTCTCCGTCTGGCAGCGGCAGGGCGTCCTCCTCTTCGTCGCGCAAAATGTGGAAACCCGCGAGCCCCCGCCACACCTGCGGGCCGGTGAAGTCCATGCGGTGGTCGTGGTACCAGAGCGTGGCCGCCCGCTGACCGTTCGGGTAGTGGTAGTCGAAGGCTCCCTCCCCGACCACGTTAAGCCCCGAGTGCCCGCCGTGTCCCGACCCGTGCCCGGCTCCGTGGCCGCCGACCGGCGTCACGACGTCGGTCGCGTAGCCGTCGTGTTCCGGCGGGGTGACGCCGCCGTGGAGGTGGACCACCGTTGGCACCGGCAGCTCGTTGCGGTGGCGGACGACGGTGCGGCGGCCGCTCCGGGACTCTATGGTGGGACCGGGGAAGACTCCGTCGTAGGCCCAGACCTCCGTCTTCAGGCCGGGCAGTATCTCGGCGTGGGCGACCCTCTGGGTGATCCCGTAGTAGTCGGCGTTCGCGTCGGAGCGCGTCGGCTCCAGCACCGGGGGCACGGGTAGCTGGACCCGGAACGGCTCGGGCAGGCGCACCCCGCTGGGAAGCAGGTTGCCGGTCGAGTCGTCGCCGCGCGAGGAGCACGCGGACGCGCCGAAGGGGAGGGCGAGCGCCACGCTGCCCGCGAGGCCGAGCCTCAGGAACCGTTTGCGGGATATCTTCATGGTGTGTCGAAGTCCTTTCCGGGGATCTTTCGTCCGGTCGCGATCCGCCAGGACCTCCGGGCGACCTCGAGCGAGGTCCAGAAGATCAGGAGCCCGTTCGCCGGGTGGAGGGCCGCCACCACGTCGGGACCGCCGGCGTTGGCGAGGGCGTACTGGACGGTGATGAGCATCCACAGCCCGATGGGGGCCAGCTTCAGGACGAGCGGCAGCCGGCCCACGAGCGTCAGGATGAACGCGGGCGGGAGCATCAGCTCGAAGAGGGGCACGAAGTAGGTGTGGAAGGACCAGTCGGCCCCGAAGATCCCCACGCCGGCGAAGAAGAATTGCAAGACGACGCAGGCGAGGAAGGCGGAGACGAGGACCGCGTGGGCGTAGCGGGCGAAGCGGACGTAGGAAGGCGGGCCCACCACCGCCCCCGGCCAGCCGGCCGTCGCCTTGCTCATGCCCCACCGCCG